>Ga0308414_1000770_pt1 | contig 20867 bp, 11 predicted proteins | sample HotsprSampleOS50_FD_205667 | JGI IMG/M metagenome (GOLD analysis project Ga0308414, IMG submission 205667) | Hot spring phototrophic mat microbial communities from Octopus Spring, Yellowstone National Park, Wyoming, United States - 20090730_OS50 ...
TCTACGCGCCTTTGTTCCCCGGTCTCGAACTCGTCGAGGCCCCGCCGGAACGGCTCCTGGACCGCTTCACGCCCCGCACCCGCCTCGTCGCCATCAGCGCCGTCAACTATACCACCGGCTACCGCGCTCCTCTCGAGGAGATCGGTGAGGAGTGCCGCCGCCGCCGCGTTCCGCTCTATATCGACGGCACCCAGCACTGCGGCGCGCTCGAGTTCGACTTCTCGCGCATCCAGCCGGACATGCTGGCGGTCAATTGCTACAAGTGGATGCTGGCCCCCAACGGCGCCGCTTTCGCCGCCATTCATCAGCGCCTGCGCGCAGGGTTGAAACCGCTCGCCATCGGCTGGCGCTCCCACCGGGATTGGCGCAACGTCAACCAGCTTTGGCACGGCAAGCCCGAGCTGAAAGACTCCGCCGAAAAGTACGAGGGCGGCATGCTCGCCTCGGCGCTTCTCTACGGTTTGGAAGCCAGCGTCGATCTCATGCTGGACCTCACGCCGCAGGCGATCGAGCGCCGCGTGCTCGATCTCGCCGCTCAGGCGCGCGAGCTTCTGCCCGGCGCCTTGCCCTGTCCCGATTCGCCCATCATTGCCGCGCCGGTGGAGGACGCTGCCGCGCTGGCCGCGCGCCTGAAGCAACGCCGCATCCTCGTCAGCGCGCGCCACGGCCTTCTGCGCGTCTCCACGCACTTCTACAACGACGAAACCGACATCGCCCGGCTTGCAGAAGCGTTGTGAAAGGCGCGCGGGGAGGCCCTGCGGCCTCCCCGCGCCGCTTTGTCAGAACGTCAACCGGAGCGCGAGCTGCAGGATGCGCGGGTCGCCTGCCGTCGTGTCAAACAGGTACGCCGCATTGGGCCGGAATTCGAAGTTGGCCACATTCACGTTGTACTGCACGGCGTTCTTGCCGGTGATGTTGGCGCGGTTGGTCAGGTTGAACGCCTCGCCGAGCAGCTTCAGGCTCGCCCGCGACTCACGCCACAACGGAATGTCCTTCGCCAGCCGCAGGTCGACCGTCACGAACGCGGGCAGCCGCAGCGAATTGCGCGCCGCGAACGGAACGCGCTCGTTGGCGATGTTGCCGTCGTTGTTCAGATCCTGGCCGATGCGGGGCGAGAACACCCGCCCGGACTGCGCCTGGATGATGCTCGACAACTGCCACCGCCCCAGCAGAAGGCGCACCGCCGCATTGCGCGCGCGGTTGGCGTAACCGATGTCCCACACGCCGGAAAACACCCAGCGGTGCCGGATGTCGGCGTCGCCAAGCCCCCGGTCCAGCGCGATGTTCAACGGGTCCCAGACGATCTTCGAGTCGTCGCCGAAATTGCCCGGCAGCACGGCGGTGCCCTCCGGCGCATTGTCGATCACCTTGGAGAAGGTGTAGGAGCTCTGCAGCGTGAAGTCCCGCGCCATCCTCCGGCTCACCTGGAAGAACACGCCGTTGTAGTTCGATTCGCCCGTGTCTTCGGCGCGCGTGACGCGCTGATAGCCCGGAATCGGCCGCGGCGCCGTGCGGCGGAAGAAAGCGAAAGGTCCGCTCGCGTTGCAGGGCGCCGAGGCGACCGAGGTCGTGCACAACAAGCCCGTCAGCGGCTGCATCGGCGCCAGGTTGATGTCGCGCGAGCGGTTCAGATTGCGCCCGAACACGCCCAGATAGCCTGCCGTCAGAACCATCCCCGCCGCTCTGCCTTCGATGTTCAGGCTCGCCTGCTGGCTTTGCGGTTGATCAAAGTCCGGCGCGAAATGGAAGATGTTCACCGGCGTCCTGCCGCTGGGCGGAATGGCGGTGAGGATGTTCGGATAGGTCACCGGGATCGCGGCGCCAGAGAAGAGATAGTTTTGCACCTGCACCCCGTTGTTGGTATGCACCGTGCCCGTCAGAATTGCCGGCGTCCGTCCGTAGAACAGCCCCCAGCCGCCGCGCACCACCAGCCGGTCCGAATCCAGCACGCGCCACGCCGCGCCGAAGCGCGGCCCCCAGTTGTTCCTGTCCAGATCCAGCCGGTTCGTCCGGATTCCGTTTTGCGCCAGCACCGGATCCGGATTGAGGAACGGCGGAGGGTCCGCGTCCAGCAGATCGTAGCGGATGCCGTAGTTCAGCGTCAGGCGGCTGTTCACGCGCCACTGGTCCTGAATGAAAAACGCGTACTCGTTCAGATTCGGATTCGACAGCGGCCCGTTCGTGCCCGGCCCCGGCAAAGCCTGCTGGAACGTCGCCGGGCGCTTCTGCGCGTAATCGAGCAGCGAGCTGAACAGAAACACGCCCGAAAACTGCCCGGGGAAGAAATTCTCGATCCGCTCGAAATTCACATCGCCGCCGAATTTGATCGTGTGGCGGCCGAATGTCCACGTGAAAGTCGACACGGCCTGGTTCCGCTTGCTGTTCGTGTAGCGCGGGCTGAAATTGTTCCGCCCGAACACGATCACTGTCTGCCCGCCCTGCTGCACCGTCGTCTCCGGCGCCGAGGAGTTCGCCTCGCCCGGCTGATCGTCGCGCGTGTAGTTGTAACGGACTTCCCACAGCCGGCTCGCCCCCACCGTGCGCGTGTAGGCCGCCACCAGGCTGTCGGTGATCGCCTTGCTGTCGCCCGTGGCTTCCGAAGCCCGCTGCGCGCCCGCGTTCTCGAAATTCCGCCCTGTGAACCGGTTCGCGTTCCACCGCACGTTCAGCGTCTGGCCGCCTGGCAGCAGAAAATCGCCCTTCAGCAGGTAGACGTCGTTGTCGAGCCCCCGCGAATAGTCCTTGTAATACTTCGAGGTCAGCTCGTTGTACGCCGCCTGTGCTTCGGCGGGCAGCGTCGGAAGCGCTGCAACCACGCCCGGCGGGGGCACCAGAACCACCGGTTCCGAGTTTCTCTGCCCGTCGTAATTGAAGAAGAAAAACGCCTTGTTTTTCACTACCGGCCCGCCGATATTTCCCCCGAACTGCCGGAATTTGTACGGGGCACGCGGCCGATTATTCGTTTTGTTGATGGCATTGTTCGCATTCAGGTTCGTGTCGCGGTAGAAGAAGAAGCCCGTGCCGTGCAGCTCGTTGGTGCCGGATTTCGTGATCACGTTCACCACGCCTGCCGCGGCCCGCCCGATCTCGGGCGCATACGAGTTCGTGTTCACCTGGAACTCCTGCACCGCGTCCATGCTCACCGAGTAGGGGTTCCGCACGCCCTGCCGCCCGGTGGACTGCCCGAAAAACAGGTTGTTGGAATCGGCGCCGTCGATCAGAAAGCTGTTCACCGTGCCCCGCTGCCCGCCGAAGGACAAATCGCCTCCGCGCGGGTCCCTGACGACGCCAGGCGTCAGCGTCGTGAAGTCGAGAAAATTCCTGCCGTTGATGGGCAAGTCCCGGACCAGTTTTTCCTCGACCACCGTCGACGTCTGCGAGCGCGACGTTTCCACGACGCCGGTTTCGTCCGTCACCGTGATCGACTCGGTCACCGCGCCGATCTCCAGCCGCGCGTCGAGCGGCGTCACCGAGCCCACGTTCACCACCACGCCGCTGCGCCGCAGCAGCTTGAATCCCTGCTTTTCCACCGTCACTTCATACACGCCCGACGGCATCCGAACCAGGGTGAAGATGCCGCCCTCGGTGGTCTCCGCCACTCGCTGAAACCCGGTCGCCGTTGACGTCGCCGTCACGCGCGCTCCCCCCACCGCCGCGCCCGAGGGGTCCGCCACGGAACCCGAGATCGTTCCTGCACCAGCCTCCGATTGCGCCATCGCCAGGCAGGCGAAGGCGGTTCCCAAAACGAGCCACTTCATGACCGTGTGCATGGCCGCCATTATCGCATCCTCAGATGAAACCTCCGTGAACGCTGCCAGCCCGGTCCGCCGCCGGTCACGCCTCTCCCTGCCTCGTGTAAATGCGGAAGCCGAGCGCGCGCCCCAAGCCGCGCGAGCGCTCGCGGATCCGCGCGGCGATTGCATTGATGCCGGTGATCGTGAACGTGAACTCCTGCATCGCCGCGAGCACAATCAGGTCCATCGCCGCTGAAGTCATCCAGTCCACCTCCCGGTGGTAGCCGCAGATCGCCAGCGCCTGCGTGGTTTGGAGAAACTTCCGCCGCTGCCACGGGACGGCGCGGATCGTCTCGCAACTGCCGAACAGAATCACCCGCCCGTTGCCCTTGCCCGCCAGCGCTTCGCCGATGTCTTCGAGCGTCACCTGCGGCGCTCTCTTCCCGCTGCCGAGCAGCAGCGCCCCGGGCTTGCCGTGAAAGCCCAGGTACAGCAGCGGATGGGACCGGTACCGTTTCTGGGCCCACTTCTTCAGCAGGAAGAAGAACTCCTCGCGCGTGGAAACGTCGTAGTGGATGTGCCGGCAGCGGGGCGGGGTCAACTGGTCGAGCAGGTCGAGCAGAGCCTCCATGCTGTAGCGGTGGCGCGCATCGGCCCACCAGTCGCACTCCAGACAAAACACGCCTTTGGAAATCGGGTGTGCAGCCACGCTTCCATGCTCCTGCCGGCGGCGGGCCGTTGCAATTGCGGCCGCAGCCGCCTGCCAGCCACTCAAGGCGGCATCCTGCCGCCGCCGCGCTTCAGCGCCCCCGGCTCAGGCGGCGGAAGTATTCGGCCACCGCTTCCGCGTAGCCCGGAGGGGCTTTGGCCTGCGGCGCGGCGTGCGGCGCGCCGGATTGCGAAGACAGCTCCTTCCGCAGCCGCAGCTCCACCTGCTCGAGCTGCGGGAGGAACTCCTGTTCGATGCGAGAACGCAGCAGCGGCGAGCCGAACCGCGCCGGGTCGAGCTGCTGCATGCGGCGCAGAAGCTGCTCGATCTCGGCCTGCGTTTCATCGCTCACCGCGCCTTCTTCGCGCAGTTGCCGCAACTGCCGCATGGCGTCGGCCCACGAGCCGCGGCCGGCCCCGGCGCTGCGGTTCCAGTCGGGCTGAAGCGAGCCGTCGTTAAGAGCGCCGTAGTCGCCGCGCCAAAACGACGTCTCGCCGCCCGTTTGCCTCCGTTCGCCGGGACGGGCGCCGCCTTCGGCTCTCTCCCCGGCGCGTCTGCCGCGGCCATCGCCGCCCTGTTGCTCCGAGGCCTGCTGGCCGTCCTGACCCTTCTGCCCTTGCCGGCCGTCGCGGTCCTGTCCCTCGCCCTGCCTGCCTTGGCCGGCCTGCTGCCCGGATTGCTGGCCCGCGCGCGCCTGGCGCTGGAGTTGTTCGCGGAGCCCCTCGAGCTGGCCGAGGGCGCGCTCCACCTGCTCGCGCTGCTGGCCGCCGCCCTCGCGTCCGGCCATCTGCCGCGCCTGCTCGACCTGATCGCGCAAGCGTTCGAGCGACTCGGTGACCACGCGCTCGCGCGGGGCCAGATACGGCCCCAGCCCGCGGCGCATCCACTCCGCGCCCAGCCGCATGCGCAGCCCGAGCTCGTTCTGCTGCGCCTCGCCGAGCGCTTCCCGCAGCCGCTGCGCGGCGCCGCGCTGCGTGGCATCCAGCGCCCGCGCCGCTTCCCGCAGGTCCTGCTCCAGCCGCTGATAGTCGCGCTGCATGGCGTCCTTCTCGCGGCCCAGTTTCTCGTTTTCTGAAGCCGGCAACGCCGCCTGGCTGGGCGGCTGCTGCGCGCCCGCCTGCTGCGGCGGGAACAGTTTGCGCAACTGCTCTTCATAGCGGCGCTGGCGCTCCGCCAGATCGGAAGCGCGGCGGCTGAGCGATTCCATGCGGTCGCCGGTCTGCTGGCGCCGCATCGAGCCGAGCTCGTCGAGGGCCTGCGACATGCGCTCGGCGGCGCGGCGCGCGTTCTCCTGCGCTTCGCCTCCTTGCGCCGCTTGCGCGCGGCGCATGTCCTCCAACGCCCGCTCCACCTGCTGCTGGGCGCGGCTCAGCCGCTCGCTCTGCGGGCTGCCGGAGCGCTGCCCCTGCGCGCCGGACGCGCCGGCCGAAGAACTCTGGCTTCCCTGCGCGCTCTCGCTGCCCTGCTGGCTTTGCTGGCTCTGCCCGCGCTGATTGCGCTGCAGCTCGGCCAGCTGGCGGCGCAGCTCTTCCGCCTCGCGGCGCAGCATCTCCTGCTGCCAGCGCTGCTGGAAGCTCTGCTCGCTGCGGCGCTGCTGCTCGGCCTGCTGCTGCTGCCGGCGCGCCAGCTCTTCCAGCTTCTTCAGCGCCTCGTCGATCTGCCGCTCCCGGCTGGCGGCGCTGGAAGCCGTCTGCACGGTCTCATACTGGTTCTTCTCCAGATCCAGCTCCAGCTCGAACAGGCTCTCCAGATCGCGCATCTGCCCGCCCCCGCCGCCGCGTCCGCCGCCCTGCTGGCCGAAAGCGACCTGGATCTGGCGGAACAGGCTCTCCGCGCGCAGCAGATGCTGCAGCGCGCGCTGCTCCGGACTCAGCGCGTCGCGCCATTGCAGGTTGCGCAGCCTGGCCGCCGCATCCTGCATGGCTTTCGAGGCGCTGGTCATCTCCTGCGAAAACTTTTGCAGCTCCTCGCTGCCCGCCGCCAACTGGCGGCTGCGCATGCGCTGCGAGAGCGATTGCGCCTGATCGGCGAGCTTCTGCTGCATGCCGGAGAGGAACGCCGCGTCCTCGCGCGTTTCCGTGCGCCCTTTCTGCGAACGGATCTGGTTCCAGGTGGCGGAGATGATCTCCTTCTGCCGCTGGACGATGTCGTTGTCCTCTTCGCCCTCGCCTTCCATGCCGCCCATGCCTCCCATGGTTTGCGACTGCTGATACTCGCGCTCAAAGGGCTGGGCTTCCAGGAAGAAAATGTCGGTCTGCGACGCCGTGCGGGCGTCCCGCGCCGCGGCGGAAACGGCGACGATGTCGCCCGGCTGCAGCTTGTGCTCTTCCAGCGCAATCACAGCCCGCCCGCGCGCCTCTTTCGCGTTGCGCTGCACGGGCAGGCGCAGCGCGCGCGGCTCGCCGCCGTTCACGCTATAGGTGATCTCGAGCGCATGCAGGCCGTAGTCGTCGGCGGCTTCCGCCTCGACCACGACTTCCTCGATGGGGCTGACCTTGGCGTCGCGCCCCGGGCGCGTGAGCTTCACTTCCGGCGCGCGTTCCGGGCGCGCTTCAATGAAGTAGTCCTCGCTCAACCGCACGGGCGCGCCGCCGTCGAGCGCGGCGAAATAAAACGACCCGTCGCGCCGCACCTCCAGCTCCGCGCGCGCCGTGCGCCCGTTCGATTCGAGCGGCAGCCGGGTTCCGTCATCCAGAACCAGCGCGCCGCCGGAGAGCGGCTTGTCGGTTTCAATCTCGATCAGCGCGCGCGTGCTCTCCACGGCGCGCACATCGCCGCCGGGGTCTTCTTCGCTGTCGGGCAGCCCGAGCCACGCGGGGAATTTGTAGCGCACGCGGTATTTTTCGATCCGCGGCAGGTCCACCACCGTCAGCCGGTGCACGGGCGAGCGCATGCGCTGCGCGTCCACCTGGTACTCGACATCGCCGGTGATGCCCGCCAGCAGGAACACAAAGCCTGTGCCGGACGGGTTGGGTTCCATGGGGAGCGTTTCCCACTGCGCCGAGCCGGGGCGCCGCAAGCGCAGCCGCAGACCCGTCATCTCGAATCCCGCCGCCACGGCTTCAATCAACTGATCGCCGCCGCGGCGCACTTTCGCATCGCCCGGCTTCACCGTGAGCTCGAACAGCGCCTGCTGTCCGGCGGGAGGCGCGCCCGCCCACAGCAGGTGCGCGCCGTAGCCGAGCGAGCCGGGCGCGGCGGTGGTGAACCAGACCAGCACGATCAGCGCGGCGCCGGCCGCGGCGCCCGCCGCAGCGATGGCCGCGTTGCTCACCAGGAAGCGCGGCGGCACTGCCTCCGCGTGGCGCAGCGCCTCCTCCGCCACGAGTTCCGCCAGCGGGGAATCGGCGGCGGGGCCGGCGAGCGTGGCGGCGCGCTCTTCCAGCCCTCCCAGCTTCGCCTCGGCGAGGCGAGCCGCGCGGCGGCGGTTGATGCGCAGCAGCGGCGCGGCGATGCCGAGCGCCAGCCCCGCGCCGAAGGCAAGCACGAGCGCGATGCGGCCTGCCAGCAGCACGCGCGGGTCGAAGGCGTAGCGCAAGGCCAGCCACGCCGCCGCCGCCGTCACCGCCAGCAGCAGCGCGGCGACGAGGGCCAGACCCGCGGCGAGCGAGCGCATCCGCAGACGCTGCTCGATGGCGCGGAGATATTCGAGGAACCGTTCCTTTGCGCTCATGCGGCCTCCTTGCCCAGATAAAAGGACGCCAGAACTGCTTCCACCAAAGCGGCGGCGAGAGCCGCTGCGAGAACCCAGAGTGCGAGCGGCTTTTCCGGCGGCGCGCCGCCGCCGGATTGCGATGCCGCGGAAGCCGCCGCGGGAAGCATCTCGAGAGACTCCGGCGGGAGGGGCTCGAGATCGGACTCGCGGCGGTCGATGTTGACGGCGATGACGCGGTCGCGCCCGCCGCCGCGCAGCACGCGCCAGAAGCCGGTTTGATCCAGTTCCACGGAAGCGCCGCGCGCGCTTTCGGCGAAGCTCAACGCGCGGCGCCCGCGCGGGTCCAGCAGCTCATACGCCCGCGCCCGCTCGCCGGCGGCCGGGACAAGCATTTCCCCCGCAGGCATGGAGGCGGTGGAGTCCTCCCAGCCTGTGAGCAGCCGCGCCGCCTGTTCGACAAACGGCACAAAGGCAGGCTGCAGAGGAAAATCGTTGGCTGCGCCATCGAGCGGAGAGGCGAGCACGAGCACCGTGCCGTCGCCCACGCGCTGCTCCAGCAGCAGCGGCGTGCCATCGCTGAGCGCGGCGAGCACTCGCCCCGAGCCAGGCTCGACGGCCAGCACCTGGTAGAAGCGCACGCCCTGCCATGCGCCGGCCTTGTCAATCAGCGGCGAGGTGGAATCCGTGCGCGCGGCGAGAAAGAAGCCTTCCGCCGAGCGCGCGGCGTAGCGCGTGCCGGCGATCTTTTGCCCGGTGACGGGCACTTGTCCTCGCGCGGCATCGGCGGGGGTCAGCACGAGCAGGAGCCCCATGCCGCGGCGCACGGCCGCTGCCAGCTCGGCCTCCGCGGGCATCGAACCCGCGGCGATGAGCGCGCGCGCCTGCTGCCACGCCGTGCCGCCGCCCAGCGCGAAAAGGCCGCCTGCGGCGGCTTCCAAAGCGCTTCGCACATAGTTCTCCGCGCGCCGGTCGCCGAACCAGGCGAGCGTCAGCGGGTCCGTGCGCTCGATGGCGAACAGGAACTCGTCGTCGCCGGCGAGCCCGTCGCCAGGCTCGAGGCGCACGGAGCACTCGGAGAAGCCGTACGGCAGATCGGGGCCGTCGAACTCGACTGTGGCCCGTCCCTCCGGGGGCACTCCCACCGATTGGCGCGCCGCGTCCCTGCCGGCGACGCGGAGCACCGCGGTTTTTGTCTGCGCCTGCGTGCGGAAGCCGGCGATCACCGCCTGAATGCGCGCCTCGCGCCCGTGCCGGACGCGCGCCGGGGCGCGCACGCTCTCCACCGTCCAGTTGGGTTCGGCGCGCTGCGCCACGGAGTGGACTTTCAGCGAGACGCCCTCGGGCAGTTGGAGTTCGGCGAAGCCGCCCGCCAGCGCGGAACGCTGGAAATCGCTGACGAGGTGCGCTTCGACGGGCTGCTTTTGTTCGTCGTGAAAAGCGCGCAGCGCGCGGGCCAGCTCCGCGAAGGAGTTGGCGGCGGGGCCGGCTTCGAGCCGCGCCAGTTCGGCGCGGTCGAGCAGGCGCAGGCGGGAATCGAAAGCAGCGAGCCGCGCCTGCGGCGTCAGCAGGCCGGAAGCGATGCGGCGCGCTTCCTCCATGCGCCCGCGGAAGCCCATGCTGGCCGAGGTGTCCACCACCACCAGCCGCAGCGCCGGCGCGCCCGCGCTGACGGAGGCGGAGCGGATGACCGGTTGCGCGAAGGCGAAGATGATGAGGGCGAGCAGCAGCAGGCGCGCGGCCAGCAGCGCGAGGTAGTCGAGGCGGCGGCGGCGCAGCTCGGCCTGGCGGCCCGGCTCAAAAAACATCAGCGAGCTGAATTGTTTCGAGTCCGGGCGGCTCCGCCGGAGCAGGTGCAGATAGACGGGCAGGGCGAGCAGCCCGAGTCCGGCCAGGAACCATGGCGCCAGCAGCCCCATTTACGGCCTCCCCTCGCGCACGGCGAGATAACGGCGCAGGGCTTCGTCCAGCGGCTCGGACGTGAGGCTGCGGTGGTAGCTGAGGCCGGCGCCCTGCGCCAGCGACTCCATCTCCTCGAGATGCCGGCGCATCTTTTCGCGGTACGGGCCGGCGGCGTAGGCGGGGTGGACCTCCATCTCCTGGCCGGTTTCCATGTCGATGAGGACGCGCGAGCCTTCCAGCTCCGGCTCGATTTCCTCGGGATCCAGCACGTGCATCAGAATGACGTCGTTGCCGCGCTGCCGCAGCGGCGCCACGGTGGAGACGACGTCGCGCGCGGGGGCGAAAAAGTCGCTCACGACGAGCACGATGCCGCGGCGGCGGAGGAACTGCTGGAAGTGCCAGAAGGGCTGCGTGTAATCGGTGCGCCGCCCCGGCTCGGCGCGGTCGATGGCGTGCAGCACCTTCACCCACTGCCCGTGGCGCGAGCTGGGCTCGACGTAATCGCGGACTTCGTCATCGAAGGCGATCAAGCCGACGGCGTCGCGCTGCTGGTGGGCCAGGTAGCCGAGCGAGGCGGCGAGAAAGCGGGCGTAGTCGATCTTGCGCAAGCCGCGGCTCTGAAAGCCCATGGAAGCGCTGCGGTCGAGCAGGATGGTGAGCCGCGTGTTCGTCTCGCCCCGGAAGCGCTTCAGATAGAGGCGCGACGTGCGGGCGTACACGTTCCAGTCGACATAGCGGAGGTCGTCGCCGGGCACGTAGGGGCGGTATTCGGCGAACTCCTGGCTGAAGCCGTAATCGGGCGAGCGGTGCAGCCCGCTGATGAAGCCCTCGACCACAGTCTTCGCGGTCAGCTCGAGATTGGCGATGCCGGCGAGGATCTGCGGATCGAGGAATCGCTGCTGCATCAGCTCCTCCGCGGGGGCGTGGCGTCGAGCAGGCGCGCCAGGATGTCGTCCGGCGTGAGCCGGTCGCTTTCGGCCTGGAAGTTGAGCAGGATGCGGTGGCGCAGCACGGCCGGCATGAGCGCGCGGATGTCTTCAAAAGTGACGTGGCACCGCCCGCGCATGAGAGCGCGCGCTTTGGCGGCGAGGACCAGGTTCTGGGCGCCGCGCACGCTGGCGCCGAAGTTGACGTACTTCTTGACGAAGTCCGGCGCGGACGGGTCGCGCGGACGCGTGGCGCGCACCAGAGCAATGGCGTGGCGCGCCGCCTCCTCCGCGATGGGCACCATGCGAACGAGCTGTTGGAAGCCGAGGATCTCGGCGGCGTTGGTCACCGGCTGCACATCGGGCACCGCCGTGGTGGTGGTGCGCTCGATGACCTGCATTTCCTCCTCTTCTCCCAGGTAGTCGAGCAGCGTGTTGAACAGGAAGCGGTCGAGCTGCGCCTCCGGCAGCGGGTAGGTGCCTTCCAGCTCGATGGGGTTCTGCGTGGCGAGCACGAAAAAGGGGCGCGGCAGGTTGTAGTGGTTGCCGCGCACGGTGCAGGACAGTTCCTGCATCGCTTCGAGCAGCGCCGCCTGGGTCTTCGGCGGCGTGCGGTTGATTTCGTCGGCGAGCAGGACGTTGCCGAAGATGGGGCCCTGGACGAAGGTCCAGATGCGGCGCCCGGTGCCGGGCTCCTCTTCCAGAATGTCGGTGCCGGTGATGTCGCTGGGCATCAGGTCCGGGGTGAACTGGATGCGGCGGAACTCGAGCCCGAGCGTCTGAGCCATGGTGCGCACCAGCAAGGTCTTCGCCGTGCCGGGCATGCCGGTGATGAGGCAGTGGCCGCCGACGAAGAGCGCGACCATCAACTGCTCAAGCACCTCCTCCTGGCCGACGATCACCTTGCGCACTTCGCGCACGAGGGAGTCGTGCACTTCCTGAAAGCGTTCCACCTGGCTCTTGAGAGCCGCCGTGTCGACAGTCGCCATGTCAGTCGTTTTTCCTTTCCTGCGCCCCTCGATTCAATTCCAGCAGAAGCCGCTGGGCGGGGCGGTAGCCTGGCGCTTCCTCGAGCGCCGCAAGAACGGCGTCGCGCGCCTCGTCGTCGCGTTGGAGATTCCGGTATGCGAGCGCCAGCCCATACCACGCGGATGCGGGATCCACCGTGCCGGACGCAAGGACCGCGCGCCATTCTTCGGCGGCGCCGTCCCACCGCCCGAGCTTCGCGCGCAGCTCGGCCAGCCGCCGGTGCAGTTCCTCGTCCTTGACCGGATACACCCAGAGGACGCGCGCGAGGGCGGCTTCCGCCTCCTGCGCGCGGCCGCTCTCCTCGAGCAGCCGGGCGAGCTTCTTGATCGCCTCCGGGTTGCGCCCCCCTTGCTTCATGTACCGCTGGAGGGCGTCGGCGGCGCAGGCGGAGTCCTTGAGCTGCAGGCAGGCTTCGGCGAGCACTTCATACGCGTTGCCGGTCTCGACAAACTCGGGGAATGCGGCGATGACGCCGTGCGCCATTGTCTGCGCCTCCTGCCATTTTTCCGCCCGGCGCGCCTCGTGGAGGGCCTTCAGCTCCTTCGGCCAGCGCTCGAAGTTTTCGAGCGGGGTTTTGTGCTGCTCTTTCAGCCAGGCAAGGAACTGCGCGTCAAACTCTTTGGCGGGAAGGCCGAGCACGCGGGCGATGACTTCGCCGGAAGGGGCGGGCTTCTCGAACGCCCGGATCATCTCGAGCACTTTCGGCCAGCCCCAGCGCTGCACGATGCAGTCGATGATCCGGCCGGCCTGGAAATAGCTCAGCGTGACCTGCCCAGGGCTGCGCGGCCGCTGGAAGCCGCGGTCGAGCTCCTCCACCGGCAACAGCTCGCCTTTGCGGATGGCGGCGATGATGTCCGGCGTGAGGCGGTCGCCCCACTCGGGGTTGGCGGCGGTCTCTTCATGCACGGAGAGCCCTTCCGTGAACCACCGCGGCACGCGGTGGCGCGTGGCGGTGATGACAAAGACGTGGCTCAGCTCGTGCCATAACGTGCTGGCCCAATGGAAGGCGCCAGGCGGGCGCGCCGACGGGCTGTCCATGGCGACGCTGAGCCCGAACGCCACGCCGAGCGCGCCCAGCCCCGGCACGCCGAGCGTGCGGACTTCGAAATCGGCGTGGTTGTTGTAGACCTCGACCTGCACGGGGCCGGGCAGGCGGAAGCCGTATTTCTTTTCGTAAGCATCGAGAGCGCGCTGGACCTCGCGCTCGAAATAGGGGGCGAGGAGTTTCGATTCGCCGCTGTGGAAGCGGAGAACGTAGCGGGGGCTGCGGATGGTGTCGAACTTCGAGAGCGTATCAAGCAGCTTGAGCGAATTGGCCGTGGGCGCGCTGCGGTAGCCGGCTTCGTACGCGGTTTCGAGCTGGCGGCGGGCGTCGCTGCTGCGGCCGACGCGCATCAGGTTGATGCCGAGTTCGCTGCGCGCGGCGTGGAAGGCCGGATCGATTTCAAGGGCTTTCTGGTAGTGCTGAATGCCCTCTTCATAGCGGCGGTTGAGCACAAGATGGCGGGCGATGCGCGCATAGCCGGGCGCATGGCGGCCCATCGCCTGGAGGGCCTGCGAGGCGTCTTCATCGCGCAACAGCGCAATGGCGGCGAGCACCGCCTGGCCGCCGGGGCGGCTTCCGAGCTTGCGGGCTTCCTCGGCGGCGGCGGTGAAATTGCCGTCCTCAAGCAGAACGTTGGCGAGCAGCTCGCGGGCTTCTTCGAGCGCGGGGTCTTTCTCGAGCGCCTTGCGGCAAAGCTCCGCGGCGCGCGGGTCCATCCGCTCGGCGGCGACTTTGGCCAGGCCCAGAAGAGCCGGCGGGTAGTCCTTCTCGATCTGGAGGGCCTCGTTGAACAGGTCGGCCGCCTCGCCGGGGTTGAAGCGCTCCAGCAGGAGCAGGCCCCAGCGGACGCGCAGGGCTGCGTTTTTCGGGTCGGCTTTCACAGCGGCGCGGAAGGCGTTGTTGGCGTCCTCCCAGCGCTGCTGCTTCCAGTAGCGCTCGGCCAGATCGGCGGCCGGCTGCGCCAGAGCGGGCAGGGCGAGGACGGCGAGGAGGAGCCAGCGCGTCATCGCTCGATCTCCTCCTGGATGTTGGCCAGCGTGACGAGCAGCGCCTGGAGGCGTTTCCTGTACTCGTCGGGCGGCATGGCGGCCTTTTCGCGCTTCAGCTTCTCGATTTCCAGCTCGAACTTTTCCCGCTGCGCGAGCAGGGCGCGCTTGAGCGGGTCGTTGAGCGCCGCCTGCGCGGCGCCGAAGCGGACCAGCGGCGCGCGGCCCGTTCCGGCGGGGTCTTCCATGGAGGCGTGCTCGGTGGCGATGCGCTTCTGCGTCTCGAAGAATGCCGCCGTCTTCTGGACAGCGTAGCGGAAGGCCTCGAGCGCGCTGACGGATTCGTTCTTGTCGGTGTCGGCGGCGGGATCGCGGAGGGCTTCCACAAAATAGCGCGGAAATGTTACGGCGTTTTTCTCCATGCCCGAGCGGGTGGCGGCGAAGACGGCGCGGCGCGGGCCGGCGAGCTCCTTGAGCGCGGCGCCGGAGGCGCTGGCGGCCAGCACCACGATTTGCCGCGCCTTCACCCCGTCGAGCCATGCGCGCAGCTCTTCGGCGGTGACATCGGGGCCGGGCAGGTTGAACTTGTACGAGAGGCCGTCCCAGGTGCCGTGCCCGATGAGGACAAGGGTGAAGAGGCTGTCTTCGCCCAGCTCCGCCGCGGCCCGGGCGATCGCGTCGCGCAGGGCCTGCCGGGTCGCCTGCGGACCGGCGAGCGCTTCGCCGCCCGATAGTTTGGCGCCTTCGCGCGCGAGGCTCTGGAAGCGCTGCTCGTAGTCGGGCTCGCCGCCGAGGCCCGCGACGAAGAGCACGCGTTCCGCGGCGGGCGCGGCCAGCGCGATCAGGAGCAACAGGAGGAATCTCACACAGCCCCCCATCGGCGGCGGACGAGCCACCCGGCGGTCTTCAGGCCGGCGAGCAGGAGGAACGCGGCCGGGGCGTTCCACACGGGGCGGGTCTCGCGCACGGTGATGCCCGCTTCCGAAAGTTCGATCTCCTTGACGAGCGAGCCGGCATCGGCGGGGCGGTAGTAGCGGCCGCCGGTTTGCAGGGCGAGCCGCTCGAGCAGTTCGCGGTTCTGTTCGGTGCGGAAAAACTCCTGCGAGCCGTCTTCGCGGCGGAAGGTGGCCGTGTCGCGGCCGAGTTCCTCCAGACCCTCGCGGGCCGTGGCTTCGGCGAGGTAGGCGCCGGGGCGGGGCGCGCGCCAGCGCGCTTCATACACGCCGGGCTCGCCGCGCGCGGGCGCCAGTTCGATGGTCTCGCTGACGCCGCCCGGGCCCATCAGGTGAACGCTGACGACGGCGCCCGGGGCGGGCAGGTAATTGCGGTCGCGCACCTCGGCGCGGATGACCGCGGGTTCCTCGCTGAACAGGGTCTGGCGCGTGGTGGTCAATGTGACGCGCTCTTCGACCGTGCCGGCAAGCCACCGCAACAATTGCTGCCAGAATGTTTCGTGGCTCTGGTCCCGCGCATCCAGCGCCATCTGCCAGCGCCACGTGCCGCCGGTGGCGAGCAGGGCCACGCGCCCGCGCCCGTAGTTCTGCGTGACGAGCAACGGGTGCCGGAGGCGAACGCCGGGAATCGCCTCCGCGAGCACGGTGGCGCCGGGCTTGGGTTCGCCGGTCATCTGGTAATCGGCCAGGTAAGGCAGAGCTTTCCAGCGGGCGGCGTTTTTCTCCGGGTCATCTTCCAGGCGCAGGATCAGGCTTTCCGCGCCGGCGCGCGTCAGCTCGACCGTGGCCGGTTCGCGCCGGAACGTCCCCTTGCGGTCCGGCAGCGTGACGGGGAGCATCTCCGCGGCGGCGGACCGCTGCCAGCCGCCGTCGGCGAGGGCGGCGCGCCCGCCGAGGAACAACACGCCGCCGCCGCGGCGGTCGGCGAACTCGCGGATCAGGTTCTGCTGGACCGGCGTGAAGTAGCCGGCTTCGACATTGCCGATGATGAGCGCCTGGAAGGCGAAAAGCTCCTCGACGGCAGAGGGGAACCCGCGCTCCAGCTCCTGCGGGGAGCGGATGCCCTGCCGGTAGAACCGGTTTTCCGTGGTGCGGACCAGGCTGGCCAGATCGAGCTGGGAATCCTCTTCCACGGCGCGGCGGATGAATTTCATCTCCCAGCGGGGTTCGCCCTCGATGTAGAGAATGCGGGGCTTGCGGTCGCGCACGTCGACGAGGCGCTCGACGCGGTTGTTGCGCGTGTTGGTCTCGCCTTCGAGGGGCTGGACGCTGATTTCCAGGGTCTTGACGCCTGCGTTGCCCGCGTTGAGGGGCAGCGTTTCACGCCACGATTCGCCGTCGGCGGGCAGGCGCAGATCCTTCTGACCCAGTACTCGCTCGCCTTCGCGCACGGTGAGCCGGGCGGTCTTGCCGCGGAAACCGCTCTGCCGCAGGGTGGCGGCGAGCATCAGCCGGGAGGAGGGCAGGGCGCGCGCGGGCAGATCGGCGTCGAGGATCTCGATGTCGCTGGCCATGCGTTCGGAGCCGAAGCCGATGGCGTGGACGGGGATGCGGGCGCGGCGCAGCGCTTCGATGGTGTCGGCGCCGAGGTTGCCGCCGTTGTCGGCGCCATCGGTGAGCAGGACCACGGCGCCCACGGGCATCAATGAGCTCTCGGAAGCGATCTGGCGCAATGCGGCGCCGAGATCGGTGCGCCGGGCTGACGGCTCGGCGGGGAGCTGTTCGATGCGGGTAGGGGCTTCGCCCGCCTGATACAGCCTCAGCGGGAACCGCTTGCGGAGATCCGAGGCAAGGCGGTTTTCGAAAAGGGAGCGAGCCTCGCGGTAGCGGTCCTCCAGCGCCATGCTTTGGGACGTGTCGACAACGACGGCGACCACGTTCTGCTGGGGCTTGAGCACGCTGACGGAAAGAGCCGGCTGCCAGAGCAGCAGCAGCAGCACGGCGAGCACGGACCACTCGATGGCGCCGAGCAGGAGCGCGCGCTTGCGGGGCAGACGGTGGCGGAAAAACAGAATGGCAACGGCGGCAGCCAAAACAACCAGCGCGAGAGCGAGCAGGGCGAGGGGCCAGCCGCTCGAGAAAACAAGCGTCCCCTTGCGGTAAACGGCCAGCGGATAGTTGAACAAGAATTCGAACATTTCCCGCCTAATGGGTCATTGCATAAAGGATGTAATTGATCGCCGTGCGGTAGGCCTGCGATGCGTACTTTTCGGGGTAATGCGGGTTGTCCGCCCACTCCCATGCGTCCCCCTGGTCCATGTTAAAGCAGATGGCGATGGCGATGCGCCCTTTCGGGTCGCGCCAGGCGCGCCACTTGGGTTCGATGCCGTCGTATTCGTATGTTTTCTGGAACGGATAGTTGACGATGCCCGGCACCTGGACGCGGTCATTCAGATCGTAGAGGACGTGGAAGACCGGGTCGTCGTCCTCGATGTCGACAATGGGGCGGTCCGCGAACGCCTTGTTGAGGCTGGCGGTGAAGAGCTCCCACTCGAAGGTGCCGTGGAAGTCGTCGGTCATGAGGAAGCCGCCGCGGTCGATGAATTCGCGTAGTTTTTTGGCCTGCGCGTCGGGCAGGTCCCAATGGCCGGGTTCGACGACATAGACGAACGGATAGTCGAAGATCTCGTCGCTGATGAGATCGACGACGCGCTCCATGGGATTGGCGTGGATGCGCGTGAGCCGCAACAGCCCCTGGAGGAACTGGCGGTCGGCTTTCGGGTAGTCGACAGTCCAGGAGCCGCGCATGGCCCAGATGCCGGTGGCGCGGACGTTGGGATAGCGCAGGCGGGCGAAATAAAACTCCGTTTTCTCCTGCGCGCCGGGAGGGGGCGTTTCATCGTCGACTTCAGGGAACAGGCGGCGGATGTTGCCGTAGCCGCGCTGGAAGGCGAACAGCGATGCAGCGAACAGACACGCCGCCATCAGGACCGCGACCGGTCTTCGCATGTGCATATAGATGCCCCCCGTGGGCTTCAGGATAGCAGACGCCTGCGGAAAAGAGACCGTTACCGCCATCGGGATGCAGCGGGGCGGTCCAGCGCCGGCACGCGGAACGGCAGCGGCAATGCGAATATCGCTCCCGGTGCTTCGAGAGGGCGGGGCAACCGTTCGCGATGGGGCAGGCGGCGCGGCTCAGACTGCGCCGCGCCGGAGGAAATCGAGGAACTCGGCGGCGTTGCGCGTGAGCCCGGGGAACGTCGCGATCACTTTCTCGTCGGCGTCGAAGACGGCGTAGAAGGGGATGGCGACGGTCTGGAAGAGCTGTTCCTGGCGGCGCTGGTTGGCTTCGCTGGCTGCGTCCGTGCCGTCCGTGTAAAGCTCGACGAGCACGAACCTGCCCAGCGCCCCGGCGACCTCGGGGCGGGGGAACATATTGGCCTTCATCCAATGGCAGTTGGTGCAGGCGTAGCCGGTGAAAGCGACCAGGATGCGCTTGTTCTCGGCGCGGGCGCGATCCAGCGCCGCCTGCCAGTCATTCTTCAGCCATCTGTTGGGGGAAGCGGCCGCAGACGACTGAAGGGCCGAGCCTTCCCCCGGCGCAGGGATGTAGGCTTCCAGCTCGCCGAGCCGCGCTCCGAACATGCCGGGAATCAGGCTGAGCGCGAAACCGAGGAAGAGGGTGGCGACCAGCAGCCGCGCCGGCTTGACTTCCTCCTCGCGGCGGACGCCCTCCATCGGCACCCAGCCCAGCAGGTAGAGTCCCGGGAGGGCGAACAGGACAGCCCACAGAGCGAGGAACCGCTCGCGCGTAAGGAGGTTCCATTGAAACACCTGGTCGACATTCGACAGGTACTTGAGCATGGCGGCCAGAATCATAAAGCCGAGAACGATTTTGAGGCGCGACATCCAGCCGCCGCTCTTCGGCAGCTTCTTCAGGAATGACGGGAACAGCGCGAGCAGGAAGAAGGGCGACGAGAGGGCCGCGGAGAACGCGAGCATGCCGAGGGCAGGTTGCATGCGTTCACCGGTGACGGACGCGGCGAGCAGGGTGCCCATGAAGGGGCCCACGCAGGCGAAAGCGGCAAGGGTGAAGGTCAGGCCCATCAGAAGAGTGCCGACAAGGCCTCCGCGGGTGGACGCCATGTTGAGCCGGGTCAGCAGCGGGGCCGGGATCGTCAGTTCGAACGCGCCCAGAAGGCTGAGCCCGAACACAAAGAACACGAGGGAGATAAATCCGTTGACCCAGGGATTGGAGCCGAGCTGCACGACGGCGAAGGGTCCGAGAGCGGCGCTCAGCCCAAGCCCGATTCCGGTGAACAGCACGATGATCCCCAGGCAGAAGACAACCGCCTGCTTGAGCACCTGCGCGCGCGATGACCCCGCCTGGTTGAGGAAGAACGTCATCGTGATGGGGATCATCGGGAACACGCAAGGGGTGAAGATGGCGGCGAGTCCGAAGCCGAAAGCGATGAGAAGAAAGGCGCCGAGGGATTGGGCCGTTTCCGGCTTTTTCTGCACCGGCGCGGCGGGCGGCTGTCCGGCGGGCGGCTCGGCGCCGGGCTCGAAGCGCTTCAGCCCTTCCAGCCGGGCGGGCGGCGGCGCGGGCGCCTTGGGGTCGATGAGGACCTGCGCGGAGGCGGTGATGCGGCGCGGGGGGAGGCATTCCTTGTCGTTGCAAAGCTGGTAGCGCATGCGCGCCGTGAGATCAAGCGGACCCGGGGGCGCATCGGGCTTGAGGCGGACGAGGAGTTGAAAAACAGATTCCTTCTCATATGTTTCGGCCTCTATGCCGAAGTTGGGGTCGAACTTTCGCTTCGCAGGCGGGTAGTAAATCTCCCAGGAGGCGACGGCGGGGTTGTCCTCGAGAACGATGGTGGTGATGATGGGGCCGCCCTTGGGCGTGGTGAGCGAGTACATGTGCCATGGATCGTCGAGCTTGAGCTCGAGCGCCAGGGAGAATTCGGCGCCCGGAGGGACGCTGGCTGCGGAAGGGATCAGGCGCCAACGGGCGGGATGAGGGCGTTGGGCTGCGGCGAGATTCGCAAAAAGAACGAGGGCGAGCAGCAGGAGGCTAGCCGGCCGCAAGCTGGCCGTTTTCGGCCTGCCAGCGGGCGATTTCGCTTTCGATGCGGGCGTTGACGCGCTCGGAAGCCGATTCGGTGGCAACGCGGATGGCGTTCCGGATGGCGTTGTCATTGGACCTCCCATGGCAGATGATGACCACCCCCTTGACGCCGAGCAGCGGCGCGCCGCCGTACTCGGAATAATCCATTCGCTTGCGGAAATCCTTGAGGGCCTGGCGGCTGAGCACGTAGCCAAGCTTGCTGGCGACAGTGGATTCGAAGGATTCCTTCAACATGTGCTTGACGATCTCCACCAGGCCTTCGCTGACCTTGAGGGCGACGTTGCCGATGAAGCCGTCGCAGACGATGACATCGGCGTGGCCGGTGTAAAGATCGCGGCCTTCGACGTTGCCGATGAAGTTGACGGGCAGCGTGCGGATGAGCTGGGAGGCGGCCTTGGTGAGCTCGTTGCCCTTGTGTTCCTCCTCGCCGATGGAGAGGATGCCGACCCGGGGCGACTCGGTGTGAAAGACGAGGCGCGAGTAGACGTCGCCCATCACGGCGAACTGGGAGAGCATTTTGGGCGTCGAGTCGACGTTGGCCCCGACGTCGATCATGACGGCGGGCTTGCCCTGGATGGTGGGGAAGGGATTGGCCAGGGCGGGGCGGTCGACGCCGGGGATCATGCCGAGGACGGTTTTGGCGATGGCCATGACGGCGCCGGTGTTCCCGGCGCTCACCAAACCGTCGGCATGGCCGTCGCGGACGAGGCGGGCGGCGACGCGGATGCTGGAATCGCGCTTGGTGCGGAGGGCCTTGGCGGGGTTGTCCTCCATGGTGACCACTTCGCTGGCGTGGACGATTTCAATGGGGAGCTTTTTCCAGTCCGCATGGCGGCCGAGCTCGGCGCGCAGGACATCCTCCT
>Ga0308414_1000771_pt1 | contig 20843 bp, 10 predicted proteins | sample HotsprSampleOS50_FD_205667 | JGI IMG/M metagenome (GOLD analysis project Ga0308414, IMG submission 205667) | Hot spring phototrophic mat microbial communities from Octopus Spring, Yellowstone National Park, Wyoming, United States - 20090730_OS50 ...
ATAGGATTAGAACCATTTCCAATAGCTACAACTACTGCATCTACATCAATTATTTCTATTGCATCTTTTATTGGAACAGGCCTTCTTCTACCAGAAGAATCGGGCTCGCCTAATTCCATTAATTGTAATTTTACTTGCTTTAGATTTCCTTGTTCATCTCCAATTAATTCTAATGGTGCTACTAAAAATTTAAATTCTACGCCTTCTTCTTTTGCGTGTTTAATTTCTTCAATTCTTGCAGGCATTTCTTTTTCTGTCCTTCTATAGCATATCATAGCTTTTTTAGCTCCTAATCTTAATGCAGTTCTAACAGCATCCATTGCAGTATTACCTCCACCAAACACAATTACGACTTTATCTTTTACATCATAAATAGGTGTTGGATGATTAGGAAAATCATAAGCTTTCATTAAATTAACACGAGTTAGAAATTCATTAGCAGAATATACTCCATTTAAGTGTTCACCTGGAATATTTAGAAAGTATGGCAATCCTGCACCTACGCCGATAAAAATTGCATCAAATTTTGATTTTAATTCATCAATTGTTTCAGTAAGTCCAATTACATAATTAGTTACAAATTTTACTCCCAATCTTTCTAAAGCATCAACTTCAGCTTTTACAATTTCTTTTGGTAATCTAAATTCAGGGATACCATAAATTAATACACCACCAATTTCGTGTAATGCTTCAAAAACAGTTACATCATGCCCCATTTGTATTAAATCTCCTGCACAGCTTAATCCTGCAGGACCACCGCCAACTATAGCAACTTTTTTCCCTGTTCTAGGAGCTAATTTTGGCTCTCTTAGTTTAGCATTTTCTCTTTCCCAATCTGCAGCAAATCTTTCTAAATATCCTATAGCAACAGATGGTTTACCTTTTTTTACATATATACATACTGCTTCGCATTGTTCTTCTTGTGGACATACTCTACCACATACTGCAGGCAATGCATTATCTTCCTTTAATATTTCAGCTGCTTCCTGAAACTTTCCTTCAGCAATCATTTGAATAAATTCGGGAATTTTAACTGATACAGGACATCCCTCTACACATAATGGTTTTTTACATCTTAAGCAACGTTCTGCTTCTTCTATTGCTAATTCTATTGTATATCCTAAATTCACTTCAGCAAAATTTCTATTTCTAATATTTGGATCTTGCTCAGGCATATGATGCCTTTCTATAGCCATTCTTTCTTTTGCTTTTAGTTCAGACATATTATTTACCTATAAAGATTTGTTTAATTCTTTATCATGCATTTCATATATTTTGCAATAATGCTCGTATGCTTCTTTTTCGAATGAATTATACATTCTATTTCTTTGCATTAGAATTTGAAAATCTACTTGGTGGGCATCAAACTCTGGTCCATCAACACATACAAAAACGGGCTTTCCACCTACGTAAGCTCTACATCCACCACACATTCCTGTACCATCTACCATAATTGGATTTAAACTAACAACTGTTTTAATATTATAAGGCTTTGTTACATCGGCTACAGCTTTCATCATAGGTATAGGTCCAATTGCTAATACAAAATCGATTTTTCTTCCATTATCTAAAAGTTCTTGCAGTTTTTGAGTAACAAATCCATGAAAACCATAGCTACCATCATCTGTAGTAGGATATACTTCATCTGAGACTTGTTTAATTTCATTTTCTAATATGACATAATCTCGGCTTCGTCCACCTATTATACTAATAACATAATTACCTGCTTCTTTCAATGCTCTTGCTGTCGGATACGCAATTGCTGTACCAACTCCCCCTCCAATACTAACAGCAGTTCCAAATTTTTCTATATGGGATGCTTTACCTAATGGACCTACTAAATCTCTTACAAAATCACCAGCCTCTAAGGTATTTAGTTTTTTAGTTGTAGCACCTACTCCTTGTACTATAATAGTAATTGTTCCATTTTCAATATCTGAATCAGCTATTGTTAGTGGAATTCTTTCTCCATTTTCATCTACACGCAAAATTACAAATTGACCCGCTTTTCTCTTTTCTGCAATTTTAGGCGCTTCAATTTTGAACAACTTTACTTCGGGACCTATAAATCTTGCCTCAACAATTTTATTCATTATGAAACCTTAATTAATTTATATAATATTTAAAGCTTTTTCTAAAGCATTTAGAAGATCATTTATATCTTCAATCCCTACAGCTATTCTTACTAATCCATCTGTAATTTTTGCCATCTCTCTTGCTTCTTTATCTATTGATGAATGAGTCATTGAAGCAGGATGCTGTATTAAAGATTCTACACCACCTAAACTAACAGCCAATTGAAATAAAGTAATATTATTCATTAATTTTATTCCAGCTTCTAGCCCACCTTTTAGCTCAACTGCAATCATCGAACCATATCCTTTTAATTGCTTATCGGTCAAATAATATTGTGGATGTGATTTTAGTCCTGGATATCTAACCCATTCTACTTTAGGATGATTTTCTAAATATTTAGCTATTTTTAAAGCATTATCTTCTGCTTTTTTAACTCTTATTGCTAATGTTTTAATACCACGATGAACTAAAAATGAATTAAACGGATCTATAACACCACCTATCAAATTAGACATTTTTCTAAATTTTTGATATTCGTCTCGAGCCTTTATTACTAAAATTCCTGCAACAACATCTGCATGACCATTTAGGTATTTTGTCATCGAATGTATGATATAATCAGCCCCAAGTTCGAAAGGACGTTGAAAAATTGGGCTCATAAATGTATTATCAACAGCCAATTTAGCATTAATTGATTTTGCAATTTTTGCGACTTCAGCAATATCAGTCATCGATAGTGTAGGATTTCCAGGAGTTTCGATATAAATTAATTTAGTATTTGATTTGATAGACCTTTTGATATGTTCTAAATTTGAACTATCTACAAATGATATATCAACATTAAATTTCTTAAATAAATCTTGTAAAATTGTAATAGTTGGTCCATAAACACTCTCGCTACAAATAATATGCGAATCAGCATCCAAAACTGTTGCAAATAATAAATGAATTGCAGCCATACCGCTTGCACATCCTATTGCTTTTGCACCTCCTTCTAATGATGCTACAGCATCTTCCATCGCCTCTACAGTAGGGTTTCTCATCCTAGTATAAATATACCCATCTTCATCGCCTTTAAATAAATTAGCTCCGTGTGCTACATTTTTAAATTTAAAAGTTGATGTTTGATAGATTGGTGTGATAACAGAACCATTTAAATCATCTTTTGTGCCTGAATGAACACATTTTGTTGAAATGTGCATACTTTCGTCATTTTGCATTTTAAACTATCTTTTTTATTATAAAAATTATATAATACAAAATTAATTAAATTAAATTTAATATTTTTATAAAAATGACCTTTAAAATTTAAGTGTTGTTACTATTTAGTCATCTGTTTAATTTTTCAATAATATTACTATATTTGTAGTTTTTAAATTAAACAAACACTAATGTTGTATAGAGTAATAATTGGGCTTATAATAGTTTATAATATCACATATGCAGAAGAAATTAACTTAATTGATAGCATAGATTATAATTTAAAACCGAGATATGGAATATATTCAAATTACAATTTCAATTTTTACAATATAAATTTTAAAAATTTGCCTGGTTACCATACTTGTTGTCCATCATATAACAGAGCTAATGACAATGGATTTGCAATAGGTTTATTAATTGAATATCCTTTAGATTATATCAAAAGAATTGGACTAAGACTTGGATTAGATAATTATAATGCTAGAATAAACTCAAAAGAACAAATTCCCATAATAATAGATGGAAAAAGCCAATTAGGTGAAGTAGAATATCTTATAGATTCAAAATTTGCAACTTTGGGTATCGAACCATCTTTTTTATATTCGTTTGAAAATAATTTTTGGGCATTTATCAATTTTAGATTAGGCATAAATATTCATTCATCTCATTTACAAACTGAAAAGATTATAAGTCCAATTGACCAAGGAAGCTTTATTGATGGTAAAAGATTGCATAATATAAGTTATGGAGAATTACCAAATATAAACAAAATAGAATTTGGTTTCCGAATTGGATTATCATACGAAAGAAGATTAAACAAAGATAGTTCTTTATTTGTTTCGCCAGAAATTAGTTATGGTTATAATTTTACGTCTGTAATTAAAGATTTAAAATGGTACACTCATCTTTTAAAATTAGGTTTTTCTATAAAATACAAAGAAACTGCTCCACCACCACCGCCACCACCACCGCCATTACCTCCTCCATTTCCTAAACCGTTATTACCAGAAGCTCCACCTGTACTTATAGCTAATACACAAGTTTTTAAAATAGACTCTCTTGGAAAAGAAGAAAAAAATTTTAATATACAAATCGAAGATTTTATTTCTTTGAATATGAGACCACTACTTAATTATGTATTTTTCGATCATAATTCAGCTGATATTCCCAATAGATATGTTAAATTAAAGAAAAATGAAACAGCAAATTTTACAATTAAATCTTTACAAAATTTAGGAGCATTAGAAACTTATTATAATGTATTAAATATAATTGGATTGAGACTTAAAAATAATCCTGAATCTACTATAGAAATAGTTGGTTGCAATTCTAATATAAATGAAGAAAAAAACAACATCCAATTATCACGTAATAGGGCCTTAGCCGTAAGAGAATATCTTGAAAATATTTGGGGAATCGATCCAATTAGGATGCCTATAAAGGCTCGTAATTTACCTGAAAAAGCTTCCCGAAGTGATGATTCTTTAAGCATCGAAGAAAATAGAAGAGTCGAAATAATTACAAACGATTTTAGAATCATAGAACCTGTAACCACTACTGATACTATGAGAGTAGTAGATGATTATAATTTAATATTCAAAAATACTTGGAAATCTGATGTAGGAATTGAAAATTGGGAATTAAAGGCAGAATACGATAACAAAGTTATTTTCAAAACCGAAGGTAAAGGAGTACCAGATAGTATTGTAAATTGGAAATTAAGTCAAAATGGAGAAAAACCAAAATCTGCAGGAAGTATTTTTTATTCATTAAAGGTTCAAGATAAATTAGGGCAAACTACTTCTAGTCCTAATTATAGATTACCTATTGAGCAGTTAACAATTGATAAAAAGCGATTAGAAAGAATTGCAGATAGAGAATTTGAATATTATAGTTTAATATTATTTGATTTTGGGAAGTCAGAACTTAGAAATGAACATAAAAATGTTGTTGATTTTGTTAAGAATCGTATTTATTCAGACTCTAAAGTTTATATTAGAGGTTATACAGATATTATAGGCGAAGACGATGTAAATAAAAAATTATCTGAAAAACGTGCTTTTTCTGTTGCAAAAAGATTAAATATTCCTTTAACAAATGTAGAAGGTATTGGAGAATTATCTCTTCTTTATCCAAATGATACCCCAGAAGGAAGATTTTATTGCAGAACTGTTCAAATAATTATAGAAACACCAGTTAAAGATTAATTATTTAGAAATAATTATTGGCAATATTTTTTTAAAGTTGCCATTAGTAAAAGATATAAAATAATTACCATTTGATAAATATTTCGTGTTATATACAATTTCATAAATACCAGGTTTCAACTCGTTGTTTAATATTATTTCTAATTGCTCACCTAAATAATTAAACATTTCTATTTTTGATATTTCATTACTTATTATAGAAATTTCGAAAATTATTAAATCATTAATAACTGGATTAGAACTTAGAATTTTAATATATGGCTGACCATCTACTATCAAAGTTCTATTGTAAATATTACAATCACCTGTTATAGTTACCAATGAACTATCATCGTTTGTTTCAATTTTCGATTTAGCAAAATATTTAAAGTTATGAACTTTAATATTAGACCTTAATTTAATACCTAACAATGATAAAAAGTCTAAATCTACTATATTACCTTCAGTAAAATTGTTTGGATTAACTATATTTAAGTCAATATTAATTTTATCGGACAGATGACTTATATTATTAAGAACTAAATTATTAGATTTAATTTTTAAATCTTTAAATTCAAATATATTTTTATCATATGTAACATCAAATTTAAATCTGTTAATCACAGCTTTGTCCGATTCGAAATTATTATCAAAATTTAAATTTATTGGATAATTAAAGTTTTTATTCAATTCTACAGTTAATTCTTTAAGTATATCCAAGTTTATTATAAATGTGCTTTTTTCGATTGATTCTCCCTTTATCGGGATTGTTTGCTTTACTATACACGGTTTTATTATATTAAAAGTAATAGAATCAGATAATTTTCCTATGTTTGTTCGTAAATATGATATTTCAATTTTGTATTTCTCATTAGGTTTAATAATAAGAGGGAAGTCTAAAGACGAAGGTTTGATTAATGCAACATTATTAGGTAAAATAATACTTTGTATTTCGATATTTTCATTAATATTTTCATTAAATAACTCTAACTCTTCTATTGTTTCTATATTTTGATAATTTGTACCAAAATCAATTGCTTTTTTCGAAAAAGTAGCATTTTTTAAATCATTTCTTTCTGCGTATAAATAAATTTTAATCGAATCATCGCAAGGTTCAAAATACAATATTAAAGAATCATTATATAAACCTGCTTTATTATTAATTAATTGTATTTTTAGTTTATTATTACCTTTTGTTAGAATAGAATCATTTGTTATTATAAGATTAAAATCTTTATTGTTTTGGATTTTATTAACTTTTAAATTGTAATTTGTTTTTAAATGAATTTCTTTTTCTACTGTGGATGGAAATTCGCAATTATTAATACTTCCATAATTTAACTGAGCAATTTTATCATGTTCAATAACAAAGTTTGGAGATTTTATTTCAATAGGTATAAAATAATTACAAGGTGAAAAGAATAAGGTATCAAAAATATTAACTTTGTCATTAAAATTAATCTTTATATTTAAATTCATTGAATTATTAAATGAAATAGGCAATTGATCCTTAATGATTAAATCATTTGATTTAAAATTTTTAATTACATTAAATGCATAATTAGGTTTCAAATTTAATGTAAGATTAGTATCAATTGAAGTTATACATTTAGGTAAATCTGAAAAATCTAAAATTATATTATTAGGAGTAAATTCGGGAACAAAAATTTCAGCTTCAACAGGTATCTTTAATGTATCAAATAAATCGTTATTACCAAGATTTCTAAAAGCAACTTTAATTGTATCCCTATAAATACCTATATTGTTAACTTTTATCTTTATATATAATTTTTCTATAAAGTTAGAATTCAAAATAGTAATTGTATTTACTATTAAATTCTCTGTAGTTATATCAAAATAATTATTTGTCATTTCTAACAATTTAACTTCTAAAGCCTTAGGACCACTAACAATTAATTGCAAATCTTTTAGAGATAATTCATCACAATTTAATGGTATAAGTCCAAAATTCAAGCCTGAAGATGGTTCAGACAATAATTTAGATGAGCCTGTATTTTCTCTAATTCCATTTAATTCGCAACTTCGCACAATATTACAGATTGCTCTAAATATTAATTTAGCTTTTTTAGTTCCAAATTCTAAAGATTGGTATCTAATAGTAATTATTTTACTATCATTTGGAGGTATAATTAAGGGATTATTATTAGTAATTGAGGGATTTATAATAACAAATTCACCAGGTGGATTTATTATAATATTGTTTGGATAAAAAACTAATTGCTCATTACCTTTATTAGTAATAGTTAAAAATTGTTCGGGATTACTATCAAAATTAAAATATAATTCTGAAGCTGATAATTCATAATCTGGATTATTTAATCTGACTTCTATTTTAATTGACGTGTCAGAGCAAATATTATCAGTAACAACAATAAATCTATAAAGTCCAATGTCCGAAATATCAATATCAGTATTATTTGATATTAAATTACCATTTCTAATCCATTGATATGTATTTTTTGTACTTTGAGGTATTGCGATTCCTTGTAATTTAATTGTTTCATTTATACATAAGTTAATGATTGTATCTTTAGAAAATGTAAAATTATCAAGTTTGTTTCTAATTAATGACTTGGATGCATCAATAAAAGTAACATCAATTTGATTAGATGTTGATTTACAATCAGAGACTTTATCTCTAATAACTAAACGATAAGAACCCGCTTTTTTTACATTTAAGGAAGGAGTTTTATCTGGTAATTCATTTGCTCCATCATACCAGATAAATTCGTATTTATTAACATCATTTATATTTGCTTGAATAATCACATTTTCATTAGAGCAAAATTTATTATCAGTTTTGTTTGATGTAATTATAGGGGTTGGTGGTATTGATTTTTCAATTAAAGTGCTTGTAGAAAGATAATCTGTTTCGTTATACGATCTTCCTCTTGCATTTAAAGGATTAAAATCATAACTTTTATATGCAGGAATATTAGATTCTTGATATCTATATATATAAATTCTATATGCATACTTTGTTCCACATTCAAAAGTACCAAATCTAAATTTGTCAATATATTCATTATTAGTTAAATCAGGTAATGTATCTATTACCGTATATATTCCAATGTTATCACCAGGTTTATAAATTATACCATCTTGCAGTTCAAGTGGTTGATTAAGATTCGAAATAAACCTAACAATTAAATATCCCTCATTTGGATCTTTTATATTACTTGCAGGATTCCAGGTTAATTTTACACTTTTATAGTCTTGTGATATTTCTGCATTTAAACTTAATGGATTATTCCAAGAAGGTTCTCTTAATTTTCGCCAAAATTGATGATTAGTATTTCTTCCTTGATTATCTCCATTAGGTAAACCTTTAGATTCAGAAAAATCTGTTAAAGCAAAATTATTATCTAAACCTTTATTATAATCACTTAATGAACTTCCTGGATATACTCTTACTGAACGAGCCGCAGCAGATGGCACTCCTACTTTTGGATTAGGTACACCGTTAAAAACATCGTTTATTCTGGAAGGATTTAAATGAGCTAATAAATGAATATGATTTCCATTTGCATCTCTTATTTGTATCATATCGTGATTTGCGTTTAAACTTAATGATGGATCACTCCCATCATTAGGTCTATCCCAATATGCTTCTAAATATTCGGAAGCATCTCTACCTATTTCAATATATCCATCCGATTTATCATCATCTATTACTCCACCTCTATGATTAATTACTATAATAGTCCCACTTCTTAAATTACGCCACAATCTATGATCTTTAAATCTAACTGAGGGTTGCCAAGATGCATTGTCAGAATTATCACGAATAGTAAATCCTACTATATCGAGCATATCCTGAATTACTAATAACTCAGTCCATTCTCCTTCGGGAGTTTGGTCTTTATATTCACTAACAACAATAGGCTGAGAATAAATTATATTTGTAAAAATTAAATAAAAAATAATGTAAAAAAATCTCTTCATAATCTTCATAAAGTTAAAAAAATAAAAACGAATTAATTTAAAAATACTTATTTTATTTTGAAATTTATAATTTAAGTATTATTTTAGATTATTGTTTTTAGGAATTTGGGGATTTATTTATTTTTTCAACTCTTTTTTATATTTCCAACTTTTTTTCTCAATTTTTTTCTAAAGGATTTTTTTATGAATATTTATGTAGGTAATTTAAATTACAAAACTTCTGAAGATTCTCTTCGTAAGCTTTTCGAGCAGTTTGGTGAAGTTCAATCTGTAAAATTAATTAAAGATAGAGATACAGGTAAAAAGAAAGGCTTTGGTTTCGTAGAAATGGATGACGAATATGCTCAAAAAGCCATAGATGCTCTTAATGATAAAGAATTTGATGGACGTAACTTAAAAGTTAATCAAGCTCATTCTAAGTAACTTTTACAATCCCCAAATTAATTTTGTTTGCGGTTTTTAGTTTTAGAAAAACCGCTTTTTTATTATATTATACTTATTTAATTTTAAAAAAATTATAGGAGTAATTTATGATTTATTTTGTAATAATTTTCGCATTAATTTTTTCAAATAATCTATTTTCTTTTGATGAATTTAAATCTGACAATGGTCAATTGTTAGGTTATATGATGAACAATAAAAATTGGGAAGAAAGTAAAACACTTAAACCTCCCCTCCCTTGTAAACTTATAAAACTTAAAATTTATTTTGGTGGAACTATTCCTACAAAAGATACTTTGTGGATTTCTTATGATGCTACCGATGGATATATTCCACCAAGCCTATTCTCAAGGCATATTGCTACTCTTGGTAATATTATTTATGATTATGATGGTAAACCTGGTTGGAAAGAATTTGATGTCAGTAATTTAAACATTCGATTTGGTGGCACTAATGGCATTGTCGTTCAGCATTTAATTAAAGAAAACGGGCCATTTTTTGGTGTAGATAACCAAGTACAAGCACAACCTAATTTAACATCATTCATAAATAATGTTTTTACGCCTAATCCCAACTTTTACAATATTAGAGGAACAATGTATAGTATTACTCCGGGACATTATATGGTAAGATCGATAGTTGAATATAATAATAAAAATTATAATAGTGAACCTACAAAATCAAATAAAGATTTATTAATTGATGTAACTAAAAATTCTAATTTATTGAATAACAATAATTTTATTTCATCTGAATTATCATCAATTTGTGATTTGAATAATGATGGTTATGACGATATAATAATTAAAAACAACTTCTTCGTAAATAAAAAAGATGGTAATTTCGAAAGATTGAACTTAAATATTCCAAATAATGGTATAGTTAGTGGAGACTTAGATAATGATGGTTTTATTGATTTATTTGCAGTAAACGGATGGGGTAACGATAAAATATATTGGGGCACTCAAAGTGGGACTTTCATTGAAGAAACTGATAATTCTATCAAAGTAAATGCTCCTACTGTTTCACCATTATTTTTAGATTACAACAATGATGGATTATTAGATATTTTTATTGCTTATGGTAGAAAAGAAGAAAGCGGACAAGAAACTTATTATCCTGATAAATTATTTAAAAATTTAGGTAATAGAAAATTTGTAGAAGTTACTAATGAATCAGGTATTTCTAAAGGCGAAATTCCAGCAATGGATTGTTGGGGAGCTACTATTACAGATTTTAATAATGATGGTTTGGCAGATATATTTGTTGCAACATATAGACTTGCTCCAGACTTATTATTTAAAAATAATGGAGATGGTACTTTTACTGAAGTAGGTGCTCAAACAGGTGCTCGGGGAGTACCTACATACTACTCAAATTACTTTGGTCACGGTATGGGTGCAGATTGGGGCGATTATGATAATGATGGATATTTAGATCTTGCAATAGGTAATTTATCTCATATAGATGAGCGTGCTTTGGCTTCTAATAAATCTTTAATTTTAAAAAATTCTGGACCACCTAATTATACTTTTCAAAATCAAACTGATAATTTAAGACTTGGTTTTTATGAAATGAACTCTGGAATTGTATGGGCTGATTTAGATTTCGATGGATACTTAGATTTAATTCATTCTCAATTTGCTTATTATCAGAAAGGTCAAGGGACTGATAAAAATACTAGATTTTATCTTAATTCAGGAAAAGAAAATGGCTACTTATTGATAGATAAAACATTCGATTTTGGCTCTATTATTCACGGTGCTTGGTCTCCATTAAGATTAGATTATGACAATGATGGCGATATTGATATTTTAGTTGCGAGTAATAACGAAAATGTAAAATTATTTCGAAATCAAATAAGGAAAAATGGAAATTGGATTAGTTTTAAAGTCAAATCATCACAAAATGGTATTAATCCTTACGGTGTGTCTGTTACTGTCTTTACTAAAAATCAAAAATATTATAGGAGTTTACCAGGTAGCCAACTTAGTGCAAGAGCATCGCAGAATTCAAACGAAATTTTCTTTGGACTTGGTTATAATAAGATAGATAGCATTAGATTCGATTTTTATGGGAATATTAATCGTAGCTTTGTAAAAACAAATATTAAAGAAAATTTTAAATATATAATTCATTCAGATGGTAATTTAGAATTAATAGATAATATTTCTGTACATCTGCAAAATCCATTTAATAGCGAAGAAATTATTAATCAAGATAAAAGCGTTAATTTATCTTGGTTAGCACCTGATGATGAAAATATTGAATTTATAATTAATTTATTTGATGAAAATAATAATATTATAGAAGAATTTATTACAAAGAATAAATTTTATGAATTAAATATTAATAAACTAAACCCCAATAAAAGTTATTATTGGAAAGTTAAAGCAAAATATTTCAATAAAGAATATAATTGGTCTGATTTATGGTCTTTTAAAGTAATATCTAATACTAATGTTGAATCTATAAATAATTTATTTAATAATATTTTACAAAATATATATCCAAATCCTTTAGCTTATGATTATTTAAATCTAACTTTAAATTTAATTAATAATGAAAAACATTATATTAAAATTTATAATGAATTAGGTAAAGAGATTTTAAATTATTACTTTACTCCAAAAACAAAAGGATTAGAAACAATTCAATTAGATGTTTCAACTTTTGAAAATGGCTTATATATTTTAAAAATTGATAATTTCGGTAAAACTGAAACTTCTAAATTTATCATTAATAAATAAAAAAAGGCTGTCTCATTAATTTTGAGACAGCCCAAAATTTATTTATTTTTTGTAAAATTATTTATTTTTAATAAATGGTATAGTGTAGTATTTATTATTATCTACAATAATTTGTAAGAAATAATTTCCATTAGATAAATCATCAATATTAATTACATTGTTTAGATTATTTATCTTACCTTCGCTTAATACTGCACCATTTATATTATATATTTTATATATAACATTTGAATAATCTACATTATCAAATTCTATATTTAAATAATTAAAAGCAGGATTAGGATATATGCTCAAATTTGGATAATGAATATAGTTATCATTTACACTAGATATAATTTCGTTTAATACATAAATTTTATCGTTTGGTTTGTTATCAATAGTAAGTGGAGAGGCTAAAATTAAATTTTCAATAGAATTAATATAATTAATATGCTCTACTTTACCATCTACAAAATATATATTTTTTAATTGTTTAAATAATAAATCCCAAGACCTAACATCGCCATAATAAGTTGAGACTAAATATTCATTATCAGTAACTGCAAGAGAGCTTGGTCCAAATTCTCCGTTTGTAGCGAAATTCAAAACTTCTTTTTCACCATCTAATACATTAATATTATAAATTAGTCCTGTCTCTTTAGATATAATTTTCAAAACATTATCTGAAAAATGTATTCTATATGGTTTTTCTATCAGTTCAACATTATCCAATGAGAAATCTTGCATATGTTTGATTGGTCCATAAAGAACTACATAAGACTTTAGTGTTTCTATATAAGTAGTTATAGCAAGTCCAATTTTAGTTTTGCCATCTTCTACAAAAGGATAGTATTTTACATCAATTACTTCATCTCCAGCATATACTTTCTGAAGAACCATACCATTTTTTAAGTTAAGTACAACTATAGAATCGGGCTTATCTTCGTATTTTTTTGGAATTAACAAATGCCCACCCGCAAAATCTATAGAATTAGCATCAATATTAGAAATATTATCATCCAGCCAAGTAAAAGAATCTAAATCATACGAGCGAATTACATTTCTATGTGGTATATACATAATTCCGTTTTGCTCATCTATTGCAGGATTGAAAGGTATTTTTATAGAATTAAAAGGAAATTCCATCTTTTTAACAGGTTTTCCGTTTTCTACAGTCCACCAACTTGGTTTAGTATCTCCTGAGTCTTCATTACCATTATTATTAATATCTTTTCCAGCACAAATAATATGTAATTTATTTTTATAATAATAAGTCCAGACAGGTTTATCTCCAACTTTTAAAGGGGTAAAAATATATGATGGTTGGTCTTCTGTAAAGAACATTAAAACATTGGAAGGAGAGTAAAACTGATCGAAGATTCCTGTAACAGCAAAAGTTCTTTCATCAATAAAGGTAATTCCTTCTGATTGTAAATTAAATTCATTTGGAATAATATTCTCTAATATACCTGTTGTAATATTAATAATTCTAATATCGTTAGAATAAGTTGTTAGGTATAAATAATTATCTTTGACAGCCAATTCTCTTGGTCCGTCCCATCCAGTAGTACCTGTGTAAAAAGTCCTAACAGTATTAGTATTTACATCTATTTCATTAACTGTATGAGAACCATTTACAACAACGTATAGTTTACCATTAGTGTAAATCATATGATTAGCAGTATTTCCTACTACTACAGAATTTTTTAAGTCAAAATCAAACATATGATTAATCGGTCCATAATAAATAGTAGAATTATCCATTCCATAATCACCAACTGTAAGTGCAGCTATACTTATCCCATCTTTTCCTTGATAATAATATGTTTCTTGTAAGTTTTTACCAATATTGATTGTTTGCAATATTTGATTATTAGAAAGATTTAAAACTATTAATTTACCTGCTCCATTTTCATCATTTGTAGATATTAATAAATGACCTGCGACGAAATCTAATCCCGCAGCATCTATTTCTATTGCTTCTTCATCTATAATTTCTAAATTATTTAGGTCATACTTTGCTATATATCCTACAGTTGGAATATACAATATACCGTTATTATTGTCAATAGTTGGTCTTAGTGGAAAATTGAAAAAGTTTTTAAATTCAGCAATTTTTTCAGCAGAAAAATTATTTGATCCATCATTTTTTATAAGCCATATAGAAGGTTTTTCTTCACCTTCATCGAATTGATTATCGAAATCTATATCTATTCCATAACAAAGTACCAACAAATTATTAGAATTCTGTAATTTAATTATTTTAGCAGGTGCACTACCTACTTCTACAGCATTACTTTGAAAATAGTTTATTACAGAATATGCATTAAAAAAACTAAAAAGAAATAGAGTAAATATAACAATATATTTTAACATAAAAAACTCCTAATAGTTTTAAGAAATAATATTTAAAACGAATATTGCATTCTAATAATCTAAAATTTTAATTAACTTACTATTATTTATCAGTATTTTCTAAAATATTAAACTATTTAATTATTATATTATTTTATTAAACTTTAATTTTATTATTTTTAAAAAAATTTTAGGAAAAAATATGATTAAAATTAGATTTGTTTTAATAATATTATTAGTTTTATTTTTTAATAATTACAATACATATTCCAAAAAAATATTTACATTCGAAGATGCAATGAAATTTAAATCATTGTCAAATCCAAAAATATCAAATGATGGAAAGTTTATATCATACCAAACTACTCCTGATAGAGGTGACGGAGAAGCAATCATTCAATATGCCGATGATACAACAAAAATAATTATACCTAGAGGTTCTAACTTAGTTTTTAGCGAAGATAGTAGATGGGCAGCAGCTACATTACTACCTAAAGCAATAGACTTGGCAAATGCAAAATCTTCAAACGATACTCCTAAAAATGGTTTAGCTATAGTAAGAATATTAACAAATAGAATTACTGAAATAGAATCGGTTAAGAATTTTCAGTTTACAAATGATTCTAAGTGGTTAATTTATCAAAAATATGAAGATAATGATGTTAAGAGTGAAAAATTAAAAAAGAAGAAAATAGGTAGCAAATTAGTAATCAGGCATTTAGTTTCGGGAACAGAAATACCTGTTGATTATGTTAATGAATACCTTATCGATAGTTTGTCTAATTATATTTTCTATGCAGTATCATCTCCCGATGGTAAAAGAGATGGAATTTACAAAAGAAGATTAACTGATGAATATATACCTGAAATTGCTATAAATAATAATGAAAATACATTTTTTTCTAATTTAGCATGGAATTATAATACAGGTAATTTAGCTTATGTAAAATATAAGCTAAGAAAAGAAGGTGAACCCGATAATGGTGAAATTTTTATGTGGGAAGAAAAGCAACCCGAACAAAAAAAAATAGCTCTTAGCGAAAATAATATAGAAAAAGGATGGTACATACCTCCTATTAATAATCTAAAATGGACAGACGACGGATCTAAGCTTTTTTTTGGCTTAAAACCTTTATCAGAAAAAGATACTATATCTTTTGAAGACAAAAAATTTAGCGATTCAACTTTCTTTAATATTGATAGTATTTTATTTAATTCTGATGATCAAATATGGCATTGGAATGATAATAAAATAGGTAGCCACCAAAAAAAATGGTGGAATGATAACAAAAATAGAACCTTTACTTCAATTTATGATATAAAAAAAGGTAAATATATTCGATTAGCTAATGATACAATAAATGATATTCCTTATACTGATAATTCGAAATTTGCTCTTGGTTATTCTGATATTAAATATGGAAAATTGGCAACTTATGATGGTTTTTATACAGATTTATATTTAATCAATTTAGAAAATGGCGAAACCACTCTAATTGATGAAAAGCTTCAGGAACGAGCAAGTATTTCTCCGAAAGGTTCATATTCACTATTTTTTAAAAATAAAAATTGGTTTATAGTAAATAATGAACTTAAAAAAATAGATAATTTAACAGAAAGAATTCCTGTTCCTTTCTATGATGTAGAAAATGATATTCCTCAAGAACCATCAAGCTATGCAATAGCTGGTTGGTTTGCAAGTGAAAATTATGTATTTATTAATGAACAATACGATATTTACAAGTTTTTTACTTCTCAACCTGGTAGTTTTGTAAATGCAACTGCTACATTCGGTAGAAAATATAAAATTCAATTTAGGATTGCTAATGTAGATAAAGATAAAAAGTATTTTAATGACAAAGATACTCTATTTATGCACGGATATTACGATGACTTAAGAATTCGTCATATATTTTTATTAGAAACTCATATTGCTGGTGGAATTAATCTTAATTATAAAGATCCTTCTGAAGATTATGAAAGAAAAATTTATACAATAGTTGGCAAAGCTAAAAGTGCAGACAAAATTATATACAGAAGAGAAAGTTTCGAAGAATTTCCTGACTTATGGTATAGTGATATATTTATTGATACAGTAAAGAAAATTTCTAATGTTAATCCACAAATTAAAGATTTTATTTGGGGTACCACTGAACCATACCAATGGGTTACTCAATTGGGAGATACAGTAAAAGGATATTTAATAAAACCTGATAATTATAATCCAAAGAAAAAATATCCTGTATTAGTATATTTCTACGAAAGATTTGCTGACCAAACTTATCGTTTCTATCAACCAAGAATAAATCATAGACCAATTTATCAAACATATTTAGGAACGGGATATTTAGTCTTTGTACCTGATGTAATTTATAAAACAGGAAGACCTGGACAAGATGCTTACGACTGTATTGTTTCTGGATTAAATATGTTAATCGAAAAAGGTGTAATTGATAAAGATAAAATTGTAATTCAAGGTCATTCTTGGGGTGGTTATCAAACTGCATACTTAGCTGCAACAACTAATATTTTCAGAGCTGCTGCAGCAGGTGCTCCTGTAGGCAATATGACTAGTGCTTATAGTCAGATAAGAACAGAATCTGGACTTGCACGACAATTCCAATATGAAAAATACCAAAGCAGAATTGGTGGTAATCTTTGGGATTCTCTTGCTAATTATATCAATAATTCACCTGTTTTTCAATTACCTAAAGGTGGTTCACCACTTTTGATATTACACGGAAATGTAGATGAAGCAGTTCCTTTTGCTCAAGGTGTAGAACTATATTTAGCTTATAGAAGATTAGGTAAGCCTTGTGTTTTAATAGAATATAATAATGAACCACATCATCCACGTAAATATGAAAATAAATTAGATTGGCAAATTAAAATGAAAGAATGGTTTGATTATTATGTGTTCGGAGAACCAAAGCCAGATTGGATTATTAAAGGTAAACCTTATTTTGGGAAATAATTGGATTTTATAATGTATAAATTAAAAGTCATAAAAAGTAAAAAGGATAAAATAGAATTTGTAAAATCACAAAAATTATTTTATCTAAATAATCAAAATTTTATAGTTCCATATATTAAAGATAGATTAAATCTAATTGATACAGAAAAAAATCCGTTTTATAATCATTCAGAGATTGAATTATATCTCTGTTATGATGAAGATGATAATATTGTAGGTAGAATTGCAGCAATTGTTAATACAAATCATAATATACTACATAATGATAAAGTTGGTTTTTTTGGCTTTTTCGAATGTATTAATAATCAAGACGTTGCAAATATTTTATTTAAAACTGCTGAGCAATGGCTCAAAAACAAAGGCATGGAATATATTAGAGGACCTGTAAATCCTTCTATGAATGATGAAAACTCGTTTTTGTATGAAAATTTTGATGACCTTCCATATATTTTAATGCCTTATAATCCTAAATATTATAATGAATTAGCAGAAAATTATGGCTTCTATAAAGCTAAAGATTTATATGCTTATAAATTAACAACAGAAAATTTTGCTACAGATAAAATGGTTAGATTATATGATAATCTAATAAAAAGATACAAAATTACAATTAGAAATATTAATCTAAAAAACAATTCTCAATTTAAAGAAGATATTAAATTAATCAAAGAAATTTATAATAAAGCTTGGGAATTAAATTGGGGATTTGTTAAGTTAACAGATGACGAAATAGATTTCTTTGCTAACGATTTAAAATTAATTGCGGAAGAAAGTTTAGCCTTCTTTATCTATTCTGATAATAAAATAGTAGGATTTCACTTGGCTTTACCCGATTATAATCAAGTATTTAAATATAATAAAACTGGAAATACTTTAGAAACATTATGGAATTTGATTACCAAAAAAAATAAAATTAATAGATGTAGAATCATAATTTTAGGCATTTTACCTGAATACCGAAATAAAGGTATCGATGCTGTAATGTATATGGAAAGTGGACTCAGAGCAAAAAAATTAGGTTATATCGAAGGCGAAGCTTCTTGGATATTAGAAGATAACGAAATGATGAATAGGGGTCTTACTACTACTATGAATGCAAAATTATATAAAAAATATAGGATCTATGAAAAAAGAATAATTTGATTATGATAAAGGTTGTTACTATAGATTTTTGGAATACATTGTATGACTCCAGTAATGGAGTTGAGAGAAATGCACTTAGGCGTCATTCTCTATTAGAAGAATTGGCAAAATTTAACAAAAAATTAACAAATCAAGAGTTTGAAGATGCATTAAAAGCATCATGGGAATATTTTAATAAAATTTGGATAAATGAGCATAGAACACCTTCTACTGAAGATACAATAACATTTCTTTGGTCTTACCTTAATTTACCCTATGAACAATTTAGCATTAACAAAGTAGCACGAGTATTTAAAGAATCATTACTGACTTATCCACCTAAATTAATAGATGATGCTGTTGTTTTTCTAGAAAAGTACCACAATAAATATAAATTTGGTTTAATCTCTGATACTGGATTCACACCTGGTTATTTATTAACAGAACTAATGAATAGAGATAAAGTATCAAAATATTTTTCTGCTTATAGCTATAGTGATGAAACTGGAGTATCAAAGCCAAATCCTAAAGCTTTTTTAACAATTTTGGATAAATTTAATTGTAAGCCAAACGAAGCACTACACATAGGAGATATCGAAAGAACTGATATAGAAGGAGCAAATTCTTTAGGAATGTATAGTATTCGTTTCGATGGTGATAGTACTTCTAACTTTTTAAAACAAAATAAAGAAAAAACAAAAGCTAATCATTTAGTCAAAAGTTGGAATGATGTTATATCTATATTTGAAAAATATTACTAAAAATATGAAAATATTTCTTAAAATATTTTTTCTCATAGCTATTTTAATTAGTATACTTTATTATTCTAATTCTCAAATAATTAATGATGTAAAGCTCCCGGACTCTATTGAAGCAAAAATAGAAAAATTACCCGTAATAGATAAAATAAAAACTTTGCAAAATATATCCTGGGATAATCGTTTCGAAGATCCTACTTTAGCCATAAATTGTGCTTCTAAATCTATTTTGATAGCCGAGGAAAACAATTTTAAAGAATTGGCTATTCAAGGTTTAAGCTATATTGGAGTTATACATTTACAACAATCTAATTATGAAGATGCTCAAAAAATATTCATAAGAGCTTTAGAATTATCTAATCAAAATAATTTTGAAGAACAAAAAGGGTGGTCTTACAACAATTTAGGACATTTAAGATATTTATTAGGAGATTACGAGCAAGCAAAAGAGTATTTATTTAAGTCTCTGAAAATAATGAATATGCTTGATAACAAGCAAGGTTCAGGCTATGCATATCTTAGATTGAGCGAAGTTTATACTGAAACCAATCAATTAGATTCTGCTTTATATTTTGCAAATCAAGCCATAGAAATTCGAAAAAAAATTGGTAACGAAAAATTAATTGCACGTGCTCAACTTAACTTAGGTAAGATTTTAGAAGAGAAAAAACAATATAAAAAAGCATTAGATTTATATCTATCAATAAAAAATAAGATACAAGAAAAAGGGAAGATTGAAATTGCAATTGCAAGATGCTATTTTAATTTAAATAATATTTCTGAATGTATTAAATATGCTAAAATTGGTTATGATTTATCATTACCTAAAAAAAATTATGTGCAACTAGTAGAATTATCAGATTTATTATTCAAATCCTACAAAAAATTAAATGATTTAAATAATGCTCTTCTATATTTAGAAAAAAAATACGAATTTTCCGAACAATTAATAAATGATAATAAAAATAAACAAATTGCTTTTCTACATTATACTTATAATTTTAAACAAAAAGAAGCTGAAAATGAATTACTT
>Ga0308414_1000773_pt1 | contig 20828 bp, 23 predicted proteins | sample HotsprSampleOS50_FD_205667 | JGI IMG/M metagenome (GOLD analysis project Ga0308414, IMG submission 205667) | Hot spring phototrophic mat microbial communities from Octopus Spring, Yellowstone National Park, Wyoming, United States - 20090730_OS50 ...
AGGTTTCCAGACTTTCCAGAGGTCTGTACGTTTTTTTAAATAAGAAAACTCTGCCTTATATAAAAATGGAACTGCATTTTCTACAGAACAACAAAATGGGACTCCCCCATTAGCATCTCTACAAAGTGTCCCACAGTCATAATTAGTAATCTCTTCTTGTAAAAGAGAATAAAAATAAGCTATCTCTTCTTCTTCTAAATGAGGAATTTTTTTAGAAGTAATCATACTTTACTTATCTCTTCCCTCTGCCAGAGTTTCATCTTCCAAATAAAGTAGATTCCAATTAAAATTAAAAATATAGAAATATATTGAGATTGAGAAAACCCATGCCAATAGTACCCTTTGAGAAATTGTGGATTTCCATTTACATCGGGAATATTTACTAATTTAGGAGGCTCACGAAAAGGAATCACAGCTTTGTTTATCCTCAAAAACTCAATACTTAGCCTTGCTAACCCATGTAAAACTAAGTATTGAAAAAACAAGCTCCACTTTTTAAAATTTTGAAATCGAGCATAAAAATAAAAATAAATAAAATATATAAAAGATATAATAGACTCCATTACAGGAGTATTCCAAACAGGAACACCAGATGGTAAAGCACCTTGAAACGTAAACGTCAAAATAGGAATGTCTGCATCTGTGGCATACCCATAACACCCATCTCCCGATACAAAGCAGCCTAGTCTTCCTATAGCATACCCTATTGCCATGGAAGGTGCCATCCCATCAAAATATCTTCCATAGTCTAATTTATTTTTTCGCATGTAAATATAAATAAACAATGTACCAAATAAAAATCCCCCGTAGAATACAAGCCCTCCACCTGAAAAAAGAGAACTCCAAAATCCATAGGCTTCTTGGCAAACTTTACAGCTTGGATCGTTTAACTCTCTAAATCCATACCAATGAGTCAAAGGAAACCAATACATACCAGGAACTACAAAAATTTGATCCCAAATTTCAAAAATATAAAAAATCTTAGCACCTACTAGAGTGCCCAGTACTCCTAAAAATACTACATTGTCAGCAACTTCAACTAAAAGCCCTCGTCTTTCATATTCTTTTGTAAGAATCTTTGAACCAACTAAGAAAGCTGTTAACATTAAAATAGCAAAAGTAGAAATTCCTTCCTGTAAAAATGGAAGAGGAAAAGGTAATGGAATACGGTCTATCATATTGCCAAAATATGTACTAAGTATATACTAAGCAATAACGAAAAAACTATTTAAGATTAATAAACTCTTGAGGATTATAAGGTGGATCTAAGCCTATGTGTACTTCATAATGTAAATGATAACCTGTGGATTTTCCACTAGAACCAACTAATCCAATAAGCTCTCCTCTTTTTACCTTGTCACCTTTTTTTACTTTTAACGCTGAACAATGGGCATAAAATGTAGAAAACCCATTTTCATGGTTTAAGCGAACATAGTTTCCAAAGCTATTTTCAGAGTAACCTGCTTCAGCTACAACACCAGGAGCAGAAGCATAAATAGGTGTCCCATTTGGTGCAGCAAAATCCACTCCGTTATGAAATTCTCCTCCTCCTTTGACTGGGTCTTCTCGGCGTCCATAAACAGAAGAAATAAAACCAACTCCAGGTCCCAAAGGTCTTCCTCTAGGGATAGCTTGAACTACAGCTTCTCGGGTTTCAAGATACTCAGTAGTGTTTAAAAACACGGGATAAAGAGAACCTAAGCTTCTATGAATTTCTCTAAACCTATCTACAGTTTCTTGAAAAACCTTCATATTGGATTGCATTTCGTCATGTTGAGAAAAAAAGGCAGCAACTTCAGGCTCCACAAGACCCTGTGTTTCTAATTCTAAATTTTCTTTAGTGTATTTACCCCATGTAGCTTTGCTTAGATCTTCTACTTGTAAATTTAGTTCTGTAAGAGAAGATTTTAATTGCTCGGCAAGCATGTAGTGATGTAAAAATACAGCTCTCTGTTGTCTGCCTTTTTCAAAGATATAATCTTGATCTTTAGAAGTAAAAAAAGATACAGCATATCCAATGCTAAGTACGAAAAGCAAAGAAGACATACTTAAAATAAAAAGAATTAAGTAGACGGTCATCTCAAACTTAGCTATTTTTTCGGGATTATGGGGAATAAAGAGAAAGCCTATCTTTGTTTGTCCAAGTTTATGTAGGTATAAAAGCTTGTTCTTTAGCTTACGAAAAAATAGGACCCTTTTTTCGTAAAAAGTTAGTTGTATTTCACTACTACTCATAGCAGAAAGTTTTATCTCACTCTTTTTTAATCTACAAACTTGTCTAGTTTTTTTTAGAAATTTCCTTTTGTTTTTTTAACTCTATTAAAGTCATATCGGTAAAACTAGGAATATCTTTAACTAGTTCCTTTAAATCAGGATTTTCTCTCTCTGTAGAAAAAGAGTAACAAGAATTTTTTACTCTTCGATCCTTCATCCACCAATGCTGAGTAATATGTCTTCTCGTTTCTCTAGGTAAAGTTCCAATAAACATTTTATCTTCGTGATATTCCAGTGGATAATATTTATCTTTTAAGAAAAATCCATAAGCTGCTCCATAAGCTCGTAGACCTTCTTCTAGAAGTTCATTTATATGTAGACAACTACTTTTTTTTTCTACAAACTTATCATTGGAACGTACAATTCTAGAAAGTTCTTTTCCTATTAAAGAACGATATGCAAATACTGCGTTTGGACAAGTTTCAAATGGAACTCGAGTTTCCTCTATATCTATATCTAAAATAACTGTATCTGCCATTTGAACCAATACATATAAATTCATATTGTGATAATCATCTACTAAACTTACTTCTAATAAAGCACTAGGAATTTCATCTTCGGGATAAAAGAAAACATGTGTTTCATAACGTCTTTCAAAACTTCTAATTGTATTTTGAGATTTTTCTTTGAGTTCTTTAAGTGGCATTATTCTTTCCTCTTAGCAACTATTAAATGATAATTCCCGTCAATTGTACCGTAGCCATATTTAAAAGGTAAACTTGGAGGTTTTTGTTCTCTATGTAAAGCTAAAAGTTCGGGTTGAACTAGTTCATACCAAAGTTTAATGGGACGAGTGTATTTTCCATATACACGAATATCAAAATTTTTCTTAAGATCTTTTATTTTTGGTCCTGTATCATCCATGACTATGATTTCAGCATTTTCTAACACAAATTCTTTAAACTTTGAAAAGTGAGGATAATGAACTAAAAAAGAAGCTGCTTTAAATGTAGTAGAAAACTTGCCTAAGTTGTTTATAAATTTTAAAATATTTGCATCCTTTGCTAATCCATTATTAGAAAGATCTTTTGAAAAATAATAAAGCACTTTATCTTTCTGAGAGATAGGATCTTTAAACCAAATCTCCAACGAAACAAATCCAGCTTTGTATTTTGAATTTTGAGAAATTTCTTCTAAAGAAATATAATGTATGTTTCCACTTTCATCTAGAGATATGGATTTTAAAGAAATAGGTAAAATTCCCAAAAGTCCAAAGTAAGCTAAAAAGACAGGAGCCGTACCTTGGAAAATAGAGGCACTTATATCTTTTTTCATTTTATTTGTCATAAAATAATTTAGTCTAGAAATTTCACTTAAACTATTAGAAAACTCTTTTAAACCTCTTTCTAGTTTTTCTTTAGAAAGTAATTCAGGTGTAGGTTTAAACCCACCTGCTTCTAGTCCTACAAGTATATAAACTTCTGAATTTGGATAAACCTTATATACATTTGGAAAATCAGGACCTGAAAATGGATAAAAGGCTACTGGAGATTTTGGAATAGGAATATAAAAATCTCTCCATTTTTGAAGAGGTGTAAGCACATGGCTTGTATAATCTTTCCAATGTTTACTTATATCTTTTTGAAAATCTATATAAGCTTTAGATTGTATTTGAGTTTTAAATTTTGTCGTTTGCTCTTTTGTCAGCTTTCCACTAAAAAATAAACTCAATTCTAAAAGTTCAGTAGAGACAGGTTGGTATTGTTTTTCTTCTCTTTGAAGTGTTAAAACTTGTTTAAAAGTAACTAAATTTTCTTTTTCTCTTATATTTGTAGAATTACTTTTTTCTCTACAAGAAAAAAATATAACAAATAATGTAAGGATATTGATAAAATTCTGAAAGTAAATTTTAGTCTTATACATAAAAATTAATTTACCTTATATTAGGAGTAGGTTTTTCGTATTCTTCTTTCTTTTTAAAATTTTTTGGAGGTAACTTACTATCTTGTACTGTACCATCTGGTTGAATGTAAATAAATACTTTACCTTCTATAGTTTTTAACTCAGAATTAAATTGTTTACCTTTTCCAAAATTGATGTTTACTCTAGGATATATAAATTTTTCTACTTCTATATAGGCTTCTGTTTCTGCATCATAAGAACTTAAAATAGATTCATACTGTGTTTTTAAACTTTGGGATAATTCCATATATTTCTTTTCTAACTCTAACAACTTTTTTAAAGTTTCTTTTTCTTCAAGTGAAATTTCTTTTTTATTAGCTATCATATCATTGAACTTTTGTAAACTCTGGCGAACCTTTCGTAGTATTTCTTCTTTAGAAGCCATGTCTTCTTTCATCTTTTTTAACTCCTCAAAAATTTGTGGAGACATTCCAACTACTACACTTGTTTTTGTTTCTACAACGGCTCCTAGTTTTGAAACAGAGATATAAGAACCTGCAATAGCTTCTCCACCTATAAGTTCCCCTCTCCCACCTTGAATTACTATTGCCTCGCCTGCTACTAAATTAGAATGTAAAGAAGCTTCTTCTATAAAGATAGAACCACCTGCTTTTAAATTTCCTTGTTCCACAAACTTTGTAAATATATCTCCACCAGCCTCAATATAGCCTCCATTTCGTCCCATAACTCCACCCGATAAGACAATATCTTTTTCAGCATGCAAAAAAACTCGTCCTACACTTTTCTTTATGAAAAGTGAACCTTTTGTTCTCAATGTAAAATTATCAGCTACAGTTCCTTCTACAATAATTGTACCGGGAAAATCTATATTTCCAGTAGAGTAATCAACATTTTCAAGTTGGATAATTTCATCTACACGTATGGTTCCATCTCTTTCTAATATAGGTCTGCCAGAAATAGTAGAAATTAATTTTTTACTATTTTCAATTAGTTCGCAATTTGTACCAACTTTCCACTCACCGGGTTTTCCTACTTCAAAGGGTAAATCCATCCCAAAAATATTTTTTCCTATCTCTCCTGGATGAGGATCAACTTTTTCTGCCAGAATTTCTCCTTTTTGTACGCTTTTAATAAGGTTGATATTTTTAAAATCTACTCTTCCTGAAGACTCAGGTTTTAAATTGGGACGGTGAGAAGTGTCAAACAAAACTTTTATATAACCATTTGTAGCAGATACAGGTGGCTTTCCTTCTGCTATAACTGTTTTAATGTAATATTTTTGTCCTGTAATGAGTTTTTCTAAGACATCTTCTTTAATTCCATATACTATTTTATTATTTTCTAATATACGTTTTGCATCCTCTAAACTTATAGTACTTCCACCGTGCTTAGCTGGAATTAAAATAGCACTAGCTTGCATTGCATCTTCACTAATTTCTAGTTCTAAACGGGAGTCAACAGGACTACCACCAGTCCACTTTGCTATTTTATGATCTTCTCCGTCTGCCTCTTTTACGATCTTTTCTACTTCACTTCGATCATAATCTTCTATTCCAAATAACTTTAATCTAGCAAAAACTTCTTCAGGCTTAACTTTTTTTCCTAGTTTACCTGGCTTATAAACTTTTAAATAAGCAAACCCACCTAAGTTACGAATTTGAAAACTTCCATCTTCATTATTTTCCAATTCACTTAAGATAGATTCTGTAAAAGAGTTCATAGACATAAAAATAATTACCTTGTTGCTACCATTACACAAGCATGGGCTAAACTAGTTTTTTTATGTTCTTCTAAATACTTTAAAATTTCTTCACTTTCTGCACCCGGCTGAAACCAAAAGTTATCTAAACCTAATTCTACAGCTTCTTTAACTACTTCAAAGCCTAGCTTAGGTGGAAGCACAAAATTTAATATATCCGGACGAAAATCTAGTTCTTTTAAAGAATGATAAGCTTTATCTCCATCTATAGTAGTTGCCTTGGGATTAATTCCATAGACTTGGAGATTTTTACTTTTCAAATCCTTATAGATAATATTTCCATATTTTCGAGAATCATTTGTTGCCCCAATTAAAGCTATTTTAATCTGTTTACCCTTGTCGTTTAATAATTGTAAAATTGGATGAGTCATAATTTTTAATCCCTAAAATCATAAATAGATGTTTCAAAGTTTTCACCAGCCTTTACAATAAGTCCATAAAAAAATTCATTTATTATAAAAGTACGTATAATTTCTAAATTATATAATTCTGCTAAGTATTTCATTTTATCTAAGGAAACTTTTTCTCGAATAGAAGGACCTTCGGTATATTCTGTTTTTGCCCAGTCTATAATAATTAACTTTCCATTTGGTTTCATAGAACGTATAAGTCCGTCCATTGCTAAACCTGGGTTTGGAAATGTAGAAATACTCAATGAGGCAAATATAATTTCTGGGACAGGAATCCACTGTGGAAGGAGCGGATGCTCTGTTCTCTCTAAATATACAACTGAAAAGTTTTTAATATCATTTTGGACTTTTTTCTTTAAAACTAAATCAATGAGATCTTGCTGGCATTCTACTCCCCAAAGCCAAGCATCTTTGTGCATCTTTTGTTTTAAGTATGGTATAAAAAAACCTAGTCCCATTCCAAAGTCAACTACATTTTGAGCATCCTTTAAATCAAATTCTCGAAGTATCTTTTCAACAGGACATATAGCTTTACGCCGACTACTTAGTAGAAATTCTTGATAGCGCATATCTTCAAAATATTCCATATCGGGAGTATATGTGCTCATTTTCTACCTCCTTAGTTTTTGCCTTGTAAAAACTTTGACTCCATAAGAAAAAGATCTTGATTAGGGAGTCTATTATTTCATGAGTACGAGAAATTTACATTTTATTTTATTCTACTTACTTTTATTGTCGGCTAGTTTTAGTTTTGCACAAACCCCTTCCAAAGAAAAGAAAGACTTAGTAAAAAATTTAAGAGCTAGACTTCTCGAAGATGGCTTCTCTATAGAATTAACCTGGACCCCACCTGAAGAAGAAGGCGAGATTATAATTGGAAGGTCAAAAGAACGTATTGATACCCCAGAAAAACTCTATTATGCAGATTCTCTGGGTAGATATCCAAATAAAAAAACAGAAGCTTTACGAAGTTTTAAGGACATAAACTTAAAACCAGGAAACTACTACTATGCTATAGCTATGGTCAGTCGAATTAAAAAAAGAGATGTTGAGCTAGTACCTGGAGAAAACTATACAATTAATCCTATTTATATTAGTTTACCTGTAGAAGTACCTAAAGAAGTGGTAGCTCCCAACTTACCGTATGCTCATGATAGCCAACATTCTGTATCTGACATAACTATTAAGCCTTATTCGGACTACAATCAAATTCGTTGGACTCCTCCTTTCAACGCTGAAAATTCTAAACCTGTTTATCATTTATATCGCTCGGAAGAACCTCTTTCTTCTCTTTACCTAATGCAAAAAGCAGAAAAAATTATTGAATTACTACATCCAGAAACTTTTTATGTAGATAGAAAAATTCTACCAGGAAAAAATTACTACTACGGAGTATCTGTCTCTATAAATGGTCAAGAATACATTCCTTTAGTAGAAGGAAAATCCTTTGCTCGTACGTACTATCAGACAGATATAATTCCTCAAAAAAGCGTTATAGTAGAGTCAAAACCTGAAATAGTTCCTACAAAAAAAGAAGCACCCATTGTTGAAGTAGTTCCTACAAAAAAAGAAGAAAAAGGATTACACGTTTACGATTTAAATTTTGAATATAAAGGGGAAGGGCTTTTTTTAACCTGGGCGGGACCAAAAGAAGCTATCGATAATTACACAGTTTATACAATTTATTTTTCTACTACAAATCCAAAAGACTTAGAACAAGCTATACAAAGAGGAAAAGTAATCAAGTTAGGAGAAGTTATACATCCAGAACTATCTTTTTCTATTCCTAAAATTGACCGTAAGAAAATTAGCTTTATAGCTGTAACTCTGCGACAAGGAAATGGTAAGGAATACATGCAACTTATAGAAAATGAGTCCTTTGTGAGAGTTGACCCAGAAAAAGAAATTTTAAGCAAAAAAGAAGAAAAACCAACTCCCCAAGAAAAAATTTCAGAGGAAGAAATTGGCAAGAAAATTCCCAAAAAAGAAGAACCTAAAGTAGAGGAAGAAGCAGAAGAAAAAGAAAAACCCGATGCTCCAGTAGAATTTGTAGAGCCAAAGAAAAAAACAAAAGACGGTCTAGAATTTGAAAGAATTATGACCGATTATTACAGAAAGAGGAAGTTTCATGAAGCAAGCAAGCTTTTAGAAGATTATGCTAAAAGACAAGAAAGTTTCGAAGAAAAAGCTAAAGCCTTGTTTTATGCTGCTTTATGTTATTACTATCAAGGACTTTATGAGAAAGCTTTAAAAATATTGTTAAAAGAAGAACTAAAAAAACATTACAACCAACAAAGGGTTGATTTTTATATAAATAGATGTATAGAAAAACAGGAAAAAAATGAATAAATTTTCTTTAGCATTAGCAGGTTTAATTTTTATAATCTTAGGACTTCTTACAGGAGTTTATGTTTACATAAGTGATTCTAGTAGCAAAACCCAAGAGTTCGAGGTAAAACTAAAAGAAGGCGAAGAACTTCTAAAACAAACTAACAAGCTTAGCACAAAAAAAGCCTTAGTTTTGTTTAATGAATTATCAGCACAAGACATCCCTAAAAAATATTTATTTCGAGTAAAGTTTGGGCAGGCTGTAGCTTTAGAAAAAAATAAAGATCGACTTTTAGCCCTCAAATCTTACAAAGAGTTAGCTCAAATGGAAGGAATTACTTCTCTACAGCGTGAACAACTAGAATATAGGCTAGGAAATCTTTTATTGAAACTAAATCAAGAAGAAGAAGGAAAAGCTTATTTAGGAAATGTTTTACGTAGTTCAGAAAATAGAGAACTACGCTCATTGTGCTTAACGTCTATAGCTGATTATTTTTTTGACCAAAAAAAATGGGACAAAGCAGCAGAAAACTATAGTTTAGCTTTACAAGAAGATAGATATAATGTTCATGCTAGAGTAGGTTTAGAAAAATCACTAAAAAATTTAGGAAAAGATATAAGTTATTCGGATGTGTTTCCAGAAAACTTAGAATACTTATATACACCTGAAAATATAAAATCTACTCAAGTTAAAAAACAAATAGAAACTGAAACTAGTGGCACAGGAGGATATTTTGAAAAAGGTAGACAATACTATCTGAAAAAAAATTATAATTTAGCTATAAAAAATTTTCAAAAAGCTTTAAAAACTACTAAATCAGGATTAGAAAAAGAAAGAGCGTTATACTACTTGACAGAGTGTTATATTGCCACAGGAAAGTATGAACTTGCTTTAAAATATGCTGATATGGTTCTAATCAATCCAAACATATCACTAGATGCAAATGCTGTATTTAAAAAAGGAATAGTTTACTTTAAACTAGGTCAATACAAAGAAGCTATTGCATATTTTAATGAGGTTATAGAAAAATATCCAGAAGCCAATCCAAACTTAGTTGCTTTATCTGAAAAGTGGAGAACAGAAGCAGTTCAACTTTTACGAGAAGAAAAAAAATACCCACCTACTTCAGAGCAAACTACAAAAGATGAAGATTCAGAAGATGAATAATCTAGTCTTTTAAAACACGTAAAAAAATTTCTTCTAGATCTTCTTCGACACGAAAAAACTGTACAATTTCTACTTTTTCTTCTTGAAGGATGGATAAAAACTCATACATTCCTTTTTGATTTTTGCAGTCTAAATCCATCTCTAAGAACTCTCCTTGTTTAAGTTTAAATTCTATGGAATATTTCTGAATAAGCTCTAAACTTGGATTCCAATTACCTTTAATTTTTAAACGGAAAATATAAGTTTTAAAGATAGACTTTAATTCAGCCAAGCTACCTTGAACTACTAAGCTCCCATTTCTAATGATTCCAACTCTATCAGCTAATTCTTCTACTAAGTCTAATTGATGAGTTGTAAGCAGTACTCCTTTGTTTTCCTCTTTTGTAAGTTTGAGAATTTTATCTTTTATTTTTCTACTGCTTTGTACATCTAAACCTAAAGTAGGTTCATCTAAAAGCAATAAGTCGGGATTAGTAATAAGACCTACTCCTAAAGCTAACTTTTGAAGCATCCCTCTAGAAAGATGTTGACTTTGGTTTTTCTTTTTAGCTTCAATGTCTAACTCCTTTAAAAGTAATTCAGCTTTAGTTTGGATTTTAGAAGAAGGAACTCCTCGTAAATTTGCAAAGTAGTGAAGATTTTCTAAAGGATTTAATCTCCAGTAAACATTTCTTGTACCTTCTAAGATTGCACTTAGATGTTTGTAAATAATTGATTTACCAGAAGTGTCAATCTCATTGAGAAAAATTTTTCCAGAAGTAGGAAGAATAAGTCCAGCTATCATTTTGATAATAGTAGACTTTCCGGCACCATTAGGACCTAAAAGAGCGTAAACTTCCCCTCTTTGTATTTGAAAACTAACATTTTTTACAGCTTCGATAGAAGTTTTAGAAAAAGGATTAGAAAAAGTTTTACTTAAGTTTTCAATTCTAAGTAACATTTATAGTATAATCTATTAAAATAAAAATATTTATTAAAAAAAGATGTAAAATACTAAAGAAGAAAAACTGCTTAGCTTTTTCTTTTGCATTTATCTGTCTAAGTTTCCAAGCAAGAAAAATCATATAACTACAAAGAAGTATTGTCGAACTAAGATAAATCCAACTTATTTGATCTGTTGTAAAATAAAATCCAATACATGCTAAAGAATATAGCAATGTATAAGAAAAAATAGATTCTGTTGTTTGCTCTATTCCTCTAATTACTGGCATCATGGGAAAATTTGCATTTGCATATTGTTCTTTTACAAAAATTGCCAAAGCCCAAAAATGAGGAGGGGTCCAAAAAAAGATCATACCAAAAAGAATCCATGCTGGTAAAGGTAAACTTTCACTACTAGCGGCATAGCCAATAAGAGGTCCTACACATCCAGCAGCCCCACCTATTACAATGTTTTGATCTGTTTTAGGTTTTAGCCAAAGAGTATAAATAAATATATAAAACAAAAGTCCACTCAAAGCACAGGCTAAAGCTAACCAATTTACAAAAGTTAAAAAAACCAAGCACGAGAAAAATACTAAAAGAATTCCACCTAAAAAAGCAAATTGTACTGAAATTTCTCCTTTAGGCAAAGGACGATTTTGTGTTCTTTCCATTTTTGCATCTAAGTCTTTTTCAATAATTTGATTAAAAACAAAAGAAGCCGAAGACATAAAAAAAGTTCCAATTAAATTCCACAGAATTAAAGAAATACTTGGAACTCTTTCACTTCCCAAGTATAAACCAGGTAGGGTAGTAACTAAAACTAAAGTAGTCACCCTAGGCTTTGTAAGTTCAATCCAAATTTTGAAATATTTCATTAAGCTAGTTCTGCTTCAGATTCTAATGAAATAGGTAAGTCAACTTTTTCTTTACTACCTCGTGAAGAAATTCTATAGTACAATGCAATATAAATTGTAGTTAAAAGAGCTACTCCCACTCCTGTATGTAAAGCTGTAAGTAAAGTCGGTAACTTTAAAAGAACATTCATTACACCTAAAAAGATTTGTAAAGTACAAACAACAAAAGCTAACTTAGAATAAAATTTTGTTCTTCTATCATACTTTTTATAGTATGCAACAAGTAAATTAGAAAATACTAATATAAGGATAAAATATCCCATATATCTATGTTCAACATGAAATCTAGTCAATTCATCCATAAAAGGAGGTAACCAAAAACCTTTACAAGTAGGCCAATCAGGACAAGCAAGGCCAGCATAATGAGAACTTACTCTTCCACCTAAATATAACTGGAAGTAAGTAAGAAAAAAAATAATAAACAACAACATCCCTTTGGAAGAAAAAATATCTCCCCATCCAAAAATAGCTAATTCATCATTTTTGGTTTGTAAACATACATTTGCTTTTAGGCAGATATTTACCGTAAGCAACAAAAATAAAACTGCATTTAAAAGATGTAAATTTACAGTAGTAGGATCTAAAAGCTTAGTAACAGTAAGAGCTCCTAACCCAATTTGTATAACAACTACTAAAAGAGAACTTATTGCTAAACTACCAAATTTTTCTCTTAAAGATTCAGTTTTAAATATATAGATAACTTCATAGAGTAAAACTAAAGAAATAATTCCCGAGTAAAATCTATGTCCTACCTCCATCCAAATCCTAAATTCAGCAGGTGGTAGTACTTTCCCATAGCACAAGGGCCAATCTGGACATGCTAAACCTGAATCTGTAGCTCGAACTAAGGGACCAAAAAGTATGTTTAAAAAGATCAATATACTTAACGTCAAACTTATTTGAAATAATTTATAGAGACTAGATTCTTCTTCTTGAGTCATTACTCTCTTGCTCCATTTTCTTTTAAAATTTTTATAATTTCAGGTCTAGCTGACTTGATTGCTAAACTTAAGGCAGATTCTTCTGTATTTGTCCTAGCATGAATGTTTGCTTTTTTATCTATTAGGAGTTTTACTACTTCTGTTCTTCCACTCACTACAGCATGCATGAGAGCAGTTTTTCCTTCTTTATCCTTAGCGTTTATGAGAATATTTTTTTGATTTAGGAGATATTCGCAAACTTCATAATAGCCTAAACTTGCCGCAAACATCAAAGGTGTTTTACCAGTTTCTTTATGCTTTGCATTTATATCAGCTCCAGCTTCTACTAAAATTTTGACAATCTCGAGGTTGTTGTCTGAACTTGCCAACATCAGAGGAGTCATTTCTCTGTTGTTTACAAAATCCAGCTTAATCTTCGACTTTAGTAATTTTTTTAATCCAGCAATATTCCCATCTCTTACAGCTTCTAAAATTTCTTCTTTTTGATCTAAAGGGAAAATACTATAAGTAAAACATAATATAAGTAAAATTACTTTATACATTACATATAACCTCAAAAATTTTTAAACTTATTACAAAAGCAGTATCTCTACTGCTCTTGTAAATTTCTTTAACAAGAGATAATTACATCTCCACTTGCTTTTACTTCTCCATTTTCATCTATTGCTTCTATAGAAACAGTAATTAATTTTTCTCCATTTTCTTCTTTTTTCTTTTTTACAGTTCCTTTGCAAGTTAAAGTTTGACCTAGTTTTGTCATAGCTTTAAACTTAACTCCAAAAAACTTCATTTGCCTTTGATCTACCCAATTTGTACATAGTCGACCTAGCTGAGCCATCACATACATTCCATGTGCAATGGTTCCATCTAATCCATTTGCTATAGCAAAGTCCTTATCGTTGTGAATTGGATTAAAATCTCCACTTGCCCCCGCATATCTTACTAAATCTGCATGAGTAACTGGTTTAACTTTTAAGCTAGGAAGTTCTGTTCCTACTTCTATTGAATCAAAAGAAATTCTTGCTCCCATATTCTTCTCCTATTTAAGCAGGTCGAATTACAATAGTCATTTCAGCTTGAATACATGGTTCATCTTTCTCATTACAGTACGTTGTGCGAAAGGTAACCATATCCATTTTTCCAGTCTTTACATCTACTATTTCAGTTTGTGCCCAATATTTTCCCGGATAGATAGGTTTAAGATAAGTATACTCTTCTTTAAAATGAAGTAGTCTTTTAATATCTATACCCATAGCCACCATATCATCCCAAAGTTTAGGATAACCCCAAAACTGAATTACTGTTTGAAAGGTGGGTGGAACAGGTGTATCAGGATAACCTGCCTTTTTAGCTGCTTCAAGATCCCAATAAATAGGATCTGTTTCGCCAATAGCTAAGCAAAACTCTTTCACCTTTCCTCTTTCAACTACATATTCAAACTTATCTAGTTTTTTCCCAATAGCATCTTTGGAAATAGTACTATTCTCACTCATATTTTATATCCTAAATTAGTTTTAGTTACAAATATTCTAAATTTAGACTTTTCGTCTATTCCAATTCATTTTCCAATTGCTTTGCGAATATGAGCTGGAATTTCACTTAAGCTTTTATATTTTTTTCTCTTCCCATCTGGAAAAGTAAGATAATAAATCCCATTGATAGTTTCTAAAAAATAATCCCCTGATTTTTTTTGAAGAGAGCGATTGTCTAACTCTTTTACCATTTTTTGAAATTGCACAGGTAGTTCTGCCCAAGATTTATAAGTAGTAATTTTCCCTTTTTGATTGACAGTATAAGTTCCATTTTCATGGATAATTTTTGTTCCTAGATAGTCAAAAACTTCCAAGACCTCAGCTTCGTTTTTTTGAGTAGGAGAGCTTGTATTTTTATTTGATTTGGAACTAGAGTTAGGTTTACTTTTCCATAAAGAAAAAAGTAAAAAGGTCAAGATAAGGAAACAAACCACAACAGAAAAATAAAAAAATATTTCTGTAATTTGCATAATTCATCTCCTTTGAAAATGTATAGCTTTACAAAGGATAGGACTAGGATCTGCTCTTTCCCATTCACTACATTCTACTAAAGAAATAGCTTTTATACAAGCATTTACTTCTTCTTTTCTGGCATTTTCAGGAAGTAAATTTGTAAGTTTGTGAGTTGTCCCACATGTAAAATCTTTAACTAGAAAGCTTAAAATAATTTTTTGATTAGCTTCTTGGGTAGTATAGTAATCTTCTTTGTAACTAGAACAAGAAAAAATAATAAAAACTAATATAATCTTAAAACTTATTTTAAAAAAAATTAACATAAATTTTACAAGTTTTAAGATTAAAACATTTTTACTCGGGCCTTAAAAGTGGAAAGAAAATTGTATCCCGAATAGATGGACTATCCGTAAACAACATCACTAAACGATCAATTCCAATACCTAGCCCACCTGTAGGAGGCATTCCATATTCTAAAGCTCTAATATAGTCGTGATCCATCATAAAAGCCTCTTCATCCCCTGCTTCTCTTTGTTTGACTTGTTCTTCAAATCTTTCTTTTTGATCAAAGGGATCATTTAATTCTGAAAAAGCATTTCCATGTTCTCGACCTACAATATAAGGCTCAAACCTCTCTACAAAATTGGGATCATCTTCTTTTGACTTTGCAAGAGGTGAAAGTTCTTTTGGATAATCAGTAATAAAAATAGGTTGAATGAGTTTATCTTCTACTTTTTGAGAAAAAACCTCATCTGCTACTTTCCAAACAGTGTTGCACTTGCTTACATCTACATGAATTTCTTTAGCTAAATTTTGAGCTTCTTCTAGAGTAGAAATTTTAGAAAAATCTAGCCCTGTATGTTCTCTGATAATTTCTACATACTTTGCTCTTCTCCAAGGTGTAGAAAGATCTATTTCATAGTCTCCATACTTCAGCTTAGGCCACTTTCCAATTGATTTTGCTACCTGTTCAAAAAGTTTTTCAGTGAGTTGTAGCATAGTTTCCATATCTCCATAAGCCATATAAGCTTCTAGCATAGTAAACTCTGGGTTGTGTTTTATGGAAATTCCTTCATTGCGAAAATTTCTATTTAACTCAAAAACCCTATCCATTCCACCTACAATTAATCTCTTTAAGTAAAGTTCAGGTGCAATCCTCAAATACAACTGCATATTTAAAGCATTGTGATGAGTAATAAAAGGCTTTGCTAAAGCACCACCAGCTATAGGTTGCATCATAGGAGTTTCTACTTCTAAAAATCCTTGAGAAATAAAGAAATTTCTAATTTCACTAATAATTTTACTTCGTAAAACAAATGTCTCTCGTACAGAATCATTTACTACTAAATCGACATAACGCATCCTATAACGTTGTTCTTTATCTACAAAGGCATCATATATAATCCCGTCTTTTTCCTTTACTACAGGCAAAGGGCGAATACACTTAGCTAGTAAAGTAAGATTCTGAATATGTAAAGAAATCTCTCCTTTTTGAGTTTTAAAGAGGTGGCCTTCTATTCCAATTTGATCTCCTAAATCTAAAGACTTAAACAGAGAATACATCTGTTCGCCAACATCATCTTTGGTTATGTAAAATTGAATTGTACCTTTTTTATCTTTGAGATGACCAAAACTAGCTTTTCCCATCACTCTCTTAGAATGAAGTCTTCCACCTAATTTATGAGTTAATTTTTTTTCTACAAGAGAGTCGTAGTTTTCTATTAAATCTAAGGAATAAGAATTTGGAAAAAACCTTATAGGGTATGGGTTAATACCATTGTTTTTTAACTCTTGGACTTTTTTAATTCTTTGTTCAATCAGTTGGTTATGATCAATTTGTTGTTCACTCATTTTTCTTCCTATAATTTTGCACTAATATGTCTAATAAGCTCTCTTAAAAACTGTGGATCGGGGCTACCTGGAGCTAAAGGTTTTCCATTAACAAATAAAGAAGGGGTGCTTTGGATATTTAGCTTATCTGCCTCATCTACTTCTTTAGCTATGAGGTTAGCTACTTCAGAACTACTCATACAAGCTTGAAAGTTTTTTATGTTTAAACCTAAATCTTGAGCAATTTTTAAAACAGAATTAGGACTATGTCTTACTCCTTGTTCAGTATCTAAGTAGAGAGCTCTATAAAAAGGTAAAAACTTTTTTTGTTTATCTGCACAGTGACTAGCACTAGCTGCAATACAAGAACTAGCATCAGGAGTTTTTCTCTGCATGAGTCGATTACAATTTCCATCTAGAGGAAAATTTTTGTAATACACTTTTACAAGTCCAGAAAATTCAGCTAAAATAGAAGTTAAAATATGACTTGTATGCATACAATGCCCACAATTGTAATCAGCATATTTTACGATTACAATAGGTGCTTTTTCGTCTCCAGTAAAGGGTACTCCTTCTAAGTTGATGTTTACACTAGGAGCTTTTTCATAAGCTTGAATTCCAGCTTGAATCATATCCTTAGAAGAAGCTAGACTAGTTTGCTTGGAGTTATATTTTCCAACAAAAAGCCCACAAGCAAAAAATCCTATGAATATTATAGTATAAGTTAAAAACTTTTTCTTGATTTCTGGAAATAAATTTTCTTTCATTGTGGTAAATATTCCTTTAGATGGCTCTATTTTTTTTAACAAAAGTACAGAAAAAGTAACCAAACCTATGGTTACCAGATAAGTTATAGCACACAAAGAACACAAAGCCTTTATTATAAATAAAGAAATTCCTAAAAGTACAAAATCTATAAGTAAACCTAGTATGGAAACAAACAGTAAGATAGATACTTGAGATTTAGTTTCTTCATCTTTTAGTGCTAAAAAAACTAGACTTCCACAAAAACTATAAAACACAAAGCCTAACAAAGAAATAGGAATCAACCCAAAACCAAAAACAGGAAAAGCAGAATATGAACTTTCTTTTACTTTTTCACACCCTCCTTCTGAACCTACAGTCGAACACAGAGAAGAAACTAACTCACCTGCATTTCCATAATATTCTCTAGTTAACAAAAAAGATAAAGTTAATCCTACAAGGCAAAGAACAAGTAAACTATAAAGAAAAAAGTTCTTAGATTTCATAAGTCCTCATGTATTTTTTTTAACTAAATCAATTTTGAAAAGAGTGCTTTTTTCATCAAAGAATTTTCCAAAGCATAGATTTTTTCTTTATTATTAAAAAAAAATCTTTTTAAGACTTGCAAAATATATTCACATAAGAAACCGTCATTTTAAGGTGGTACTTTGTATCCCAAGCCTTTTTACTCTTCTCTGAAGAGGTGTTTACAAGGCATACTAATAAAAATCATTAACAGAATTTAGCCGGAGGAAAAATAACATGGCAGACATGGAAAAAATTAAGGCGATCATCGTCGAGCAACTAGGTGTAGATGAATCTGAAGTTACTCCAGAAGCACATTTCATCGATGACTTAGGTGCAGACTCTTTGGATACTGTAGAGCTTGTTATGGCTCTTGAAGAAGAATTTGGTATCGAAATCTCTGATGAAGATGCTGAAAAAATCCAAACAGTAGGCGACGTAGCCAAGTTTATAGACAAACTTAAGTCTTAATGAAAACTCCCAGCTCTTTCAGATGGAAGGGCTGGGCTTAATACAAGGGAGGTTTTATTAGGGACTTTCACTTTTCTTCAGATAGATTTAAAGTTTTAAAAAAATATTTGAAAAACTTAGGTATTTCTTATAAAGACATTGAACTTATAAACCTTGCTTTTATACATCCCTCCTATAGCAACGAATTCCTAACTACTAAAGTCCACAACGAAAGACTGGAGTTTTTAGGGGATGCTGTTTTATCTTTAATTACTGTAGAATTTTTATATAAAACCTACCCTAAAATGCACGAAGGAAATCTTTCCAAAAGAAAGTCTCTTTTAGTTTCTGAATCTATCTTAGCTTCTATTTGTAAAGAAATTAAATTAAACAAATTACTTTTAATAGGTAAAGGGGAAGAAGCTACAGGTGGTAGAGAAAGAGAAAGTACTTTAGCTAACTTATTAGAAGCTTTTTTAGGTGCCTTGTATTTGGATCAAGGTCTAGACTTTGCAAAAATCTGGTTTTTACCTTATTTAGAAAAAAAATTAAAAAAGTTCTCTGAAATTCAAGAGTCAAAAGATGTAAAGACCTTACTCCAAGAATTTTCACAAAAAAAATATAAAATAGTTCCTTCTTATAAATTAGTCCAAGAGTCTGGAAAGGAACATGAAAAAATTTTTAGAGTAGAAGTATCTCTATTAAACTGGAAGGCAGAAGGAAAAGGTAAAAATAAAAAAGAAGCTGAAAAAGAAGCGGCACGAATTTTGCTTCAAAAACTAAAAATTACAAAGAAAACTAGGAAGTAGAATGGTAAGTTTTTTTTATAAATATAAAAAGCTAAGAGTTCGAGTAGCAGCTCTACTTAAAAATGCAGCAGGAGAAATTTTACTTGTAAAACAAAGAAAAAATAAAAAAGACTACTGGCTTTTACCTGGGGGAGGAATAGAGTTTGGAGAAAGTGCTGTAGATGCTTTGGCTAGAGAACTAAAAGAAGAAATTAATGTAGAAATAGAAAATCCTATATTCTTACTTTTAAATGAAAATATAGATCCCAAAGGACAAAAACATTTAATCCAACTCATTTTTGGTGCAAACATCAAAAAAGGGATGGAACCAAGTATTTCTCAAAAAGAAGAAAATATCTTAGAGTTAAAATACTTTTCTACTTCAGAACTAGAAAACATAGAAATTCGTCCTGATATAAAAAGTTATTTACTTTCTCATTCAGAACTAACTCCCTCAGCTTATATAAAAAGTAAATGGATAACTGAATGAGCATACTTTCTGTCGATAAAGTTCAAACAACTACAAACTCGTACAATATAGTCTTGTCCCAAAATTTTGAAGGGTTAGATGAATGTTTAAAAGATTTAGATAGTTTTACTAGTATATTTATAATAACAGAAAAACACATAGCAGAACTTTATCTTTTAGACCTAGAGCAAGAACTAAAAAAACAAGGCTTAAGTTTCTCTACCATTTTCATGCAAGGAAGAGAAAAAAATAAACATATTCGACAAACTGGAAAAATATACAATCAACTTATAGAAAAAAAAGCAGATCGCAAATCTTTAATTTTTGCTTTGGGTGGGGGAGTAGTAGGGGATTTTGCGGGATTTATTGCTTCTACTTTTTTACGTGGAATTCGTTTTATTCAAATTCCTACTACTCTTCTAGCAGCTGTAGACTCATCTGTTGGTGGAAAAGTTGCAGTAAATGCGGATCTTGGAAAAAATATGATAGGCTCTTTCCATCAACCTGATTTGGTGTTTGCACCTTTATACACTTTAAACTCACTTCCTACAAAAGAATGGAAATGTGGACTAGCTGAAGTTCTCAAACACTCTTTACTTGCTGGAGGTGAGTTTTTTGAACAAATGAAAAAAATTACCCGTGTAAATTATAAAAAAATAGATAATATAAAATTTTATATTAGAGAATCTGTAGCATATAAAGCTTCCATAGTAAGTCAAGATCCAAAAGAAAAAGGACTTCGTGCTGTTTTAAATTTAGGTCACACTGTAGGGCATGCTATTGAAAGTTATTTACAGTACAAAAAGCTTACTCATGGAGAAGCTGTTTCTATTGGACTTATATCCGCTCTGTTGTTATCTGAAAAAATCTTTGGACTCACAAAAGAAATTCGTGAATACGTACTTTGGATTATGAAAAATCTTTCCTTACCTTATAAAACTGATATAGAACCTAAAGAAATTTTAGAACATATGAAGTATGACAAGAAAAATACTTTTGGAGAAATTCACTATGTTTTACTAAAAGAACTAGGAGAGCCGGTATTTGGTCAAAAAATTAATGAAAACCTTATCCTAGAAGTTTTATCTGAACAACAACAAATATAACTTAAACATAAATTTTCTATCGTAACTCAAACTTAGTTATTTTATAACTTAAAACATTTTCACTTGTAACAAAAATTTAATTATAGCAAACACCAAAAGTACTTTGCTAATTTAGGAAAAATAGAATCTATTATAGGGTTTAATTAAAATTGAATAAAATTTTTTACATTTTGTATAAGTAATTACAAGTCTTTTTTATTACTTAGATCTAGCTTTATTTGTAATTTATTTTATTTTGAAATTTATTTTTTACTAAAGAATAATTTGACTTGTAAAAATATATTTAAAGAATTTATAAAAATCTAATAAAAAAATTTATACAAAAATAAAATATTTATTAACAAGTGATT
>Ga0308414_1000775_pt1 | contig 20818 bp, 13 predicted proteins | sample HotsprSampleOS50_FD_205667 | JGI IMG/M metagenome (GOLD analysis project Ga0308414, IMG submission 205667) | Hot spring phototrophic mat microbial communities from Octopus Spring, Yellowstone National Park, Wyoming, United States - 20090730_OS50 ...
CCGTGGGGAAGAATGAAATATATTGACTATCGCTATAAAGTAGAATTTGGCTATAATGAATATGCCGAAATAGACGAATTTTGTCATAAAAATGGTATAATGTGGACAGTCTCTTGCTGGGACGAAGAAGCTGTAAATTTTATGTCAGAATTTGATGTTCCATTTTTCAAAGCTCCGTCTGCCTGTCTAACAGATATAGAATTGCTAAAAAAAATGAAAAGTACAGGGCGTCCACTAATGATTTCTACGGGTATGTCTACAGAAGAAGAAATCAATCGAGCAGTAGAAGAATTAGGATCTAATAATTTGCTAATTGCACACGCAACTTCCACCTATCCTTGCAAAATAGAAGAATTAAATTTAAAGTATATAACTATACTAAAGGAATTATATCCCAATGTGCCAATAGGTTATTCGGGTCACGAAGTAGGACTGGCTCCTACGATTGCTGCGGTGGTACTTGGTGCTACTTTTGTAGAACGCCATATTACTTTAGACCGTGCTATGTGGGGTACAGACCAAGCAGCATCTGTAGAAATTGGTGGATTTATTCGTCTTGTTAATTATATTAGAGATATAGAATTATCTTTTGGAGATGGAATTAAGCGTGTTTATGATAGCGAATTACCAATTAGAAAAAAATTAAGAAAAGTATTATAAGAATTAATCTTTCTTTATATAAAAGAAGGGTATCTGTTAATTTTAGATACCCTTTTTTTAATTAGTTTTAAGTATTTTTTAGTTATTAATTTTATAATTCACTAATGTTGATTCAGAACGTGGTGTTTTGAAATTAACACCGGCTATACTTACATCGGCTGATTCTGTCTCTGATTTTACTAATCCGATTCCTTCTGCGTAATAAGTATGATAAGGTATAATTATTTCAGTTAATTTTATAGGTAATGGTATAGTAGACAATTTTCCTTCGGCATTTATTATAAAATTATGAGTAAATTTCTGAGCAATAATTTCTTTGCCCATAATATTACTCAACACTACTTTATCACCTTTTTTGCCTTCAATTTTTACCTTTCCTGTAATATTAATCTTTGTTCCATTAAAATCAAACGGTATTTCGGGGAAATTAAATTCATAACCATCAAGATTAGACGAGTTCATATTTGCTACCAGTAGCCATTTATTTTGGATTTGTCCAGCAGGTAGGTTAAATAATCCGCCAGGAATTATTTCAAGAAGTAATCTATATAATTGTTCATTTTCTACAAATTCGTGCGAATCTTCAGTTTTTTCTCCATCAGCAAAATTTAAAAACTTATACGCCATCTTTCCTAATACATCGAATTTTCCTGTAATAATAGAAGAATCACGTGAAGTAGTAACCTGTTTAGTAATTGGGTCGGTTTCTACTGTATTATACACCCAATAATTTCCTTCTTTCATTGGGAAATAGGTTTTAGCTGTTGTTGGATTATTAGTAGAATTATCAGATGAAGAGCAGCTAATAGTAATTAATATAATTGAAAATACTAATAACTGATAAATAAATTTTTGCATAAATGACTCCTTAAAAATAATTTAACAAACGCTAATTTTTTAATTTTGTTTTAATATTTACGAAAATTAAACAATTTTTTTTAAACTTAAATATAGTTTCTTACAAACTTTGCAATTGCTAAAGATGAAGTTAGCCCTGGCGATTCTATCCCGATTAAATTTATAAATTTTGGATAGCCTTTTTCTGATTCTTCTTTTATGTAGAAATCTCTAAATGGTTCACCTTGTTTTTGTAATTTTGGTCTTATACCTGATTGATCGGGACTTAAATCATCAATATTTAAATTATTAATGTATCTACTTGCAGCATCATAAAATTTCTGCTTTACATCTTCTACTGAATAATTTAATTCATTCTTAGATATATAAATAGTGTCTGGTCCTAATTTTAGTCCATCAGCCATATCAATAGTAACGTGGATACCAAGACCTGTAAAGTTTACGGGGGGAATAGGGTATATTAAATTTTGAATTTGATATTTTTTTCTATTATTTATTCTATAATATCTACCTTTGCAAAAACTTAGCTCTAAATTTTCTTTTACAATATCTATTCCAACCATTTCTGCAATTCTATCTGAGTAAAGACCTGCACAATTAATTACAAAATCAGTTCTAAGAGTAAATATTTCATTATTATTTTTAATTTTAATTTCATAATTATCTTTTATTTTATTTATTGCTACTACTTCGTGACAATAAGCAATAGTAGCAGAATGTTCTAAAGATAAATTTAACAAAGTATTCATTAAGATATGAGTATCTATTATCCCCGATTCTTTAGAGAATATGCAAGCCAAAGCATATATATCTGGATTATTTCTTTTTAGATCTTTAGGACTTACTTCATAGAAATTTTCTACACCGTTATCAGTTCCTTGTTTTAAAATTTCTCTCATTCGGTCTATTTCATTTTCGCTTGTTGCAATTATATATTTACCTATTTTTTTAAATGGTACATTATATTTTTCGCAAAAATCATAGATTAGTCTTCTTCCGTCTACGCATAACTTTGCTTTCAATGAGCCTTTTGGATAATACATACCACCGTGAATTACTTCGCTATTACGCGAGCTAGTCTCCATTCCAAAACTTTCGTTTTTTTCGAGTAATATAATTTCTTTCTTAAGATTTTTGCTAAGTTCATAGGCAATAGCTAATCCAACAACTCCTGCACCAATTATTACAATATCAGTTTCCATAACCAAAAATTTTTTTGTTAAAAATAATAATAAGTTATTTAAAATTATAAATTATATATTTGTTTTTTTATTTAATAATCTTTTATGGCAAATATAATTTTTATGGGAACTCCCGATTTTTCTGTTCCTACATTAGAAGAAATTCATAGTAAATTTGGAATTAGATGTGTAGTTACTGTTCCAGATAAACCACAAGGTCGAGGATTGAAGCTGGCTTTTTCTCCTGTTAAGCAGAAGGCACTTGAACTAAATATCCCTATACTACAACCCGAAAAATTAAAAGATGAAATTTTTATTAACCAATTAAAATCATACAATCCTGATATAATTGTTGTCGTTGCTTTTAGAATTTTACCTCAAGAAGTTTTTTCAATTCCAAAAATTGCAACTTTTAATATTCACGCAAGTTTACTTCCCAAATATAGAGGTGCTGCCCCTATTAATCACGCTATAATCAATGGCGAAAAAATTACTGGTCTAACAACTTTTATAATTAAAGAAAAAGTAGATACAGGAAATATTCTATTAAAAAAAGAAATAGAATTATACGATGGTATTACAGCAGGTGAACTTCACGATATACTTATGATAGAAGCCCCAAAAATTGCTATCGATACCATAGAATTACTACTTAGCGGAAAATACAACGCTTTACCACAAAATGAAATTGAAGCAACTCCAGCTCCAAAGATTTTTCGAGATTTTTGTAAAATTAATTGGAATAATTCTGCTGTTAATCTTAGAAATTTCATTCACGGATTATCACCCTATCCAGGTGCATTTACTAAAATTTGTGATAACACAGTAAAAATTTTAAGAGTTAAAATATCTAATCATAAATTAGAACCATCTCAATTTATAATTACTAATAATAATTTATTAATCGGAAGCATAGACAATGCTTTAGAAATTTTAGAAATTCAGCCCGAAAATAAAAAAGTAATGAATATAAAAGATTTTATCAACGGATGGCGATTCGAAAAGTCGGGAAAAATCGAATTTTAATCTTTCAGTCTTAGATAAAAAATTAATTTAGTCAAGTAAACAAAATATTTTTTCAGTCATAAATAATTATTGATATTATTTTAAAATAAAAGTTAGTTTAATATTTGCAAGTTTATGAAAAATATAGAATTACGAAAATTAATATTTTTTATTATTATGTGAATATTTTTTATTTTTAAATATGAATTATGTTACAAAATGTTAAATAAAAATTAAAGAACTAAGTTAATGGAGAAATATATGTCTAAAAAAGAATTTATCACAATAGACGGTAACGAAGCTGCAGCGTATGTAATGTATAGAGTAAACGAAGTATGTGCAATCTATCCAATTACACCATCATCTAATATGGGTGAATGGGCTGATGAATGGGCAGCAAAAGGAATTAAAAATATATGGGGAACAGTCCCAACCGTTTGCGAAATGCAATCAGAAGGTGGTGCAGCTGGTGCTGTTCACGGTTCATTACAAGCAGGTGCTCTAACAACTACATTTACAGCATCGCAGGGCTTATTACTAAAGATACCTAATATGTTTAAAATTGCAGGCGAACTAACATCCACAGTATTCAATATATCAGCGCGTAGTTTAGCAACACACGCATTATCAATATTTGGCGATCATAGTGATATAATGTCAGCACGTTCCACAGGTTTTGCTTTTTTAGGTTCTTGTTCGGTTCAAGAAGTAATGGATATGGCTTTAATTGCACAAGCTTCTACATTAGAATCGCGTATACCCTTTTTACATTTTTTTGATGGATTTCGTACTTCGCACGAAGTATCTAAAATAGAAGTCATTCCCGATGAAATAATGAGAGAAATGATTACAGACGATATGGTAAAAGCTCATAGAGAACGAGCACTAACCCCAGATAGACCTATCATAAGAGGTACTGCTCAAAATCCTGATGTGTTCTTCCAAAATAGAGAAACTATCAATAAATTTTATGAAGCTTGTCCGGACATAGTCCAAAAGCAAATGGATAAATTTGCTGAATTAACAGGAAGGAAATACAAAATATTTGATTACTATGGAGTAGAAGACCCTGAATACTTAGTAATTGCAATGGCTTCAGGATGCGAAACTATACAATCAACAATTAATTATTTAAACAAAAATGGATACAAAGCAGGATTAATCAAAGTAAGATTGTTTAGACCTTTCGATGTAAAGCGTTTTATGGAAGCAATACCACATAGTGTAAAGAAAATAGCAGTTCTCGATAGAACAAAAGAACCAGGTGCAGTAGGCGAACCACTTTATCAAGATGTAGTAAACGCAATTATCGAAGGATTAAATAATGGATATGGCAATTTAAAATCTTTACCTTTAATCGTAGGTGGACGTTATGGATTGTCATCTAAAGAATTCACTCCTGCAATGGTAAAAGCTGTAATAGATAATTTAAAAACAGATAAACCAAAGAATCATTTTACTGTAGGAATTAATGATGATGTTACATTTACTAGTTTAGATTATGACGAAACATTCGATATAGAACCCGAAAATATGTTTCGTGGATTATTCTACGGATTAGGTTCGGATGGTACAGTAGGTGCAAATAAGAATTCAATTAAAATAATTGGTGATTATACTGACTATTATGCTCAAGGATATTTTGTTTACGACTCTAAGAAGGCTGGTGCATTAACAGTTTCTCACTTACGATTTGGTCCCGAACCAATTTTAGCACCATATTTAATTTCTAAAGCTAATTTCATAGGTGTTCATCAAACTGTATTTTTGGAAAAATTTGATTTGGTATCTAATTTAATAGAAGGTGGTACATTCCTGATTAATACTCCATTACCAAAAGAAGAAGTATGGGATAGCCTACCAAAATCTCAACAAGAACAAATAATAAAGAAAAAAATAAAAGTTTATGCAATAGATGCTCAATCAGTAGCCGAAGCAAGTGGAATGGGACGACGAATAAATACTGTAATGCAAGTATGTTTCTTTGCTATTTCTGGTGTATTACCAAAAGATCAAGCAATTGATGCTATCAAACAATCAATTATCAAAACTTATGGTAAGAAAGGCGATGCAGTTGTCCAGATGAATATTAAAGCTGTAGATAATACTTTAGAAAAATTATATGAAGTTCCCGTACCAAACGAAGTAACAAGCAAATTTGAAATTAGGAAACCAGTAGCAGATATGGCTCCACAATTTGTTCGCGATGTTATTGGCGAAATAATTGCAGGTCGTGGAGATAAAATTCCTGTAAGTAATTTCCCTGTTGATGGTACCTGGCCTACAGATACTGCTCGCTGGGAAAAAAGAAATATAGCACTCGAAATACCCGTTTGGGACCCCGATACTTGTACCCAATGCGGGAAGTGTGCTATGGTATGTCCACACGCTACTATTAGAATAAAAGTATATGAAGGAAAATATTTAGAAAATGCACCTGAAACATTTAAATATACTGATGCTAAAGATAAACAGTTCAAAGTAGAAAATCTAAAATATACAATACAAGTTGCTCCCGAAGATTGTACAGGTTGCGGAGTGTGTGTAGAAGTTTGTCCAGCTAAAAACAAATCAAATGTAAGTCTAAAAGCAATTAATATGGCACCACAACCACCATTAAGGGAAAAAGAAGCAGAAAATTGGGAATTTTTCTTAAATATACCAGACTTAGATCGCTCTAAAATCAGTCTAAACTCAATTAGATTACAACAAATACAAAGACCATTGTTTGAATTCTCGGGTGCTTGCGCTGGTTGTGGCGAAACTCCTTATATCAAACTTGTCTCTCAATTATTTGGCGATAGAGCTATAATAGCTAATGCAACGGGATGCTCCTCGATTTATGGTGGCAATTTACCTACAACTCCTTATGCTAAAAATGAAGAAGGTCGTGGACCAGCTTGGTCTAATTCATTATTCGAAGACAATGCAGAATTTGGCTTGGGCTACAGATTAGCAATAGATAAACAAAATGAAATTGCTATTAACCTATTAAATTATTATAAAGATCAGATAGGTGCTGATTTTGTAAACGAAATTATCAATGCTGACCAATCTACAGAAGATGGAATTAGAGAACAACGTAAAAGAGTTGAAAAACTAAAAGACATTTGTAAAAACTTAGATATTCCCGATGCTAAAAGATTGATAAATGTAGCAGATTATTTAGTTAAAAAGAGCGTATGGATAATAGGTGGAGATGGTTGGGCATATGATATTGGATATGGTGGTTTAGACCACGTAATTGCTTCTGGAAAAAATGTAAATATCTTAGTATTAGATACCGAAGTATATTCTAATACAGGTGGACAAACTTCTAAAGCTACTCCGTTATCTGCAGTAGCAAAATTTTCTGCAGGTGGTAAGAATACTCAGAAAAAAGATTTAGGTGCTATGGCAATGGCTTATGGTAATGTTTATGTAGCAAGTGTAGCATTCGGTGCAAAAGACGAGCATACATTAAAAGCATTCTTAGAAGCAGAAGCATATGATGGTCCTTCGATAATTATTGCTTATAGTCATTGTATTGCTCACGGAATAGATATGTCTAAACCATTAAGACAACATAAATTAGCAGTAGAATCGGGGCAATGGTTATTATACCGATACAATCCTAAACTAAAAGAAGAAGGTAAAAATCCTTTTATTCTCGATACAAAAGATTTAAAAATACCAGTAAAAGATTATATTACAAGCGAAGGACGTTTCCAAATGATATTAAAATCTAATCCTACAGTAGCGCAGCACTTATTTGCCGAAGCACAAAAACAAGTTAATGAAAGATTTAATAAATATAAATATTTAGCAGAACAACCTTTAAATGGACAACAAATTAAACAAGAAAATAATTAAGGAGAAATAATTATGGATTTAAGAACGAAATATATGGGTATGACTCTAAAGTCGCCACTTGTAGTTTCCGCAAGTCCACTCTCGAAAACTTTAGATGGTATAAAAAAAATAGAAGATGCGGGTGCCGCTGCATTTGTTATGTATTCTTTGTTTGAAGAGCAAATTGAATTAGAACAAAAAGAATTGTTCTCTATTTCTACTATGGGATCGGAATCTTTTGCTGAATCTCTATCTTATTTCCCAGATGTAGCAGAATATAATTTAGGACCTGATGAATATTTAGAGCATATTCGTAAAGCTAAAGAAAGTGTAAGTATTCCTGTTATAGCAAGTTTAAATGGTAAAACTACAGGTGGATGGACACGCTATGCTAAATTGATGGAAGAAGCTGGTGCCGATGCTTTAGAATTAAACATCTATAATATTCCAACTTTAACAGAATTAAAAGGTGAAGATTTAGAAAAGAATTATATTGAAATAGTAAAAAGCGTAAAAGACAATGTCTCTATTCCAGTTGCTGTTAAATTAAGCCCATTTTTTACAAATTTAGCAAATTTTGCAAAGAAATTAGATGAAATAGGAACAGACGCTCTGGTATTATTCAATAGATTTTACCAGCCTGATATAAATTTAGATGAATTAGAAGTAGAGCCACATATTGTATTAAGCAATCCTACAGAAATGAGATTACCAATGAGATGGATAGCTATTCTAAAAGGCAGAATTTTTGCAGATCTGGCAGCAACTTCGGGTATTCATTATGGAGAAGATGTGATTAAAATGTTGCTCGTAGGTGCTAATGTTACTATGTTATGCTCTTCATTATTAAGATATGGAGTAGAGCATCTAAAAGATATTCAAGAAGAAATGATAGAATGGCTTGAAGAACGAGACTATGAATCTGTTATGCAATTACAAGGTTCAATGAGTCAATTAAATGTAGCAGACCCTAGTGCATTCGAGCGTGCACAGTATATGAAAGCCATAAATAATTATGTAATTAATTATTAAAAAATAATTATTTATTTGTTAATTTTGATATATAAATTGCTAAATAGGAATTTTAAAAAAAATGGAAAACAAAGTTATTGAAGTAGAAAATGCTATCATTAGATTCGCAGGTGATTCTGGTGATGGTATGCAAATTACAGGAAGTCAATTTTCAGATACTTCTGCATTACTGGGAAATGATGTAAACACATTCCCTGATTATCCATCGGAAATTAGAGCCCCCGAAGGAACATTATATGGAGTGAGTGCTTATCAAATACATTTTGGTTCTAAAAAGACCAATACACCAGGAGATGAAATTGATGTATTAGTAGCAATGAATGCATCATCTCTAAAAGTTAATTTAAAAAGGGTTAAAAAGGGTGGAATAATCATTGCTAATTCATCCGGATTTAAAGATAAGAATTTAAAATTAGCCCATTATGAAACTAATCCTTTAGAAGATGGTTCTTTAAAAGATTATCAACTTTTTGCTATCGATATTAATCAATTAGTAAGAGATATTTTGGCTGATTTTGATTTACCTATTAAAACTAAAGATAGAACAAAGAATATTTTTGCTCTTGGATTTACTTATTGGCTGTTCGATAGACCATTAGAGCCTACTATCAACTGGATACAAAAGAAATTTAGCAAAGATCCATTGATAATGGAAGCAAATCTAAAGGTATTAAAAGAAGGGTACAAATTTGGTGCTATGCGGCAGGATATGATAGTAAGATACCACGTTAAACCTGCTAATTTAACTCCAGGAATTTATAGAAATATTACAGGAAATAATGCTGTTGCTCTTGGATTAGTAGTAGCTGCTGCTAAAGCTAAACTTCCTTTATTTTTAGGTTCTTATCCAATTACTCCAGCTACAGAAATATTACATCATATTTCTAGTTATAAGCCATATGGCATAAAACATATGCAAATGGAGGACGAAATTGGTGGAATTACTTCAGCAATTGGTGCAGCATATGGCGGAGCATTAGCAGCAACATCTACATCAGGACCTGGCTTATCTCTGAAAGTTGAAGCTTTAGGTCTGGCAGTAATGTTAGAGCTACCTCTAATTGTTATAGATGTTCAACGTGCAGGACCATCAACAGGACTACCTACAAAGCCCGAACAATCAGACCTATTTATAGCATTATGGGGACGTCACGGCGAAGCTCCATTACCTGTAATTGCTGCTCGCTCTTCTAATCATTGCTTTGATATGACTTACGAAGCAGCACGCATAGCATTAAAGTATATGACACCTGTGATTTTGCTTACAGATGGTTATTTAGCACAAGGTTCTGAAGCTTGGAAAATTCCTACTTTAGATGAATTGCCCGAATTAACTACTAACTTGATTTTTGATAAAGAAGATTTTGCACCATACAAAAGAAATCCCGAAACACTTGCACGCCCTTGGGCTATTCCTGGTATTAAAGGATTAGAGCATAGGATTGGTGGATTAGAGAAAGAAGATATTACAGGATTAGTAAGCCACGATCCGCTTAACCATCAAAAAATGTGCGAACTAAGAGCAGCAAAAATAGCAAAAATAGCCGATGATATACCATTAGCTTATGTAGATGGCGATGCTACAGGTGATTTATTGATTATCTCTTGGGGAAGCACTTACGGAGCAATACGTAATGCTTTAGAAATAATTCGTTCTAAAGGATTAAAAGTATCGCATTGTCATATAGATTACATTAATCCATTACCAAAAAATCTTGGCACTATAATTAATAGTTTCAAGCGAATTCTATTGCCCGAAATGAACCTTGGACAAATGAAATTATATCTGCAATCTCAGTTTATGAAGCCTATTATCGGACTTCATAAAGTACAAGGTAATACTTTCACAGCAAAAGAAATACAAGAAAAAATAGAAGAATTATTAAATGTAAAGGTTGGTGAATAAAATGACAACAATAATTGATAATTTAGTATCGCAAAAATACACTGAAATACCGCAATACACTCCAAAAGATTTTAAAGCAAATATTGATGTGCGATGGTGTGCAGGATGTGGTGGTTATTCTATATTAAATCAAGTTCAAAGAATTATGCCCGATCTTGGCATACCAAAGGAAAAAATAGCATTTGTATCGGGAATTGGATGCTCATCACGTTTTCCGTATTATATGGATGTATATGGATTACACGGTATTCACGGAAGAGCACTTGCGATTGCTTCGGGATTGAAAGCTGCACGCCCTGACTTGAGTGTGTGGATAGCAACGGGGGATGGTGATTGTATGAGTATTGGTGGTAACCATTTCATACACGCTTGCCGTAGAAATGTAAATATAAATGTTATAATGTTCAACAATGAAATTTATAGTCTTACTAAAGGGCAATTTTCACCAACCTCACGATTTGGACAGAAGACTAAATCATCACCATATGGAGTAATTGATAATCCATTTAATCCAACTTCTTTGGCACTTGGTTCGGGAGCTTCTTTTGTAGCACGTGGAATTGACAAAGATGTTTCTCATATGAAGTATTTGTTTGAACGAGCAGCACGTCACCAAGGCTTTTCTTTTGTTGAAATTTATACTAATTGCGTTATATTTAATGATGGTGTATTCGAAGATTTTTCTCGCAAAGAAACTAAAAGAGAAAAAACGATTACTTTAGAACACGGTAAACCCCTAATTTTTGGCGATAAGAACAATAAAGGTATAATTTTAGATGGATACGTTCCGAAAGTTGTAAATATTGATGAAGGACCATACTCAGTAAATGATATAATAGTACATAATGAAAAAGATACAACTCTCGCATTTATTTTATCTAATATGACTTACAACGATGAATTACCACGTCCTTTAGGTGTAATTCAAGCAATAGAAGGACCGACCTACGAAGAATTAATGGAAGAACAAATAGAACACGCCCGTTCCAAAGCTAAAAGTACTTCTATTGATGACTTATTAAAAGGCGATGATTATTGGGAAATTAAATAAAATATAAACAAGGTATCTAATTTCATTAAATAATCAAGTTAGATACCTTTTATATTTTTTACAATACATCCCAGGGCATAATTGTTATTTTGAATATTTTATTATCTTTAGTTTCTAAAATTAAGCCTACTAAACCGTATTTATGATTTCCGATATATGTAATTTGTTTAAGTAAAGGGTCGTTTGGTGTTTCTTCTACTACACGAGTAGTTTTTACCATCAGAAAACCCAATTCCCAATCTTCTGTAGTATGAATATGAGTAACTACACGAGTAATTTTAACACCTTCTGCTGTAGTAAATTCATATTTATCGCCTATATTAGCACTATATTTAACTATAGTAAAAGGTTTAGATTCATCACCTTTAGAATAAATAAAATCCTGGATACCTTCTGAAGTAATTTTAAATTTTGCTTCGAATTCTGCTTTTATATTTTGTTTATCTGAACTATCAATAGAAAAATTATAGATTTTCTTGTAATTATCGGCAAAAGCTCTTTTAACATTCTCCGATAATCTTTGCAAACCTAATAAAGTATCTATTTGCTTTAGTGATAGTTCATCTATCGCTAGTACACCTTTGAAAGTAACAATACCGTTTTGATTTTTTATAATTTTTATAGTATCTCTAATATTTGATAAAGCTGGATGATATTTATTAGCAAATTGTACTGACACTCCGAATTCATTACCTACTTTGGTTAGAGCTAAGTCTGTATTACCCCCTATTTCATTAGGTCCTGTAGCTGTATCGCAAGATTTTAATAAAATTAATAAAATAATTGAGAAAAATATATTAAACTTTTCATAACCCACTCCTAATTTTGTTAAAAATTATAATTATTATATATAAAATTAATACATAATTTTTAAATAAAAAAATATAATAAATGTTTTGGTGATTTTGTTGTTTAACATATTAAGGTATTCTACTTATTAAATAGAATACCTGTTTATGAAGTTTTTAAATAGAAAATGCAGAAATTAAATTAATCCTACTTCTTTTAATGATTCTTTTAATCTAAAGAATGTTCGCTCTATATCCATATCTAATCCAAATGAAAAGCGAATAATAGAGCCTGTCATACCAATTTCGTTTTGTATATCTTCGGGAATTTCTGAAGAAGTAGAGTGCTTTGGATTGCTAAATAAAGTTTTAAAATAACCTAAACTAACAGCGAAATAACCAACTAATTTTTCCTGCATAAGTGGTAATAAATTATGAGCAATTTCATCAGTTTTTACATCTAAAGTTACCATTCCACCAAATCCGAAGCCAGGATTTAAATATTCTTTCATAAGTTCGTGCTGTGGATGGCTTTTTAAACCAGGATAAATTACTCTTAATCCTAATTTTTCTAAATTTTCTGCTATATATAATGCATTATTACTATGTTGGATCATTCTAATATGTAAAGTATGTAAATTTTTTAGAATACTTGCTGCTCTAAAGCTATCAAGAGTAGGTCCCAAAAGCATAGCAGTACCATTATTTACATCTTTTAAGCTTGTTATAAATTCTTTATCTGCGCATATACATCCTGCTACAGCATCGCTCGAACCATTAATAAATTTTGTCATACTATGAACTACAATATCAGCCCCAAAATTATATGGAGTAATAAGCATCGGAGTAAATGTATTATCTACAACGAGTTTAGCGCCGCAGTTTTTGGTAATTTTGCTTAATTCTTGTAGATTAGCAATTTCCAACATTGGATTGCTCATTGTTTCGCAGTAAATTACTTTGGTTTTCTCATTAATCTTTGCTTTAACTTCATTTAAATTTAAAATATCGACAAAATGAACCTTAATTCCAAATCTTGGTAATACATTTTGGAAAAGCGCAAAAGTACCACCATAAATTGTTCTACTCGAAATAATTTCATCACCTGCTGAACAAATTTCTAAAATAGTGCAAGATATAGCAGCCATTCCCGAAGCCGTAACGTGAGCAGATTCAGTATTTTCCATTAAAGCTAATGCATCACTTAGATAATGTCCTATTGGGTTCATATGTCGTGAATACAGATAGCATCCTTCGATTTCGTGCTGGAATACTTCTTCCATTTTTTCTGCCGATAGAAAAGTATAAGTAGAAGAATCAGTAATAGAAGGATTTACATCACCAAATTCACCAAATACTAAATAGTCTTGAATTCGATTTGCAGGTTTTAAATTAGTCATATTTACCTCCGTTTTTAACAGAATAAAATTAAAAAATTAAGTTCCAATTCCTTTATAATAAATTCCCGAATTTAATATATCGATTTTATTCAAGCAATTTTTACCGTCAATTACGATATTTATTTTATTTTTCTTTAATATTTCGCCTGTAATATTTTTAAAAATATCGTGATCGGTAGCAATTAATATAGCATAAGATTTGTTCAATATTTCATCAAGAGAATTTACATTACTCATTTCGGGGAAAAATGGGTCGTAGATTAATAAATCTGCACCTTTTTCAATTAAAATATTTTTTAATTTTATAGAAGGACTTTCTCGCAAGTCGCCTACATTTCCTTTATAAGATAATCCTAACAATCCAATAGTAGTTTTTTTGATAGGTTTTTCGTAATTATTAAGAGCTTCGCTTAATAAATTGATAGTATATTCGGGCATAGAATTATTAATTTCTCGGGCTAATTTTAGAAACTTATGGTCGAAACCACTTAGTTTAGCTCGTTCAATTAAATAATATGGATCAACGGGAATACAATGTCCACCAACACCGCAGCTTGGATAATGGGGCATAAAAGCAAAAGGTTTATTAGAAGCACCTCTGATTACTGCCATCAAATCAATACCTAATACATCGAAAGATTTTGCCAATTCGTTTACAAACGCTATATTAATATCTCTAAAAGTATTTTCAATAATTTTAGTAGCTTCAGCAGTTTTTAGATTTGGCATTTCGTTTATCTCTGTATTGATGAAACTACGGTAAAAATTTGCCATTTTCTTTGTTGCTTCGGGCGAAGTAGCGCCAAGATTTCTTGGTATATTATAAACATTCCAATACTTATCTCCTGGATTGATTCTTTCGGGGCAATGTACAACATCGAAATCTACAGCTGATCTAAGCCCTGTCTTACTTTCGATTATAGGAACAACAACTTCCTCGCAAACGCCAGGATTAATAGTTGATTCGATTATTACTGTTTGACCTTTTTTAATAAATTTAGCAATGTCTTCGGTAGCATTTCTAATAGGTCTTAAGTCGGGAGTATAATCATTTAATACAGGAGTAGGAACACATACAATATAAATATCACTATTATCAATAATATTAACATTGTCAGAAATTTCAAAATTAACATTTTCTAAATCTTTTGCACATTGCACATCGTCTATAGGACATTTTTTTTGTTTGATTAATTCAATTTTGTTTTTATTTTTATCATATCCAACTACAGTATGATTAGTTTTTAAGGCGATAGCACAAGCAAGTGGTAATCCTACATATCCAAGTCCGATAACAGATACTTTCATTTTGATTTACTCCACAGTTACACTTTTAGCTAAATTACGCGGCTTATCAATATCCCAACCAAGTTCCAGAGCCATATAATAAGCAAGTAATTGTAATGGAATTACAGTCAATATAGGTACTAACATTGGTATAGTTTCGGGAATATAAATTACATAATCGGAAACTGATTTAATTTTTTCGTCTCCATCGGTAGCAATAGAAATTACTTTACCTTTGCGAGCTCGCACTTCTTGAATATTAGATATTACTTTATCGTAAATTTCGTCGTGCGGAGCTATAAACACCACGGGCATATTTTCGTCTATTAGTGCTATTGGACCGTGTTTCATTTCGGCAGCGGGGTAACCTTCTGCGTGGATATAAGATATTTCTTTTAGTTTTAGAGCACCTTCTAAAGCAACAGGGAAATTAAAACCACGCCCAAGATATAAGAAATTTCTAGCATTTTTGAATATTTTTGCAAGTTCTTTTATGTTATCAGCATTGTTAAGAATTTGATTAATTTTTTCAGGAATATTAACTAATTCTTTAGCAATTTTTATAGCATCTGTTTTGCTTAATGATTTCATTCTACCTAATTTAAGAGCAATTAAAGCTAATACAGTAAGCTGCGAAGTAAATGCTTTGGTAGACGCTACTCCTATTTCGGGACCAGCGTGGATATAAACTCCTGCTTCTGTTTCTCTTGCAATAGTAGAGCCTACAACATTTACTATCCCAATAACTGTAGCTCCCTTTTGTTTTGCTTCTTTTACTGCTGCCAGTGTATCGGCAGTTTCACCACTTTGAGAAATAGCAATTACTACATCGTTTGGTGTAATTACAGGATTACGATATCTAAATTCCGAAGCATATTCTACTTCTACAGGAATATTAGCTAATTGTTCTATCATATATTCGCCAACTAATCCTGCGTGCCAAGAAGTACCACAAGCTGTTATAATAATTCTACTACAATTTCTTAGTTTGGATTCTACACTATTTAATCCACCAAGTTTAACGTTACCTTCTTCTACTTGTAATCGCCCACGATAAGCATTTTGGATTGTTTCGGGTTGTTCGAAAATTTCCTTTAACATAAAATGCGGAAAACCACTTTTCTCGATTTGTTCTAAATCAAATTCTATCTCTTCAATTTGCCTATAAATAGTTTCGTTATAAATTGTTTTTGTATAATAACCATTCTTAGATATTACAGCCATCTCATTATCATTTAGATATATCACTTGCTTTGTGTATTGAATTATTGCGGATGCATCAGAAGCAGCAATATATTCATTATCTCCTATTCCTACAAGCAATGGACTACCGCGACGTGCAGCAATTATTTTATCAGGTTCGTATTTTGACAAGACTAATATACCAAATGTTCCATCTACTTCGGCAAGAGATAGTCTAACTGCGGTTTCTAAATCATTAACTTTATTGTACATTGCCCCGATAAAAACAGCAAGAACTTCAGTATCGGTTTCCGAATAAAAATGATAACCTTCGTTTAGTAGAGCTTTTTTTAAAACGGCATAATTTTCGATTATACCATTATGCACTATAGCAATATTTCCCGAATTATCCCAATGTGGATGAGCATTAATATCGTTAGGATAGCCGTGAGTTGCCCAACGTGTATGTGCAATTCCAATAGTAGAATTAAACTTATTATGCTCTATTAATTTTTCTAATTCTGATACTTTACCTTTCTTTTTAATAGTATGAAGTTTATCATTTTCGAATACAGTTAATCCTGCTGAATCATATCCCCTATATTCCATTCTTTTAAGACCATTAATTAGAATATTCGAGACTTTTTCTTTTCCTACGTAACCTACAATACCACACATAATTTATTATTTATAATATAATATAAATTGTAAAAATAATACTTTTACTCTAATTAATTATTATCACAAAAAGATATCAAAACAAGATTTAAATTTTAATAAAATTTTATTGTTTAAGTTAAATACAAATTAAAAGAGTTCTGTTCTTAATATTTATTTATTCTTAAGTACAAAACTCTCTTAACAAATTTTAATATTGTTTATGTTCCTGCGTTATAGTCGTTTGCGTATTTAATTTGATCATCAGTTAAAACGTCTAATTTTAGTCCCATCATATCTAATTTAGTTTGAGCAACGAATTCATCTTGTTCAACAGGTATATCCATTACTTCAATAGGGAATTTTTCGCCTTTAGCCCATTTTTCAGCAAGTGCAAGATGAGCCATAAACTGATTAGCAAAAGACATATCCATAACTTCAGAAGGATGCCCTTCGGCTGCAGCAAGATTAATTAATCTACCCTGAGCTAATAGATAAATTCTTCTACCATTCTTTAGAGTATATTCTTCGCAATTAGGTCTAATAGTTCTTTTGCTTACAGATAATTCTTCAAGTTCAGGAATATTAATTTCTTTGTCGTAATGACCCGTATTACAAACAATAGCACCATCTTTCATTTTTTCGAAATGCCATTTACGAATTACATCTTTCATACCTGTAGCAGTGCAAAATATATCGCCTACTTCGGCTGCTTGGTCCATAGTCATTACTTCGTGTCCTTCTAACAAGCCTTTTAAAGCTGCAGTAGCTTTTACTTCGGTAATTATTGTATTACAGCCCATACCTTTTGCACGTTTTGCTACCCCGGAGCCACAATGTCCGTGCCCTGCCACTACAAAATTTTTCCCTGCTAAGAGAACCGAAGTAGCTCTAATAATACCATCAATAGTAGATTGCCCTGTACCATAAACATTATCGAAATCCCATTTGGTTTCGGCATCGTTTACAGCAAATACAGGATAATATAACTGCCCTGCTGCTTGACGAGCTCTAAGTCTATGAACACCCGTTGTAGTTTCTTCTGTACCGCCTATTACTTTAGTTTTTGCAAGTTCGGGATATTTTTCGTGAACAGTATCAATCAAATCGCAACCATCGTCTAAAGTAAGGTGAGGTTCGGGATCAATTGTACGTTCGATACACCAGTAGAAATCTTCGTGATTGCCATACCAAGCATAAATTGATATTCCATCGGCTGCAAGAGCGGCTGCTACAGCGTCGTTAGTAGAAAGAGGATTGCAACCCGACCAATAAACTTCTGCTCCACAATCTCTAAATGTTTTAATCAAAACGGCAGTTTCTTTGGTAACGTGAAGGCAGCCTGCAATTTTAAGCCCTGCAAATGGCTTAGTTTTACTATATTTTTCTCTCAATCCCATTAGAACAGGCATTTTACTTTCTGCCCAATCTATTAGCAATTTTCCTTCATCTGCAAGTTCTAAATTACGAACGCAGTATTTTCCTTCTACTTCTGAAAAATTTCCAGTTGATTTTTTAGGTGGAATTTTTGACATATTTTATCCTATTTATTATTAAAAAATTATTCGCCTTGACCAAGAGAAAACGCAGCTTCTCCGTCAATAAAATATAAATTTTCAGTTTTAATTATTTCAAATCCTGCAGAAATGATTATTTTTTGCAATTCTAATAAGTCATTGTTTGTCAAATTTAATTTTTCATCTTTTTTCTTAAAACGACAACGCCAATGGTCTGTACAAAATGTTTCAGGGAAACCATCAGGATATACTTTTACACCACGATTTGTAATCATTTTCAAATAAAACTTAGTATTTTCTACAATTAAAGATAAGTTATTACCTAATGAATTTGGATTTCGGCTATCACCAGTCCAATCTAAGAATATATCAATACCTTGCAAATCTTTTTTTGGTTTGTGGTATTCCTTGGTTTTTATACGAATAGGTTTATAATTTGGATTATAACTAACAGCTTTTAAGATTTCAGGTCTTTTACCTAATCGTTTAATTACTTCTTCAGCAAATTCTTGAGTACCTATTTTTACTCGTGATGTACTTTCTTTATAAATATCAGCAGTATGATAACCATCTTCTAAGGTTTTTAAAAGAGCATTCTCTATTAATTCAGCTTTATCAGGCATACCTAAATGCATCAACATCATAACTGCTCCATTAATTAAGCCACTTGGATTAGCCTTATCTTGACCTGCAATATCGGGAGCAGAACCGTGTATTGCTTCGAACATAGCAAATGAATCGCCTATATTAGCGGACCCAGCTAAACCTACCGAACCAGCAACTTCTGCAGCAACATCAGAGATAATATCACCGTATAAATTTAATGTAACAATTACATCGAAATTTTCGGGATAGTCTGCAATACGAGCAGTACCGATATCAATAATCATATGATTTGTTTCAATCTCAGGATACTCTTTAGCAATTTCATTAAATGTTTTATGGAAATAACCATCGGTTAATTTCATAATATTATCTTTTGTCATACAAGTAACTTTACGTCTGCCATAAGCACGTGCATACTCGAAAGCATAACGGATAATTTTTTCTGTACCTGGTTTAGAAATTAATTTTAGACATTGAATTACTTCGCCAGTTTGTTGATGCTCTATACCTGCATATAAGTCTTCTTCGTTTTCTCTAATTACTACTAAATCCATATTAGGGAAATGAGAATGAATTACATTAGTATAAGCCATTGATGGTCTTACACTTGCAAACAATCCCATTGATTTACGAATAGTAACATTTAGACTTTTGTAACCACCACCTTGTGGAGTTGTTATTGGTGCTTTTAGAAAGACTTTATTTTTTCTTAATATATCCCAAGATTCTGGTGCAATTCCAGATTTAATTCCGCTTAGATAAATTTTTTCGCCTATTTCTATTACATCATATTTTAAATTACATCCTGCAGCATCCAAAATCTTTAATGTTGCAGTCATAATTTCTGGTCCTATACCATCACCATAAGCAACAGTTATATTCATAAATTCCCTTATTATTTAAAATTTTTTTGAAATAAATCTACTAAATCAAGTTTTTCCCAACTGAATTCATTACGTCCGAAATGTCCATAAGCAGCTGTTGGTCTAAATATTGGTTTTCTTAAATCGAATCGCTCTATAATACCTATAGGAGATAAATCTATATTTTCGATAATAAATTTATCCAATAATCTATCATTTACTTTACCAGTACCGTGTGTACTTACTAAAACTGATACAGGTTGCACTACACCTATCGCATAGGAAATTTGGATAGTACATTCATCAGCAAGTCCCGCAGCCACAATATTTTTTGCTAAGTGACGCGCAGCATAAGCACCGCTTCTATCTACTTTAGTAGCATCTTTTCCTGAGAAAGCTCCGCCTCCGTGGGGAGCTCTACCACCATAAGTATCAACAATAATTTTTCTACCTGTAAGTCCTGTATCGCCATGTGGCCCACCAATTACGAAGCTTCCCGTTGGATTAATATAAAATTTAGTTTTTTCGTCCATTAAATCAACAGGTATAACTTCTCTAATTACCTTATTTATTACATCTTCTTTAATTAAGTCATTAGTTACATCAGGATCGTGTTGAGTAGAAATTACTACTGTATCTACTCTTATAATTTCGTTATTATCTCCATATTCTATAGTAACCTGCGATTTAGCGTCAGGACGAAGATATGGCATTAGATTTGTGTTTTTACGAATATCTGCTAATTTTTTTACTAATTTATGAGCATACATTATTGGTGCGGGCATTAATTCTTCGGTTTCGCGATTTGCATAGCCAAACATCATACCTTGGTCTCCGGCACCACCTTTATCTACACCAAGAGCAATGTCTTCCGATTGGTGATTAATAACATTAATTACAGAACAAGAATCAGCATCGAAACGTAATCCATATTTATCATAACCTATATCGCGAATTACTCCACGAACTAATTGTTGTAAATCAATATATGCTT
>Ga0308414_1000777_pt1 | contig 20782 bp, 16 predicted proteins | sample HotsprSampleOS50_FD_205667 | JGI IMG/M metagenome (GOLD analysis project Ga0308414, IMG submission 205667) | Hot spring phototrophic mat microbial communities from Octopus Spring, Yellowstone National Park, Wyoming, United States - 20090730_OS50 ...
CGAGTTATTCAAGGCGTAAGTTGAGGAAGATGTGGTGAAGGGAGTCGGAGGATTAGTCTCGATCGAGAATCTTGTGAGGTTAATGAACACCTTTTGATGTGGAGTGAACGCCGATGGTTAAACAAATGGAAGCTCTGGGAATGGTGGAGACGAAAGGTTTCGTGACGCTGGTCGAAGCGACCGATGCCATGCTCAAGGCTGCGAACGTGCAGTTCCTGGGGTGGGATAAAGTCGGAAGCGGTTTGGTCAGTGTCTTTGTGACGGGGGACGTTGCCGCCGTTAAGGCTGCCACCGATGCCGGGGCTGCTGCGGCGAGCCGAATCGGTGAAGTCGTCAGTGTTCAGGTGATTCCTCGTCCCCACGATGACTTGAATGTCGTCCTGCCAAGCGCACCGGTTAAGGGCGGCAAGACGGACTGAGATTGTGTCATGCCTCGAAAACAAACTCGAAAGACGAATCTGGTAAACGATCAGCTAGGGGGATTTCAGACCATGCAAGACGCCATTGGATTGATTGAAACTCGTGGATTAGTGGCTCTGGTTCAGGCGACCGATGCCATGGCGAAGGCCGCCAATGTCCAAATTGTGAAAACGGTCCAGATCGGCGGCGGTCTGGTGACAACGATCGTTCGCGGCGACGTGGGAAGCGTCCGCGCTGCGGTCGAAGCCGGCGCTAATGCCGCGGCTCAGGTTGGTGAATTGGTGGCCAGCCACATCATCCCACGGCCGGCCGAGGGCGTTATCGCGGCCTATTTGACCTGAATCAGCGACCTTTTTCATAGGCCAGAGGGGTGAGATGCGAAGGCTCGTATGAGGGTCGATGCAGACTCTGGCTAAGGAGTAAGGACGATGGTTCCGGGCCTTGGTCGGACCGACGCCGTCGGATCGCCGAAATGCGGGAACCTCGCAAGAAGGACTATGGGACATCGTGTGTAAGGAGGTCGCAGGATGCATATCTTAGTGGCCAATTTAGGAAGTACCAGCTTCAAGTACCGATTGTTCGACATGACGAGCGAGAGCCAGTTGGCCCGCGGCGGTGTCGAGAGGATCGGTGCCCCGGAGAGTCGTTGCTTTGCCGAAGTGAAAGGGCAACGGTTCGAGGAGGTTCGGCATGTTCCCGATCACGCCGAGGCGGTCCGGCAGTGTCTGGCCCAGTTGACCGATCCGGAACGCGGATGCCTTAAGGACGCTCGGGAAGTGGCCGCCATTGGTTTTAAGGCCGTGCACGGTGGGCGGATCTCCGGAGTCCAGCGGGTCACGGCGGATGTCCTCTCGGCCATGGAAGAAATGGCGGAGGTGGCCCCGGCCCATAACCCGCCGTACATCCGCGCCATGCGGTTGCTGATGGAAAAGCTGCCCGAGATCCCTCTCGTGGCGGCCTTTGAGACCGACTTCCACAGCACGATTCCTGAACGGAATCGATATTACGCGATCCCTTATGAGTGGACGAATTGGGGTGTTCGCTGCTGGGGATTCCATGGGGCGAGCCACCGTTACATCGCGACTCGCACCGCGGAAGTGCTGGGGCGCCGGGACTTGCGGATCATATCCTGCCATCTCGGGGGTTCCAGCTCCGTGTGTGCCATTCGTGACGGACAGAGCGTGTTCACGAGCATGGGCATGAGTCCGCAATCCGGTTTGCCGAACAACAATCGGGTGGGCGATTTCGATCCCTTCGCTTTGCCCGTCATCATGAAACAGACCGGCATGTCACTCGACCAGGTGCTGTCTGTGCTGGCGAACCAGAGCGGTTTGCTGGGGTTGAGCGGCGTCAGTACCGATCTTCGTGACATCATGCAGGCGGCGAACGAAGGAAACTGGCGGGCCCAGTTGGCAGTGGATGTCTTCGTGGCGTCCATCCGGAAATACCTCGGGGGATCGCTGGTTGAATTGGGCGGGGCCGATGTCCTGGTGTTCACCGGTGGGATCGGCGAGAACCAGCCCGCCATTCGAACGGCCGTCTGTCGGGGGCTCGGCGAACTGGGAATTGTCCTGGACGACACGAAAAACCAGCAGGCACGCGGCGAGGCGGAAATCGGTCACGAGACGAGTCGCACCCGGATTTGGGTCATTCCCACAAATGAAGAACTGATTGTGGCGCGACAGGCCAAGGCCCTCTTGGAGTCAGGGCGGTAACCATGTTTCTCGCAAAAGTGACAGGTTCATTGGTTTCCACGCAGAAGGTCGATTCGATGGTGGGGCGAAAGCTCCTCCTGGTCGAGCCTTATCGTGTGGATCCGCAATCACGTTCTCAACTGGTGGGAACGGGCCGGACGTTCGTGGCCGTCGATACGGTGGGAGCAGGCGAAGGAGAGCTTGTGTTGATCGTCCAGGGATCAAGCGCCCGGCTGACCCCGGAGACGAAGAACCTTCCCGTGGACACAGTCATCATCGGTATTGTCGATCATGTCCATGTGGAACAACGAAGCGTGTACAGCAAACAGCCCGAAGCTCAACCGCCCGGCGAGACATCGCAATGAGCATCGCTGGGGCGGCAAAACGAACGGATGCACTGCGTGGTGATAACGGATGGTTTGAGGTGGATTTTGGCAAATGATCTGATGATGTCAGCGCAATTGTGAGGATTCCCACGCTACGACATCCATAAGGAGCGTGACCATGCAAGTTAATGAGACACTTGTGCGAACCGTGGTGGAAGAAGTTCTGCATCGGTTGAAAGGTAACGGGACGCCGGCGGCGCCTCCGCCCGTTGTCAAGCGATTTCAGGGCCGTCTTGGATTGTTTACGGATGTTGACGATGCGGTGGCCGCTGCCGTCGAGGCCTACGACATGCTATCGCGGCGGACGCTGGAAGAACGCAAACGCATGATCGATCACATCCGCCGGATTGCGATCGAACAGTGCGTCGAGTTAGGCACAATGGAAATGGAAGAGACGAAAATTGGCCGGCTCGAGCACAAGATCGAAAAGTTGCGAATTCTTGGGGAGAAGACGCCGGGCGTCGAGTTTTTGCGGAGTGAAGTTTTCAGCGGGGATCACGGTCTGACCGTCATTGAACACGCCCCCTTCGGTGTGATCGGCGCAGTGACGCCCGTGACGCACTCGCTTCCGACACTGACGGGAAACGCGATCAACATGATCGCGGCGGGCAATACAGTCGTGTTCAATCCGCATCCTAGCGGAAAACGGGTGGCCGCAGAAGGTGTTCGGCGATACAACTCCGCGATTTATCGTGATCTCGGTCTGGATAACCTCATTTGCATCATCACGGAGCCGACGATTGAAACGGCCAACGCAATTTTCAAACATCGGGATGTGGCCATCCTGTGCGTGACCGGCGGTCCCGGAGTCGTCCGCGTGGCGATGCAGCAGGCGAAGCGGGCGATCGTGGCTGGTCCGGGGAATCCCCCCGTCGTCGTCGATGAGACGGCCGATTTGGATCGCGCGGCTCGCTGTATCATTCAGGGTGCGGCTTACGACAACAATCTCTTGTGTATCGCGGAGAAAGAAGTCTTTGCCGTGGACAAGATCTTTGACCAGCTCATGGCGGCCATGGAGCGGGCAGGGGCTGTCCGCCTGAATGCTGCGGAGATCGAGGCCCTGACGGCGAAGGCCATTACCTATGTCGGGGAAGGCGAACATCGCCATCCGGTCGGGGTCAAAGAGTTTATCGGTCAGGATGCAGCCGTCCTTGCCCGGGCGATCGGCAAGAAGATTCCCGACGACGTTGAGCTGATCTTCGGAGAGACCGATTTCTCAAATCCTTTCGTCCATGCCGAACAGATGATGCCGTTTGTGCCATTTGTTCGTTGCCGGGATGTTGATGAAGCGATTGAAAAAGCCAAGATTGCCGAACATGGTTTTCGTCATACAGCAATCATTCATTCTCACGACGTGGTCAATATGACAAAGATGGGCCGGGCCTTGGAAACGACAATTTTTGTCAAGAACGGACCGTCAGCGGCCGGGCTTGGCCTTGGTGGCGAGGGTTATATTTCGTATTCAATTGCCGGGCCGACCGGCGAGGGAATCACAACACCGTTAACATTCACCCGCGAACGTCGTTGTGCCATGATCGATAGCCTCCGCATCCTCGGCAAATGATCTGGCATGGGATGAACATGATTGACCGAGAGTGGACCAACGGTTTACCGCAACAGGCGACAAAGGCGGTCGAAGATGCTTGCCGGACGGGTTGTAGGCCATGCGACGTCAACGGTGAAACACCCATCCATGCAAGGATGGCGACTGTTGTTGGTGCAGCCCCTGGCTGCTGACGGGAAATTGCCGGATGGCGATCCGATCTTGGCGGTGGATCACCTGGGGGCCGGACGAGGCGACCTCGTGATCGTGACAAGTGACGGAAAACACACCCAGACAGTTTTGCAAAACACGCACACCCCTGTACGGTGGTCGGTGATTGGGATCGTTGATTAATGGATTCCCCAAACGTTGACATTCAATTGATTGAGCGGGTTGTCCGTGAGGTGCTCGCAGCCCTTTCAAGTACGGCACCTGCGTCGCCCCAACACGCCGTTGCGGAAAGCCCTGCACAAGAACCAGCGGGAACAGAGAAAGAGCGCGCTCGACAGGCAACGAGTGCGAACACTGAGGACTCTCCGCAACGTCTGGCACGCATGTATTCCACCCGCGATGGTGAGCTGACTCTGGCCAATAAGGTCGTGACCGTGGCCAGCCTGGAAAACCGGTTGGCAGGGATCCGGCAGGTTGTCCTCCCGCTGGGTGCGATCATCACGCCTGCAGCTCGGGATATGCTGGCAGAAAAGGGTATCAAGGTCTTCTTCGGTTCGCGAAGTGCAGAATCGTTGAAGGGCGAACCTCGATCCGACCTGGTGACCGCTACCCCTGTGACGATCTTTTTGGTCACGCGGCGGGTTTCGCCCCAACAGTTGGAAAACTTGCTTCGGCCTGAGGGAATTGACGCTCAATACGAAAGCCTGGACTGTTTGGTACGGGCCAGTGATCGCGTGGCCGAAGTGTGCCAGTCAAAGAAACTGGCGGTGGTTGTGACTCGATATGTCTCTGCCGAGGTCTGTTTGGCCAATCGGCACCGTGGCGTGCGGGCGATTGGTGGTTGGGCTGGGATCGATGTCGCCGCAGAAACGGCCGCTGTGGGAGCCAACGCCCTGGTCGCCGATGCCGCGGCTGGCTTGTTCGCTCTCAAGCGGATGATCACGGCATTTGTGCGTGCCCCGCATGTCTGTCCGGAAAGTCTGCGCGAAAGACTTGAACAATCGTAAAACACATTTGGTTGTTTGTGGTATCGCCATTTGAGAAGGGAGATCGAATCCGGTGCGTGTGGGAAAGGTCATAGGAACCGTGACGCTGAATCGTGCTCATCCCTCCGTTCGGGGAGCAAGGTTCAAGATCGTGGTTCCCCTATCCCTCGATATGTTGCTCAACGCACATGCGACGGACGCTGAAGAGTTGGTGGTTTACGACGAGCTGGGTGCCCACGATGGCTGCTTGGTGGCGTTCAGCGAAGGACGTGAGGCGGCTCAGCCGTTTCCGGAACCAAAGCCGGTGGATGCCTATCTGGCAGCCATTTTGGACCATGTGGAGGCCGTTTCCCTGGAAGAAGTCATGTCCTATTGCGCGAAGTGAACGGCGAGACGTCGGCAATCGTTGGCACGCATTATTGGCTTATAGGTGATCACGTAACGAAAAACACATAATTGCGATAAGCTGCTTGGAGGGTTTTGTCATGGCATCGCAGACAGAGGTTGGTAGCAGGCAAGGTGCATCCAGGGGGACAAATGGGATGCCGATTGGCACACTGAACATTCATCGGGTCAAACAAGAGATCTGCGAAATTGGAGACCGACTATACAAGAAGGGGTTTGCCGCGGCGAATGATGGAAATATTTCGTACCGCGTCAGCGAAAATCAGGTCGTCTGCACCCCGACCATGATCTGCAAAGGCTTCATGAAGCCAGAGGATCTGTGCGTCGTGGATATGGAGGGAAAGCAGGTCTCCGGCGTCCGAAAGGCTACCAGTGAAATCAAATTACACCTGGCCATTATGAAGGCGCGGCCTGAAGTTCGTGCCGTGGTCCACTGCCACCCGCCACATGCGACGGCCTTTGGTATTGCCCGCGAAGCCATCCCTCTCTGTGTCCTGCCGGAGGTGGAAATCTTTCTCGGTGAAGTGCCGATCGCGCGGTATGCCACGCCAGGAACGCAAGAGTTCGCCGACACGATTCTGCCTTTCGTGGAAAAATGCAATGTCATTATTTTGGCGAATCACGGCACAGTCAGTTTCGGAGATACCGTGGAAAAGGCCTACTGGTACACGGAAATCCTTGATTCTTACTGCCGGATGCTCATGCTGGCCAAGAGCCTGGGACGGATTAACTATTTCACTGAGCCAGAAGCCAAGGCCCTGCTCGATTTGAAACAGCGATTGGGTTACAAGGATCCTCGGTTGGAGCTGGAAAACTGCGAACTTTGTGCCAACGATGTCTTTCGTGCAAGCTGGAAGGAAAGCGGTGTTCGCCAGGAAATCTTTCAGCCGCCGCGGTTCCATTCACCAGATGGGGCCACTTGTCAAAGACTAGATGGTCAAGATCAGGAGACACTCGTGCAGATGATCACCGATCGTGTGATGGAGATCCTGAAGTCCCAATCATAGTTCACTCAAAAACAATCATCGAGGAATCGTCACTGCCCGTGGGAATTGCCCACGGGTTTTTTGTTTGCTCTTTCGTTTCCAGAAAATTCCGTCCATGCTTGACCAGGCAGAATTGTCGGTTATGCTATTGGTCGAAGTGGAATCTTTGCTCAAAGAGACAATGGAGCTGCGAGGCCAATCCGTTGACTGCCGGCGCAAAAAACGCAGCGGCGCTCGATGAGATCGAAGGACCTGACACAATGATTCACCTCAGAGTTTGCTTTCCAATTCTGCTGTCGCTCGTTTTTTTCTGGCAAGTGGCAAACATATCGGGTGAGGATATGTCGGCTGCTGCGCCGCCTCAGCGGGAGCATGCCGTTCGCTGCCTTCTTGTCACGGGCGAGGACTATCCAGGGCATAAGTGGCGGGAAACCACGCCGATTCTGAAGTCGGCCCTGGAACGCCATGGCCGAATCAAGGTTGATGTGGCTGAAGACCTCAATGTCTTGCGGACCGATCGGCTTGCGGCTTATGGCGTTGTTGTCATGCATTTCAAGAACTACGACCCTAATGTTCCGGGGCGAGAAGGATTTGAAAACCTTGAGAGATTCGTCCGACAAGGGGGTGGACTGGTTCTCGTGCATTTTGCGTGTGGCGCGTTTCAGGAATTCAAAGAGGATTTTGTCAAGATTGCGGGCCGAGTGTGGGACCCCCAGCTCCGCGGTCATGATCCGCACGGGACGTTCACTGTCCGGATTGTTGATCCGGAGCATCCTATTACTCGTGGTATGAAGGACTTTGAAACGGTCGATGAACTGTACACTTGCCTGACAGGCGACATACCCATTCACCAGGTTGCGGCCGCACGTTCGAAAGTCGATGGGAAGGATTACCCGATGGCCTTCGTTCTCGAGGTGGACAAGGGTCGTGTTTTCCATTGTGTCCTGGGGCATGATCCCCAGGCCTTTGGACCTTCACACGTGCAGGAACTCTTTGAAAAAGGATGTTTGTGGGCGGCCCGCAAGTTGTGACAATTTTCGCTGTGAAAAACGAGACCGGGGTGGTCGTGCCCGCTGGGAGGGACGCGCTTGTCGCGTCCGCGGCATTAGGATGGATCATCAAACGTGACGGAGCGGACCTGACAAGCAGGTCCCTCCGAGAGGCGGACGGGTCACGCCATATTGGCTCTTGTAAGGGGCCAATTGCAATACGACCATCTTTATGCGTGTCTGGCGTCCAGCGTGCAGTTATTGACGAGTGTGGTTGAAGACTTAGGGAATGAAGAGAGAAAGGACGACGGAGGCGGGATCATGCAAATTGGTTTTCATACGGATGCCTTTAACTCGGCCTATTGGAATTTCGAACGGTGTCTGCAATGGGCGGAGGCGAACGACGTCCATTTCATCGAGTGCGGCGTGATTGACGGCGTCAGTTGGATCCATGGGTTGGGCTATCAGCCACACGTGGCGTTGTACGAAGATCCACTCCTCCTGCGTCGCAAGATGGAGAATTACGGGGTTCGCTTTTCGCAGATTGATGCGGCTTATCCCCTTTCGGGTCGTGATGGTCCGCTCTATGGAGTGCCCTACGTCCTGAAGGCAATCCCCTGGGCCAAGCACGCGGGATGTCCTCGGATTGCCACGACCGACGGCTTGCATCAACCGCCTGGCATCAGCGATGAAGAAGCCATGGCCCTTATGAAAAGGAGTTATGAGCAGATCATCGAAGTCGCCGAGGCTTACGAGATTACAATCAACATTGAGGTTCATGGCTATTTTACGACAAATCCTGACCGTTTGGCAGAGATGCTGGAGTTCTGCCAAAGCCCGTTTTTACGAATGAATCTCGATACGGGTAACTCGTTCATTGCTGGTCGGGACCCGGTGGATTTTTGCCAGCGTTTTAAGAGCAGAATTAACCATGTTCATATCAAGGATGTTAGCCCGTCATTGGCAGCGGCTGTGCGGGGACACGAAACGGGGATTGCCGTCAGCCATTGCGCCATTGGCGAGGGGGTGAATGCGGAGAATATTCGCCAGGTCTTGACGATCCTTCGGGATAGCGGTTACAGCGGGCCGCTAAGTATGGAATGCGAAGGACAGGGAGGACCGATGATTGAGCGATCCCTTCACTGGTTGCGCAACACCCTCCAAGAATTGGAAATCCCCGAGGAAAAAACGGTTGGATGATGATCTCGAATGTTTCGCGGAAACCTGTGGTATCAAGTGTCCGCAGGCAAAAGTTGTTCACTCAAGTTAGTCTATTGGGAGGTGCCATCTCATGACTCGTTTCATGCAAGGCCAGCGTGTTGGTGTATCGCGACGCGACTTCGTCAAGGTGGGAGCCACAATCTCGGGGGGAACAATGCTCGGACTTGGGCTGCATCGTGCAGTCCACGCAAGCGGCAGCGACGTGATCAAAGTGGGGATGATCGGTTGTGGCGGTCGCTGTAGTGGTGCAGCCGCCGAAGCGCTGGCTACGGGACCAGATGTTCGGCTTGTGGCTATGACGGACGTTTTTGAGAGCAAAGTTCAGGCAGCTCTTCAAAATTTGAAAAAGCTGTTTCCTGATAAGGTCGTTGTGGATCAGGATCATTGCTTCACAGGTTTGGACGGCTACAAGAAGGTCATCGAGGCCTCCGATGTTGTGCTCATCGCGTGTGCCTCGAAGTATCATCCCTTCTATTCCGAAGAGGCCATCAAGGCCGGAAAGCACGTCTTCGTCGAAAAGCCTCACGGAATTGACCCTGTCGGTGTACGACGGATGCAGGCGGCGTGTGATCTTGCAAAGGAAAAGGGGCTAAGCATTGTGTCGGGTCTGCAAAGCCGATTCGATTTGGGTTGGCAGGAATGCATGAAGCGAATCCACGATGGAATTATCGGCGACATTGTCGCCGTCCAGGCCATGTTCCTGCGTGGACCGTATCAGGTCATGACAAGAAAGCCGGGACAATCTGAGGTCGAATTTCAGTATTGGAACTGGTACCACTTCTGCTGGCTCTCCGGTGATGATGTGCCACAATCACTCGTGCACAATATGGATCGTGTCACCTGGGCCTTGAAAGAGGAAATGCCCGAGTGGTGTTTCGGTCTGGGCGGTCGTTCAGCATCTTATGGGGAGGGTCTCGGCGATATGTATGACCACCAGACAGTTGTTTACGAATACAAGAGTGGCGCCCGCGTGTATGCGATGTGTCGCACCCAGAGCGGCTGTTACGGTAATTCCAGTGATATCATCATGGGGACGAAAGGGACGTGCTATCTCGGTGAAAAACGGATTGTCGGCGAGACGAATTGGCAATATGAAGGTCCCAAGAATAATCCTTATCTGAGCGAGCAGCAGGCCCTCTTCGACTCCATTCGCAAAGGCCAGCCTATTAACAGCGGCTATCATATGGCCCAGAGCACGATGGTCACCGTGTTAGGACAACTGGCTGTCTATACCGGACAGGCCATGCGGTTCGACGAAGTCGCCAAAATGGACTTCCAGTACCGACCCACGGTGGAAGAGGCGCGCCTGGATATGGAACCGCCGACCGTTCCCGATGCGACGGGCAACTATCCATTGCCCAAACCTGGTATCAGCTCGCTGGAGTGGATTGCTGGACCGCGACGTACCTGATCTTTATCGCAGGAAGACAGGTTGTCCCAGGCGTGTGACCACCCAGGTTCCATACGATGATGGAATGAGCTGTGATCGACAGAAAAAGATCCTCCGACTGAGAACGCCGGGGGATCTTTTTCGTCTGACAGATCCGACATCTTGTGTGGATTTCGAATCATTCCAAAAATAGGGGGATTGTTTCTTGACCGAAAGCCGAGTTAGGGGGCAATTGACTCATGCTTGCCAAGCTCAAAACGTTCACCATCCTTGGGATCGACGCTTTGCCCGTCATCGTCGAAGTGGATGTGTCCCCGTCCGGACTGCCCAAGACACTGATTGTGGGCTTGCCTGAGGCCTCGGTTCGCGAAAGCACACATCGCGTGGAACGTGCGATGGTGAACTCGGGTTTTCAGCGGGCAAATTCGCGGACCGTGATCAACCTGGCCCCTGCCGATTTGCCCAAAGAGGCCGCCTCGTTTGACCTTCCGATTGGGTTGGGTATTCTCGCAGCCAGTGGACAACTGGTCCCGGAGCGCCTTGCAGAATACGCCGTCGTGGGGGAGCTGGCACTTGATGGAACGCTTCGCCCTGTGAGAGGTGTCCTTTCCATGGCCATGCAACTCCGCAACGAGAATGGATGCCGCGGCATGATTGTCCCCGTTCCCAATGCTGCCGAAGCCGCCATCGTTGAAGAAATTGAGGTCATTCCCGTTTCGTCGCTGAGTCAGGCGGTCGCCTTTCTATGCGGAGAAATCGATATTCCGCCACAACCATCGCGATTGGAAGAGCTGTTTCACAAGTCTGCCCAGTATGAGGAAGACCTTGCCGACGTTAAAGGCCAGGAGATGGCGAAACGGGCCTTGATCGTGGCGGCGGCTGGGGGGCACAATCTGCTGATGATTGGGCCACCCGGGTCCGGAAAGACAATGCTGGCCAAGCGATTGCCAACCATCCTTCCCGAATTGACGCCTGCCGAATCAATCGAGACAACACGGATCTACAGTGCTGTGGGAAAAGTGAATCCGCAGCAACCCCTGCTGGCAACGCGTCCTTTTCGTGCGCCTCACCACACGATCAGCGATGCCGGACTGGTGGGTGGGGGATCGATCCCCGGTCCTGGCGAGATCAGCCTGGCGCACAATGGCGTGCTGTTTCTGGATGAACTGCCCGAATTCAATCGGCGGACACTGGAAGTGCTGAGGCAGCCTCTTGAGGAGCGGAGCGTCACGATTGCGCGGGCCAATTTTAGCTCCACGTTTCCCGCCAATTTCATGTTGGTGGCTGCTCTTAACCCTTGTCCTTGCGGTTACCGGAATGATCCGCGCCGACAATGCCATTGTACGATCCCTCAGATCGAACGATACATGTCCAAAATCAGCGGGCCTTTGCTCGACCGGATTGACATCCATCTGGAGGTGCCCGCCGTGCCTTTTCAGGACTTGATGACGCCGCGGCCCGGTCTTTCGAGTGCTGAGGCCCGAGCCATGGTTACGCAGGCCCGGGCGGTCCAGACAGAGCGTTTGCAGGGGAGCAAGGCACGGTGCAATGCGGAGATGACCCACCAACAGATTCGTCGCTTCTGCCGCCTCAGTTCCGGTTCCCGTTCCCTCTTGCAAGCGGCAGTCAATGAACTGGGACTTTCGGCAAGGGCACATGACAAAATCCTGCGTGTGGCCCGCACCATTGCCGATCTGGACGGGGCCGCGGATATCAGCGAAATGCATCTCAGCGAGGCGATTCAATACCGCACTCTGGATCGGAGCTTCTTCAAGTAGCAAAGAGACCGGTCGTCTGAACGCCACGAAAGGCGTATAATGAAAATCTTGACATGCACCCGGGTTTAGGCTCTGGGCTAAACCTCATAATCCATTTCACTCGGTCGATGGCTTTTGGTTATCTTTACCGTAAAGTGGGTGAAATGGTGTTCTAAACGACATATTGAGTTCATCTGCTTCCATGCCTCCTGACAAAGCCGAAGATCCCCAAGAGTCAGAACAGTCGAACGTCTGGTCCTCCCGCGAATACCGGATTTATGCCCCCAGTTGGCTGTTAACCGTCCTGGCAAGCCAGGTGGAAACGGTCGTTATCGGCATCTATGTCTATGGGAAGACGGCCGACGCCCTTTCCCTTGGCTGGATCGGTCTGGCGAAGGCCGTCCCGATGATCCTTCTCGCCCTTGCAGGAGGTCATTTGGCGGATCGCTTCAACCGGCAACGATTGTTTGCGCTAACTGTGGTGGGGCATGCCTTGTGCGGCTTTGCCCTGGCCGCCGTGGCTTACTGTCAGGCTGCGCTCTGGTGGGTTTATGCCATCCTTGTCGTCGAGGCAGCGATGCAGGCCATCGGGACTCCTGCCCGTGCTGCACTTATTCCGCTCTTGGTCCCCGCAAGGCACTTTAGCCGGGCTGTTGCATGGAACAGCAGCATCTTTCAATTGGGAACCATGATTGGACCGGCAGCCGGGGGAATCCTCCTGGGGCGAACGAATGATTTCGCCCTTGTCTTGACCGTTGTCGGTGTTGTACGGGCGATCGCAGTGATAGGTATCCTCGTGTTGCGGCCTTCTAAGCGAAGAATTGTCACTTCCAGTCAGGCGGCAGGCAAAGAGATCTGGGAAGGACTGAAATTCGTATGGAGATACAAGTCAATCCTGGGAGCCATTAGCCTGGATCTTTTTGCGGTCCTTCTCGGTGGTGTGACCTACATCTTGCCTATTTTTGCGGAGGAGATCCTCAAAGTTGGGCCCGAAGGCCTCGGGTTTTTACGCTCGGCGGAGGCCTTAGGGGCAATCACGATGGCCATGATCCTGGCTCATCGTCCGCCCATGCGTTATGCAGGGCGAAACATGTTGCTGGCCGTGACGGGCTTCGGACTGGCCACGATTATCTTCGGGATCTCCAAGAACTTTTGGCTATCGCTGACGATGATGTTTCTTATCGGGGCGCTGGACAACATCAGTGTCGTGGTCAGACACACTCTTGTGCAAATGCTGACACCTGATCGAATGCGGGGACGCGTTTCCGCAGTTAACAGTGTATTCATCGTTATCTCCAATGATTTGGGCGGCCTCGAATCGGGGGTCACAGCACGCCTCTTTGGCGCCGTCGGATCGGCCATCATCGGCGGCACGGGAGCAATTTTGGCCGTCCTGGTTGCCCTCCGAGTTTGGCCGGAACTGGCCGCAATTGGCCGTCTGGATGATATCCGCACAGTGGAAGACGAACTGCCGACCAACATGCAACCGGTGCAGCCCGTTTCTTGTGCTGATCTTGCCAATAGCGAACAGGTGTTGCCAGCAGGTTCACAAGCACGCCTTTGATGACGGTCTCTCCGAACGGAAACTCGGAGGGGCACGCTTGTCGTACCCGCCGATGTGGGATGGATCATCAAATGGTATTTCGCGGACCCGACAAGCGAGTCCCCCCCAGCGGACGCGGCGAGCGTGTCCCTTCGAAGGGTTAATCGCGCCAAGGCTAGGGGACTCGCCGACAAAGAAGACACAAACACTAAGGTTTCTCCGCGTCGGCGATGCCACCGCAAAAATTGCGAACAAAAGGATTGCCCGCCAATCATTAAAGCCTAATCAGATTGCATTTCTCGATAATCTCATCACAATAGAAGCGATTCGGGGAGCGTAGCGCGCCGTGTTGGCATGTTTATGATCCCCCGTGTTTGCAGGCTCTTGGTCACCGACTGCGTGTCGCCAACAAGGCGCGGAAGATTCATCGCGAAAGTTCCTGCAGATGGCAATAAGGTGTGAGTTATGAAGAGTGAAAGAACCTTACGGTCAGTCGGGGTCGTTCTGGCAGCGATTGTGATTCTGTGTGGTAGCTTCGGCTGGGTCTCAAGATCCGCAGGTCAGACGGTTGTCAGAAGCTGGGAGTTTGATCGACCAGGGGACACGCAAGGTTGGCATGTGGGCGGCCATCTTGGTGAGACCCAGGTGGCCGATGGTTGTCTCCGCACGAAAGTGCTGGATTGGGATCCGATTCTTGTCCACGAGGTTTTTGATCCACCTTTTCCGGCGACAGCCACGCAGGTGATCGAAGTACGCCTATTTGCACCACGTGTGGGACAGGCCGAGTTCTTCTGGACAAATACCACAGAGGGCCAATACGGTGGTTTTTCCCCGGGAAAAGAAACCATATTCACAGTCAAACCGGGTTGGCACACCTATCGGATAAGGCCGTTCTGGCAAGCGGAGGGGCAGATCGTTCGGCTACGGTTTGATCTTCCTTCGCGGGAAGCTGCGGAAGACCCGCCTGAGTATCAGATCGACTTTATTCGTATTGTCGAGTTGGCTCCGGGAGGGCTGCCCAGCGCTCCGGAGTGGGATTTTTCCCAGGGGCTGGCGGGCTGGCAATTGGAAGGCGACGGTAAAATCTGGTGGGAAGACGGATTCTTGAACGCTGAGGTTCAACCGGGGGCGCGATTGGTGGCGCCACCGATCCAGGCAGACGCCGATCAATTGGCGTTTGTCGCCATGGAAATGGCCGTGGACCAACCGGGGAATGCCCGACTGGTCTGGGCTTCCGGCAAGACCAATGGCCAGCATTCACAGGGCTTTTCCATGCGGGCTGGCGATCATCTGCGGGTGTACAACATCCCGGTTGTGGGGGCATCAGGCTGGCAATCGCCCGTGGTTTTTCTGGCTTTAGAACCGAGTACCCAGCGGACAGTGCGGTTTCGGTTAAAGTGGTTGAAACTCAGCGAGGAACCGAGTGGACCACCCGATCTAGCCGTTGAACGCGTCTTTGTGAAAGATGCACTTCCCAGGGTGAACAGGGTCTGCGAGGTCATCGCGCACTTGACGAACCGTGGCGGCGCACCTGTGCGAGACGTTCGTGCAGAGTTGGTCTTGCCGGAAGGCGTCGAATTCGCCGAGCCAGGACCAACGACACGACATTTAGCCCGATTAGAATTCGGGGACACCGAGTCGCTGGCTTGGAAGATCAGAAGTCAGCAAACTGGGCCTGTGACGCTCCGTTTGCGGACGGCGTCTCCAAACTTGGCCGAGGTCGAATGCCGAGAGGTCTTTCTCCCGGATCTCAAACTTCCTCGGGAGGAATATGTGCCGGCGCCCAAACCAGCCCGCGGACCATTCGAGGTGGGAGTGTATTACTTTCCGGGCTGGGGCCGACCCACCTCGTGGCAACCGATCGAGCGGTTTCCGGAGCGACGTCCCGTGCTTGGTTTTTATCGAGAAGGTTTGCCGGAAATCGCCGATTGGCACATCAAATGGGCAGTAGAACATGGAATTACGTTCTTTTGCTATGACTGGTACTGGCGGCAAGGGGAACGGCAGCTTGAACACGCCCTCCACAATGGCTTCTTCCAGGCACGGTATCGGCATCTGATGAAGTTTTGTCTCCTTTGGGCGAATCATATGGGCCCTGGTGAACACAGCCCGGAAGATAATGAACGGGTCTGCAAATACTGGATCGACAACTATTTTCGTCGGCCGGAATATTTCAAAGTCGAAGGACGGCCATTGCTGGTCATTTTCTCCGTTCACTCAATGCAGCGGGATCTGGGGATCGAGGGGACACGAAAGGCGATCGAGCTGTGGCATCAAATGACAGAAGAGGCTGGCGTGGGCAAAATCCTGGTCGCGGGATGTGGTTCCCCAGCCCAATTGAAGCAGATGAAGGAGATGGGGTTCGATGCCGTGACGGGATATAACTGGCCAAGTTGCGGCATTGGGGACCGGAATTGGGTTCCCTTCAGTGAAGTGGCCGACAATTACGATACCCTCTGGTGGCGTCCCCTGGCTCGGGCGGGGCTGATGCCTGTCATTACTCCTGTCAGCGCCGGATGGGATTCCCGCCCCTGGCATGGTGATCGCGCTTTGGTGATTACCGATTGCACGCCGGAGGCGTTTCAGCAGCATCTGGAGAAGGCCAAACGGTTCATCGAAGAGACTGGCCAACCGAGAGTGCTTCTCGTTGAGGCGTGGAATGAATTCGGTGAAGGGTCCTATTGCGAGCCGCACAAACAATATGGCTTCCGTCACCTGGATGCTATTCGCAAAGTTTTTTGTCCAGAAAGCCAGCCTCATCTCGACTATGGACCGGAAGATGTGGGTTTACCACTTGAGGAGTTTCGCGACCTCGAAAAACCGGTCTTTCGTACCCGATGGGAATTCAATACCGACCGTCAAGATGAAGGCTGGAAACCACTGATGGGCTTGACGGATGTAAGTGTCGCGGGGGGGATGCTCTCCGCACGAACAACGAGTAGGGATCCTGCATTCCACTGCGCTACAAAAATTCGAGCGAAGGATTTTTCCGGTATCGAATTGGCCCTGGCCATTAAATCCTCCAGAGGCAAGGAGGATTTGCAATTGTTCTGGGCAACACTCAACGGTCCTTATCGAGAAGAAGCCAGTGTAAGGACGGCCGTGGTTGCCGACGGAAGGATGCAAACCTGTCGGCTCGAGTTGAGTGGTCATCCTTTGTGGCGGGGAATGATCACAGGATTTCGACTCGACGTGGGGTCCACACCCGATGCGGAAGTCAGAATTGATTTTATCCGGCTTATTCCGGTCAAGTCCGAAGCGTTTGACAACCTCAGACAGGCGATTGACGATCTGATTGCCACGTTTGGAGACGCTTATCCACGGGGACGGGATTTTCTGCGGCGCCTGACAGAATTGGAAGAATCACAGGCCGGAGGACAGTCAGTTGAAAAAGAATTGGGAGAATTGCAAAAGGAGGCCCTGTTAGCAAATCCGCTGTTGGATTTTGATCGTTTGCTCGTCCTGAAACGACAGCGTGGTCAATGGGGATTGCCGACGAATCATCAGTGCAATTCTTGCCTCAACCAGATGGGTTATGACAACGAATTGGCGATCCTCTCGTCCCTGCGCGGTGACGGCGCCTTACATACGCTCTATCGGCCTGCGAATGGTGCTTATGTGGGCGAGATGGACTTGCACTGGGATGGGGATCGTCTCCTGTTTACAATGCCGACCGGTCGAACCTGGCAGATTTACGAAATCAGGCTGGATGGAACGGGATTACGACAGGTATCGCGGGAAGAACCCGGTGTCGATAACTTCGATGCCTGCTATTTGCCTGATGGTGGGATCGCTTATGCCTCAACGGCGTCTTTCACCGCGGTTCCCTGTTGGCATGGTCGAGAGCGGGCATGCGCGATTTTTCGTATGGAAGCCGACGGCTCAGGCGTGCGACAACTCTGTTTCGATCAGGATCTGGACCTCCATCCCGCCGTGTTGCCGAATGGCCAGATCATTTTCAGTCGCTGGGATTACACCGGGATCATGCACATTTATCTTCGTCCTTTGATGGTCATGAACCCAGATGGGACCCAGCAGAGGGCAATCTACGGGACCAACTCCTATTATCCCAATTCGCTTTATTTTCCCCGCGCGATACCCGGCCAGTCATCAAAACTGGTTGCTGTTCTCTCGGGATATCACGGTGTCAATCGGGCAGGTGACCTGGTGTTGCTGGATTTCGGCCGGGGCTGGCACGAAGCGAGTGGGATTGTCCATCGGTTCATGCATCGCCGTGAGCCGATCGAGCCGATCATTCGTGACGACCTTGTGGGGCCAAATTGGCCAAAATTCCTTCATCCCTATCCGTTGAGTGATAAATACGTTCTCGCCGCCGTTCAAATGAAACCCAAGGGAAATTGGGGCATTTATCTCGTTGATCGCTTCGACAACATGGTGCCGATTCTGGTGGATGATCGGTTCGATTTCTTTGAGCCGATCCCCGTGCGTAAGCAACCGCGACCGCCTATCATCCCGCCGCGTGTGGATCTCTCCGATCCGACCGCGGTGGTCTTTCTTCAGGACATCTATCGGGGGCCGGGTTTGAAAGGCGTTCCCCGCGGTACGATCAAAAAGCTGAGACTCGTTGCCTACCACTGGGGCTTTCCCGGTATGGCAGGTCCGGACAAGGTCGGTCGGGCTGGTCCATGGGATGTCATGCGAATCCTGGGTACAGTCCCGGTGGATAGCGACGGATCGGCGCTGTTTCGCATCCCCGCAAACACTCCGATCGCCATTCAGGCCCTGGACGAAAACGGTTCTGCCGTCCAGATCATGCGAAGCTGGTACACCGCCATGCCGGGTGAGCAGACCTCGTGCATCGGTTGCCACGAATCACCACTGGAAGCACCCCAGCAAATGCCGAGACTGATTGGCTTGAGAAGTCCTGCGGAGATTGAACCATGGTATGGCCCGCCGCGGGGATTCGATTTTGAACGCGAAGTCCAACCTGTCTTGGATAAGTATTGTGTTGGCTGTCACGATGGCCAGGGCGAGAATGCTGCCAGAATTGACCTTCGGGCCGTGCGATTTCATCCCGATTACCAGGGCTTGCCGTTGTCCAAACTCGGCGCGGATCGCCTTTGGCCCGAGGTGGCAGCGCTCTTGCCTTCGTGCGATCCGCCACATCCTCTGATGGGCGGCAAACGCTATCCTTACACGCCCGCCTACGAGGCCCTCATCCCGTTTATTCGCCGCGTGAATATCGAGGATGATGTCGAGCTTCTGAACCCCTGTGAATACAGCACCGATACGAGCGAGTTGATTCAAATGCTGAAAAAAGGGCACTACGGGGTCGAACTGGACGCCGAAGCGTGGGATCGTCTGCAAACGTGGATCGACCTGAACGGTCCCTGTCACGGTCGTTGGGGCGTGGTCTGCCCCGTACCGCAGGAGGCCGACAAGAGACGCCTGGCGATCTTGAAACAAAGCGGCGGTCCTGATGACAACCCAGAGGACTTACCGGAGATTCCTCCTATTCAAACGGTGGCGATGCCCCCAAAGACATCGGTGACCTCCCGCCCCGCGGTGCCTAAGATCGAGGGATTCCCGTTGCTCGGGGAGAAGGCTACCCTCCGTCAGCGGGAAAAACCATGGATGATGACGATCACAATCGCTCCCAATATCGATTTGGAGCTTGTTCGCATCCCGTCGGGTCGATTTGTCATGGGCGACCCGGCGAGGGAGGATGACGAGAATCCGCCGTGTGTGGTCGTTATCCCTGAAGATTTCTGGATCAGTCGGTATGAAATCACCAACGAACAGTATCGTTGCTTCGCTCCCGAGCATGACTCTCGGTTCTTCACAAAACGATCCCTGGATGTGAACGGTCCGGGAATTGCGATGAATCAACCTCGACAGCCAGTTGTGCGGGTATCGTGGGAAGAGGCCATGAGATTTTGCCGATGGTTAAGCCAGCGAACACACTTGAGTTTCCGTTTGCCAACCGAGGGAGAGTGGGAATATGCGTGCCGTGCCGGAACAGCAACGGCATTTTCTTTCGAGGCGCAGGATGGTGACTTCTCCAGGTTCGCAAACATGGCGGATGCCTCCATTGATCGCATCTATACCACAACGGGAGGCGTCGTCGTATTGCAGCCCATCCCGGCGGACACTCGATGGGACGACGGGGCCATTGCCACAACTGATGTTGGGAGGTATCAGCCCAATGCCTGGGGGCTCTTTGACATGCATGGAAACGCAGCCGAATGGACGTTGAGCCTTTACCGACCCTATCCCTATCGCGAAGACGATGGGAGAAATGACGTGGGAGTGTCCGGGTTGCGGGTGGTTCGGGGAGGTTCCTTCTATGACCGACCCCACCGCTGCCGATCGGCTTTTCGTCTTTTCTATCGGCAATGGCAAAAGGTTCACAATGTGGGCTTTCGTGTGGTGTGCCAGATAGAGACCAATCGTCTGGTGACAGATCAGGTCGTATCAGAATTGCGCTGAAATATCTTTGAAGCGATGCCCGTATGAAATGGGGTCACACTTGTCGCCTCCGCAAGAGTGGGGGTGGATGTCCCAATGGATGATTCAACGCTGTTCACCGGTCGTCGCGTCCGCAAAACTGGGAATGGATGATCCCGTTCGGCGCAGCGGGCGTGGGGAGCAGGTCCATACAGTGTTGTGTGCCCTTCCTTTCCTGCCACACGATTTTGGCATGATAAAGCACTCGCTGTGAGGCAACCTTTGACGCGGACAACTTGTCCCGAGACAAAAGAGTCGCGTTCGCTTGAGGGGGTGTGCTCATCTTACCTGGAAGCGGTGTTACCGATCTTGAACCGATTATCAGTAACCGACACGGGGTTGCTAAGGCCGCGAATTCTCAAACATTGTTCTGAGTCATCGGTTGCGTAAGAATAAAAGTGGAAAAGTGTTACGACAATGTGGTTCGTTTCCCGAGTTGACAAGCATGGCATAGGGCGGAACGTAATGCACGAAGAGCATTTGAGGATGACGGAGATGATTCTCGATTCCGTGGCTGACGGTGTTTTCACCGTGAACCGCGATTTTCGAATCACGAGTTTCAATCGGGCGGCGGAACAACTGACCGGCGTCAAACGGAGCGATGCATTAGGGCGACCGTGTTGTGAAGTCCTCAAAGCGAGCATCTGTGAGACGGCGTGTGCTCTTCGACAGACGCTGGTTACGGGACGACCGATCATCAATAAGACAGTGTTCATTCTGGATGCTCAGGGAAATCGTATTCCCGTTAGCATTTCCACAGGGGTCTTGAGGGATGAGAAGGGCGAGGTGCTGGGAGGCGTCGAAACGTTTCGTGATTTGAGCT
>Ga0308414_1000778_pt1 | contig 20739 bp, 16 predicted proteins | sample HotsprSampleOS50_FD_205667 | JGI IMG/M metagenome (GOLD analysis project Ga0308414, IMG submission 205667) | Hot spring phototrophic mat microbial communities from Octopus Spring, Yellowstone National Park, Wyoming, United States - 20090730_OS50 ...
CGAGGTACGAGAGACGGGCTTCCGAGAGGGTCACAGCGGGAACCCCCGCGCCTTGGCCAGGCGCTGTTTGACCAGCAGCTCGACGCGGCGCAAATCGAGGTCTTCCCGCCGGATGCCTGGCGCGCCCTGGCGGACGAGTTTCTCGGCCTCGGCCTGAGCCTCGCGGTCGATCGCGGCCTCCTCGTCGAAATGGGCCCGCAGCACCTCCACGAAGCGCTCGCGAACGGTCACCTCGGCGACGGTAAGCGCCAGCAGCTGGCGGTCGACGAGCCGCCGGACCAGCTGATCCGCCACGCGTTCGATTTGCGCGGACGAGGGCAGCACAAGCCGACAGCTAGACGGGGATGGCCGTTCGTGCAAGCGTGCGTTGACACACGGGGCCGCCAGTCGCTAGGGGAGAAGGGCTTGCCGGGAGTGCAGGTCGGCCGGCCGGACCGGATTCGTCCGGGGGACACCGTCGGTGTCGTGGCGCCCGCCGGGGTGGTGGATGGGGAGCGGCTCGGACGCGGGGTCAAGGTACTCGAGGACTGGGGACTCAGGGTGGTGACCGGCGAGGCAGTGTTGCAACGCCACGGTTATCTGGCTGGCACGGACGAGGCGCGCCGGAACGATATCCAGCGCATGCTGGCCGACCCGGCAGTCCGGGCGCTCATCGCCGCGCGCGGGGGGTTCGGCTGCCAGCGTCTGGTGCCCGACCTGGACCTTTCGGCTCTCCGGGATCGTCCAAAACCGCTCGTCGGCTTCAGTGACGTCACGGCCTTGCTCATGGCGTGGGTGGAGGCTGGAACGCTCGCGATCCACGGGCCCATGGTCGCTGCGGATCTGGCCGCCGGGCTCAGCGCCACCTCGCGCGAGCATCTCTGGCGCGTCCTGAGCGATCCGACCTACCGCTGGGAGGTGGCGGTGCCGGTGACCGTGCGGCCGGGACGGGCGACGGGTCGGCTCCTCGGTGGCTGCCTGTCCGTCCTGGCGACACTGCTGGGGACCCCGTGGGCACCCCCGACGCGCGGCGCCGTGCTCTTCCTCGAAGATGTCAACGAGTGGCCCTACCGGGTCGATCGGCTGCTCACGCAGCTGCGCCAGGCTGGGATGCTCGGCGGGCTCGCCGGGCTCGTGCTGGGCTCCATGGAGGGGTGTCCGGAGCAGGAGGGGATCGGCGTCCTCGACGTGGTGCGAGAGGCGTTCGCGGACGCGCCGTTCCCGGTCGGCTTCGGCGTTCCTGCGGGGCATCGCACAGCAGAGACGGACATCGAGCATGTCGCGCTGCCGCTTGGAGTGCCCGTCGAGCTCGACACCGAGCGAGGGGTGCTTCGCGCTCTCGCGTCTGCTGTGCTTTGATAAGTGGAGGGCGGATGGCCATACGGCTCGCGAGCGCACCGCGCATCAACTTCGACGGCGTTGCCCATGTGCTCGACCAGGCAGTCCGTGACGGGGTCGTGCCTGGGGCAGTGATCCTGGTGGCGCGCGGTGACGAGGTCGTCTACCACGCAGCCTTCGGAGCCCGGAGCCTCGTCCCCCACCGGACGCCCCTCGACGTCGATGTCGTCTACGACCTCTCCTCGCTGACCAAGCCTCTCGTCACCACCACGCTGCTCCTCCAGCTCGTCCGCGAGCGCAAGGTGCGCTTCGACGATCGGCTGAGCCGCTTCCTGCAGAACTTCGGCGTCTACGGCAAATCGCCGATCACCATTCGCCACCTGCTGGCCCATTGCTCTGGCCTGGCCGCGTGGCGTCCCTTCGCCGAAGCCACCGCCAGCCCGACAGGGCTCGCGGCGCTGGGCAGCGGGGGGCGGCGCGCTGCCGTCTACGAACGGATTCACCGCGAGCGTCTGGAGTACGAGCCCGGGACGCGGGCGGTCTACAGCGATCTCGGCTTTATCCTGCTCGGGGAGTTGATCGAGCTCTTCACGCACTCGCGGCTCGATCGCGCGTTCGCGAACCGCGTGGCGCGGCCCCTGGGCCTCCACGACGTCGGCTTCATCGACGTGTCGGCCCTGCAGGCGCGGCGCGTGGTGCCGGTGCACGAGCGGATCGCTCCCACGGAGTACGCGCCCGCTCTCGGACGGGTGCTGTGCGGAGAGGTCCACGACGACAATGCGCGGGCGATGGGCGGCGTCGCTGGTCACGCCGGGCTGTTCGCCACCGCCACCGACGTGCACCGGATCGTCGCCCGCCTGCGCGCCGCCTGGCGAGGCGACGACGACTGGCTGCCGCAGGATGTGCTACGCGAGGCATGGCGGCGCGATGGGCAGGTGCCCGAGAGCACCTGGGCGCTCGGTTGGGACACGCCCACTGCGGGCGCTTCCAGCGGAGGACAGCGCATCAGCCCGACGGCGGTGGGGCATCTCGGCTTTACCGGCACGTCGATCTGGATCGATCTGGAGCGGGACGCGCATGTGATCCTGCTTACCAACCGGGTCCATCCCAGCCGCGACAACGAGGGCATCCGGGCGCTGCGGCCCCGGGTGCACGACGCGGTCTGGGAGGCGCTCGACGCGTGAAGGTCCACCTCATCGCCGCGTGCGGCGTGGGGATGAGCGGCCTGGCGACGCTTCTCCGCGCGGCAGGCCACGAGGTGACGGGCTCGGACGAAAACGTGTATCCGCCCGCCAGCACGCTCCTCGAAACGCTCGGGGTGACTGTTCACCAGGGCTTCGATCCCGCGCGCCTCGAGGGCGTCGATCTCGTGGTCTGCGGCAATGCCGTGCCGCGCAGCAACCCGGAAGCGGCTGCTGCACATGCGCGCGGACTGCCGACCATGTCGTTCCCGCAGGCGGTCGCAGAGCTGTTCCTGCCGGGACGCCGGTCCTTCGTGGTTGCCGGGACGCACGGGAAGACGACTTCGGCGTCGATGCTGGCCTTCGTCCTCCAGCGGTGCGGGCGGGATCCCGGCTGGTTGATCGGTGGTGCCCCGCTCGACCTCGGCGCGAATGCTGCCATCGGCGGCGGCGAGATCTTCGTGATCGAGGGCGACGAGTACGACTCGGCATGGTTCGACAAGGGACCGAAGTTCCTCCACTACCGGCCCGCGGCAGTGCTGCTCGGCGCCGTCGAGTTCGACCACGCCGACATCTACCGCGATCTCGAGGCGGTGAAGCACGCCTTCCGCCGTCTGCTCGCGCTCGTGCCCGCCGGCGGTGCCCTGGCGGTCTGCGGCGACTTTCCGCACGCCCTCGGGGTAGTCGCCGCCGCCGGAGGCCACGCCAGGGTGCGCCAGTACGGGCTGGGAACGGACAACCCCTGGCGGATCACCGACCTCGCGGACGACGGCGACCGAACGCGTGCCCTCGTGCGAGAGAGCGGGCGGGTGGTGGCCGAGCTCGTCCTGCGCGTCCCGGGGGCGATCAACGCCCGGAACGCTCTCGGTGTGCTGCTGCTTGCCGAAGAAGCCGGTCTCGGGCTCGGCGAGGCGGCAGAGGCGCTGGCCGAGTTCCGCGGGGTGGCTCGACGACAGCAGCTCGTGGCCGACATCGGCGGGGTGACGGTCATCGACGACTTCGCGCATCACCCGACCGCCGTGGCGGGAACCCTCGCCGCCCTGCGCTTGCGCTATCCCGGGCGCCGGCTGCGCGCGGTGTTCGAACCGCGCTCCAATACCAGTCGGCGACGGGTCTTCCAGCAGCAGTTCGCCGACGCGCTGGCGACGGCGGACGAAGCCGTGCTGGCCGGGGTGTTCAGCAAGCCGAACGACCCGATTCCGCCGGAGGAGCGGCTCTCTCCGGAGACGATCGCCGCCGAGGTGCGATCGCGCGGGATCCCCGCCAGGATGATCGTCGGCGTGCCCGCGATCTGCGATTACCTGGTGGCCTCCGCAGTCCCGGGCGACGTCATCGTCATCATGTCGAACGGCGCCTTCGGGGGCTTGCCCGCGCTCGTGGCCGAAGGGCTCGCCGCGTAGAGCCCGCGATAGACTTCGTAGTGCTCGACGACGGCTTTCACGTACTCGCGCGTCTCGCGATAGCTGATGAGCTCGACGAACTCGTCCTCCGGCCGCTCCCCGTACCGCCGCTCCCATTTCGCGACGGCCTCCTCGCCGGCATTGTAGGCCGCGAGCGCCTTGATGCGGGAGCCCTGATAGCGATCGAGGAGACGGCGCAATAGCGCTGTTCCGAGCGCGACGTTGGTGGTCGGAGTGCGCAGCGCGGCGCTATCCGGGATCGGGACCCCGGCGGCGCGGGCAATGTCGCTGGCGGTGGTCGGAAGGAGCTGCATCAGCCCGTGGGCCTGCGCGGGTGATACGGCATCGGGGGCGAAGGCGCTCTCCTGGCGAATGAGCGCGGTGACAAGCAAGGGATCGAGGTCGTGGATCTCGGCGTATCGCCGCACCACGTCCCAGTAGCCGAGAGGGTAGAGCCAGCGACGCTCCGCATCCCGCGCCCGCGCCACGCGGATCACGGCCTCGGGGGCCTCGACCGCGGCGTACGCCTGCAGGAGGACCTCCGCAGGAGTCTCGGAGGCGATCGCGTCGAGCTCGAGCCGTGCGATCCGGTCGAATCCTGCGCGATGGAAGATCCGGGCACGCTCGGCGTGGGGGCCCACCAGCTCATCCGGAAATGGGGGGCGACCCGCACCGAAGGATGGAGCCTCCGGTGGCAGGTCGGCTGCCCCGAGCCGCGCGCGGGCGAGCGCACCGTAGTACGTTCTCGGATGACGGGTGGCCAGATGGCGAAGCTTCGCCATGGCTTCGGGGCTGCCCAGGTGCTCGAGGGCGCGCGCCTCCCAGTACTCGGCGGCGATCCGGGTGCGGCGGTCGCCATCGAGGCTCAGCGTGGAGAAGGTGCGAACGGCCTCCGCCGGTTCGCCTGCCAGGTAGCGCACCCAGCCCGCACGCCATCGCGCTTCGTCTGCCGTGCGAAGGAGCGGGAAGCGCTCCGCGAGCGCCATGAACGCCGCGACGGCACCGTCGTGGTCGCCCGCTTCCTGCCGAATGCGTCCGAGCGCATAGAGCGCATCGGCCGTCTCCTCGCTCCCGGGCCAGCGGCGGAGGATCTCGTTGTAGATCTCGGCAGCGGCGCCGTCGTCGTCCGCGTTCCATTTCCACCGGGCCACCGCCGCGAGCGCCCTGGGCGCGTAGGCTGCGTCGCCGTCGGCGGCCAGGGCGAGCGCCGTGGCCTCGGCGAGATCGCCGTGGCCGAGGGCACGGTGTGCCCGCGCTTGCAGCCATCGGGCCCGCGCACGCAGCGTGGCGTTGACGGGCTCGGAGAGCACGCGGCGTGCCTGGTCGAGGGCGCCAGCGGCGTCGCCCTCCACGAGTCGGAGCTCACCGTCCGCCAAGCGGTCGTCCGCGCTGTCGAAGCCGCCCGCACGCAGGAGCCGAGCAGCGAGCCGCTGCGCCCGCCGACCGATGAGACCCCGCGGCCGGCTTTCCCGGAGCCGCTGCACAAGCACGAGTGCAGTCTTCGGGTCGCCCTGCGCTGCCACGACCTCTGCCAAGGCGAGCCGTGCGATGTCGCGCGGGCCCCGTTCGCCAAGTGTCTCGATCGCGGCTTCGAGGGCCGCGCGCGCACTGGCGAGCTGGCCCAGGCGGCGGTGGACGCGCCCTTCCAGGAGTCGAGCACGTCCTCGCCAGATCGAGTCAGGCCACCGTGTATCGAGGGTAGCCACGGCATCGCGGAGCTGCCCGACGTCGTTCCGAGCGGCAGCGCGCTGAGCGCTGAGGTACTGGGCGAGATCGCCCAGAGCTGGATGCAGCCGCGCGAGATCGGCGAGATCGTATGGGGAACGCAGGCCCGCTTCCCCATGACGGGTCTCGACGGCCGAGGTCGGCGGGGGAGGCGGAGCCACTCCGACCCCCGAAGCGATAGGTTCCGGAGTCCGCGCCGCACAGCCGGTGCAGAGCCCCAGCCCGCAAAGCAGCACCCACGGCGATGGCCGCCGCACGGCCGGGGGGCTACCACGTGGCTCCGGGGCCAGCAACTGGGACGCCCGCGGCTCCTTGACAGGGGTGACAGGCCTGCCGAGCATTTCGCATGGTGCCGGAAGCGGGCGAGGCCGTCCTGGCGCGCATCGCCGCGGTGCGTGCCGAGGTGGCGGCGGCGGCGGCGCGGACAGGCCGCTCCGCCGAGGCGGTGCGCATCGTCGCGGTCACCAAGACGTTGCCACCCACCGCCGTGGAGCTGGCTGTCGCGGCCGGTCTGGAAGACATCGGGGAGAACTACGTCCAGGAGGCGGCAGCCAAGCGCAGCGCATGTCGCGTGTCGGCGCGCTGGCATCTGATCGGCAGTCTGCAGCGCAACAAAGCCCGTCTGGCGGTGCGGACCTTCGACCGCATCCATTCGCTCGACTCGATACCGCTCGCCACGGCGCTCGGCCGGGTAGCCCTCGAGACGGGATGCCGAGTTCCGGTGCTGGTCCAGGTCAACGTGACGCAAAGCATGACGCAACGCGGTGTCCCTCCCGAAAAGGTTCGTGAGGTCTTGGAAGTCGTCCTGAAGGAGCCAGGGCTTGCCGTCGATGGTCTCATGGCGATTGGCCCAGCCGGGCGGCCACCCGAGATTGTGCGTGCCTGTTTCAGGGCGGTACGACAGCTCCGGGACGATGTTTCGAGGTCGCTCGGGGTTGAACTGCCCCACCTGTCTATGGGAATGAGCGACGATTTCTTGCTCGCGGTGGAGGAAGGCGCCACCTTCGTGCGGCTCGGTCGGGTCCTGTTCGGGCCGCGCGCGTCGGGGAGCTGGCGGGAGGGCTCATGAAGAAGATCGGCTTCATCGGGGCGGGCAACATGGCAGGCGCGTTGATCCGCGGCCTCCTTCGCTCAGGGCGCTGGAAGCCGGAAGACCTCTGGGTCAGCGATCCGCTGGACGCCCAGCTGCGACGGTTCAAGCGCGTGCACAAGGTGGAGGGTACGCGGGACAACCGACAGCTCGTGCGGGGCTCGCAAACGATCGTGTTGGCGGTGAAGCCCCAGAACCTCGCCCAGGTGCTCGAGGAGATCCGGGCGGAGGTGACGCCGAAGAAGCTGTTCCTCTCCATTGCGGCCGGGTTTCCCCTCCGGCGCATCGAAGCCGGTCTGGGTGGCGAGGCTCGGGTCATTCGCGTCATGCCGAATACCCCTGTGCTCGTGGGGCGCGGCATCTCGGTGGCGGTGGCGGGCTCGCGGGCGACCGAGGCGGACGTGAAGGCGATCGTCAAGCTTTTCAAGACCGTCGGCGATGCGGTCACGATCACTGGCGAGGATCTGCTCGATGCCGTGACCGCGCTCTCGGGAAGCGGTCCCGCGTTCGTGTATCATTTCGCCGAGTGCCTGATCGAGGGTGGGGTCCGCGGGGGACTGCCCCAAAGCCTCGCCGCCCAGCTTGCGCATGCCACCCTGGCGGGAGCGGCTGCCATGCTGACGGAGAGCGGCCTCTCCGTCCGCGAGTTGCGCGAGATGGTCACGTCGCCCGGCGGCACGACCATGGCTGGCCTGGCAGCGCTCGAGCAGCGTGGGTTCCGCGAGGCGGTCATCGGTGCGGTCGAGACAGCAACGCGACGCGCGCGCGAGTTGGCCGCAGGCTGACGCATCGAGGAGTCCGACGTGTTTCTTCTCCAGAACCTCGTCCTCGGCATCGCCGCGATCCTCAACACGCTGCTCACGCTGTATTTCTGGATCCTGCTCGCGGCCGTCGTGCTGTCGTGGGTCAATCCGGATCCCTCGAACATCATCGTTCGCTTCGTGCGCGGGGTGACCGAGCCCCTGCTGTGGCAGATCCGCCGTCGCCTGCCCTTCGTGGTGGCAGCGGGCATCGACTTCTCGCCGCTGGTCGTCCTGTTGCTCATCCAGTTTCTGCAGATTTTCGTGGTTCGCAGCCTCTACGACCTGGCATCGCGCATGGCATCCATGCCCGCCGCGCCCGGTCTCGGGCTTTCCTGAACCCGCGGCGTCGTGTGCCCGAGCCGCCGACGCTCCCCTCGTGGCTCCGCGATGGCCGGGAAGGGGTCGTGCTCCAGCGACTGGCCCCCGCAGCCCTTCCTTGACAGGAGTGGTTCCGGTGCTTACTGGCGGCGCCGATGCCGATCTACGAATACCGGTGCGATCGGTGTGGCGTGTTCGAGGTCACACAGCGAATCACCGAGCCTGCGTTGTCGGACTGTCCAACGTGCAACGGAACAGTGGCGAGGCTCATTTCTGCGACGAGCTTTCAGCTCAAGGGCAGCGGCTGGTACGTGACCGATTACGCGCGCAAGGGTGCCCCGGGGAGCAAGGAAGGCTCGAAGGGCAGCGAGTCCACCGATGGCACGGTGGCCTCCTCCACGGGCGAGTCCAGTTCGGGAGGCGAGAAGAGCGCCTCGAGCGCGACGACGAGCACGACAAGCTGAGCGAGCGGCTGGTTCTGGTCGGCGCGGATACCGGCGGGACCTTCACCGATCTTGTGGCGGTCGAGGGCGGTACGCTGCGCGTCGCCAAGGTGCCCTCGACGCCAGACGACCCTGCCCGTGCCATTCTCGCGGGATTGCGCCTGCTGGCCGGGGGACGGTCGGTGCGCCTGCACTACGGCTCGACTGTGGCGACCAACGCGCTCCTCGAGCGCCGCGGCGCGCGCGTCGTCCTGCTGACGACTGCAGGCTTCGAAGACGTGCTCGAAATCGGGCGCCAGACGCGGCCGGTGCTCTACACCCTCGAGCCTCGCCGGCCGCAGCCGCTGGTGCCCCGGCAGCGGCGGATCGGTGTCCGCGAGCGGATCCTCGTCGACGGCAAGATCGAGGTGCCCCTGGGCGAGACTGCAGTGCGTGCGGCGCTGCGCGCCGTGCGCCAGGCGCGGGCCGAGGCCGTTGCGGTGTGCCTGCTGCATGCGTACCGGAATCCCGTGCACGAGCGCCGGCTCGCGAGCGCGCTGCGCGCCTTCGGTCTCCATGTCTCGGTCTCGCACCGCCTTCTGCGCGAGTACCGCGAGTACGAACGCACGACCACGACGGTCGTGAACGCCTATGTGGGCCCGGCGATGGCGCGGCACCTCACGCGCCTGGCGACGGCCGTGCGCGGCGGACTGCACGTCATGCAATCGAACGGCGGGCTCGTCGGAGCCGGCACAGCCGCAGCCGAGCCGGTCCGGACGGTCCTCTCGGGACCGGCTGGGGGGCTCGTGGGTGCGGTGCAGCGCGCGCGGGCAGCAGGGATCGCGCGCCTCGTCACCCTCGACATGGGGGGGACGTCCACGGACGTCGCTCTCGTCGATGGCCCGCTCCGCTGGCGGAGCGAGACGCAGGTGGCCGGTGTGCCAGTGCGCGTGCCGGCTCTCGACATCCACACCGTCGGTGCGGGCGGCGGCTCGCTGGCCCGCCTGGACGCGGGGGGAGCGCTTCGCGTGGGGCCCGAGAGCGCTGGGGCAGTGCCCGGACCGGCCTGCTACGGGCAGGGCATCGAACCGACGGTCACCGACGCCAACCTGGTGCTCGGGCGCCTGGTCGAGAGCGAGTTTCTCGGTGGGGAGCTTCAGCTCGACCTCGCGCGGGCCCGAGCCTCCCTCGCACCATTGGCCAGCCAGATCGGGAGCAGCGTGGAGCATGCCGCCCTGGGCGTGCTCACGGTGGTGACCGCCGCCATGGCTCGCGCGGTCCGCGTCATCACCGTCGAGCGTGGCCACGACCCGCGGGAGTTCACCCTCGTGGCCTTTGGCGGAGCGGGAGGGCTGCACGCGGCGGCGCTGGCGCAGGTCCTCGGCATGCGCCGCGTATTCGTGCCCCGCCATCCCGGGTTGCTCTCGGCGTGGGGCATGTTGGGGGCCAGCGTGCTGCGGGACGTGTCGCGGACGCTTCGTCGTGTCGCTCCGCCACGGGGCGTGCTCGAACAGGAGTTCCGCCAGCTCGCCCGCGAGGCACGGCGCCAGGCCGAGGCTGACGGAGTCATTCGCCCACGGCTGGAGGCGACGATGGACGTCCGCTACCTCGGGCAGTCCTACGAGGTCACGGTTCCCTGGCGGCGGGGCTGGGTGCGGGCATTCCACCGATCGCACGCACGTCTGTACGGCCACGCAGACCCGCTCCGTCCGGTCGAGGTGGTCACGCTCCGGATGCGCGCGCAGGGTGGAGCACGGCGACTTCCGGTCGATCGACTTGGCCGGGGCCCGCAGCCTGCGCCGCGCTCGCGACGGCCGGTGGTGTTCGATACCCCGCGGGCTCGGACCACGCCTGTCTATCGCCGTGACGACCTGCCCGTCGGATGGCAGGCTGGCGGGCCCGTCCTCGTCTGCGAATACAGCGCGACCACCGTCGTGCCTCCGGGGTGGCGGGTCGCCGTCGAGCGATCGGGCGGCCTCGTCCTGGAGGTGGGCCGTGTCTGAGCGACGCCACGCCTCTCGCCTCGATCCCGTGGCCCTCGAGGTGGCCAATCACCGCTTCGCCGCCATTGCGGAAGAGATGGGCAGCGTGCTCGGCCGCACGGCGTCCTCGCCGAACATCAAGGAGCGCCGCGATTATTCCTGCGCGATCTTCGATGCGAAGGGTGCACTGGTGGCGCAGGCGGCGCACATTCCCGTTCATCTCGGTGCGACGCCGCTCTCGGTGCGCGCGGCGATCGCCCGGGTTGCGCTGGGCCCGGAGGACGTGGCCATCGTGAACGATCCGTATGCCGGGGGCACGCATCTCCCGGACGTCACCGTCGTCGCCCCGGTGTTCCTCCCCGGCGTACGGCGGCCCATCGCATGGGTCGCCAACCGCGCCCATCATGCCGATGTGGGGGGGATGGCGCCGGCGTCGATGCCGCTGTCGAGCGATGTCTATCAGGAGGGCGTGCGGCTGCCGCCCGTCAAGCTCGTTGCCGGGGGACGGCTCGTCGGGGATGTGCTCGCGCTCTTCCTGGCGAACACGCGGGTCCCTGCGGAACGCGAGGGCGACCTGCACGCCCAGTGGGCGGCGCTGCGGCTGGGGGTGCGCCGCGTCCAGGAACTGGCACGCGGGCGGGGAGGCGCAGCTCGGCTCGCGGCCGAGATGGCGGCCTTACAGGACTACTCCGAGGCCCTCATGCGCGCCACGCTCCGCGGCCTGCCCTCCGGGACGTACCGGGCGCGGGATGTTCTCGATGACGATGGGCTCGGGAGCGAGCGGTTGTATCTTACGGTCGCCGTCACCATCGACGGGGGTCGGGCCTGCATCGATTTCGCAGGAACGGCTCCGCAGACCCGGGGGCCTCTCAACGCCAATCTCCCTGTCACCCGTTCGGCCGTGCTCTACGTCTTCACCGCCCTCGGCGTCGAGCCCATTCCGCCGAACGAAGGTCTCGCCCGCCCCCTGGAGCTGCGTGCCCCCGAGGGCTCGCTGGTCAATCCGCGCCCACCTGCCGCCGTGGCAGGTGGAAACGTAGAAACCTCGCAACGAATCGTGGACGTGCTGCTCCGCGCTCTCGCGCGCGCGGTGCCCGAGCGCATTCCGGCCGCGAGTTGTGGGTCGATGAACAACGTGGCGATGGGCGGTGTCGTGGGAGGCGTACCGTTCGCCTACTACGAGACCCTCGCGGGGGGCGCTGGTGCCGGGCCGACGGGAGCTGGCGCCTCGGCTGTTCACACGCACATGACCAACACGATGAACACGCCGATCGAGGCGCTCGAAGGAACCTACCCGCTGCGTGTTCGACGCTACGGCGTGCGGTGGGGGTCGGGGGGCAAGGGGCGATACCGCGGCGGCGATGGTCTCGTGCGCGAGCTCGAGGTCCTCGTGGACACGCACGCTACGCTGCTCGGCGAGCGCCGCCGCTTCTCGCCCTGGGGACTCGCAGGAGGACATCCCGGCCGACCCGGACGGGACTGGCTCGTGCGCGGCGGGCGCCCGGTGCGGCTACCGGCCAAGACGGCGCTCGTCCTCCGACGCGGCGACCGCCTGCGCGTCGAGACCCCCGGGGGAGGCGGCTACGGCTCCCCCGGGGCTCGACGCCGAACGCGGGTGCTCAAGCCGCCTTCGTGAGGGCCTCGAGCCGCTGCTCGAGCTCCGCGAGGCGCTCGCGCAGGACCGCGAGGTCCTGCGCCTCGATCGCAGGGCGCGCCTCGAGCTGCGAGACGCGACTCGTGAGGGCGGCGAGATCGCTCGTGCTGGCGGCTCCTAGCATGGTGCGCGCCGCCGCCAGCAGCTCTGCGAGACGCTCCCGTACCAGGCGTCCCAACCTGTCACCCTGCTGATCGAGCTGCTGCACGGCCTCGGCCGCTCGCCGTCTGGCATCCTCGAGGCTGAGGACCTTCGCCCGAGCCACGAACTCGCGTGCCTCGTCCCGCAGCTGGCCCACGACGCGTTCGCCGCGCGCCTGGATGCGTCTTACCGAGGCGCGAACTTCCTCCAAGGACAGCCGACCTGTGGTTGTTCCTTCTGCCATCGGACGGAACCTCCTCGTCAGGGCCGTTCGGCTCTGACGCAATGTGTCGTAACGTCTGGCTCTCCTGGCGTCAAGCCCCCCTCTGCACGGCACCTCCTGAGTGGCTCACTCGCCGGCGAAGTGGACCTCGCCCCCGAGTCGGTAGAGGAGCTCGGGAATGCGGTCGGAGGGAAGAAAGTGCGTTGTGCGCAGGTGGGCGACGAACGACTCGCGGGTCGGGAAGCTCAGTGCATCGACATCGCAGACGTAGGGCGAGCCGCCGATGGATACGGTCGGGGGCACGAGGCGCCGATCATCGCGGTGCATCCAGCGTGTTCCCGGCGGCTCGGGATCCAGCGGCACGAACAGGTTCAGCTCGGTCCTTCCGCGGCGATGCCAAGGGGGTTTCGCCTCGGCTCCCAGCGCTCCAGCGAGCGAAGCGGCCACCGCGAGCGCAGCGATCCAGGTCCCCATGGTCCCGAGGCTAGGGAGGGAGTGCGGGGGTCGCAAGCCGGGCTGCTGGCTGGCGTTGACCGGTCCGAGGGATTCCAGTACCACCCACGTCTCGACCCTGGCGGTCGCATAGCTCAGTTGGTTAGAGCGCCTGCTTCACACGCAGGAGGCCCGTGGTTCGAGTCCACGTGCGACCACTCCTTGCCTCCGCCATGATCGCGCTGCGTGCCGTCGAGAAGGTCTACAGGCAGGGAGCGACGGATGTCCCGGCACTGCGCGGCGTCACGTTGGCGATCGCTCGGGGAGAGTTCGTGGCGGTGGTGGGACCGAGCGGATCCGGGAAGAGCACCCTGCTGCACCTGTTGGGTGGACTCGATCTGCCGACGGCGGGGGGGATCGAGATCGAGGGCATTCCCATCGCCACCTTGTCGGATGACGAGATGACCGTGTTCCGCCGACGGCGCATCGGGATCGTGTTCCAGTTTTTCAACTTGCTGCCCACGCTTTCTGCAGAGGAGAACGTCGCCTTGCCTCTGCTCCTCGATGGTCGCCGGATGCGGGAGATCCGGCCTCGCGTGGCCATGGCTCTCGAGCAGGTGGGGTTGTCGCACCGGCGCCACCACCGTCCCGACGAGCTTTCGGGCGGCGAGATGCAGCGCGTGGCCATCGCGCGGGCGCTGGTCGTGGAGCCGGCCCTGATCCTGGCTGACGAACCGACAGGGAACCTCGACCGCGCCAGCGGGGAGCAAGTGCTGGCCTTGCTGCGCGTGGCCAACGAAGAGCGCGGCGCTACCATTGTCATGGTCACCCACGACCCGCAAGCGGCGACCTACGCGTGGCGGCACGTGCGCATGCAGGACGGTCGTATCGTGGCGGATGCCCGCCGCTCCAGATGACCGGGCAGGCAATGCGCGCCTGGCTGCCGGAGAACATCTCGAGTTACGGGTCCGAGGTCGACGCGCTCCTCGCGCTCGTGTTCTGGCTGACTACCCCCTGGTTTCTCCTGATGCAGGGGATGATCCTGTGGAGCGTGTTGTATTGCCGGCGGCGCGGTGGACGGCGTGCCCGGTATCTTCGGGGCGACTCGGGGAAACAGCTCGCCTGGGTGCTCGTGCCAGCCGCGATCATCCTCGGACTCGATGTGGCGATCGACGTGCGCAGCGCTGCCCTCTGGGCCCGCATCAAACGCAGCCTCCCGGCCAACGCGACGGAAGTGCAGGTCATCGCCCGGCAATTCAGCTGGCAATTTCGCTACCCCGGCCCCGACGGCCGGTTCCAGACCGACGACGATCTCGCCCTGGACGGCGAGCTGCACGTGCCCGCGGGCGCGCCAGTGGTCTTCGCGCTCGAGTCGCAGGACGTGATTCACAGCTTCTTCGTTCCCAACGTGCGCGTGAAGCAGGACGCTATCCCCGGGCGAACCATTAGGGGCTGGTTCGACGCCGCAAAGCCCGGTCGCTACGAGATCGCCTGCGCCGAGTTGTGCGGCATCTCGCATTACACGATGCGTGCGTTTCTCGTCGTCCACGCTCCCGAGGATTACCGGGCGTGGGTCGCCGCGCAGTGGCCCGCGGCGGCGGGAGACGACGGCGCATGAGGCCCGATCACAAGACGATCGGCAGGCAGTATCTCCTCCTCGGCGCAGGTATGGCCGTCGTGGGCGGATTGCTCGCCTACCTCGTCCGCTGGCAGCTGGCCTGGCCCGGCACCCCCGTGCCGGGCTTCCGCTGGGTGCCCGAGCCGACGCTGTACGAGGGCATCGTGCCAGAGCCCGCGTACAACGCCTTCGTCACCATGCACGGCACGATCATGATGTTCTTCGTCGCCATGCCGATTCTCGTGGGCGGTTTCGGCAATTTCCTCGTCCCACTGATGATCGGGGCGCGCGAGATGGCCTTCCCTCGCCTCGGTCGTCTGTCGGTCGGGACCTTCGCCGTGGCCGCGCTGCTGCTGCTCGCCTCCTTCGTCGTCGAGAACGGGGCGGCGTCGGCAGGCTGGACGGCGTACGCGCCGCTCTCGGCTGACGCCACGTACACCGCAGGCGTCGCTCGCGGGCTCGATCTGTGGATCGTGGCCTTGACGCTCGAGCTCGTCGCCTTCGTCCTGGGGTCGATCAACCTCGTCACCACCGTGCTCAACGCGCGCGCTCCGGGAATGACCTGGTGGCGACTGCCGCTCTTCGTCTGGATGCAGCTCGCAGCGGCCGTGCTCTTCCTGGCGTCCGTGGGCCCGCTCGTCGCCGCGGCACTCATGTTGCTGGCCGACCGCACTCTGGGCAGCGGGTTCTTCCTCCCGGAGCGCGGCGGCGAGCCCCTGCTCTGGCAGCATCTCTTCTGGTTCTTCGGGCATCCCGAGGTCTACGTCATCATGCTGCCGGGCTTCGGGATCGTCATGGAGATCCTGCCCGTGTTCGCCCGCAAACCCTTTTTCGGCTATCGGGCGGTCGTCTGGGCGACGATCGCCGCCGGGGCCCTCAGCCTCGTGGTCTGGGCGCATCACATGTTCGTGAGCGGCATCGATCCCCGGTTGGCAGGCCCCTTCAGCGTGACGACGATCCTCGTCTCCGTGCCCTTCGCCATCATGGTCGGCTGCATGCTGCTCACCCTGCTCGGGGGCACCATCGAGCTGGCGACGCCGATGCTCTTCGCGCTGGGTACCCTGGCGACCTTCCTCGTCGGTGGCGTCACGGGCGTCTATCTCGGCGCGGCGGCGCTCGACATCTATCTTCACGATACCTACTTCGTGGTCGCGCACTTCCATTTCACGCTCTTCCCGGCCGTGGTGCTGGGCGGTCTTGCCGGCCTGTACTACTGGTTCCCGAAGATGTTCGGACGGATGCTCGACGAGCGGCTGGGTAAGATCCACTTCTGGCTCACCTTTCTCAGCTTCAACGCCGTCTTCCTGCCGCTCTTCCTGATCGGGCTGGGGGGGCACATGCGACGGATCTATGATGCGAGCCAGTACACACTGCTGGCCCCCTTCGTCGATGCGACGGCTGTCGTCTCGCACGGCTTCGTGACTCGCGCTGCCATCCTGCTCCTCGCTGCGCAGACGATCCTGGTCGTCAACGTCCTCTGGACGCTGGTCGCCCGAGCCCGCGCGGCGGACAACCCGTGGCGCGCGAACACCCTCGAGTGGGCCACCACCTCGCCGCCCCCGCGCGGGAACTTCCTCACGATGCCGACCGTCTACCGCGATCCGTACGAGTATTCCCCGCCCGACGCGGCCACGGACTGGCTGCCACAGAGCGTCCCCGACCCGCGCGGGAGGGCGTAACGGGCAGGGCTGGCCCGTCCGCTCGGGGCTCGTATACTAGGCGGCTGGCTGCATGGCCGCGGCGCGAAGCGCAAGGGAGGCGACAGCGATGGCTCGACGAGTCCTGATCGTAGGAGGCGTGGCAGGGGGTGCCTCGTGTGCGGCGCGGCTGCGGCGGCTCGACGAGAGCGCGGAGATCGTGCTCTTCGACCGGGGCCCGCACGTCTCCTTCGCCAACTGCGGCCTACCGTACTTCGTCGGTGACGTCATCACCGAGGAGCGCAGCTTGCTCGTGGCCTCGCCGGAGCTGTTCCGCGAGCGCTTCCGCATCGGGGTCCGCACGCGCCACGAGGTGGTGGCGATCGATCGGGCAGCGCAGACGATCACCGTGCGCGACCTTGAGGCCGAGCGCGAGACGCGGGAGCCCTACGATGCGCTCGTCCTGGCCCCAGGTGCCGCGCCGCTGCGGCCCCCGCTGCCGGGGATCGATCTGCCGGGGATCTTCGCCATTCGCAGCATCCCCGACAGCGTGCGCATCCGTCGATGGATCAGCGAGCGTGCTCCCCGCCGCGCCCTCGTCGTCGGTGGCGGGTTCATCGGGCTCGAGATGGCGGAGAACCTTGCGCACCGCGGGCTCGAGGTCACGCTCCTCGAGAAATTGCCGCAGGTCATGCCTCCGCTCGATCCCGAGCTGGCCTGGCCCGTGGCCGAGCACCTGCGCGCACGCGGAGTGACGCTGCACCTCGGCGACGGGCTCGCCCGCTTCGAGCCCCTGGGCGAGGAGATCGTCGCCGTGACGGAGGGCGGTGCCCGCGTGGCCGGCGGGCTGGTGATCCTCGCGCTCGGGGTGCGTCCCGAGACCGCCCTCGCGGCAAGCGCGGGCTTGCCGCTCGGTCCGCGCGGCGGCATCGCCGTCGACGAGCACATGCGGACGGCCGATCCGCACATCTGGGCTGTCGGGGATGCCGTCGAGGTCCGCGACGTCGTCACGGGCCAGGAGACCATCGTTCCCCTGGCCGGGCCGGCGAATCGTCAGGGGCGAATCGCAGCCGAGGCCATCGCCGGCTTCCCCCGCCCGTTTCGCGGCGTGCAGGCCACGGCGGTCGTCGGGGTGTTCGGTCTCACGGTCGCCACGACCGGTGCCTGTGAGAAGGGGCTCCGCCGTGCCGGCGAGACCCGCTTCGAGCGCGTGTGGCTGCATCCGGGGCACCATGCGGGCTACTATCCGGGGGCCAAGCCGATCCATCTGAAGCTCATGTTCTCCGTTCCCGACGGGCGCGTGCTCGGCGCGCAGGCTGTCGGGCTGGAGGGTGTCGAGCGTCGCATCGATGTCATCGCCACCGCGATCCAGCTCGGCGCCACGGTGTACGACCTGGCCGAGGCGGAGCTCTGCTACGCACCGCAGTTCGGCAGCGCCAAGGACCCCGTGAACCTGGCGGGCATGATTGCCGTGAACCACCTGGAGGGTCGGATGCCGCTGGCCGACTGGCAGACGATCGGGTCGGCGGGGCACCTGGTCCTCGACGTGCGAGACGCTGCGGAATACGCGGCCGGACATATCCCCGGAGCTATCAACATCCCCCTCAGCGAGTTGCGGGAGCGCGTGGGCGAGCTCCCGCGCGACCGCGACATCGATGTCAGCTGCGGTGTGGGCCAGCGAGCCTACTACGCCGTCCGCTTTCTCCAGCAGCGCGGCTACCGTGCGGCCAACCTGTCGGGCGGCTGGCAGACCTATCAGGCGCTGCGCGCGGCGGGTGTTCTGCCCTCGAACTGAGCGCAGGCTCACCACCCGGCGAGCGCGGCCGCACGAGCGCGGTGGTGCTCGGAGCCTCCGAGGTATGCGCGGTCGAAGATGGCCCGCCGGAACCAGAGGTGCAGGTCGTACTCCCAGGTGAAGCCGATGCCGCCGTGCAGCTCGGTGCACACGCGCGTCGTGCGATCGTAGAGGTCGCAGCAATAGGCCTTCGCGAGCGCTGCATGGCGCGCAGCATCGGCCGGCATGTGGTCCCAGGCATGGGCCGCGTACCACCACAGCGAGAGCGAGGGCTCGACCTCGGTGACGAGGTCGGCGAGCTGGTGCTTGACGCCCTGGAACGCCCCGATCACCTGACCGAACTGCTCTCGCGTCAGGACATAGCGCACGGTCATATCGAGACATCGCCGGCACCCGCCGTACGCATCGGCCGCCAGCAAGACGAGCCCGGCATCGCGAATGCGGTCGATGGCCTCGCGTCCGGCGGCGATCTTGAGGGCGGGAGTGCGCTCGAAGCGCACCGTGGCCACCGGGCGAGTCATGTCCATGGCGCGCAGCCGCTCCGCGGCGAGTCCCGGGGCACCGCGCTCGACGAGCCACAGTCCTGGCCCGGCCTCGTCCTGCGCCGCAACGATCAGCAGCTCGGCGACGTCACCGCAGGGCACCAGGGTCTTCTCGCCCACGAGCGTGGGGCCTTCGGCCCGCGTGCGGATGCGGTCGGCATCCCACACGTCTTGGGCTTCGGCCAGCGCCACGGTCGCCACGAGCTCGCCGCTGGCGATGGCGGGCAGCCAGCGCCGGTGCTCCTCGCTGTCGCCTGAGGCGAGCAGAGCGAGCACGGCCATCGTCGACCCGAGATACGGGGCCGGGACCGCGCCGGCCCCCAACTGCTCGGCCGCGAGTGCCGCGTCGAGGAGATCGAGACCGGCCCCGCCGTAGGCCGGAGGGACGAGCAGGCCCGTCAAGCCGAGCGTCGCCAGAGCGCGCCACAGCCCCGGATCGTGGCCGGTGTCGCTCTCCATGATGGCGCGCACCCGGCTCGTCGGACACTCGGCCTCGATCCAGCGACGGATCGTATCCTGGAAGAGCTGTTGATCCTGAGACAGGCCGAAATCCACGACAGCCTCCTACCGGCGCGCATCGCGCGGAAGCCCCAGCCCGCGCTCCGCGATGATGTTCCGCTGGATGTTCGCCGTGCCGCCGGCGATGAGCACCCCGAGGGACCACATGTACGCGAGGCCGAACATGCCCATGGCCGGGGCACATGGCTCGCCCGGGGCCAGCATGCCGCCGCCGCCGCTGACGTCCATGGCGAGCTTGCCGAGGTCGTAGCCGAGCTGGGTGCCGAACAGCTTCGTGACGAGCCCGGCCAGGCCCGGGTCTTCACCGCGCTGACTCATGGTCAGCAGGCGATGGCCGTGCAGCTCGCTGGCGACGAGTCGCGTCTCGACCTGGACGAGACGATCGCGAATCACGGGATCGTCGACGACGCGGCGCCCGTCGCGTTCGAGCGCCTGTGCCATCAGGAGCACGCCATCGAAGGTTCGGCGCTGGAGTGCCGCGCTGCCGATGAGCGCGCGCTCGTGCTTGAGGGTCGAGCGGCTCACCTGCCAGCCCTGACCCCGCGCCCCGACGATGTTGCCCGCGGGAACCCGGACGTTGTCGAAAAAGACCTCGTTGAAGTCCGCGTCGCCCGTCATCTGTCGCAGCGGGCGGACCTCGATCCCCGGGGTTTTCATGTCGATCAGCAGGTAGCTGATGCCCTCGTGCTTCGGGCGCTCGGGTTCGGTCCGGACGAGGGCGAACATCCAGTCGGCATCGGTCGCGTTCGATGTCCAGATCTTGTGGCCGTTCACCACCCAGTGGTCGCCGTCGAGCTCGGCTCTGGTACGCAGCGAGGCGAGGTCGCTTCCCGCGTTCGGTTCGCTGTAGCCCTGACACCAGCGGATGTGTCCGAGCAGCGTGCCGCGAATGAAGCGCTCTTTCTGTTCGTCGGTGCCGTGCTCGAGCAGCGTGGGAACCAGCATGGACGGGCCCTGCCCCATGATCTCGAACGGCGCCCGGGCGCGCTTGAACTCCTCGGCGATGATCGTCGCCTTGAGCGGGTCGGGCGGCTGCTCCCCCCCGCCCCACCGTCGTGGGACGTGGCGGTAGAGATAGCCGCGCGCGATCGCCTTCAGACGAAAGGCCGTCGCGCGTTCATCGACGCGCACCGAGGCGCCGGTAAAGGCCGCCAGGCCCTCCGGTTCGGGGCCTGCAGCACGGTCTGCGTCGGTCCATTCCGCGGCGAGGAAGGTGCGCACCTCCTCGCGGAACTGCTCGTATTCGGGGCTCCAGCTGAGATTCACGGCTCACGGCTCCTGGGGGACGCTCGGCCTGCGCGGCGAGGCGATGCGACCCGGCGAAATCGAACGATCGCTCGTGTACCGTAGCCGAGCGTCTCCCGACAAGTTGCCCGACAGCGGGATCGTTGGAAGGACGCCGCGCTGGTCGATATGGTACAGGCGATCGTGCGACCGTTGATCGGCATCTCGAGCTACGGGCGGGGGGGGGAGCGGCAGGCTTTCTCGATCCCCTGCGAGTATGTCGATGTCGTGCGTCTCGCCGGGGGCGTTCCGCTCGTCCTGCCGCCGGTCGACGGAGAGGTCCCCGAGGGGCTGGATGCGATTCATGCGCTTATCCTGCCTGGCGGGGGCGACGTCGATCCGGCGCACTACGGCGGGGGGCATCACGATGCCCTCTATGGCATCTCGCCCGAGCGCGATCGCTTCGAGATCACGCTGGCGCGGGCCGCGGTCGAACGGCCCGAGCTTCCCCTGCTGTGCATCTGCCGGGGCATGCAGCTGCTGAACGTCGCCCTCGGGGGCGATCTGGTGGCGCACATTCCCGATGTGTACGGCGACCGGATCGCGCACCGGGCGCCGCATCTGCGGCCCGCACAGCATCGCGTGCGGATCGCCCCGGACAGTCGACTCGCGGCCATCCTGGAGGCGACCGAGCTCATGGTGCAGTCGATTCACCA
>Ga0308414_1000779_pt1 | contig 20733 bp, 12 predicted proteins | sample HotsprSampleOS50_FD_205667 | JGI IMG/M metagenome (GOLD analysis project Ga0308414, IMG submission 205667) | Hot spring phototrophic mat microbial communities from Octopus Spring, Yellowstone National Park, Wyoming, United States - 20090730_OS50 ...
ATAGACGATTGTCGCCAAATCGGTCGTCGCGTAGAGAAACGCGCCGTCCTGTTTGCGGACGATCATCGGCGCTTCAATCCCGTCGATGAACACGCAGATCGCCCCATGGCTTTCCCGGGCAATTCCGCGGGAGATGAGAGTTTCGACCACTTCAGGAAGCATCGGCTCGTAGAAGCTTTCGCCGCGGGTCTCATCGAACTCGACTCCGAGCCGCTGGTAAACATGGTCGATCAATCCGCGGCACACGTTGACAATTTCTTGCCAGATGCGGCGATTTTCGGGATCGCCGTGGTGCAGCTTCGCGGTCTCGTTCAATACGGCCGCGTTGATGTCGGGATGTGCAAGCGAAAGTTGTTCGATGTCCGCCGGCGCGGCCGTGCATGGGGCGCCGCCTTCGCGCCGCCCGTCGCCCGATATCTTCTCGCCGGGCGCCTTCTCGGCAAACGATTGATCGGCCGACGCCCCCGGAGCACCAGCCGAGGAATCATCGTCCAGACGATCGCCCTGCGCTTCGCCGGTTTCGGAAAGCTCCGATTCGTCGCGTGCGATGGCGTCGGCTCCGTTTGCGGCCTGAGTTTGCGATTGCTTTTCGAGCAATTGGTGGACCAAACGATAGACGCGAACCAGCTCCGCGACCGGGTTTCGGCGAAACGCTTCGTGATCGAGAAAATGCCGCCACCCGTAAATCAGAATGCCGAACTGCGTGCCCCAATCGCCCACATGGTTGTCGCTGATCACCCGATGGCCGACGAAGCGGAGCGTTCGGTTGATGGCATCGCCGATCACCGTCGAGCGGATATGTCCCACATGCAACGGCTTGGCGACGTTGGGCGCAGAGAAATCAACGACGTAAGTTCGCGGGTGTTCAACTCGAGGAATCCCCAACCGGTCGTCGCGCGCAGCCTGTTCGAGGCGCGCGGCCAACCACTCGGCGCGCAAGCGAAGATTGATGAACCCCGGCCCGGCGATCTCGGGAGGCTCGCACATATCGGCCACATCGAGTTGGTCGATGATCGCCTGAGCCACTTCGCGCGGCGGACGACGCAACACCTTGGCCAAGGGCATGGCCATGTTGGCCTGATAGTCGCCAAATCGAGCATCTTGGCTGCGGCGAACCAAATCGAGCTGCTCTTCGGGCCGATCCGTCAGCCCTTGCAGGGCCGCCAAAAAACGCCGACGCAATTCATTCAACGGGTTCATTGCGGCCTACTCCCACGCCACCCGTTTTGCGCCCGCCCAAAGATCCTCCAACGCGTAGTATTGCCGCGTGTCGGCATCAAACAGGTGAACGACGACATCTCCATAGTCAAGCAGAATCCAGCGGCTTTGCTCATAGCCCTCGATGCCCATGCGGCGATCGCCAAGGCCCTTTTCCAGTGCCCGATCGATCTCCTCGCTAATCGCGTGCAACTGCCTGGGGCTGCCGCCAGTGGCTAGAACGAAGAAGTCGAACATCGGTGTAAGCTTCCGCATGTCGAGGACGACAATCTCCTGCCCGCGGTTGTCTCGGGCGGTCCTCGCCGCAACGATCGCCCTTCGCAAGGCGGGGTCGGTGATTTTTGCAGTAGCGTCGAGAATCGGCTGTAATGCAGTGAGATCGGCCATTATTCTTTCAAATCGAGCCGCTGAAAATGAACGCTGACAACAGTTTACAAAACGAACACCGCGCGGGAGCCTTCTCTGCGCCAAGGCCTCGGCCAGGCATTCGCCCCGGCAATCAATGCGGCTGAGCCCGCGATACGGCTCGATGGCCAACGCCCTCGGAAAACCGACCGGCGCGCCACCGCCCGCAGCCGCCCCCTGCCGCCATCGCGCGGAATGCATATTCTAACCACCGGGCGAGGAAACAAGGAGTACCGAGCCGACGGCTGCCCCCCAATTCCCCAATCCGGCGGCCGTTTGTCGCGATGGCGGCCGGCAAGGTTTCGGCAGTTCAAGCCCCTCCGCGGACCGTCACTTTCTGCCATTTTTGCTTCCCAACGGCAAGGAATTGGATTATTTTGGATATAGCGGAAGTGTTCAGGTCGGCCGCAACTTTGCGGTCCACACCAGGGTTCTCGGAGTGCGCGGCGTCCGCTCAGGCGCGAGCCGAGTGGTCGCCAAGATAGCGGGCGAGTGAAAATCAGATCGCTCTTGGGGGGCAAAGGCGGCGGAATCAAGCCGCTTTTCGCCGCCGGCGGACTTTTTTGGGATTCTTACGCGGATTACCCAACGGCACAGGTGGGGAGGAATCACAGCATGTCTATTCGCATTGGTCGTATGGTCGTGGCGATCGGCCTGATCGCTGTCGGATTGGTCTGGTCGCAAGTTTCGCTGGGGGCCGAACGAGCGATACGAGCACGTCGGGCACCCGTGCAAACAACGCCGGCCGAAAAGGTGGAATTGTTCGCGGCGATCGCCCAACAACAGATCGATGTGAAATTCATTCCGAAGAACTCGACACAAGCCAACGTCTTGATCGAAAACAAGACCAACAAGCCGTTGAGCATTCAGCTTCCGGCAGCGTTTGCGGCCGTACCGGTGCTGGGGCAGGCTGCCGCTCCAGGAGGGGCTGGCACCAGAACCACCAGTTCACAGCCGCAACCGATGGGCGGCGGATTCGGCGGCATGGGGATGGGCGGTATGGGCATGGGCGGCATGGGCGGCGGCGGCTTCTTCAACATCGCTCCCGAACGCGCGGCTCAATTGCAGGTGCCCGGCGTTTGCCTCGATCACGGCAAGGCCGAACCGCGTCCCGCCATTCGCTACGAAATCAAGCCCCTGGAAACCGTAACGACCAGGGAAGGCGTTCGAGAAACCTTGGCAATGTTGGCCGAAGGTCGCGTCAACCAGCGGGTCGCCCAAATCGTCGCCTGGCACCTAGTCAACGGGATGAGCTTCGAAGAACTGGCCGCCAAGCGGTTGCAGTTTGCCGACGGAACGAGTCGGCCCTATTTCTCCCCGGCCGAAATCAACGCTGCGATGATGACGGCTGCCGTCGCCGTCAAGGCAGCACAAGAAGGGCAGAAGGCAACGCCCAGCCCGGGCGAATCGGCCCAATCGAAATAGCAGCAGTTTTTGCTCCCAAACGCGACCGAAGGCAATGCCCCGGACGGCCCAAGCCCCCCGAGGGACGGCACCGGCCTAGGGCAACGGCTCTGACGACGCTCGATCCCTTGCCGCTCTGCTATCCGCTGCGCGGCAAGCGGCTGTATTCGCTGGCGTCGTAAATAAATCGCAAAATCTCTCATTGACGGGAAAGTCCGGGCGTTGGGATCCCGCCGCGACCGGATCTTGCTGCCGACAATAGACCGTCCGTTTGATCATGCCATCGGCGCCTGCCTTGGCAGCGGCGTCCCTGCGCCGAGCGCGATTCTTCCGCGCCCTTGCAACCCGCCCGCGGCGTCGCGTATTTCTTCGGTGCCGAGGCGCATCGCCAACCGCCCCGACGCATTTCCCGCGACTGTCCGCAATCGCTAAACCGAACGGACGCTACGGCTTGGAAGCTTCGGGTTGTCCGCCTTCCTACAATAGCGTGCTGATGCGTGTCGCGTTCAGAACACGGCAAGGGCCGGGACGATTCGGAAGGCAGCCGGCGAACAAACGACACGACCGGCTGCGCGTTGCTCCCCAATGGTCTTCACGCTGCGGGTTGCAGGACATTTTGGGGCGAAAAACCGGCGCGGGCGCGATCCCTTTTCATCCGTCTGGTTCATTGGAGCGAACGATTATGCAAAGTTCGATACAGGCTTGGTTCGCGGCGATCATGGGTTGTGTCGGGCTATTCGCCTCAGTCACTCCGAGCAGTGCCTCGCCCCCGTTGATTTATTTCGATTTAGGAGCTTGTTTCATGGCAGCAGAGAACAGCGCGGAACAACAGGTCGAGTTGAAGGTGGGCGATCCCGCTCCCGACGCAACATTCGAGGGCAGCGACGGCAAAACGTACCGCTTGGCGGATTTCCGCGGAAAAAAGGCGGTTGTCATCGCCTGGTTTCCCCGTGCGTTCACCCCCGGCTGCACGGCCCAATGCAAGGCGTTCGCGCGAGACGGCGCTGAGTTGAAGCAGTTCGATGTGGCCTATTTCACCGCGAGTTGCGACACTCAGGAAAAGAACGCCAAGTTTGCCGAGTCGGTCGGGGCAGACTATCCGATCTTGGCCGATCCGGAGGGCAAGGCCGCCCGGGCGTTCGGAGTGCTTGCCCCGGGCAAACAGACGGCTTCGCGCTGGACCTTCATCATCGGCAAGGACGGGAAGATTGCAGCCATCGACAAGAACGTGAACACCGGCAACCACGCCAAAGACGTAGCCGCGAAGTTGGCCGAATTGGGAGTGGCAAAGCGACCGAAATAAGCAACACGCCGGCGTTCCGCCCGTCCGGAAGTTACGCGCCGCCGTCGGCCCCCGCCCCGCCGACGGCCCAGCGACACTTATGCATCGAGGCAGAAACCGCGGCAAGGTTGGCTGTCAGCGTCTGCTGCGGGCATTGACGTTGTTATTGCATTTGGGAGGCGAGCCGAAGCATCCTTCCGCACAAGCGCGGAATCGCCAAGGCTGGGGGCAGATGACCGTTCGGCAGCGCTGGAGCCGAACTGCTCGCACACTTGCCGCCACGTTTCTCTCTCGACCTCGAGCACCCGAACGGCATCGTCGAGCTTCTGCTCGTTGCGTTCGAATGCCCCCTCGGCAAGCTGCCGCAAGACGAATACGTACACTGCCGCCAACTTCTTGACGATGTCGGCAGCGCCCTCGTAATTCAGGCCGGCCAGTATCTGCCCGATGCAATCTTGAGCATGAATGAAGTGCTCGGAGGCCGTCGCCTGGTCGCCGCTCGCCGCCGACTGCTTGCCGCGGTGAATCGAGCGAATGGCCGCTTCGATCAACAACAATTGCAGCTTTTGCGGGCTGGCGGTCAGTACGCCGGTTTCCAGGTAGTTCTCGTGGGCGATTGACATATCAGAACCATTTCCTCGATTGATCTCGAGCCGGCGGCCGGTGGACCGCAAGACGGAAGATAGTCAACTATACGGCTCGCTCGCTGAAGTATTTTCCCGAGGCACGAAAGAAGTCGTTTCACCCCGCGCGATGTTTGAACAGGTTCAAACCCTTGGAGACCTATCCGCCGGCGAAGCGGTCGATCACCACTCGCGCCCGCTTACATCGTCCGTTCTCCGCGGTTTCCCTGATGATTATCTCGATGCCGCTCGCTGAATCGTAATCGGTTGAATCGAGTCGATGGCTGTCAGGTTGTTCTTGATTTTGCCGATAGCCAGTTCCATGTTGTAGAACTGGAGGAGCAGCCGTTCTCGCTGACTATCAAGCCTCTTTTGCATGAAGTCGATTCGTTCTTGGTTCAGCGCGATCTTGCGGTTCAACGCGTCGATTCGCCGCGAGAGCATCGAGCTGTCGTCGCCGGCGAGTTGATCGACAACCCTCTTGAATCGTGCCGAAAAGCCCTTTTCAGCCGTCGTGAAGAATTGCTGTACGGCCTCGGGATCGGCGGCGAACGCCGAGCGCAGCTTGCTCTCGTCGAACTCGAGCTGCCCCTGATCGTTGATCGTGATTCCCACATCGCCGAGGGTGCGCAGTCGCCCTGCCCCGTCGATCCTTCCCGAAAGAAGCCGCGATAGCTCGGAGTCGAGCCGAACGGCGGTCGGATCGCCCGAAAGAATCGACCCTTTCCCGGTTGCCGAGTCGAACTTGGTCAATTCCTTCAGTTTGTCGCGGAACTTGTTGTAGTTATCGACGAACGTCTTGGCGCTGGCCACCATGTTGGCCGTTCCCGCCGAAACGGTTACGGCCACCGGCTTGCCGGATCCCTGCTTGACCTCAAGCTCCATTCCCTTGACGACGTTCTCGAACTTGTTTGTCGAGGAGGAAACCAGGAGGTTGCCCGGCCCGAAAAGCAACAAGGCATCGTCGCCGGCCACGGTCTGGCTGAACGAAAGTCCCTCGATCGACGAGTCGAAGACCAGATTTCCCGCTCGGCCCGATCGTTGGCTCGTCAACGCAATTCGATAGGGCCGCGACGACCCGTCATAGACGACCGTCGCCGACACCCCGGCGTTGAGTCCGTTGATCCGTTCCACCAGATCGTTTAGCGATTCTGAGCCGGTCAGAGCGATTACGGCTGTCATCGAACCATCGATGACCTTCGCCGGCGCGCCATCAACCTGTCGATCCGTGGCGGGGCGCAGCAGTCCCAAGTCGCGGGCGGTGGTTGCGTCGCCCTCGCTTACGGACAATTGCCCTGCCCCGCCCTGAGAATCGACCAGGCGGATTCCGTCGCCCCGTTCATTGATCTCGGCGCGAACGTTGCCGGCCTGATGATTGATGGCCCGAATCACCTCCCCGACGGTCTTGATCTGCGGGTCGCGCAGATTCACCGTGTATCGCAGCCCCTGAGTGTCTTGGATGACGATCGTGCCCTTGGCCGCGCCTGCGCCGCCGTTGAGGCTGCTGAGCAGCGTGTTTTCCGAGACGACTTGCAGCTTGAGGTCGCCGCTGTTGACCCGTGTCACGGGGGCATCAACCGCCAGCCCGAGCCGTTGGGCGGTCGAGCCGCCGTCGGCGTCGGCGACAATCAGATTCGAGGAGGCGGCGCCGGAACGATCGGTCAATTCGACGCCGTTGCCCGAAGAATTGACTCCCGCGTTGATCTTCAGCCCCAGAGAGTTGATCGCCTGCACGACATCTTCCAGCGTTTCGGCCGCGGAAAGATCGGCAATTGCCTCGCCGCCGCTGCGATCGACCAAACGCAGACGCCCTAACGGGCCCAGCCCTCGGCCGCCGTCGAGGCTCGATAGAAGAACCGTCTTCAGGCCCCCGAGAATCCTGTTTCCGGTGATTTGCCCGTTTTCGGCCTGGCGCGAAAGCCCCAGATCAGCCAGCGCGGCGCTTCCGTTCAAGGCCGTCAGGGCGAACTCGCCTCCGCCCGCAGTCAGGTCCGAGACAATCAAACGCTCGCCGTCCGGTGCGATTTCGGCGAGGAGTTTGCCCGGCGCCGCTTCGTTAATCCTGTTGATCACGTCATCGAGCGTCACATCGCGGTCGACCGTCGCGCTGTTGGGCAGCAAGGGCGACAGATCGATTTCGCCGCTCGTGCCGTCGCGTAGTTGAAAAGCGATGTCGGGCAGAACCGTGCTTACTCGCACCCCGCGCCCGTCGTTCAGTTCGTCAAGCGACATGCTGCCGCGAAGACGCCAAATCAAGCCGCCCTCGGCCGAGGAACTCGAAACATCGATGCCGGCCAGCCCCAACGACGCCGCCGTGCGCCCGCCGCCCACCTCCTGAACGCGCAGATTGGCGAGCTGGAGTCCGGTATTGTCGGTCAGTGTCAAGCGGCCGTTTCGCACCGCGGCCTCGACGTTGATCGTTGAATTGTCGTTGATCGCTTTGAGAACGTCGTCGATGGTCAGCGCGGAAGAGAGATCGATCTCCGCCGACGCGCCGCTGCGATCCGTGATGCGAATCTTGCCGCGAGCGAATTCCAGCCCCTGATCGTTCGATAGGAGTTCGACTCGCACATCGCGTTGGACTGTACTGCCATGACGGAACGAAAACGTGCCCGCCGGCAGCGGGGCCGTGTTCGATAGCACGCCGCTGCTTAGCCACTGTTGATTGCTCGCGGTGCGCAGCGGCGTAAAACTGTACCTTCCAATCGCCGGCTTGTCGGCGGTCATCGAGGCCGTTAGCGACAACGGATCGCTGCTGCTCACCTCGCGCGATTGATAGATCGACTCTTTGCCGAGGTTGTCGGTCATGAAGCGAGTCGACACCAGCAGTGCCGTCAGCGACGTGACAGCCACCAGCTCGCTCTGCATGGTTTCGCCGCGCGACTTGAGCAGTCTCTGCGGCCGAGCCGCAATCGCCATCAGCTTGTCGACCGTCCCGACAATGTCGAGCCCGGTTATCAGGCCGGTACTTGTCTGGATGCTGGGCATGGCTCGATGCGAAGGAAACGGATGGTGGATTTGGATTTGCGGCAGACCGAACCGCCAGCGGCCGTGCGGCAGCGCAAAATGATCCGTATGTTCCTTGATCGGCTTTCGAGTAGAGACAGCCCAAGTTTTTCTGTTCAGCGAAATCGTGCCGAAAGGGAAGTCGTTGCAAAATAGCCAGAGAATGTCGATCGCACCGACTGAACCGCCCCCCGCTCCGGTGGCGTCTCGGTCGATTTTTCCCCGTTGCGCATCTTGCTAAAGCGGCCTCGGCACGGTAGCTTCTTATGTTTTGCGACGGGGCGGCAACGCATCGCCTGTCGAGCGAGTGAAGCAACTTATAGTCCTTTGTTATCGGAGGGTCGTGGCGTGATGGAGCCAATCGTGCCCAAAGAGGCCTTTTTCACTAAGGGCGTGGGCAAACACCGGAACAAGTTGCAGAGTTTCGAGTTGGCGTTGCGCGATGCGGGCATCGAGAAGTGCAACCTGGTGCGCGTGTCGAGTATTTTCCCGCCGCACTGCAAACTGATTTCCACCAAGTTGGGAATATCGAAGCTGCAACCCGGTCAGATTGCCCATGTGGTTCTGGCCGAAGCGTCAACCAATGAGCCGTCGCGCTTGGTCGGCGCCGGGATCGGGCTGGCGCAGCCAGCCCAAGGCGAGCAGTATGGCTACATCAGCGAGCATCACGATTACGGCATCACCGAACCCCGCCTGCGCGACCTTGTCGAAGACATGGCTGCCACCATGTTGGCAACAACCCTGGGAATCGAATTCGATCCGGAAACGGCCTACGACAAGCGCAAAGAAATCTACTTGATGTCGGGTAAAATCATTCGAACCCGCGCCTGTGTGCAAACGGCCGAAGGCGATAAGAACGGGCTGTGGACAACCGTCGTCGCGTCGGCTGTGTTCCTTTACTGAGTCTGGTCCAACGCGATTCCGAATTCGGTCGCCGGTAGAGCGGGCCGGTTGATTGCGCGATTGGGCCGCCCGCGCCGGTTTCCGATTTTCGCGGTCTTGGTTCTACCGTGCACGACGTGAAGCCAGTTCCTTCGTGCAGCGGAAGAGCGGCCGTTTCTGTGCGAGAGCAGTACAGGCCGCGTCTCGGTTGCCGCAGTCTCATTGTGTGTCTGCCGGCCGTTGTCGCAGGGTATGCCAAGCGATTAGCGTTCTTCTTTGGGCCGGTCGTTCGGTCGGCCGCTAATCCCGTGCGCGCGCGAGGTATTCGTCTCGGACGATCGCATCGATTTCCCGAATTGCCTGCTCGCGTTTGTCTTGTTGCGATTGGGCCTCGGCCGCGAGGAACGCGAGCCGCTGGTGCCGCTGATTATTGCGGTCGAAGCGCCGAATGTTGAGTTGGGCGAACATCCCCGGCGTGCCGAAACCCTTGCCGCCGACGATGCTTTGAGCCGCCGCAAGCTGCCCGACGATCTCGCTGTTGAGGATCGCCGCCAGGTAGTAGGCCTCGTCCGCCTCGCGGCACGGCACGAACACGCACGTTTCCTGCGGCACATAGGGCTTCTCGCCGAGCAACGGATCGCGGCACGGACCAAGCGCAACGGCTCGAATAATCTTGTCCATCCGCCGCCAAACGACCTTGTAGGGACTGAGCGTGTAGGGGCCGACGTTGTACATCGACCAATAGGGTCCGTGGGCCTGATAGCGTCGAAAGGCGGCCCGTTGCAACAACGCCGCCTGATGGGCTGCAAGGTATTGGTAGCAATGCGGGAAAGCCTGCGACAATCGCGACTCGTCGATGCCGGTGCGCGTGCTCGGGTCTTGAACGAGCAGAATGGCGAGTCGCCCGCCATCTGCTCCGCTTCGGGACGAAGCTTCGTCGGTGCAACGCAAACAGAATCGATCCACATCTTGCCATCGCACCAACGGATAGAGCAAGTCCGGCTCGATCACCATCGATCCGCGAGCTGCGTTCGGCGCGGCAGGTCTGGCTCGTTCGCCCTTTTTCGCCCTGCCGCGTTTCGATGGGGCAACGGATTCGACAATTACCCCGTCCGCGGCTTTGCCGACAACACGGAGCCAATAAATCCCGTTCGCCCCGCCGCTATTCGCTCCCAAATGGGCCTGATATTCCGACAGGCCAACCAATGAGGCCAGGTCGATGGCCGAATCGATCGATTGAATAATCCAGGGAGCGCCGGGCGCATCGCCTCGAACGGGCGCGGCCTGGCAGCGATGGACGACGAGCGACGGCCCGGCATCCGAGGGGTGGTCGAGTAACGCTTCGCGGGCCTCGACGGGAATAGGCCGAGGAGCATCATCGGTCGTCCCACGGTCGGGCACTTGCCTCGAGCCATCGGCCGCCGGCCCGAATCCGTTGCAACCGGCGCCGCCCTGCTCCAGATGGGTGAGCGGAGTGCTTGGAATCGTTTCGGCGCATTCCGCCGGGGTCCAGCGATAGCACTCGACGGGAAACTGGGTCGGCCGCCCTTTTTCGATGCAGACAGTACACGTCCAATTACTCGCGGCGAATACGCGAACTCGGGAGTAGTCGTCAACACGAAAGACGCCAAGCTTCGTTCCGTCGGGCAGAACGAAGCGGCGGAAACCATCGCCTGATCCGGCCGATTGAAAAACGATTTGGGGCAGCACCATCGCCAAACGACCGCCGAGGGCCAGATACCGATCGGCGGCCGCATAAACCATCAGCATCGAAAGGTCTTTCTTCGCACCGCCGTGACGCGCGGCAGCAGCCCCCAGCGAGAACAAACCATAGTGCAACCACAATGGCTTTGTCGCATTCCGATAATCGGCCGGCAGGTGATCCCAAGCAATCCAAGGCGGGTTGCCGACCACGAAATCGAATGGCCGACTGAATACACCGGTCGGCGGCGGCGAAAGAATCGAGTCTGCGGCGACAATCGGCAATTCGTCGGGCATTTCGTCCAGCAGCCCGCGCAGCGCCGCCAGCAAATTAGCTCGCGCGGTCCAAACAGCCAGCGGATTGATATCGATTCCGGCTACGGAATCGAGCACATGCCTAACCAGCCCGCGCCGTTCCTCGACACTCCAAGCGGCGGGCGGCGGCCCAACCAGCCGCGATACCGCCTGGCAAAGAAAGGTTCCCGACCCGCACGCCGGATCGATCAATCGCCCATTCGAAATTCCCCGGTAGCCTGCGGCATCAAGGAGACGGCCCGCTAGCCAATCGGGGGTATAGTACTCCCCGCCCCAATGCCGCCATGATCGTGCGAAAAGATCGTGGTGCAGGTTCTTGAAAAGATCGCCCTCAGCCCGCCCCCTTCCAGATTCCCGGCAATCGGCAAGTCGCCGAATCTCCGACCGCAATTCGGGACTCCGCGCCAGGTCGCGGCCGAGGCTCACCACCGCGTCGGAGAGCATGCCGTCTTCCGCACAGTCCTGCCGCCCCCGGCGTTCGTCCCCGTCGGAAGGTTCGCGCAGGGATCGCCCAAGCAAACCGACCACCGCTTCAAAGGGCCACGACTCGTACAGTGCCGCCGTCACCGCGACGACGATCGCCAAATAGTATTGCTCAATTGCGCGGCGGGCCGCCTTCGAAGCCTCGAAAGTCTTGGTTGAGAAATCAGGCTCGCCAAACCGGGCGAAACGGCTGATCGATGACCCGGCAATCGCCGAGCGCCGGCCGAAAAGACGTGTGATTGCTTGCGATAACGATACTGACGAGGAATCACAACTTCGGGCAGACATGACCGATATTCTGCCCCAGCACGCCCGGCATCACAAGGTGAGACCTTCCCGTCGTCCAATCAAGCTCAGCCGAACCGAGCCGTTGTCGAAAACCCAGATGCCGCCTCACGAGAGACTGATGCGACGCGAATAACGCCTGGAAACAAAAAACGGCTGCACCCGACTACTCATCGGAATGCAGCCGCTACCGGGGGGAACGGTCTATCCAAAGCACCAGGTCGATCGATTTGCCGTATTGCAAACGGGTCCGTGTGGCAAACCGTTTCGACCTCAGGCCGTCTTTTCTGCTGGAGCCTCGCCGCGCCACACACCAACACGACGAGGCTCCGAAAAAGTCACCACAAACCTTCTCGCCAAGTCCGTCGGGCCAACCGTGCGGTTGCCCGCACGGAATCGCATCACCTAACGAATTATTGCCCGGGGCGAAAATTATGTCAAGTGTGGCTGGCAAAAATATTTTCGAATCGGGGTCGAAGGCGGAGGCACAGTCGGACGAACAGTGAAGCAGCCGGCGGGTATCCTCGGCGAGAAGTTTCTTCAGCGGGCAAAGCGCCATGGGGCGAAATGGTCGGCCTCGATTTCGTCGAGATTGGCGAGCCGAACTTCTCCGAGTTGCTGAAGATACTCGATTCGGGCACCCACATCGGTCAGCGCGAGTACCCCGCGAAACCCCGCCAACTCGCCGTACATCTGCTGAGCAAGCTCGGCCAGGGTCGGCGGCCGAGAGGCATCGGCAATGAACCCCAAGAGCCGGTCGCAACGGCGGCGATGGCTTTGCCGAATGGTCTCGATCCGATGAGCCAGATTGTGGATCGCCTCCTCATGCGAGGCCAAGCCGAGGCGGAAACCGTCGGCCGGCTCAACCCGGCGAAGCGAATCGAGGTAATGAGCCAACCCAAGGAAGGGACTGATCCGCTCGGGCCATTGCTGAGGGACGGTCCGTGCAAGAATGTGATCGGCCGTCAGCAACACGTCGCCCACGGCAATACAACAATGGCCGGCCGAGTGACCGGGCGTATGAATGATCTTCAAACCGTCCAGCTCTTGGCCGTCGGACAGCCGGCGATCGACGCGTACGGGTTCAAGCCGGGCGCGTTCGAATCGCGAAGCCGCCAAGAGCTGCCCGCGAAGGGGTTGATCCACCCCGGCTTCAACCAAGAACAGGCCGAGCCGCTGCTTGCTCATCACGGCATATTCTTCCCAAGCCGCCAGCGCGCCGGCATCAAGCGGATGAGCAACAACCTCGGCAGGCATGATGCGAACGAGCTGACTCAGCCCGCCGAAATGGTCGAGATGCGCATGCGTGATGATGATGCGACGAATGTCGGCCGGCGCGATCGGCTCGCCGAACTCGTGCCGGACTCGATCAATCCCCGAAAGGATCTCCGCCGTGCATTGTCCGATTCCACTGCCGGCATCGACCAGGGTCGGAGGCCCTGCGCCGACGAGCAAGTAAACGCGCAGAGGCAAGTCGGGCAAGGCCAAACAGGGAATGCGATAGATTCGCACGCCGTTGCTCGAAACGTACTGCGTCAGGCGCGGCACGACCACCCTCGTTATCGAAAGAGTTCGCCGATGGCTTGGGCGGCAGCAGACCGCATCGACACGGAACACCCCTTCGGCAACCCGCGATTGAGCACGAGAAACCTCGGTGTCGCGGCCGCGCGTTGCCGGGAGATCGCGCGCCGGCGATCGCGCGTTGCGCATGCCCCGGAAGCACAGCAATTCGGACGGACAACGGGGCGCCCGAACCGAAATCGAACAAAGGCGGGGCCGCAACGCGAGCGAACGATCCGAGCAAGCCCCGACCAACGCAGCCGATCAGTGCGAAGCCGAGACCTGCTGGTTCTCGGGCGACTTGCTTGAGCTTCCGAGGAAGACCAATTGCTTTCGTTCGCCCACTTCTTTGACCTCGATCGTAATCGTGTCTTTCCCCTCGAATTCGCCCTTGAGCAACTCCTCGGACAGCGGGTCTTCCACGAAGTTTTCGATGGCCCGCCGCAGAGGACGAGCACCGAAATCGAGATTCGACCCCTTCTTGATGAGGAACTTCTTCGCTTCGTCCGTGAGGACCAACGACAAACCGCGCTCGCTCAACCGTTCGCGTACCTTTCGGAGTTCCATTTCGATCACTTCGCCCAGATCGCTTTGGGTGAGATGGCGGAACACGATTACGTCGTCGCAGCGGCCGAGGAACTCGGGCCGGAAGACCTTTTCGATCTGTTCGAGCACGCGGGATTTCATGCTTTCGTACGAGGCGTCGTCGTCGGGCTTTTGGAACCCGAAGGCCGACTCGTTCTTGATCGCCTCGGCGCCCGCGTTCGTCGTCATGATCACGATCGTATTGCGGAAGTCGACGTTGCGACCGAAGCTGTCGGTCAACCGCCCCTCTTCCATGATTTGGAGCAGCATGTTGAAGACATCGGGATGGGCTTTTTCGATTTCGTCGAGCAAGACGACCGAGTATGGCCGGCGACGGATCTTTTCGGTCAGTTGCCCGCCTTCCTCGTAGCCGACGTAGCCCGGCGGCGCACCGACCAAGCGGCTGACATTGTGCTTCTCCATGTACTCGCTCATGTCGATTTGCACCAGCGCATCGGAATCGCCGAACATGAACTCGGCCAGCGCCTTGGCCAACAGGGTTTTGCCCACGCCGGTCGGACCGGCGAACACGAAGCAACCGGTCGGCCGCCGCGGGTCTTTCAAGCCGCTGCGGCTTCGCCGCACCGCCTTGGCGACCGCCTTGATCGCCTCGTCTTGACTGACAACGCGCTTGTGCAGCTCCGCCTCCATCTGCATCAGCCGCACCGAATCCTCGCGGGTCATCCGCGTCAGCGGCACGCCCGTGATCTTCGACACGACCTCGGCAATCACGTCTTCATCGACCACGCCGTCGGTTTCCCGAGACTTCTCGCGCCATTCCTGGGTGATCGTCTGCTTCTTCTTGCGAAGTTTGTCCGCTTGGTCGCGCAGCGCGGCCGCCTTCTCGAAGTCTTGATTGGCGACGGCCTCTTCTTTCTCTTTGTTGAGCCGCTCGACCTCTTCATCGATCTCCTTGAGGTCCGGCGGACGGGTCATCGACTTCAGACGAACGCGCGCCCCGGCCTCGTCGATCACGTCGATCGCCTTATCGGGCAGGCAGCGGCCGGTAATGTATCGGCTCGAAAGCTCGACGGCCGCCTCGATCGCGTCGTCGGTGATGCGAACGTGATGATGTTGCTCGTACCGGTCGCGCAGCCCCTTGAGAATCTCCACCGTTTCCGATTTTGTCGAAGGTTCAACCATCACGACCTGGAATCGGCGGTCCAGCGCGCTGTCTTTTTCGATGTATTTCCGATACTCGTCCAACGTCGTCGCGCCGATGCATTGAATCTCGCCGCGCGACAGCGCCGGCTTGAGCACATTGCTGGCATCGATTGCCCCCTCGGCGCCGCCGGCGCCGACCAGGGTGTGCAACTCGTCGATGAAGAGAATGGTGTTCTTCGCCCGGCGGACTTCGTTCATCACGGCCTTGATCCGCTCTTCGAACTGGCCGCGATACTTCGTGCCGGCCACCATCATCGCTAGATCAAGGACGACAATTCGGCGGTCGAGCAGGATCTCGGGCACATTGCCCTCGACAACGCGCTGCGCGAACCCCTCGACGATCGCCGTCTTTCCCACGCCGGCCTCGCCCAACAGCACCGGATTATTCTTCGTCCGGCGTGCGAGAATCTGCATCGTCCGCTCGATCTCTTTTTCGCGGCCGATCACCGGATCGAGCTTGCCCTGACGAGCCAACTCTGTCAGGTCGCGACCGAAACTATCCAGCGCAGGCGTCTTCGACTTGCCTCGCTGCTGTCCTTCCGCCACGGCGCCCGGCGGCGTCTGGCCGCCGAACAGCCCCCCCGGCCGATCCGAACCCTCGGCGCCTTCCATCCCGTGCCCCAACAGATTGAGCACTTCCTCGCGAACCTCTTCGAGCTTCAGCCCCAGATTCATCAGAACCTGGGCAGCCACTCCCTCCTGCTCGCGGAGCAGACCCAAAAGGATGTGTTCGGTGCCCACATAGTTGTGGCCCAAATTTCGCGCCTCTTCCATCGAGTACTCGATCACCTTCTTCGCCCGAGGCGTTTGCGGCAGCTTGCCCATCGTGACCATGTCGGGCCCGCTCTGTACGAGCTTTTCCACCTCGAGCCGAATCTTGCGCAGATCAACGTCGAGGTTCTTCAGCACATTGGCCGCCACCCCGCTGCCTTCCTTGATCAGGCCCAGCAGGATATGTTCCGTGCCGATGTATTCGTGGTTGAACCGTTGCGCCTCTTGGTTGGCCAGTTGCATCACCTTGCGGGCACGGTCGGTAAATCGTTCGTACATCTCCAAAAACCTCGAACAGTGTTATGTAGTTTTCGTCTCAGTAATCAGTTCACGTTGCGAGATAACGCCGGAGGGCGTCGCTGCCACACTCCCCGCAAATTGTTGTTTGATCCACGGAACACCCAAACGGACCTCGAACCCGCTGCGACCTCCCTTGCTCGACAGCAATGAATAAACCCGAGGAAAACGAAAACCGGTCGCACCGGGCACAATGCCCAAACGTCTGATTGCCCTGGCGACGGTCGTTTTCTCGACAAGCGAGTGGACTGATTCAAGGCAATCGAACCCGTGTTGCCCGATCCGAACAACACTAGCTTTCACGGGATGCCGAGGCCGGCCTGCCGCTCCGTTTTTTTCCAGCCGTCGGCCGCTGCCGCAATTATGCCACGCGCAACGACTTCGGCGAAGGACCCCGTCGGTTTGACGCAGCGGCTATTTCGCCGAACTCGTCTCGGCTGCTGCCGGCGCTAAAATCCTCATCTTCAACGCAATCTGCACATGCGCCCGCTTTGTGCTCCCGCGCGACGTCATCGTTCTGGAGACAGCCGACGCCAGGCGACGTTTCCGAAGCACGCGCCCGACTGCCATCCGTTTGTTCCGCCTCTGTTATTATTTCCGTCGCTGACGGATAATCGGTTTCATCCCGGCTCTCCGCGTCTGCCACCAATTGACGCTCTCGGCATATCTCCCAATGCCAGGCAGCAGCGGCCTCAAGCCCCTGGAGGAACTCCAAATGCGTCAATGCCTCGTCGAATCGCTTGCGGTGACGCAACAACGTGGCAAGCAACAACCGCGACTCCACGTCCTCCTCGTCGCGCGCAAGCAAACCGGCGAGAAGCCGCTCGGCCTCAAACCAATCGCCTCGCAAATAATGGTGCAATGCAGCAGCAAACCCTTGTTCAGCAGGCGGTTCCGGCGAAGGCACCGCAACGGTGCGCAACGCGCGCCACGCCCACCATGCCGCCGCGCCCCACCCGATCGCCAACGAGAGCCACAAGGCAGCCTTCAGGCCGTGGCCCAGCAGTTCAATCCAAACAAAGCTGCTGAGCAAAGCCAGATTCAGCACCGCGGCCGCGCTGGCCGCCACCACCAAACCCAACGTTTGGCCTCGATAAAGAAAAGGCAGGCCCGGCCAAAGGAACACCGCCCAAGGCATCTTGCCCATCAGACTCCTCCCGCACCATCCGTTGTGCGTTGTACTGCCGCCTCGGCGGTTCACCGAATGGCCGCCCTGCCGCCCACTTTGGTGGGGAAACAACCGGCTGGCGAGGGCACCGAGGTGAATCTCGAGCGCAATGATCTGCCTGCTTCGGAATTGTAACGGCCGAACCGTATCGGATCAAGGCAAACAACTGCCGGGCACTGCGAGCGGCCGACAACGGATTGATCGCCTCAAGTCGTTTTGCGACAATCAGTAGCATCTGGAATCCGCCGGGCAAACAACCGCCTACCTCCAAGTGGACAAATGGACAACTTGAACCCCTGCGAACAGATGTCGGCCTATCGAGCCATCGATGCCGCCGAGAACCGTGCCCGCGAGGCGTTGCGCGTTCTGGAAGACGTAGCGCGGTTCGCGTTGAATGATCGGCATTTGACCGACCGAAGCAAGGTCATCCGGCATCAGCTCAGCGCTGCGGTGGCGGTTGTCCCCGGCAAATATCGAGTCCGCGCCCGCGACACCCTTGCCGACGTGGGCACGTCGCTGAGCACGCACGGCGAGGGCGACCGACGGAAGATCGACGACATCATCGCTGCCAACGAATCTCGCGCCGCGGAGGCGCTCCGCTCGTTGGAAGAATGGTTGAAACTGATCAGCGCAGACGCCGCTGCCCAGGTTAAACAGCTTCGCTATCTTGTGTACACGCTGTCGCGAAGCATGCAGTTGGCGATTGCGAGCCGATCACGATTTGAAGACGCCCGCCTCTATGTTCTCATCGACGGCCGCGAGTCGATATCGCATTTCCAACGGCTGTGCGAGTTGCTGGTTGAGGCTGGCGCAGGCGTGTTGCAACTGCGCGATAAGCGATTGCCCGACCGCGATCTGATCGAGCGGGCTCGGGCGATGTGCGAAATCGCGCAAGGCTCGAAAACCCTGTGTGTGGTGAACGATCGGCCCGACTTAGCCGCTCTGAGCGGAGCGACGGGCGTCCATGTCGGGCAAGACGAATTGGGCGTCGGCGATGCACGCCGCGTGCTCGGCCCCTGCGGGATCGTCGGCGTATCGACGCATTCGATCGAGCAGGCCAGGCAGGCGGTCCTCGACGGAGCCGACTACATCGGCGTTGGCCCGACCTTCCCCTCCGGCACAAAGCAATTCGATGCGTTCCCGGGCTTGCCGTTGTTGCGGGCGGTTGCGGCAGAGATCAGCCTGCCAGCCTTCGCCATCGGCGGCATAACCGAAGAGAACCTCGACGCGGTGCTGGAGTGCGGCATCACGCGCGTGGCGGTCAGTCAGGCGGTGATAAACGCCCCTTCGCCTGCCGCAGCAGTGCGCCGATTCAACGAGCGACTAGCCGCGACGGCCGCAGCCCGCGACCAATGATGTCCGACGAATAAAGTCCGACGAACGCGGCCTCGCCAACCTGCTCCCAAAAAACCGATGCGCCGCGCGCAATCAGGTTCCCGGCGTGCGGCCCGACTTGAGAAGATCGGTATAAACCTTGGTGTAGATCGGCAGATGGCGATAGTACACCTCGAGCATGTAGATCGAAAGGCAGGTGACGTATAGTCGGCCGCCGTGCCGTGCCCAAGCGTCTTCACTGGGGCGATAGGGATCCCAACTGCCCGATTCGGGACCGCTTTTCACCTGCTGCTCGCACATGACCTGCCGCATCACCGTATTCCAGCGTTTCCACCACTCGCCTTCCATGTGGTGGCAGGCTTGCGTCGCGTAGTACCAGTAGTACACATCACGGTTCTTGGTGAAGCTGATCAGGTTGTCGTCGCGCGTGATCCAGTCCATGGCGTCAACCATGCGCGGGTCGGTTCGCCGCCAGCCCAAGTATTGGCGGCACAGCATGGCCTCCGCCGTCATTGCCAATCTCGGTTCGCCGCCTTTCTGATAGGGATAGCGGGAGCCGTCGGCCTGGGCGATGCGATCAAGGAACCGCTCGACTTGGTGCAGATTCTCGGCCGGAACATCGATCCCGGCCATCCGCGCGCTTTGCAGGGCCATAACGATCCAGCCCGTCACCGAAAGGTCGCTATCGGCGTTCGGGCTGTATCGCCAACCGCCTTCCGAGCTTTGCGACTTGAGGCAATATTGTACGGCACGCTCGGCGGCATCGCGGAACCGCTGATCTTTGGTCATCGTCAAGATTTCGCATACGGCGATCGTACACTGGCCCTGCGTGTAGAATCGATGGTTGAACGGGCCTTCCACAAAGAAGCAGCCGTCCGCATTCTGTTCCTTGAGGAGCCACTGCCACCCCTTGGAAACGTTGGCCTTGAATCGCCCCTCGAGGTGCGTGTCGCCGTAGCCTTGGAACGCCAGCAGCGCCATCGCCGTGGCGGCCTGGGGATTGTCGAAGGCCTTCTCGACGCCGTCGCGGTACGGGCCGGAGAGGCTCCACGAGCCGTCGCGCTGCTGTTGACGGGCCAGCCATTCCAACCCGCGAAGAACGGCCTCCTCGGTCGTCGCGTTCCCCCCATACCGGCCGAGCAAGGCTCGCTTTACGCCGGCATCGCGTCCGTCGAGCGCCAGACCGATCGCGTTGGCCGCAATGTCGCTGACGGCCGTTGTGCCGTCGGGCGAAGGTTCGGTTTCGCTGAAGGGCGTGGCGAACGGGTTCTCGACCGGCGGAAGATTCGCCTCGGCCAAAACAGGCTTTTGCACAGTGAAGTCGTCCTCCACTGCCAGCGGAGAATCGATTTCGACTTGGTTCCCCAATTGCTCCGCGTAGATCAATTCCTCGTCTATCGTGTCCTCGGCTTCCGCAGTGAGTTCTACCGACGACACGACCGCTGCCGCCCCCGCAGCGATCAAGCCCAGGATAATCATCAACAACATGTGGACAGCCGTGCTGATCAACCAGGGCGGCGTGTTGCGAACAGCCTTTTCGTAAATGTCTTCGTCTTCTTCATCCTCTTGAGCTCCAGCCATTGCCGGCCGTTGGCCCGCCACCCCAGCGGCAACAGGTTGGGGACGCGCCGGTTGAACGGGCGCCGGCCGCCCACCCTGAAGCCGAGCAGCCCCGGCAGGTTGGCTGCCCGCCGTTGTTCCCATCACCGGGGCAACCGCGATACCCGGCTGAACTGACGTCGCTCCGGGCGCATAGGGCTGCACTGCGGGCTGAACAGGAACGGCTTGCGACTGAGCGGACACCGCACCGGGCATGGCCGCAGGGGCAACACGAACATCGCGCGCACCAGGCTGGCTCGATAGAAAGGCCGAGTTGATAGAAGAGCGAGCATGCCCCCCCGCACCGGAGCCCCCTCCAGTCGGTTGGTTCGCCGCCGGCTGAGGCACCGCAGGAGGGACGACAGTCGGCTGAATGGGCACAGGGGTCGGCCGTTGCGGGTCGATTGGCTGGATCGGGCCCCCGCCGGGAAAATAGATCGGTCCCGGTTGAATATTCGATTCGCTGCCGGCCATCTCCCCCTCCTGGTTGCACCGCGTGCTCGCAGCCCCCCCGTCCGATTTTTTAGTTTACCAGCCCCTTGCGCAAGCGCCAAGAAAACTCGGGGTTCGCCATTACTGAACTTTCGCAGATTTCAAGCCGCTCAAGCGGCGAGATTTAGGTAGTTTTTCAGTGCTTCGAATAATTGACG
>Ga0308414_1000780_pt1 | contig 20732 bp, 14 predicted proteins | sample HotsprSampleOS50_FD_205667 | JGI IMG/M metagenome (GOLD analysis project Ga0308414, IMG submission 205667) | Hot spring phototrophic mat microbial communities from Octopus Spring, Yellowstone National Park, Wyoming, United States - 20090730_OS50 ...
ATTCACAACCTCGCTCTCGTCGATGAGCTCGACGTCGAGTTCGAACCCCACCTCATCGCCGTCACCGGCGAAACCGGCGCCGGCAAATCCATGATCCTCGGCTCTCTCCTCCTCCTCCTCGGCCAGCGCGCCGAAACCGGCCTCGTCCGCAAAGGCGCTTCCCGCGCCTCCATCGAAGCCGTCTTCGAAGCACCTAACGGCCTCCCTCGCCCCCTCGCCGATGCCCTCCGCGGCCTCGCCATTCAACTCGATCCCAACGAGCCTCTCATCTTCCGCCGCGAACTCTCCGACAACGGCCGCCCCCTCGCCCACATCGCCGGCCGCCTCGTCCCCGTCCGCCAGCTCGGCGAAATCTCCTCCCGCCTCCTCGACATCCACTCCCAACACGACCAGCAATCCCTCACCCAGCGCCGCTGGCAACGCGATGCCCTCGACGCCTTCGCCGGCGCCACCGCCCTCGCCGATTCCCTCCGCTCCCTCTTCGATCAATGGTCCGCCGCCCAGCACCAACACGACGACTGCCTCGCTCGCGAACGCGAGCTCCGCCGCTCCGAAGACCTCCTCCGCTTCCAACTTAACGAAATTTCCAACGCCCACCTCTCCCCCGGCGAAGAATCCCTCCTCCTCGAACGCGAAAATATCCTCGCCAACGCCGATAAACTCACCTCCACCACCAACGCACTCCTCGCCCTCCTCCAACACGACGAACACGGCATCTCCCCCGCCCTCCAACAGCTGCAACGCCTGTTGCTCCACATGCAACAACTCGATCCCCATACCGCCGAATGGTCCGCTCTCGTCTCCACCGCCCAACACAACCTCGCCGAATTCGAACGCCTCTGCTCCTCCTATGCGGATCACATCGAATCCGATCCCGCCGAGCTCGCCCGCGTCCAAGCTCGCCTCCATCTCATTCACCAGCTCAAAAAAAAATACGGCGATTCCATCCCCGATATCCTCGCCTTCGCCGAAAAAACCAAACAAGAACTCGCAGCCCTCGGCTCCTTCGAAGAACGCGTGCATGAACTCAAAGCCCGCGCCGATGCCCTCCGCGCCGATCTCGAAAAAACCGCCGCTGAACTCTCCGCCCGCCGCCGCGCCGCCGCCCCTAAATTCGCCCGCGCCGTCGAAAATGAACTCGCTCATCTCGGCATGCAACAAACCCGCCTCTCCGTCGCTCTTCAGCCCCTCGATGCCATCTCCTCCTCCGGCGCTGAATCCGTCGAGTTCCTCGCCGCTACCAACCCCGGCGAAGACCCAAAACCCCTCGCTAAAATCGCCTCCGGCGGCGAACTCTCCCGCATCACCCTCGCCCTCAAGTGCGTCGCCACCTGCCGCGACGATGTCCCCGTCCTCATCTTCGATGAAATTGATGCCGGCATCAGCGGCTCCGTCGCACACGCCGTCGGCGAACGCCTCCGCCGCCTCAGCGCCTCCCATCAAGTCTTCGTCATCACCCATATGGCTCAAATTGCCGCTCGCGCCGCCTCTCATTTCGCCGTCTCTAAATCCATCGCCGCCGACCGCACCACCGTCGCCATGTCCCTCCTCTCCGGCTCAACCCGCGAAGACGAACTCGCCCGCATGCTCGGCGGCGATTCCAAAGCCGCTCGCGCCCATGCCCGCGAACTCCTCGCCTCCGAAAACCCCGCGTCGCCTTCTTCTTCCCGTAAAAAATCTGCTCCCTAACCACTATGGAGATCCTCATCATGTCTGCTTCTTTCTCTCATAACCTCTCGCGCTCTGCGCTCTTTCTCATTTACCTCCTCGCTCTCTTCTCTCTCTCCGCCTGCTCTAATCAATCATCTAAAGAACCTTCAATGCAAACTTCAAAACCCTCCCAACCTCCCATCGCCGTTATTGACACCTCCCTCGGCACCATCAAAATCCAATGTATGCCCGACAAGGCCCCCAAAACCTGCGCCAACTTCATCGCCCTCGCCAAAAAAGGCTTCTACAACGGCCTCTCCTTCCACCGCGTTATCCCCAATTTCATGATCCAAGGCGGCTGCCCCAAAGGCGACGGCACCGGCGATCCCGGCTACAAAATCCCCGCCGAATTCAACGACACCAAGCACGTCCCCGGCATCGTCTCCATGGCCCGTGCCGCTGATCCCAATAGCGCCGGTTCACAGTTCTTCATCTGCGTCGCCACTTGCCCGTGGCTCGACGGCCAGTACACCGCCTTCGCCAAAGTCATCGAAGGCCAGGACGTCGCCAACAAAATCAGCAACGTCCCACGCGGCCCCAACGACAAACCAAACACCCGCGTCGCCATTAACTCCATCACCATTCAGGAATAACGCATGCCCCTCTACCTCGTCACCGGCGGCGCCGGCTTCATCGGCTCCCACCTCGTCGAAGAGCTCCTCAAACGCGGTGAATCCGTCCGCGTCTTCGACAACCTCTCCACCGGCCGCCGCCAAAACCTCGCCCCCTTCCTCTCCCATATCGAGTTCATCGAGGGCGACATCCGCGATCCCAGCGCCGTCCAGCGCGCCATCCACGGCGTCTCCTTCGTCCTCCATCAGGCCGCCCTCCCCTCCGTCCCGCGCTCCGTCCAAGACCCCCTCTCCTCCAACGCCGTCAACGTTGACGGCACCCTCAACCTCCTCTGGGCCGCCAAACACGCCGGCGTCCAGCGCGTCGTCTATGCCAGCTCCTCTTCCGTCTATGGCAATCTCGCCGTTTCGCCCAAACACGAAGACCTCACCCCCGCGCCCGCTTCCCCCTACGCCGTCTCCAAACTCGCCGCCGAATACTACTGCCGCGTCTTCTACCAAATCTACGGCCTCGAAACCGTCGCCCTGCGCTACTTCAACGTCTTCGGCCCGCGCCAAGACCCAGACTCCCCCTACGCCGCCGTCATCCCCATTTTTATCAAACGCTTGCGCGCCGGCCTCCCTCCCATCATCAACGGCGACGGCTCCCACACCCGCGACTTCACCTACGTCGCCAACGTCGTCCACGCCAATCTGCTCGCCTGCACTGCGCCACGCGCCCCAGGCGCCGTCATGAATATCGCCTGTGGCAGCAGCACAAGCCTCCTCACCCTCGCCGCCGAGCTCAACCGCATCCTCGGCACCAACATCCCGCCCCAGCACGGCCCCCCACGCCCCGGCGACGTCCTCCACTCCTGCGCCGACATCCGCCGCGCCCAACATCTCATCGGCTACTCCCCCGTCTGCTCCTTCGCCGACGGCCTAACCCGCACCGCCCTCGCATAATGCCCCTCTCCCCTCCCTCTCCCCGTAAGGGCGAGGCCTGCCTCGCCACGCTCCCCCTCCTCTCCCTCTCCGGCCGCAACACCTTCGAAATGCCCGAGCTCCCCAGCATCAACACCCTCCCCCCGCGTGCCACCCTCATCCCCTTCGACTCGCCCGATACAGCCAAGTCATGCGACCGCTCGCGCTCCCCCTACTGGCTCTCCCTCGACGGCACCTGGGATTTCTCCCTCTTCCCCAGCCCCGCCGCCGTCCCTCATGACATCTTCTCTCACTCCTCATGGTCTCCCATCGCCGTCCCCGGCAACTGGACCATGCAAGGCTTCGCTAAGCCCCACTATACCAATATTGTCATGCCATTTTCTGAACGCCCGCCGCTCGTCCCCGCCGATAACCCCACCGGCGTCTACCGCCGCTCCTTCTCACTCCCCACTCACTGGCACGGCCGCCGCACCGTCCTCCACTTCGGCGGCTGCGAAGGCGCCCTCTACGTCTACCTCAACGGCCACCCCGTCGGCATGCACAAAGACGCCCGCACCCCCGCCGAATTTGATATATCCAATTTTGTCGTCTGCAATCAACACAATGTGTTGATTGCCCTCGTCTCCCGCTGGTCCGATGCCAGCTTCATCGAAGACCAAGACCATTGGTGGCAATCCGGCCTCCATCGCGAAGTCTATCTCTATTCCACTATCTCACCCCACATCCAAGACATCTTCGCCCGCGGCGATCTCCTCGATAATTATCGCGACGGCCTCCTGCACGTCACTTGCAGCATCGGCTTTCCCGCCCAAGCACTCCCGCCCTGCCAGCTCTCCCTCCAGCTCTACGACCCCAAGGGCCGCCCCCTCTTCCGCTCACCCCTCTCGGCCAAACTCGGCGATCACCATCTCCCCCCGCATCAGGCACGCTTCCAGCACCCGCTCCGCTCCCCCTTGCGCTGGTCCGCCGAATCGCCCTCTCTCTACACCTGTGTCCTCACCCTCTCCTCCCACGCTGGCTCCGAATCCGCTGCCTGCCGCATCGGCTTCCGCCGCGTCGAAATCAAAAACCGCCAGCTCCTTATCAACGGCCAACCCGTCTACTTCAAAGGCGTCAACCGCCATGACCACGACGACACCTCCGGCACAGCCCTCTCCCGCGCTTCTATGGAGCTCGACGCCAAAACCATGAAACAATTTAACATTAACGCCGTCCGCACGTCTCATTACCCCAACGATCCCTATTGGCTTGACCTCTGCGACCAATACGGCCTCTACGTCATTGACGAAGCCAACATCGAGGCCCACGCCTATTATCACGACTTGTGTTCCGATCCCCGCTACACCAGCGCCTTCATCGCCCGCGTCCGTGCCATGTTCGAACGCGACAAAAATCATCCCTCGGTTATTATGTGGTCCCTCGGCAATGAGTCCGGCTTCGGTGTCAATCACGAAGCCGCCGCCGGCTACCTGCGCGGCGCCGATCCCTCCCGCCTCCTCCACTACGAAGGCGCCATCGCAACCTTCAGCGGCCATTCCTGGGATTCCAACCACCGCGTCACCGATGTCGTCTGCCCCATGTATCCAGAAATCAAAGACATCGTCCGCTGGGCCCGCACCTCCAACGACCCACGCCCCCTCATCATGTGCGAATACTCTCACGCCATGGGCAACAGCAATGGCTGCCTCTCAGATTATTGGCACGCCATCCGCTCCACTCACGGCCTTCAGGGCGGTTTTATTTGGGAGTGGATTGATCACGGTATCAAATCCACAACCCCCGATGGACAGACCTATTGGGCCTATGGCGGCGACTTCGGTGCCCTCCCTAATGACGTCAATTTTTGTGCAGATGGCATTGTCTGGCCAGATCGCACTCCTCATCCGGCCCTCTATGAATTTAAACACATCGCCCAGCCTGTTTCAGTTGAGCCGGTTGATCTGCGCAGAGGCCGCGTGCGCATCACCAACCGCTATGATTTTCTCACCTTGGCCCACCTGCGCGCCTCATGGGAACTCTCCGTTGATGGACGCTGTCTCAAGCGCGGCCCTCTCCCACCCCTCAACATACCGCCCGGCCAAAGCCGCGTTTTCACTCTGCCCGTGCGCCTGCCGCTCCCCAAACCCGGCGAGCAATTCCTCTCCTTCCGTTTCTACCTCCGCCGTGCCACCTCTTGGGCCCCCGCTGGCCATGAAGCCGCCTGGCAACAACTCCCCATCCCTGATACCGCCCCTCCCTGCTCCCCGCCGCACCTCCGCACCCGCGCCGCCGCATCAGTCACCGCCGCCCAAAACAGCGACCGCATTATCCTCACAACCACCTCCGCTCACGCTGAGTTCTGCCTCCATCGCGGCGCCTTGATTCTCTTTTGCACCGGCGCCGGCAACCCCATCCACGCCGGCCCGCTCCTCAACGTCTGGCGCGCCGCCACCGACAACGACGGCATCAAGCTCGCCCCCGGGCAAGACCACAAGCCCCTCGCCCGCTGGCTCGCCTGGGGCCTCCCACACCTCCGCCACCGCCTCGTCTCCGTCCGCCTCATTCACACCCCCGGCCGCCTCCCCGTCGTCGAAATTGTTCATAACGCCTCCGGCCGCGATCAATGGAACGACTTCCAGCACGTCCATCGTTATGTCCTGCTCTCCAACGGCACCCTCTTCGTCGAAAATTCCCTGCGCGTCGCGCCTGACATCACCGATCTCCCGCGCGCCGGCGTCTCCATGTGCATTGTCGGCGGCTTCGAAAACCTCGAATGGTTCGGCCGCGGCCCTTGGGAAAATTACTGCGACCGCAAAACCTCCGCTCTCGTCGCCCGCTACCGCAGCACGGTCACTGATCAGTATGTCCCCTACATCATGCCCCAGGAACACGGCCATAAAACCGATGTCCGCTGGCTCGCCCTCCGCACCAACACCGGTGCCGAATTCCGCGTCCATGGCTGCCCCCTCTTCGAATTCAACGCCAGCCATTTCAGCGACAACGACCTCTTCAACGCCCGCCACACCTGTGATCTCAAACCGCGCCACGAAGTCATCCTCAACATAGACGCCGCTCACCGCGGCCTCGGCACCGCCAGCTGCGGTCCCGACACCCTCCCCCACTACCGCCTCTCAAAACACACTTACCACTTCCGCTTCTTCCTATGTACGGGCGAGGCCCGCCTCGCCCCTCGTCATAACGGCGCGTCGCAACTCGCCCTTAAAACCTCACCCCCTTACCGCCCATGAGCTCCCCATCCCTCCGCTCCCGCATCGCCCGCATCCTCGCCGCCACGCCGGCCACCGACATGCACACGCATCTCTTCTCCCCTGCCTTCGGCCCACTGCTCCTCCGCGGCATTGACGACCTCCTCACCTATCACTATCTCATCGCCGAGTTCTTCCGCTGGCATCCCCAGCTCGACTACGACGCCTTTTTCTCCATGCCTGTCCCCGCCCAGGCCGCCGCCGTCTGGCACTCCCTCTTCCTCGATCATTCTCCTGTCTCCGAATCCACCCGCGGTGTCCTCACCAGCCTCAATGCCCTCGGTTGCCCCCCCAACTCCCGCTCCCTCGACGCCATCCGCTCCTTCTTCTCTTCCCTCTCCCCCAGCGAACACGTCGATCTCTGCATGCGCGCCGCCAACATTGATACCCTCGTCATGACCAACTCACCCTTCGATCCCGCCGAGCGCGCCTGCTGGGACCGCGGCGTCTCCCCTGATAGCCGCTTCCGCACCGCGCTTCGCATCGACAACCTCTTCACCGCCTGGCCCGCCGCCGCCCGCGACCTCCGCGCCATGGGCTTCCCCGCCTCCGCTTCCCTCACACCCGCCACCCGCTCCGCTATCCGCAACTTCCTCATCTCATGGATTGACCGCATCAAACCCCTCTACGTCATGGCCTCCCTCCCGCCCTCCTTCTCCCTCCCCTCACGCCAGCCCGGCGCACGCATCCTCACTGAAATCGTCCTCCCCCTCCTCCGCCAACGCCACCTCGTCATGGCCCTCATGATTGGCGTCGAACGCCAAGTCAACCCTGCCCTCCGCCTCGCCGGCGATGGCATCGGCCGTATGGACATCTCCACCCTCGCTCACCTCGCCCGCTCCTTCCCTCACAACAAATTCCTCGTCACCCTCCTCTCCCGCGAAAACCAGCACGAACTCTGCGTCGTCGCACGCAAATTCAACAACCTCATGCCTTTCGGCTGCTGGTGGTTCCTCAATAGCCAGTTCCTCATCGAAGAACTCGCCCGCATGCGCCTCGAATGGCTCGGCCTCTCCATGATCCCCCAACATTCCGACGCCCGCGTCCTCGATCAAATTATCTACAAATGGCTCCACACCAAATCCATCTTCCTCGACGTCTTCACCGAAAAATACACCGCCATTGAAGCCTCCGGCTGGCGCCTCTCTGACGACGACCTCCAGCGCGACATCGCTGATCTCCTCCGTAACAACTTCTGGCGCTTCCTCAACTCCTCCAATGGATAACGCCCCCATACTCGTCACCGCCGCCGTCATCGAACGCAACGGCCGCATCCTCCTCGCCCGCCGCGCGTCCTCCGCTCACGGCCCCGGCGGCTGGGAGTTCCCCGGCGGCAAGCTCGAGCCCGGCGAATCGCCCCAAGCCTGCCTCGCCCGCGAACTCCACGAAGAACTCGGTATTGCAGTCCGCGTCGGCCCCCTTGTCTCCGATCATCTCCATCACTATCCCCGCCACACCATCCGCTTAATTGTCTACCGAGTTGATATACTTTCCGGCCAGCCCGCTCCCCGCTGCCATCTGGAGCTCGCCTGGGTCGCTCCCCACGACCTCCGCTCCTTCAACCTCTTGCCCGCCGATCTCCCCGTCGTTGATGCCCTGCTTGGCCCCGCTCCCATCCCTCCCCATGCCGCATAACCCTCCTCCGTCTTCTCATCCCCCGCTGCATCTCTATCTCCACATCCCTTTTTGCCAACGCATCTGCGCCTACTGCGATTTCGCCCGCGTCGCCGCCCACACCCACTGGCACGCCCCCTACATCAACGCCCTCATCGCTGAACTCCACCACACTCTGCCCCTCCTCCCCACGCGCGCCATCGCCTCGCTCTACATCGGCGGCGGCTCCCCTTCCTTCCTCCCCGCCAGCCTCCTCACACAACTCCTGCACGCTGTCACCACCGCCTTCTCCCTCCTCCCCAGCGCCGAAATCTCCGTCGAATGCAACCCGCATCAAGTCACCACAGACTGGGCGCACACACTCATCGCCGCCGGCGTCAATCGCTTCAGCCTCGGTGTCCAGTCGCTCAATGATCATGAGCTCCATATCCTCGGCCGCCTCCATTCCGCTGAAAGCGCCCGCCGCGCCTTCTCCATCCTCCGCGCCGCTCCCTGTCCCAATATCTCTGTTGATCTCATGTACGGCCTCCCGGATCAAACTGAAGCCTCATGGCACGCCACCATTCACACAATCGCTGATGACTGGCAGCCCGAACATGTTTCGCTCTATGCCCTTCAACTCCAACACAACACCCCCCTCGCCCGCCTGCGCCAGCGTCACCCGGCCAACTTCACATGGCCTGATGATGACCGCATTATGGACTGGTACTGGCATGCCCTCGATTACCTCGCCGCGCGCGGCTATCAACACTATGAGCTCTCCAACACCGCCCGCCCCGGCCGCGCCTGCCGCCATAACATTGCCTACTGGGACTCTAGACAATTCTACCTCGGCCTCGGCGCCGCCGCGCATTCCTATTGCACACTCGCCCCCTACACGGCCCCGCGCCGCTTCCGTAACCTCACATCCATCCCCGCTTATTGCGCCCGCGTCGAAACCGGCCAGCGCTGGCGCATCTTCTCCCCGCCCCTCTCCGCACGCGCCCGCCTCGGCGAAGAAATTTATCTCGCCCTCCGCCGCACCACCGGCTTCGTCCCGCGCCCCGAACACCTCCAGCTCTTCGCCCACATCATCCGCCGCCAACTCGATGCCGGCCTCCTGCTCACACTCCCCAACGGCGCCCTCGCCCTCTCCCGCCGCGGCATCGAACTCGCCAACGCCGTCATGTCGGACTATGTCTAGCTCGCTATATGTCCTATCCGTCCCATCCGTCCCATCCCTGCCCGCACTCCCCCTCCCGCCCCCTTGCATTCAACATACTCCGCCATTTGCAATCAACACATTCCCTCCCACGCCCAACGTCAAATACCCCGCCTTCGTGTCTTCGTGGTTCCTCCCCCCCCCAAATCGTAAATCGTAAATCGTAAATCGTAAATCGTAAATCGTAAATCCCTATTTACATTTTCCTCCGCTGATACTATAATGCTACTGTGATTTCCGCCACTGATGAGTATCTAACTCTGGCCGCGCCGTGCCAGGCTGAGCTCACGGAACAGCGCTCGCGCTCCCACGGCTACGCCGCCCCCTGCGCCTCTCAAGCACACTTCCGCGATCTGCTCGCACACGCCATGATCGCGTGGCCCGGCGCCTCTCATTATTGCTATGCCTGCCGCCTCGGCTTCCCTAGCCACCCGCTCGAACATCACAGCGACGCCGGTGAACCCAGCGGCTCGGCCGGCCCGCCCATCGCCGGCGCCCTCGCCTCCCGCAACCTCTGGAATACCGCCCTCATCGTCGCCCGCTACTTCGGCGGCGTCAAACTCGGCATCCCCGGCCTCATCCTCGCCTACCGCCGCATCGCCTGCCTCACGCTCGACGCCGGCCAGATCGTCCCACGCCGCCCCATGTGTTCCCGCACGTTCTCCATGTCCTACGCCGCCTACAACCTGCTCGAACATCACCTCAAAAAACTTGGCGGCGCGTGGCGCAACACCATATTCGCCGCCGATGTGCGCGCCACCGCCCGCCTCCCGCGCGCCCACGCCGATGCCTTCGACCATGCCGCCCGCGCCGCCGGCCCCCTCCCCGCTCCCGGCTGCCCCACATGGCAAAATGAATAATCCACACGCTCTCGCGTCTATGTTTCTGAACAACGTGCAACACCGCCGGCGATGCGCACGCGGCGGTACTTTGCGCCGCTGCTTATGACGGATTCACGTATCGCTGACGATCGCGGTGATGCAGAACTGGTAACTGCGTTCCAACGCGGTGATGAACAAGCCTTCGTTACCATCGTTGACCGCTATAAACAACGCCTGTTGCGCCTGGCCATGTCGGTCGTCCGCAATCAGGAAGACGCGCTGGATGTCCTGCAGGACGCGCTCATCAAGGTCTATCACAACCTGCGCACGTTCCGCCAATCGTCAGCGCTCTACACATGGCTCTATAGAATTGTTATGAATCATGCGATTGATTATGTCCGCCGCCGCCCGCAGGCCCTCATGGAGTCAACCTCCGAGTTGCTCCACGAACTGCCCGACCACCGCATGTCGTTGCGGCCGGAGCGCGAAGCGCTGAATGCCGAGCTGCGCGAGCGCATTTTCGCCGCCGTGGATGCCCTGCCCCCCAAACACCGGCAAGTCATCCTCCTCCGTGAAATTGAAGGTATGAGTTATAAGGATATCGCCGCCGTCGCCGGCTGCAACGAAGGCACCGTCATGTCCCGCCTTTTCTACGCCCGCGAGCAACTGCGGCAGGCGCTTGAACCGTATTTGAAGGATGGAACATGAAAACCCAAACGTTGATTACCCAATGTGTAGATTCCGGCGCGCCCCCGCCGCACCCCGCGCTGGCCGAGACGGTTGCACACCAGCGCGCGCTCAGCGCCTTGCTGCGCCAGGCCTACGCCCACGCGGCCCCCGAGCCCCCGCAGCTGGCGTTCCTCGCCCAGCGTGTCATCGCCCGCGCCCACGCCCAGCCGCAGCCGCTGTTCGCACGCGCCTGGCTCGCCGTGCGCGCCTTCTTCGGCCTCCATCCCCTCTGGGCGTGGAGCAGCGCCAGCGCCGCTGCCGCACTGGCCCTCGCCCTTGCCATCCTCCCACTTGTCCAGCGCACATCCGCCGCCCCGGCCCCCGTGCGCTCGTTTGTCATCTATCAGCTGCCCAGTGGCGGTGGCTTCATCCGCGTGCTCGAATACGAACAGACTAGCAACGAGGAGACTTCCCATGACCAGTCCTAACACCGGCTTGCTCTCTGCCACGCTCGCGGTGGCGCTTGGCATGCTGCACACAGCCTGCGTGTTTGCCGCACCCCCTTCACGCACCAACCCTGCCTCCGTACCCCGCACCGTCCCCGCAGCCCAAACCCCCGCTGCCTTCACTCTCAACGCCCGCGTCTTCATCACCGGCAAGGCCGCCCGCCAGCACGGCACCATCGGCACGGCCCAACTCAAAGGCTCGGAACGCGAACTCACGACTTACCTTACCTATCGTGATTACCGCCTCATCCAAAAAGGCTCCGCCACGGTTTCTCTCAATCAGGCCTTCACTCTCAACCTCCCCGACAACGCTTCCGTTGCCGTCACCGTGGTCAGCTCCAATCGCGACCTCATCAAAATTCAAGTCGTCTGGAAACTCCCCGGCCAGCAAGACTTGAACACCAAGCTTAACGTCGTGCGCAACCGCGCCACTATGATCGGCGGGCCACGCCATCCCGCCGGCGGCATTTATCTCTTGTCGTTGACCGTGAAATAGCTGCGCCGCGCATGTCCGCCCTGGAGTTCCCCTCCTTTGCTTCCCAGCGCGCAGAGCTCCATGATGCCTGCGCCGCTGCCTTCTCTCTCTCACTCGTCCATTCGCACCATCTGTGCGCCTTGCCGCATCTGCCCCCTCGGCGCACATGTTGATCATCAAGGCGGTCCCGTCCCCGGCATGACATTCAACGCCGGCACACTCCTCGCCTATGCGCCGGCTCCGTCTCCGCACATCACCTTGCGCAGCCGCAATTTCTCCGGCACAGTTGAGTTCCCTCTCCATCACGCCCCGCCGCTCGTGCCCAGCGACTAGGGCAATTACGCGCGCTGTGCCGCCACGAGCCTGTGCGCGCCCTGCCCGCCAGCGGCACCCGCCTCGGCATCGGCAGCCTTGCCTCCTATCACGCCGCACAAGCAGCGCTGCTCAACAACCCGGAGTATTCATGAACTTTTGCACATTGTTCCTGTTATTCGCTGTCATCGCCGCGTCAGCGCGGCCTGTCTCCGCCACGCTCACGTCTGCCGTCCCGCTCTTTGCAGTCACAAATTATCCGCGCGTAGACGGCTCCACTTCCTCTCAACCGCTCGGCGCGCTCGCCGTCAATGGCATCGTGCCCTCCGCCGCCAATATCATTGCGCGCCGCTATCCTCTGGTTACGGAAGTCATGCAGGTCTCGCGCGTTGATCTGCATAACGGCAGCCCCGCAGCCGTGTGCGCGATTGGCTGCCCTCTCCCCGCGGCCAGCACGTCGTCGCCGAAAGCGGCTACATCCCCGTCGCCTACACCTACTCCTTACACGAACGCCGCGGCATTCATTAGCAAGTAGACCCCGCGCCACCGCGTCTCCACGCTCATTCGACAAATTCTGACGTTTGCAAACGACACAATTTGTCGAATGTCGCGCACGCTTCCCCAATGTCACGCATCAAACGGGTGCACGGTGAAAAAGTTGCAGAAAACAACGAGATAGATAGGCACAGCAGGCTTGACAAGCGCACGTGTGTGGTATAATGTTAAAGTAATTTTACTTTAACACGTAACCCCATTGAGAGGAACGCACCATGAAGACAACCACACCGCTACCCAGCCTTGAACGCGCGCAGCATGCCGTGGCGGCCGCACGCGAACTGTTGGCAGCCTGGATGACCCCGGTCTGCCGCGGCCACGTCTATCCCATGCACATCCGCCGTGGTACCTCACGCTACCTCTACTATACGTGGGAACGCTGTATCCGCGGTCGGCGGATTCAGCGTACCATACGAGTAGACCAGGCAGAACGTATCACGGCTGGGATTCGCGCCATGGCAGGATTGCAGGCACGCTTGGACGCCTATTATGATGCCTGTGAGACCTTGGCATTAGTTGAGTGTATGACGCCGGCGGCCGCAGACGAAAAAAAAAGGACGCCATCACGGCGTGGGAAGACGAGAGCCGGCACGCAGCTCAAAAAGCCGCCGCGGCAGAGCTGACGCGGCTCTATATTGCCTATGACCACCACGCGGCGGCCAGCGTGCAGATATGTCCGCACTGTCAGCGGCGTATGAACCTGCTGGGCCGGCGCGCACGCTACATGGTCACCAGTGTCGGCACACTGTGCTTGCCACGGCACGTCTACTACTGCCGCACGTGCCGGTGCACGATGGCGCCGTTGGATGTGGCTTTGGAGATGGGGCAGCGTCAGGAAAGCAAGACGGTGCGGCAATGGTGTGTACGGCTGGGCGCGGCATTGCCCTACGCGGAGGGTGCGGCAGTGCTCCGCCGCCTGACGAGTGTCGCGCTGGATGCCGCTACGATCGAGGAACTGTCTGTGGCCGCCGGCACCGCACTGCTGGCGCTGCAGCGCACCCGCGCGCAGGCCGGGGCGCCGCCTGAAGGGCCGCTCTATATTGGCATTGACGGCGCGACCATGCGGGTGCGCAATCGCCAACGGCCGTGCCAGGAAGTGCGTGTGGGAACCGTGTTCACCACCGAGCCGGGGACTGACCGCCCCCGGCTGGCGCGTAAGGAGTATGTCGCCGAACTGGGCTCGCTGGAGCAGTTTGGCGCGACGCTGTGGGCTTGCGCTGAACGCTGGGGGGTGATGGACGCTGGTCAGGTCGTGGTGCTGGGCGACGGTGCCAAAGAGAACTGGGGACTGGCGGCGCTGTACTTCCCCGGCGCCATCGAAATCCTTGACTTTTACCACGCCTGCCAGCATCTCCGCGAGGTGCGCCTGGCATGTTTTCCCAGCACCAGCAAGGCTGGTGACCGTTGGCTGGCCACGCAGTGCAGCCCACTCAAGCGCGGCTGGTGGGAGCGTGTGGTGGCAGCGATGCAAGCGCTGCCTGTGCGGAGCGCCCGCAAGTTGAAAATCCTCACGCGCGAATGTGCCTACTTTACGACCAATCGTCAGCGTATGCGCTACAGCTACTTCCGCCGGCTGGGTCTCTACATTGGCAGTGGTGTAGTCGAAAGCGGGTGCAAGCAAGTGGTGACACGGCGCATGAAAGTGAGCGGTGCGCGCTGGGCCGCCCAGCGCGCACAGGCTATTTTGTGTCTGCGCTGTGCCTATCTTACCAGACCGGATCTGCTTGACCGCGTTGCCTGACACACTTCCTGCAACTTTTACGCCGTGCACCACATCAAACTGCACATTTGACGCCGCTACGTGTTTAAGCTATAATAAAAGTAAAGGTTTAAGGAACTGTACATTCATGGTGCTCCCTTCCCGCTTGTTCCGTGCGTTCGCCGCGGCTGCCATCGCCTCCGCCGCCCCCCTGCTTTCTGCTATCGTCATCAACGAACTGCACTACAACCCGCCCGGATCTGGCGACGCAACGGAATTCATCGAATTCTACAACACCTCATCGTCTTCGATTGACATGAGCGGATGGCGCATGAGTGACGGCGTCACCTTTACCTTCCCGGCCGGCGCCACGATCCCTGCGCACGGTTTTCTCGTTCTGGTCAAAAACACCGCTGCGTTTAGCGCTGCGTATCCTTCTGTCGCCAACGTGTTTGGTCCGTACGACCCCACTAGCTTGGCCAACGAAGGCGAGCGCGTTGCGTTGAGCGACGCCGCTGGCAATCTGATCGCTGATGTCACCTATGACGACGCCCCGCCCTGGCCTTCTTCGCCTGATGGCGATGGGCCATCGCTCGAACTGATTAATCCCGCCCTGGACGGCAACGACCCGGCCAGCTGGGCCGCCAGCACCATCAACGGCGGCACGCCCGGCGCCGCCAATTCTGTCTTCGTCAACGAAGCCTTTGCCTTCTCTGTCTCGCGCGATCCCCTCTCTCCGCCACCAGCGTCCAACGTCACCCTGCATGCCAGCATCACCAGCGGCGCCGCGTCGAATATCACGGCGTGGTACACCGGGCCGACAGGCTGGACTAGCGCCGCCTTCAACATCAGCGGGCCTGCGCGCTGGTCGTGTTCGTTGCCCGCGCAGCCCGATGGCACCTGGGTTTATTACGCCGTGCGCGCCGTCACATCCAACGGATTGGCGTACTGGTTCCCGCCGCGTGCCACCAACGTCTATCGTGTCATGGATCAGCCGCTGCGCACGCGCGATCTTGTGATCAATGAAATTATGTACAGCAGCGCCGTCGAAGCGCATGTGACGCCGTATGAATACGTCGAGCTGCTCAACGTCTGCGGGCGGACGGTAGATTTGGCCGGTTGCGTGTTTGAGGGGCTGCGTCTTCCTACAAACACGCTGTTGCTGGCGCCCGGTGCGTATGGCGTGATCACGGACAAGCCGGACGTTCTGTCCAACGTCCACGGCATACTGCCATGGGTTGTTGCGCTTAACATCGGTCTGTCCGACAATGGCGAAGCGCTGCGCCTTGAATGCCCCAACGGCACGGCGATCAGCGATGTTACATACGATGACGAAGCGCCGTGGCCGGTTGCGGCGCGCGGCTTTGGCCCGTCGCTGGAACTACGTCACCCAGCCTTGCCGCCCAGCGCTCCGGCTAGTTGGGCTGCCTCGGCCGGCTTCGGCACACCCTGCGCGCCGAATTCAACCAGCACAAACGGCGCCGTGCTGTCCGTGCTATCTGTGCGTTCCGTGCCCGATCCCCCGCTCCCCAACCAGCCCTTCTGGCTCACCGCACGCATCCCTGCTTCAACCAGCATCCTCGCCGTTGCCGTGCACTACCGCACCAACGCCACTTCGCTCTTCTCCACACCCATGTATGACGATGGTCTGCACGGCGATGACGCCCCCGCTGACAGCGTGTTTGGCGCGCAGCTTCCCGCCATGCCCGCCGGCCGCACGGTCTGGTTCTATCTGCGCATCACCCTCGCGGGCGCCGGTGACATCATCATGCCGCCGGCTGTCGCCCCGCCGCAAGACATTCCACCCCTCACAGTACGCCTCTCCAATAGCGGTATTTCAATCACCGTCACACCCACGCCGCAATGGCAAACCGCCACAGCCCAGGGTCAAGCTACATCCAGTCGCCTGTACGTCTACGCCGAAAGTGCCGGCGAACTGTTGATTGATGATGTCTCAATCACCTACAATGCCCAGGAGCATGTTACCAACGGGGCGTTTGCCGACAGCGTTGCCGGTTGGAGCATGTTCGGCAATCACACCGGCTCGTATTTTGATCCTTCCGACGGCAAGACCGCTCCCGGCTGTCTCCATTTGGCCGCTACCGGCGCCGGTGGCGGCTCGTCACAAAACCATGTCCGCCAAGACATGCTGCCGGCGCTCGTCCAGGACGGCCGCATCTACACGCTCTCGTTCGCCTATCGTGCCGCGCCGGCCGCGCCGGCCATCAGCAACTGGTATTGGCTGCATGTAGGCACCAACGGCCCGCGCACAGTCTGTATCAGCGAGATCAACTATCACACCATGCACGACGGCCTCGGCGATTTTGAGTTCATCGAACTCTACAACTATGGCGCGCAGCCGGTGGATATCACCCAATGGCGCATTGAAAACCGCGACCGCGCGCCCTTCTTCATCACGCACGAAATGATCCTGCCACCCGGCGGCTGCGCTGTGCTCTGCCGCGACCTCACCACTTTCACCAACTTCTATCTTGTCACCACGTGCGTCACCGGCAACCTGCCGTTTGACATGGGCAACCGGCGCGATACACTCACCCTGCGCGCATGGGACGGCCAGATCATTGACAGCGTCAGCTACGAGGACACCGCTCCTTGGCCCGCACGCGCCGATGGCGATGGCGCCACCCTCGAACGTCTCAGCCCCACCGGCCCGGGCGCCAGCGCCACAAACTGGGCCGCCAGCCCGGGCGGCGGCTCCCCCGGCGCCCCCAATGGCCCTACCGCCCCAGCCATTCTCTCTGTCTGGCATGCCCCCGCCGTGCCCACGCCGTCTGATACAGTCACCATTTACGCCCGCACCACCAACGCCGCAGGCTCCCTGCGTGTCTTCTACCGCCCGAACGAATCCGGCGCGTGGCTGCAAGCTCCCATGTCTGCGCCGAATGCCTCCGGTGTTTCTTCTGTCTCGCTCGGAACGTTTACGCACGGCACGTATGTCCCGTTCTTTGTGGAGCTTTCCAATGCGACAACTATTCTCCGCTTCCCCACCGCCGGCATGCTCCAGCCCGCGCTCTTCGAATGCGACACCTACCGCGACGCGTTCACGCTGCCCGTCTTCCGCTATCTCTTCACCGCCAGCAATTGGAACACACTCTCCAGCCGCTGGCTCTGGGACAATACGGATGTGGATGCCACGCTGATCATCGGCACGCAAATCTGCTACAACGTGGGCATTCACTATCACGGCAATTACAGCCGCTCGGCCCGCGTGGCGTTCAATGCCTATCTCAATTACGGCCAAACCTACCGCGGACGCCGCAAAGTCGCCTATGTCCACAACTGGGAGAACAGTTCGCGGCTCGGGATTCCGGTTGGCCAGGCGCTGTATCGCAATGTGAATTACCCCATTTTCGACACGTTCCCTATTACGGTCAAACTGCGCGGCTCGCAACTCAATTTGATGCATTATGTCGAGCCGTATGATGAGCTCTTTCTGCTCACGAACGCATTGCCGGCAGGTAATCTGTACAAGGCCACACAGGCTGATCTCCAGCAGGCATTCTTCACCTTCAGCGGCTACACCCCCGCCACCTATGAAACCTGCTACGAGCTGCACGGCTCTACCGATCCGGCCAATCAATTTAGCGACTTGGCGCGTGCGCTTGAGGCGCTCTATGCCCTGCCTCCCGATGTCTTCGCCCAACGGGCCACCAACTTTCTCAACCCTCTCAGTTTTGCCTGGGAACGCGCCATGTATCACTATCTCTTTAATAGTGACGGCTGGCCGCAATGGGGGCAAAATTACGTCCTCTTCGCCACACGCGCCAACGGCCTGCATATTCTCCCCCAAGATATCGGCGCGATTGGCGTGTGGTACGGCTGGCGCCTCTTCCCCACCGTGGCCGGTATCCAGCGCTTTATGCGCCTCCCTGGCGTCATGCGCCCCTTTTGGCATTTCTATACCAACCTCTACTTTGGCCCCGCATCTCTTGCCTCTCAACACGCTCTCGTTGAACACTTCTTCCGCCTGTGCAGCAACGACGTCAACCGCTACTACGGCAATACCACCTCCTTCCGCAACAACGCCACGAGTTTCAAAATTAGTTTGCAAAGCTGGAACAGCAGCGTCAATGGCTATGAACAAGCCGACATCGGCCCGGCCGGCATTGTCAATTGGAACTTCGTTTGGCTCTCGCAGCCGAATCGCTGTGCCCTGCTCAACACGCGCTACTGGTACGGCGCGAGCGCATTCGATACCGCCAACCGCTCCATCACCTACGCCAAACACATCGGCGCGGCCTGGCTTACCATGAATCCCACAACAGGTGAGCTCACCGGCACACCGGCCGCGCCTGGTCTATATCCCGTCCTGATCACGGCGCACAACGGCCTCATGGCACTCACCCAGTCCTGGACGCTCGTCGTTCAAGACCCCGCCCCCCGCGCCATCCTCAAATTTGACGAAGGCGCCGGCTCCGTCGTGAGCGATGCCACAACCTACGCCAACAACGGCTCGCGCCAAGGCAACACCTCTTGGGCTCCCAACGGCCGCTACGGCTCGTGCCTTTATATTGGCGCCAGCTCAACTGACCGTGTCTACGTACCCGGCTCCGATTCGCTCTCGCCCGCTGGCGATTTCTCCCTCGAGGCCTGGGTCAAGTTCTCTCAATTCAACAAGCCCAAAGCACAGGTCTTCAAGAAATTCGAAGAGTTCGGTTTCGAGATGGGGCAGGATGGCACGATCATGGGCGGCCGCTTTTGGTATGGCCCCTTCGACAATGGCGCCACACGCGCCGACGGCTTGAACGGCCATGGTTATGCCTTGATGCGTTACAACCCTGATCCAAACGCGCGCATCCTCGCCACCGGCGTCTGGCATCATCTCGCCGTCACACACGAACGCGACCGCAACGAAGTCTTCATCTATGTCAACGGCCAGCGCATCGGCGGACTGGTGTGGGAAGACAACCTGCTTGGGTCATCTTCAGACCCACTGATTATCGGCGGGCCGTTCGACGGCTGGATTGACGAAGTCAAGCTCCTCGGCTTTGCCCGCAAGGCCTTCAACCCGGGCATTAGCATTGAAGCCGTGCGCTTCGCCGCCCCGCGCCAGTATGTCCAACTGCGGTACTTTAACCGCGGCAACGTGCCGCCTATTGCACTGCGCAACTACGCCCTGCGCGTCGAGCCGTCTGGCGTCTGGGTTCCTTTGCCCCACATTTCACTCGCGCCTGGCGCCGATGTGCGCATCAACGTCAGCGATCTGCCCGGCCTCGCCAGTCTGCCCGCCAGTGGCGCGCTGGCCTTGTATCCATTTGAGCCTGCCACCATCTGGCCAAGCGGCAATTACGAACATGTCTGCACCAAAATCCTTGACTACGCCGCGTGGGGCACGCCAGACGCGGCCCCAGAACCCTCCCACCCCGCCGTCCAAGCCGGCCTCTGGCAACCCTTCGGCCTCGTCAGCACCGAAGGCGATTCCTCCGGCCGCATTTCGCTCACGGTGCCCGGCCGCAATGACCACGGCGTCTTTTCATGGAACAACGGCATCATCGTCCCCGAACCAGCCGTCGCCGGCCTGGTACTAGTACTGTTGGCGGCCCGCCGCACGTTATCCTGTAGCTGCGATCGTTGATCGCGGCCCTGTCGCCGGGCTTTCACGGCCCGTAATAGAGCGAGTTGTTGTCAGCTTGTGCTGGTCAACTCGTTATTACAAAACCTGTCCAGGCGCAAACGACATTTTTTGTCGAATGCAAACGACGAAAAATGTCGATTGAAACCTGCGGCGCCGCCACCCTGGCCAGGTTAGCGTGCGTAATCAACAAGCGCTGCGATCGTTATGCCAAACAACGCCAGCACGACCAGCGCAATCGGCACAAACAGAAACACCACCAGCATCGCCCAAAAACAGCCCCGCCGGCTTCCTAAACACAAGCCAATCATGTTCAATAATAATCCGAGCGGATACGTCAGCAGATAACACACCAGCGTGATCAGCGGAAACACAAGTCCGTCATCATTGCGCACCACGACCGAGAACTGCTGCGGGCTGCGACCGTGACGGTCGCCGGTCCAGCGTCAATCCGCCGCACTTGTGTCGCTGCCAGCCACTCCCCGCAGTGGCGGCACTTCACAACATCATCTTCCACTTCACCATGACAATACGTGCATTGTTTCACCGTCCTATCCCGTCTGTTTACCTGCCTGCGCGTTACCTACACTCTCTCATGCTGTGCTGGACAACTGCCGCAACCCTGCCGGCGCTGTCGCGCGCTGCACGCCGCTTCCCACACTGGCTATCCATGCATTATTCACTTGTCCAATTATATGCAGACTGGCGCAGGTTGTCAACGAGTCGCCGAAACCTGGATCCCGCGACTAGCGGCATAGGACTGGATGGGCAACGGCCTCGTTGCCCTTGTGCCTTGCAAGCATCAAGCCGCCGGGGCCGGCGGCCCTCCCTGCGAA
>Ga0308414_1000783_pt1 | contig 20689 bp, 13 predicted proteins | sample HotsprSampleOS50_FD_205667 | JGI IMG/M metagenome (GOLD analysis project Ga0308414, IMG submission 205667) | Hot spring phototrophic mat microbial communities from Octopus Spring, Yellowstone National Park, Wyoming, United States - 20090730_OS50 ...
ATTATGTTTACAGTAAAACGACAAATAAATTTTTATGAATGCGATCCGGCAGGAATAATTTTTTACTCACGTGTATTCGATTTTTGCCATTCAGCATACGAACAATTAATTATGAGTTTTCAATTAGATCAAGATTATTGGAATAATCCGAACTATGTTGTTCCAATTATTCATTCTCATTGTGATTACATCAAACCATTAAAGTATGGTGATGAAATTCTGATTGAAGTTTCTGTTTCAATTTTAAAACAGTCTTCTTTTGAATTGACTTATAAGATTAAGTTGAAAGATGAGATTTATGCTTTAGTTAAAACTGTGCACGTTTTTGTCAGTAAAGGAGACTGGAACAAAAGAGAAATTCCTTCAGATATAATGAAGGCTCTTAGGGAAAATTTTTCAGAGGAATAAACCTAAGCGAACATCTCTCTGATTTTATTACGTTCAAATTTACCCAGAGAGGTTTTAGGAATTTCATCTACGAAGAAAAACTTTTTTGGGATTTTGTATGAAGACAAATTTTTTTTCAAATCGCATTCAATCTTCTCTTGATTTATCTCCGATTTAAGAACTAAAGCTGCTGCAACAATCTGTCCCCATTGAGCATCTTGTAATGGGAAAACACAAGCTTCTTTTATCTCAGAAATTTTGATAAGTTCATTCTCTACTTCATAAGGATTAACATTCTCTCCGCCTGTAATTATTAAATCATGTCGTCTTGCTTCTATAAATAAATAATCATCTCCATCAATAAATCCAATATCACCAGAAAAATAAAATCCGTTTTTATTTTTAATATTTGTTTCATCTGTATCGTTCAAATAGTACTTAAATAAACTCTCAGTTGAAATTAATACCTCATTGTCATTAGAAATTTTTATAAGAACATTTTTCATCGGTTTACCGACGGTACGAGGTTTACTTATAATTTCATTAGCATTGGCAGCTGTAACAAAAGAAGCAGTTTCTGATGAACCATATACACGATAAGGTTTCCATCCTAATTTATCTGATCTGATAATTAATTCATCGTCAGAGAAACCCCCTCCGATTAAAGTTAATTTTAGTGCTGGGTTTAATCGGACATTGCTATCAATTAGTCGTCTTAATTGAGTTGAAACCAAAGAAATGTGAGTCGGATTAAATTTATTAATGCAGTTTATTATTGAATTATTATCCAAATCATCAGATATAATTATTTCACAACCGCTTGATAATGCTCTGCATATTATCTGAAATCCGCCAATATGATAAAAGGGAAGTGAGGCAAGCCATCTATCAGAAATATTTTGATTAAGAATTTCTTTGCTGTTTAATATACTATTTGAAAGCGAAGTAAAAGTATGAACAACACCTTTGGGAATATCAGTTGTTCCGGAAGTAAAAATCACAACGGATTCATCATAGTCAATATTTTCTGTTTTATTTGATTTGTATGACTGTAAATTATTAATTGAAAATTTCTTTATGTCTAAGTGATTAATTTTATTCTCAAAGTTCTTCTCAAAGAAAATTACATCAAATTGATTTCTTTTTAAGACGAGTTCGATTTCTTTCTCTGTCCAACGTGTATTCAGGGGAACAGGAACAAAACCGGCGTTCCATAATGATATTATGAGTATAATAAATTCTGCAGAATTTGATGCTATAATTGGGACATATTTTTGTGATGTAAAATGGTTTTGAATTAAGTAGCCAGAAATTTCTTTCGCTAATTCAAAAAGTTGTTTATAAGAAATTACCTCTTTAGTAGTTCTGATTGCTGTTAAGTCTTCGCGATTTGAGTATTTATAGAAAAAATCTTTCATCGAAAAATTTTATAAAATCATTCCAGCTGAAAATAACAATCCAAACAGAGCAGAAAATTTAGCAGATATTTCAAGAGTTTTATTCAACTGCTCACCTTGATAACTATAAATCATTTTAATCAATATAAAGACAAGCGGAAATGTCAGATATGGTAAAAGGATTGTTTCACTAAAATTAAAATTCAAATAAAGAATCATTGGAATCAAGAAAGATAGAGTTAAAAAGAAAATGAATTCAAATTGAGAAAATTTTCTGCCTAAAATAACAGCAAGAGTATTTTTACCTGTTTGTTTATCTTCTTCAATATCTCTGTAATTGTTTACTATCAAAATGTTGGTAATTAAAGCACCAACGGGTAGCGAAACAAGTAAAGAGATTGTAGTAAATTCCAAATGATGGAGATAGTATGTTCCCATTGTTCCAACAATTCCAAAGAAAATAAAAACAAACAAATCACCCAATCCATGATAAGCTAGCGGAAAAGGACCGGCAGTATAAGCAAGTCCTGCAATAATTGAAAAAATCCCAATTGCAAGAATTTTCCAATCAGTTACATAAACAAGAAAAAGACCGAGAATAAAAGTTAATACAAATAATAAAATAATAGCCTTTCTCATTTCTTGGACAGAAATTAGTCCCGCAGATAAAACTCTCAAAGGTCCTTTTCTCTTTTCAGTGTCAGCACCTTTAAGATAATCAAATAAATCATTTGTGAAATTAGTGCCAATTTGAATTAACAAAGAACAAATCAATGCAATAATAGAATAAATTGGGAAAAATTTACCTTGATTGATTGCCAGAGCAGAACCAACCATCACAGGAACAACTGCAGCAGGAAGGGTTTTAGGTCTGCTGGCTATAATCCAGATTTGAAATTTATTATCAACTTTCATCGGAAAAATATATTTTAAAATATTTTTTTAAGGAAGCTTTGGAAATTTTCTGAAATCAGGTTTTCGTTTCTGCAAATAAGCATTTTTACCTTCTTGAGCTTCTTCACTCATATAATAAAGCAGAGTAGCATTTCCAGCAAGTTCCTGAAGTCCTGCTTGTCCATCGAGTTCAGCATTGAAAGCAGATTTAAGAACCCGAATTGCCATCGGGCTGTGTTGCAAAATCTCTCTTGCCCATTTTACTCCTTCTTCTTCTAATTGCTCAACGGGGACGACAGTATTTACTAAACCCATATCTAAAGCTTGCTGAGCATTATATTGCCTGCACAAATACCATATTTCTCTGGCTTTTTTCTGACCAACAATTCTGGCAAGAAAACTTGAACCAAATCCACCATCAAAACTTCCTACTTTTGGTCCGGTTTGTCCAAATATTGCATTATCTGCGGCGATAGTTAAATCACAAATAACATGTAGAACGTGTCCACCTCCGATAGCATAACCAGCAACCAGAGCAATTACGACTTTAGGAATGCTTCGTATAATTTTTTGAAGATCAAGCACATTAAGACGAGGAACGTTGTCATCTTTACCAATGTATCCCATATCTCCTCTGATTCTTTGATCGCCACCAGAGCAGAAAGCATATTTACCATCTTTTGAAGGACCAGCGCCGGTCAACAAAATGACCCCAACGGTTTGGTCTTCTCTGGCAATATTGAAAGCATTAATTAATTCTTTGACTGTTTCAGGTCGGAAAGCATTTCTTACTTCAGGTCTGTTGATAGTAATTTTAACCACTCCTTCATTTTGGAGTTTTTCATAAATAATGTCTGAGTAATTACCAATTTTTTCCCAGTTTAATTTCATTTAATCCTCATTTTATTATTTCTGATTTTCAGTATTAGCAATCTGATTAAGATAATTAGTTATTATTTCTGCTGTTCTTTTAGGTTCTTCCAAATGTGTATTATGCCCTGAATTTTTCACTACTTTATGTTTGGCTTTACGAAAGCCTCTTACAATTTTCGAATTTATAAAAGTGTATTTTGTATCAAGCTCGCCACTTATTAGTAAGACTTTTATTGGAATAGTTTTCAATTTATCATGGAGCGGTGGCATAATGCCGGTTGAAAATCCACGTAAAATATTCATCAAACCTATTTTACTGTTTGTGTATTTAATTTTTTTAAGTCTCTTAAGTTTATCATTTGAAAACCTTCGTTGAGTATTAAACATTTCTTGATCATACCAGAAATCTATAAATTCTTCAATTGTGTGAGATGAAATAAACTCAATTAACTTTAAGTCTTCCTCATATCTTTTAGCTCTTTCTGAATCGTTTTTGATTCCAGCTGAGGCACTTTCTAAAACTAATCCTTTGATTTCTTCCGGATATTTTACAGCAAAAGATAAAGCTGCTCTTCCGCCCATTGAATAACCAATTAAAATAATTTTAGAGTCTCTTACAATTTTTTCCTTAACAGATTTTATTTGTTCGATTATAGATTCAGTATTATAGAATTCCGGTATAACAGGATGATCGCTTTTACCATGTCCAATTAAGTCTAATAAAAGATAATTGAAATTTTCAGGAAGCAAATCAATCAATGGCAGCCAGTCTTCAGCACAACCAGTAAATCCGTGTAATAATATTATTGTATCTTTTCTTTTATCAAATTCTTTTGGAATTTCAACATTCAACTTGATGCCAGAATGTTCAATATACATAATTAACTCAATTTATTTGAAATTAGTTTACTAACTTTTTCTCTGAATTTATTTTTTAATGATTTTGTATAAAAAGGATTAACTTTTACTTCCAAAATTACTGATGATTTTAATTTGTTAGTTAAATCAAGATTTTTTTCAAAATTCTGTAAATTATCACACAAATAATATTGAATTGAAAATGATTCTGCCACTTTTTTGAAGTCAATTTTTGTAGGTGTTAAGAAAAAATCATTATGGACGTTTTTATAATTATTTATCGGGAGATATTCGAAAATTCTTCCTCCATTATTATTAATTATTAATATCTTCAACGGAATATTAAATTTCTTGACCGATAAAAGGGAATTCATATCATAGTAAAAAGATAAATCACCTAAAATAAGGTAAGTTGTTTTTTTGATATTTTTACAAATACCAGCAGCAGTTGAGATCAAACCATCAATTCCACTTGCACCACGATTAGTAAAAATATCAATTTTTTTTCCGGTACTACTTACAAAAAAATCAAAATCCCTTATTGGTAAGCTATTCCCTATAAATATGGCTGAATTATCAGGTATTTTTTTAATGAAAATATTTATTATCGTTACTTCTGAAAATCTATTTGAAAAATTATCTGACTTTATTTCCTCAACTTGTGAATCGAGAGATAACATTTTTGATATACTATGCTCTGAATTTTTCTTTAGATTTTTATCAAATAATGATTTCATAAAAATGATAGGCTCAGATTTTATCAATTTACCTTTCTTTGTTGAGTCAAACCTATCTCCGAAATCATTTACAATGATTCTTTTGGATTTACTTTTAACTAAAAAGTCTTCTAAAGCTGTTGAGGTCATATTCCTTCCGAAGTGAATTACGTTTTTTGGTTTGAAGAAATTCTGAAATTCTGAGTTTCTCAAAAGACTATCATAATTGTAAATCAGATTATCTAATTGTAAAGAATTACTTCTTAATCCGGATGAAAAGTCTGCAAAGATTGGGACATTTAATGATTTAGAAAACTTATTTAATAAACTAATAAACTTTAACCCAAAATTACCTGAACCAATAGTAATTAAGTTGATAGAATCAAATTCAAATTCAAGATCAGTTTTAATAAACTTATATTCTTTTCTGACTATTTCTGATAACTTTTTATTTGAATAATCAATCAGACTAAATGATATTTTATCAGTAGGTGAATCGGGTTCAAAAGGTTTTTCAAATTGGAAATTGAAATGAACAGGTCCAATATTCTTTTGTAAACAAATTTCTATCCCCTGATAAACTATTGATAAAAATTTCTTAATATTTCTTTTGTTGATATCCATACTTGGAATATCAGCGGAAAATCTAATGTGGTTTTGAAATATTTTATTTTGATTTATGGTTTGGTTCGAGCCTGTAAATCTCAAATATGATGGTCTGTCGGCAGTGCATACAATTAAAGGTATTCTATTTTGATAAGCTTCAATAATTGCAGGGTACAATTCCGCAACAGCAGTTCCGGAGGTAGTAATTATTAAAGTTGGTTTATTAGCACTTTTTGATAATCCAAGAGCAAAAAAAGCTGAAGATCTTTCATCAATAATCGGGAAAGATTTAATGGATTTATTTGTTGCAGTAACAATTGTTAAAGGAGTGCTTCTTGAACCAGGTGATATACAAGCAGACTTCAATCCTTGACTGATTAAAAAATCAATAAACAAATTTGACCAGAAAATATTTCTATTAATTTTCAACATCAAATAAATCTGTTATTACTTTTAATTTTAATTCTGTTTCATTGTATTCGTTAACAGTAACAGAGTCCTCAACAATTCCACAACCAGCAAAAACACTAAGACGGTTTTCTTTAAATAACCCGCTTCTTATAGCAACATAAAACTCGGCTTGTTTGTTAAAATTAATCCAACCAATTATTCCGGTGAAAATTCCTCTTTCAAAACCTTCTAATTTAGATAGTTCATTTATAGCTACTTCTTTTGGAATTCCACATACAGCAGGAGTAGGGAAAATTTTACTTATTAAATTGAAAATGTTACGGTCAGCTTTTATTTGACCTTTGATTTTAGTATTTAAATGTTGGATGTTCTTTAACTTTTTAATTTCAGGTTTATTTTCAAATCTGAAATCTGTTACACAATCCTCAAGACTCGATTTAAGATAGTCAATAACAATCTGATGCTCATTTAGATTTTTACTATCGCTTAAAAGAAATTCTGATAAGCTAATATCTTCTGATTCAGATTTGCCTCTTTCAATAGAACCAGCCAAAGCTTCTGATTTAAATTTATCACCATTTATTTCAGCTAAAAGTTCAGGTGAAGAACCTAAGTAATACGAATCAGCCGATTTTATCAGGAAGTTAAAAGAATTCTGGTAATCAATATTGAGAGTTTCAATTATATCAGAGAAATCAACTTCATCAATCAGTTTGAATTCTTTCTTCCTGGATAGAACAATTTTTTTTAGCTTATCGTGTTTTATCATCTCAACAGCTGCATTTAATTTCTTTTCCCAGCTGATAAAAGAATCCGAGTTTATTTCTTTTAGCTTTCCAAGTTTTCTTTTCTGTTGTCTTTTAATTTCTCTATTTGATGAAATTATTTTATCTATCTGAGCAGAATTTTGGGAAAAACTAATTTGTAATGATTTATTACTTTTTTTATATAGAATAAACTCAGGTAAAATCCATTCTGAGTCTTTAAAATCATTCCATAAATCTTCTTTAATTGGCGAGGGAAACTTGCAATAACCAAAAAATAAAGGAAAACTTATTCCTTCAAACTCAAAATCTTTAATTTCAATTGTGTTTTGAAGAATATTATGTAATTCGTTTATGTCTTCATAATTGGACTCAAATGAAATAACTCTACCAACAGCCAAAACTTCAAAGTCTGATGCTGGATTTGAATAATAAAATATATTTTCATAAACTGATGAAAATTCAGATAAAAGCTGAGATATCTGACCGAAATTGGTTTTAAGAATCTTTGGCAAAATTTTAATTTTATTTTCTGTAACTTTAACCATATTTATCAAATTAATTAAAAGAGATTTCTTAATTATCCTGCTGTCATATTGATGCTTTAGGTAGCTGCATAAAAAGTTCTTTCTGTGACTTTGTGTCTTAGTAACTTCGTGGCTTATGTTTTTATTTCTATAAAGTATTTTATTTGCCACAAAGACTCCAAGACTCAAAGAAACTCTAAGAAAATTTACTTTTTAATCAGCCCGAGTTTCATCAATATCTTTTACTGTCAGCTAACGGATGAAAGAACAGTTTGACAATCATAATCTTTTAATCAGGTTTTTAATAAGTTTCTAAAAGTTAATATCATCTTCAATTGTATTTAATATTCTAAGATAGCTATCATATCTGACTTCAGAAATAATTGATTCTTCAACTGCTCTGACAACTGCGCAATCTGGTTCGTGATAATGAGTACAAGTACTAAACTTACAATTATTAATAAAACTTCTAAATTCAGGGAAAAAGTGCCCTAAATCTTCTTTTTTAATTCCATAGGGATCAATTTCTCTGACACCGGGAGTGTCTATTATGTATGTTCCATTTTTCATAAAAAAAAGTCTGCTTGTAACAGTAGTATGCTTCCCTTTCATTGTAGAATTACTTATAGAAGCAATTTTAAGATTAAGCTCAGGATAAATTGAATTTAGAATGGATGACTTTCCAACGCCTGATGGACCCCAGAATAACACAGTTTTATTTTTTATCATTTCACTTGCAAAGTCAATATTATCGTTAGTAAAAGTTGATGTTCCAAAGATTTCATAACCAATATTTTTATAAAGTTCAATCCACTGTAAATAATTTTTATCCGGATCTAAATCAATTTTATTTAATATTAGACTGCTTTTTATTCCAGAACTTTCAGCTGCAACAAGAAATCTGTCAACTGTTTTATTATTAAATGATGGTTCTTTAATACTTGAAACAATGAAGACTTCATCAATATTTGCAGCAATAATTTGCTCTAATCTTTCACCCCTAAAACTTGCTCCTCGAATTCTCGGAGCTTTTCTGGATAAATAATTTCGTCTGCTAAAAATTTCTTTAATAACTCCAGAGGCATCAGGGTTTAATTCATACTCTACCAAATCACCAACAACAGCTATGTCAATATGATATAATTTATCTTTTTTTAAGTTGAAATTTTTTTTGAATTTTCCTTTAAGAGAGCATCTGATTTCCAGGTGATCTGGTAGGGATAAAACGTAATAATCTTTGCTTTCAACTCGGGATATTATGCCTTTGATAACTTACTCCAAAAATAAAAAACGCCATATCGAAAATATGGCGTTATTAAAATAATAGCAAAAAAAAGCATTTAGAAACGATAGGTTGTAGTAATCACAAATTTATGATATTTGATACTTTGAAAGGTTCTTGAAAGATTTGAATCATAGTTATCGCCTATATCTTCCCACCAGCCGTATGCGTAGCCTAAATCTATACCTATTACACCATCAGCTAAAAAACCAATTCCTGAAGTAATATATTTTTTATCAAATTTTGAATCATCATTTTCAAAAGGAGATTTCTGCAAAATGTAACCGCCTCTGATTCTTAATCCGATGTTAGGAATTGTATATTCTGCACCAAGATTATAGTTGATTGTCTGTCTTAATATTGATTTGATTTTTTTATTTTGATCAGAAATATAAGAAGCTGATAGTCCTTCTGCATCAGAAAACTCAAGTTCAGTGTAATTTATAAAGTTTAATTGCCCGCTGAGAATTAAACCTTTCAAATTAAATGAAAATCCGCCGGCGACTTCAAATGGAGTTTTAATATCATATTTTACTTCATCACTGTAATCTTCAGATTTTAGAGATGTTGACCAATTAGCAAACTCACTTGAACCTTCGACAATAAACTTTTCTTTAACAGAAATCATTTTGGGAAATTGAATTGTTGCACCAAACCTCCCAAAATTATTAAACTGATATAAGAAACCAAGTTTAGTATGCCAACCTTCTAATTCCCATTTTAATAAGTTTTTTAGATAAAAAGAACGGAAATCAGTAGTCTTCGGATAACCCGGAGCAGTAACTCCCTGATAGTTATTTTTTGTATCATCTTCGTAGTAATCAAAGTCAGAAGTATAATTGCCAGAGATAATAGATAGATTTGCGCCAACAAAAAGATTTTTATATACCTCAATTGCACCGGTTAAAGTCCAACTATTTATTGAACCTGAATTTAATATATTCCCGCTTTGATTTAATTTTCCATTTATGATTGTATTTCCATTATCATCTGTTAGGAATAGATCATAAGGGATATCAGTATTTAATAGGCTTTGGATTTTGGAATGATTACCTGAATTGAATCCGTCAAATTGGTTACTTCCAATTAAGTCTTTGTTCGAATTATATGCTAATCCTAAAACGAGGCTTCCCCTTAAAGTTGGGATTGGGAATGCGAAGCTGACATTATTTAATAAAGTTTGACTTGCATTACTATTTGTCTGATTTCCAAAAAAGGTTGTTGTATTATTAAAACTTGAAATATCTAAACCGCCCATAAATTCGAGTCTTTTAACCAAGCCTAATCCTGCTGGATTAAAAAACGAAGCCGAACCATCATCACTTAATGCCAAATAACTATTTCCCATTCCTAATGCTCTGGCGTTCATTCCTAAACCTGGTATTCCTACTCTTAGTGCATCATTAAAATTTTGCGAAAAATTGGTTATAGTTAGAATTAGAAAAGAATAAATAAATAAAGATTTTTTTAACATTTTATCTCCTGGTATTTCCTGAATTTCTGTTTCCACTTTCATTTCTTATTGAACCGGAATCATTATTAGAATTTGATTTGGTTCTGCTTTGCTCTTCATTTGCTGTATTAGTTTCTGCTGTTTTATTATTATTTGTTTGAGATCCAGAATTGTTATTACCTTGATTATTTCCATTTACTGTTGTTACCGGTGGAGTGTATTCACTGCGTCCTGTTCCTCCTCTTTGGTTTATGCTTCGTTCTCCTGATTCATTTCTGATATTGCTGGATTTATTATCCCTTTCATTTTTTGTGGAGATGTTTTTTGATGGATAATAAATGTTAATTGGATTTATCACCCACCACGGAGTGCTGTAAAAATCATAATATTCACCATAAAAATCAGAATTATAAAATTCATTTTGTGAATATGATTTTGGCATTTCATCATCGGGTAACCAAAGAACCGTGTAACATCCAGTAAAAGTGAATAAAATTATAAGTAATAAAATTATTTTTTTCATCTTCTGTTCCTTTCTGACCCTGATTGATTTCTTGACCCGCCATCATTTCTTTGGGGTGGGGTAGTGTTCTGCCTTGGTGAATTATCTCTTGGAGGATTATACGATCTCGGTGGAGTCGAGTTATTATTTGGTGTATTATAATTCTTATCGGTTTCCCTTCTGTTTCTTTCATTTTGGGAATTTCTTGAACGATTGTTTTCGTTTTCTCTCACTTCTTCGCGTTTCTTTTCCTGTTCTCTATTGATGTATGGATTTTTTCGTTCAGTTTCTCTTTGTCTGTTTACATCTCTTTTAATAGGAGGTGTAGTTCGTTCTCTCTCAATATCATTTCTATTTCTTTCTATTCTTGAATTAGTGCGATTTCTTTCAAAATTCTGGTCTCTTTCACGTGTAATAATTTTTCTATCGTCTCTATCACGACTAAAATTCCTGCTGGTATTTCTGACTTCATTTCTTGTTAAAGAATTTCTTTCTCGCTGTTTAAGCTGCTCTTTTAATAAATCTCGTGAATCTCTGCTGTCATTTCTAATTCCAGAATTATTTCTCAATCCAAATGAGTTCCTCAGTTTGTAGCCATCGCTACTTCGATTATAATTTACAATTGTATAATAGTTCCAATGATATCTTGGATACCAATAGTAAGGGGGATACCAATAACCTACAGGATAAATTATTGTGGGATAAAACCAAGGGTCATAATACCAAGAACTCCAATACCAAGGGTCATAATGCCACCAGCTACCAATACCAACTCCAATATAAATTCTTGGATAATATCCCCAATAATATTTTCTAAAACCGAATGGATAATCATAAAAGTGATAATGGTAAACATTCCCTCTGGAGTCGTAAAGAGTATCTTCATAAGAGTATTCATTTCCTTGATAATAATCATCGTTTTCTGATTCGTAAGAATAATTTAACTCCCTATTTGGTCTTTCATTGATTGCTAATTGTGTGTAGCAACCTGTAAGAAAAAATAAAATCGGTAAAAGCATTAATTTTTTCATAACACACTCCATTTTTAAGCAATTTGATACTTCAAAAATCCTGCCTGAAAAGAATAAAAAAAATGTAAAAAAAAACGTTTAGAGAAAGGAAATCTTTTTAATTGTAACTTTTAAACTACACTTATGTAGTTTTTGTAATACAGGAAAAATTCAGTTCAATTAAAAAATGCTTTTTATGTACTCTATTGTTAAAGCTCTATCAGCGGCGTTGGTATTCCATCTTTTATTGTTAAAAATATCTCTGATTTCAATACCTAATGTAAGTCCTGAACCTACAGAAAATTTTAATCCCATATTAAGATAGCCGTTACCTTTACCCAAGGATGTTACAGAATTGTCATTAAATCCGAAATCGTATTCAGTAACAAATGAGAAAGATTCACCGATTGTTTTTTCACTACCAATTTTGAAGTTCAGGAAATTATCTCCATCAGTTTTTTCAAGAGAATAATTTGCGGTGGCGTGTAAACTTAAATAACCAAGAAATTGAAAGTTTTTACTTGCAGCAATGAAAAATCCAGGTGATTTAATCTGATATCTATCTGGATTTTCGAATTCAAAACCTTTTCCTTGAGAGTCAAATCCAATAGTCAATGCCGGGAATGTTATTGATTCGTTAATGAATCTATATCTAATATTTACGCCGGGTAAATTATACCAATCAACTTTACCTGAGCCGATAATATTTGCCCCGCCATAAGAAATACCAAAACTAACATTATCAAAAACTCCAACTTCCAATCTGCTGATAACTACTCCGCCAGGTAAAACATTATTGTTTACACCGACAAATCCTTTTTCAAGTATTCCTGCTGCAGGCATATCAATTAAATTTCTGTATTCAAATTTGGCAGATTCTCCAGCAGAACCTTGTGGTAAAATGAATGTGTTTGAAACTGAAAGAAATATAAATATTAAGAAAAAAAATATTTTTTTCATTTTCCCTCTTTAAGAATTTTTATTTAAAAATTTTTTTATTCTTTAATTAAACATATATAAATTTAGATTAAAATTTAAGTAAATATCAAATTCCTTATTGATTACGTTTCTTGAATTTTATCTTGATAATTGTTAATATTCAACCAACTAAAACTTTGAAAGTTCTGAAATGAATTTTTTTACAGAATTAATTTTTAGATTATCCCTAATCGTAACGGTTGGATTTTTATCTAACTATTTTTATGAAAATTATTACTCTAATAAAAAACTTAATCTTTATATTCAATCTGTTATTTTTATTGCTGTAACAATTTTTTCAATGTCAGCCCCTATAATAATTCAAAAAAATTTCCAGTTTGATGCAAGAAGTATAACGATTTTAGTCTCCACTTTATTTTACGGATTCCCTGTCGGACTTCCAACAGCCATTTCGGCATTTTTATATAGAATTTATATTTCTCAAGGACAGCTCAATATTATTAGCTCTGGTTCAACAATTCTCATCCCACTTTTAATTGGGTATTTATTTTACACTCTTAACAAAAGTAAAAAAATCAAGATTTCATTATTGAGCTTATATTTAATAGGAACTTTTAATTCGATTTTAATATTCACATTCTTATTTTTTTTCTTGCCTTTAAGTATTAGCTTGACAAAGTTTTTAGAAATTCAGCTAAAAGCTACTTTAATTTATCCGATTTTTACTACCATTCTTGGTTTGGTAATTAAAAGTGGGATTGACAAAGTAACTTTAAATAAAAAAATCTTTGAAAGTGAGGCAAAGTTAAAAGCCGTATTTCATAGCATAAAAGATATAATTGTTATTATAGACTTAAATGGTAAAATATTAAATGTCAATCAAGCCTTTAATGGTATTTTCCCATCGAATAATGATTCTTTAAAGAACAAATTTTTCCCTGACCATTTTAAAATGTACGATATTGATTCGAAGAAGGAGTTTATACTGGACGTTAAATCAAATGAAATTATTATTGATAATCCTTTTGATAAAAGTGATGTTTTAGTAGAATTTAATGGCATTAAAATACCATTTAGAATCTCCTTTAATCAAATTTTAACTAATGAAAACATACATTTGGGCTACGCCTTAACAATGCAAGATTTGAGAGATGAATTAAAATCAAAACAAGAACTTCAATTAAGTGAAAAAACTTTCAGAGGTGTGTTTAATTCAATTCAAGAAGCAATTTACATAATGGATGGAAATGGGAATTTTTTAGATGTTAATAATGGGGCAGCAAGGATGCTCGGATATGATAAAAGTCAAATAATAGGCAAAAATCCAGTCCATTTTTCAGTAGATGATAAAAATAAAAATATAATTCTCTCCGATTTAATTTTTAAAGCACATAACGGTGAACCTCAAGTATTTGAGTTTTGGGGAAAGAAAAAAGATGGAACAATTTTCCCTCAGATTGTATGTCTATATCAGGGGGAATATTTTGGAAAAAAAGTTGTGATCGCTGTCGGTATAGATATTACTGCTATTAAAAAGGCTGAAGAAGAAAAACTGATTATGCTAAATAAATTATCTCAGATAATTGAAAATTTTGATTCAGGGATTATATTGGAGAGTAGTTCTGGTAAAATAGAGTTTATAAATCATAAACTTATCAGATTATTCAATTTTAAGAACAAAAAAGATTATTTCTTAGCCATAGATTCTAAAGAGCTTTTTGATTTATTAAAAGAAAGATTTGTAAAATCTGAATATTTTATAAATACTTTAGAAAGTTGTGTAAATTCTAAAAATCCTGTCCCAAATCTTGAGTTCACTATGACTGACGACAGAATAATTGAAATAGGATATTTCCCGATTTCATATCAAAATGAACTAATAAATAAATTATGGATAATTGACGACATAACAGAAAGAAAAGGATATGAGAAAAAACTTAAATCCAACATTTCAGAACTTGAACGTTTCAACAAAGTTTTAATAGACAGAGAATTAAGAATGATTGAACTAAAACAAGAAATTAATGATTTACTTATTAAGTTAGGATTACCACCTAAATATAAAACAACTGAGAATTCTTAATTAAAACACATAATTAGATGGACTTTAAAGTCAACTTTGAAAATATTTTTGACATTTCACCTGAGGGATTAACAATAATCAAAGATGGTAAAATTATTGACACTAATCCTGCCTCAATCAGTTTTTTACGCGCAAAAAGTAAAGAAGACCTTATTGGAAAAGATATAATTGATTTTATTCATCCCGATTCTCTTGAATTTGCTTTAACTTCCCTTAATACTTTACTCAAAAAAGGTGGAAACTTATCAAAGCTTATCATCAAAATTAACTGTTTTGATGGTATAGCACGTAGATTTGAATTCTCAGGTCTTATTTTAGAATCTTTAAATGAAGAATATATATTACTGATTTCAAAAGATATCGAAAATTATTTGTTAGAGATTGAAGACTTAAAAAATAAAAGTGAAAAACTTAATGCCATTTTCCGTGCTTTCCCGGATTTGATGTTCGTTATAAACAATCAAAATATTATAACAGATTATTATACTCCCAGTGATTTATTACTATATACTAATCCAAATAATTTTTTAGGTAAAAGTGTTTATGAATCTCTTCCTGATTATTTAGCTAAACTGACAGAAGAAAAAGTTAAAAAAGTCTTAGAAAGTGGTGCTAAAGAAGAATATGAATATTCATTAAACATTGAAAATAAATTAAAATATTTTAATTGTTCTTTAGTAAAGAAAGGTAAAGATGAAGTATTAGCAATAGTAAGAGATATTTCCTCGAAAAAAGAAGTTGAACTTGCGTTAGAAGAAGAGTTAAAATTCAATTCAATTATTAATGAACTGGCGATGAAGTTCATAAACTTTAAACCAAATGAGGTTGATGAAATTATAAATCAAGGGCTGGCTCAGGTTGGAAGTTATTTCGGAGTTGACAGAGTTTACATTTTTGAATTTGATTTTGCCAATAGAAAAATGATTAATACTTATGAATGGTGTGCTGAAAATGTTAGTTCAGAAATTGAAAATTTACAAAATATGGATATTGATATTTTACCCGGTTTCGTTGCATTAATGTTGAACAAAAGAATTTTTAGGATTGATGATGTAAAAAAATATGAGGATGAAATAATGAGAAGCATTTTAGAACCTCAAGGCATCCTCTCAATTATCATACATCCAATTTTTATAGATAATGAATGTTTTGGATTTGTTGGATTTGATAGTGTTAAAATGTATAAAAGCTTCTCTGATAAAGAGGTCAATTTCTTAAAGATTTTATCTAATTTTCTTGGCAACATCTTTCAAAAAATTAGGTCTGAAAATCAGATAAATGAAAAAAATAAACAAATTGAATCAACCAGATTAGCTACTCTGAATATAATTGAAGATTTGCAAAATGAAGTTAACTTTAGAAAAGAAGCTGAAAAAGAACTAAGATTAAGTGAGCTAAAATTCAGAAGCTACATAGAACAAACTAAAGGAATAATATTTGTGATTCAAAGAGATGGAAGATTCTCTTACGTCTCTCCATCAACTAAAGATATTATTGGTGAAGATCCTGAAAATTTAATTGGAAAACCTTATTTAGCTAATGTTCATAAAGAAGATGTTTATAAGTTTAGCTCACAATTGAAAGAGTTAATCATAACATTAAGATCCATAAAATCTGTGCCTTTAAGAATTAAACATAAGGATGGTCATTACATTTGGATTGTTATTCAAGCCGGACCAGTATTAAATGATGAGGGTAAAATAAAAGAGATAATTGGAGTAGCCGTTGATGTAAATGAACTTATAGAAACCAGACAAAAACTTAGTTTAACAGAATCACGTTACCAATCTTTGTTTGAAAATCAGATAGAAGCTTATGCTTTGCATGAACTAATAATAGATAAGTCTGGTAACCCTATTGATTATAAGTTTATTGATGTAAATAAAGCTTTCCTTGAAGTGACTGGTTTGTCAGAGAAGAGTGAAATTGTTGGAAAAACAGTTCTCGAAGTTTGGCCAAACATTGAAAGAGATTGGATTCAAATTTTTGGAACAATAGCTCTATCTGGCGGTAGAGAAACTTTTGAAAAATTTTCATCCATATTCAATAAAACTTTTCTGATAAATGTTTATTCTCAGGAATATTTAAAATTTGCTGTTAGCTTTTTTGATATAACAGATAGAAAAAGATCCGAAGTAATCAATAAGATTCAGCTTAACATCGCAACTGCAATTATTCAGGAGGACGATTTACGGGAAATTTTAATTACCATAAGAAATGAATTAGGTCAGCTTATGGATACTAAAAATTTCTTTGTTGCCAAGTATGATGAATCAAAAGAAAGATTCTTTAATATTGTATTCATTGATGAGAAAGATGAAACCGAAGATTCCTGGAGTGCTGAAGATTCTCTAAGCGGATTTGTAATTCGTAAAAAGTCTCCAATGATATTAAAAAAGAATGATATTATAGAAATCGAAAAATCTATAGGGAAAGAATTGCCTGGTACTAATCCGGAAATCTGGGTTGGGGTTCCAATTATTCTAAAAAGAAAAAGCATTGGTATAATAGTAATTCAAAGCTATACAAATCCTAATGCATTCGATCAAAGTTCAGTTAATCTTTTGCAGACAATTGCAAGCCAGCTCGCTGTTTATATTGAGCAGCAGGAATTTGAATCACAACTCAGATTGTTATCAAAAGCTATTGAACAAAGTTCTGTAATGGTAGTTATAACAGATAAAAATAATAACATTCAGTTTGCAAATAGTAAATTCTTTCAAATTACAAAATATACTTTTGAAGAAGTGTTAGGCAAGAATCCAAACATTTTGAAATCTAATTTTCATAAAGAAGATTTTTACAAAGAAATGTGGCGGGCTTTATCTGCTGGTAAGGAATGGACTGGTGATATACTTAATCAGGATAAACTCGGCAATAAATTTTGGGTTAGTGCAATTATTAGTCCTGTTATTAGCTCTGAAGGAAAAATTACTAATTATGTTTCCATTCAGGAAGATATTACAGAAAAGAAAAAGCTACAGGAAAAAGTTGCTGCTTCAGAAAAACAACTTCGAACCACTTGGGAGTATTCAGTTGACGGAATGAGACTTTGTGATGAAAATGGTTTAATTGTGGAAGTTAATCCGGCTTTATGTGAAATGTATGGAATTGAGAGTAAACAGTTTATTGGTAAACCTTTTTACTATATGGTTAAAAATTACTCAGGTGGTGGACTAAAGAAATTTAATCAATCAATTAGATCAGGAAATATTGAGAAGATTAAAGAATATTATTTAGAATTAGAAAACGGAAAAGTCTTAGACGTTGAAGTAACAAATTCAATTATAAGTTTTGATGACGGTAAAAAGTATCTGTTTAGTATTTTCAGAGATATTACAGAAAAGAAGAAAATGATTAACGACCTGATTGCTACAAAAGAAAAGGCTGAAGAAATGAATAGAATTAAGTCACAGTTTTTTGCAAATATGAGTCACGAGCTTAGAACACCTTTTATGGGTATTCTTGGTTATACAGAACTATTGAGAGATAAAGTATTTGATGATGAGGGAATATTTTTCATTGATGGTATCTCAAGATCAACGAACAGAATGATAGAGACTTTGACAAATATTCTGGATATTTCAAAATTTGAAGCGGGGAAAACTGATACAAAAAAAGAACAAATAGATGCTGAATATTTTATTTTGGAAATATTCGAACACTTTAAGTATCAGGCAGTTAAAAAAAATCTGTCTTTTGAAAAGAATATTATTTTGCCTAAAGACTTTAAACTATTGAACAATGAAAAAATGTTTCGTAGTATTTTAAATAATCTTATTAGCAATGCAATAAAATTTACTAATGAGGGGAAAATTCTTGTAAAATCTTTTATAAAAGGTTCAGAATTTATTGTTGAAGTCGAGGATACAGGAATTGGTATTCCTAAAGAAAAACAAGAAATAATTTTTGACGAATTCAGACAAGTAAGTGAAGGTCATTCAAGAGCTTTTGAAGGAACAGGATTGGGGCTTTCAATTGTTAAGAAGTTTACAGAATTAATAGGCGGAAGAGTTGAAGTTGAAAGCGAATTAAATGTAGGGAGTAAATTTAAAGTTATATTTCCTCTCTAAATTATATCTTTAATTTTTTTATGATATTATCTAAAAGCAAATATGATTTAATTGATATTGATAATATAGTTAATAAAAAACTGTCAAATAGAAAAAGTGATGAACTTCTGATTATCGTTCCTACCAATCGAAAAGCCAGAGCATTAAATAAATACTTCTTAGAAAATTCAAAAGATAACGCAGTTACAAATCTTCAGATTCATACTCTTACCACATTAACAACCGTAATATTTATTGAATTAGTTAATGTTGAATATTTTATTCTTGATGATGCTACCGCTATAATAAAATTAAAAAAAATATTCTCTGAACTGGATTTAAATTATTTTCCCAAAGACCAGGAAATTACTCAAGGTATTTTATTAGAGCTTAAAAATGTTTTTTCTGAATTCAAAAGAAAAGGGATATCCCCCAACTTATTAGAACAAGATTTAGAATTATTATCTGGTTCAGAGAAGAATAAAGCTGAAGATCTGATTAAAATCTACAAAAGATATCAATCTGAATGTTTTGACAAAAAGCTATTTGAACTTGGCGATTTATACAGCTTCATAACTAAAGTAAATGAAGAAAATTTCAAAATTGCTTTCAAAGAAAATTTCCCTGAAGTTAATACTGTTATTATTATGGGATTCGATGAATTAACTTCATTGGAAATTAAAATAATAGACTCTATTTGTGATTTAATTCATCAGTCCTTTATAAAATTTGATATTAAAAAAGAAAATGAGGAATTATTTTCTTATCCATTAAAAACTGTAAACAAACTAAAAAATATTGGTTTTATTGAAATATCCGAGATAGGAAATATTTCTCCAAATTCGTTTATCGAAGTGATTCGAAAAAATCTTTTTACTATCAAACCTGAAAGACAAGAATCAGATGTATCATTAAAATTATTTATTGCACAAAATCGAATTGACGAGATATCATTCATAGCAAAAATCATAAAAAAGTATCTCACAGAATTCAGATATAATACAGAAGACATTTGTGTGGCATTTAATCAAATATCAAATTATTCAGATATTATAAATGAAGTTTTTGATGATTATGGACTGCCCTTCAATTTAACAGATAGATACTTGTTAAGCAATTCTTCTCCTGTGATTTCAATTATAAATCTTCTCGAAATATTAGAAAATAATTTTTACTATAAGAATATATTTCGTGCATTAAGTGAAGAATGGATATCTGTTCCTGAAATTGACAAAAATAATCTGCTTAAGGTTTCTGTAAATCTGAAAATAGTAGCAGGATTAGATAATTGGGAAAGAAAAATTGATAATGTTATTGAAGAACTTGAAATAAATTCTGAAACTGAATTTAATTATCTGCCAAAAGAATCTTATCTCAAAGCAAAAGAAGATATTCTTAAAATTGCAGATATCTTAAAACCATTTAATTTTAAACTTTCTCCTGATGAATTTCTTAATCGAATAAATGATTTGATTAATCAACTGGGATTATTATTAAAAACTATAAATAACTCTCAATCCCAAATCGAAAAAAATATTAGAGGTTTACTGAAGTTTATTGAAATGCTCCATAATATTATTGAGATTTTGGAAATTGAATATGGAACACAAAAACATAATTTAGGATTTTATTTAGAACAGATTAAAGCTGCTTCACAGTTTACAAGATATAATGTCAAAGAAAAAGCAGGAGTTCTTATAACTTCAATTGATGAAATCAGAGGTTTAAACTTTAAAGTATTAATTCTTGGCGGATTAGTTGATGGGGAATTCCCAACAAAGTATTCACCTGAAATATTCATTCCGCATAAGTATAAAGTTCTTGAAGATGGACATAATTCAAAAGAACGATATAAATTTTACCAAGCGCTGTCGGTTGCAAAAGAACAGATAATATTCACTTATCCGCAAAATGAGGAAAATACTGATTTAACAA
>Ga0308414_1000785_pt1 | contig 20663 bp, 18 predicted proteins | sample HotsprSampleOS50_FD_205667 | JGI IMG/M metagenome (GOLD analysis project Ga0308414, IMG submission 205667) | Hot spring phototrophic mat microbial communities from Octopus Spring, Yellowstone National Park, Wyoming, United States - 20090730_OS50 ...
ATTGTGGTGAACGGCGTGTTCGTGCCTTACGGGAGCAACTGAAATCCCGTAAGCACCTACCTGCACGGCGGTTTCCTCCTCCACAATGGAGCTGGTTGGAACAGCGCAGAGGTGGGTTACTGGCCCACCTCTGCGACTATACGTCGCCAGAGCAGACAGAGAGGACCAGCGATAGTAAAGCTGGTGACACTGGTGTTGAATAACGTGTAAGGAGGCACTATGGCGTCGGATGCGCCGGGGTTGAACGCGCCACAGGGTGCAGTGCTGCGATCACGTCAGGAACGGCTGGCTGTGTGGATACGCAATGATCCGATACGGCTTGTGCTGTATGGGATCGGTTTGCTGGTCATTCTGCTCATCATTGGCGCGGTAGTGAACAATTTGTTCCTCAACCCTGCCACCAATTTCACCCTGGAGCGGCTGGTGCGGCTGGCGATTTTCGGGCTGGCACAGGGCAGTATCTATGCCTTGGTGGCGCTCGGCTACACGTTGGTGTACGGCATTTTGCTGCTCATCAACTTCGCCCACAGCGAAGTGTTCATGTCTGGCGCTTACATCGGCTTTTTCGCTATTATGGCGTTGAGCGGCGCCGGACTGCTGGAAACCCAGCCGCTTCTCTCGCTCTTGATCACAATGGGGGTGGGCGTTATAGCCTCCATGAGCGTCGCCTTTGTGCTTGAGCGTGTGGCCTACCGGCCGCTGCGCGCCGCGCCGCGCCTTGTGCCCCTCATCACCGCCATTGGCGCCTCTATCACACTCCAGCAGATTTTCCTGCGCTTGTTCGGCAGTGCAACGCGCACCTATCCGGACTTGAATCTATACATTCTTCCGGGCGTTTTTCGGCTGGAGTGCTCAGTTGTGGATGGCCAGGAAGTGTGCCGCGGGCTGGATATCATCCGCGGCATCTACGAAGTGGATTTTCTTGGGTTGGCGCTGCGCATACGTCCACTCTATTTCATCGTTTTTTTCGTAGCGGCGGTGATGATGGTTGGCTTGTGGCTGTTTGTCAAGCGCACCCGCACTGGCAAAGCGATGCGCGCAGTTGCTGAGGACAAGAAAACGGCCGCCCTAATGGGCATCAACGTGGACCGGGTGATTGTGATCACGTTCCTGCTGGGTGCGGCACTGGCCGGCGTAGCCGCGGTTTTATTTGCGCTTTACAACCGGCAGGTCACGCCGTTTATGGGATTTGCGCCAGGCATCAAGGCCTTCACGGCGGCTGTCCTCGGCGGCATCGGCAACATCCCCGGCGCAATGATGGGCGGTCTGCTGCTGGGTATGATCGAGTCCATTGCGCCTTCGCTGCTGGGCATTCCCTCACAGCTAGAGGACGTTATCGCATTCGGTATTCTGATCTTGATCCTCATCTTCAGGCCAACCGGCATTCTGGGTGAGGTGCTGTCGGAAAAGAAGGCCTGAGTCTATGGATCGCAAAGGGATTTACTACGCTCTATACACCAGCGCTGTGGCAGTGCTGCTGTCGTTAACAGGCATCTTTACGTCATTTGAGCGCACACAAGTCATCTCTGGCGTCCTGAACCTCAGCACCGTGATTCTGGTTTTGATGGTTGGTGGCCCGGCTTATCTGAATGCGTGGCGCGTTCGTCACAAGGACATTACGACAGGGATAGTGGCGGGCGCGGTATCCGGCACGATTGTGGCTGCGTTTCTAGCTGGGCTGGTGGTGCTAAACGCGGTTATAGACATGCGGTTTGTGTTCCCTAACGCTGGCAACCTCGCCAACACCACCCTTACCCTTGGACAGCCCGATCTTGGCAGCGGCCTGCTGGCGCTGCTGGTGCTCGGTGTTGTGATTGGCTCGGCTGTAGCGCTGGTGTTGCTAATTCCTGACCGGCTGCGAAGAATCCTGATTGTCAGCGCGGCGCTCACAGCGCTGATCGGCCTGCTGCAGAACCAGATCAACAACATCGTCACGCCGCCCTACGCCCTGCTGATGATCGTGGCGTTTGGGTTGGCTTATCTCATGAATTACCGTTTCATCCGGGACACAGGCGTTACGCTGCGTATGACCATCGGTTTGGGTATCGGCCTGATGCTGGGAATACTGGCCGCGCTGCTCGTGAGCGCTGGGACGACCGCAGTGGGTGGGATCAACATCCTTCCGTTTCAGCCAACCAGTCCGCTGATGTGGGCCGCCCTGGTGCTGGTCGTCGGCGGCGCTGGCGCGCTCGGCTCGCTGGCGGTGAGCAGCTCGCGGACGGGCAACAGCGCTATGCTGTATTTTATGATGGCTTTGCTCGTGCTGGCGGTTATCAACTGGCAGCGCCAGATGACACCGCTGGCCGCCGTCATCACTTTTCTGCTGGTGAGCGTCCCGCTTTGGTTCGCTCCCTACCTAACAGATCGCGCTGAAGAGCGATTCACGCGCATCAGCCGTGTTGAAAAGCGCACTACCTGGCGCCTTACAGGCGCTTTTGCGCTGTTCTTTATGCTGGTTGCGCCGCTGTTTCTGGGCCAGTACATCACCAGTGTGTTCGACCTAGTTGGCCTGTACATCATTATGGGCATTGGCCTCAACGTAATGGTAGGTTACGCCGGCATGCTGGACTTAGGTTTTGTGGCGGCTTTCGCGATTGGAGCCTACAGCCTGGGGCTGTTCACCACGCCTAGCATGGTCACCTGCGGCGGTGTGCCGCCGGATCAGATCAACGCGGAAAACGTTGCCACACTCTGCACTGGCATCATGACCTTTTGGCAGGCGTGGCCGCTGGCGGCGCTTACCGCTGGCCTCTCTGGGTTAATACTGGGCGTTCCTGTCATGCGCCTGCGCGGAGACTATCTGGCTATCGTGACGCTTGGGTTCGGCGAGATCATCAACCGTGTGGCGCTCTCGTCCACGTTCAAGCCTTTGTTAGGCGGCGCGCAGGGTGTCTCGCCTATTCCCACTCCTGTGATTGACCTGCGCGCCCTGAATCCCGATTGGTTTTTCCGGCTGGACAACGCTGTCAGTGTGTATTACCTCATCTTGTTCACCGTGCTGCTGGTGGCTTTTGTTGTGCTGCGCCTGTCAGTCACGCGGGTTGGCCGGGCCTGGCGCTCTATTCGTGCCGACGAGGATGTGGCTCAGGCGATGGGCATTCACCTGGTCGGCAGCAAACTGCTGGCTTTCGGGATCAGCCGGACATTAGCCGGACTGGGCGGCGCGATCTTCGCAGCGTGGCTTCAAGGTATTTTCCCCAACAGCTTCACACTTCTTGTTTCGATCAACGTGCTGTCGTTGGTTATTATCGGCGGTCTGGGTTCAATTCCCGGTGTCGTGGTGGGCGCTATGATCCTGATAGGCCTGCCGGAAGCGCTGCGCGAGTTTCAGGATTACCGGCTGCTGGCTTTCGGCGCGCTGTTGGTTACTACGATGCTGCTGCGCCCGGCCGGCTTGATTCCCCCGCCGGTGCGCCGTCTGGCAGAAGAAGCTGAAGAGCGACGTGCACAGACTCAGCCGGTTGAAGCTGTTGTAGGAGGTGAGCGGTGAGCGATATCCTTCTGGACGCACGGCGGGTTACCAAGCGATTCGGGGGGCTTATCGCTGTGCGCGAGATGAGCCTGCAAATCCCGCGTGGAATGATCGCCAGCCTGATCGGCCCAAACGGCGCTGGTAAGACGACGTTCTTTAACTGCGTCACCGGTTTCTACGTTCCTGAGGAAGGCGATCTGATCTTCAACGGCGAGTCGATTTATGGGCTGCGACCGGATCAGATCGCCCAACGCGGCATCAGCCGCACCTACCAGAACATTCGATTGTTCTACGGTCTGACAGTTCTGGAGAATGTTCTCATCGGCATGCACACGCTGCTTCGTTCGGGGCCGGTGCAGGCGCTGTTGGGCACACAGCGCATGCGTCGCGAAGAACGGGATGCGGTAGACAGGGCCATGGACCTGTTGGAATACGTAGGCCTTGACGGGATGGGCGACAACCTGGCAGAAAACCTGCCATACGGTTTTCAGCGACGCCTGGAAATAGCTCGCGCGTTAGCGGCGCAGCCTAAGCTGCTGCTGTTGGACGAGCCGACAGCGGGTATGAACACATATGAGACCGAAGAGATGATGGCTTTCATCCGCCGCCTGCGCGACGAACGCGATCTGACAATCTTCCTGATTGAACACGACATGAAACTGGTCATGACAATCTCTGACCAGGTCAGCGTGATGGATTATGGGGCCAAAATCTCTGAAGGAACGCCCAGCCAGGTGCAGCGCGATCCTAAAGTGATTGAAGCGTACCTGGGTACGGCCCCGCTGGATGAGACCGATGAGGAGGCTCTGGCATGAGCCTGCTGGAAGTTCACGACATTCACACCTACTACGGCAAGATTCACGCGCTGAAGGGCATCTCTCTGTCTGTTGATGAGGGCGAGGTTGTTACCCTAATCGGCGGCAACGGGGCCGGCAAAACAACAACGCTTAACAGCATTTCTGGTATAACGCCGGCTTCTCAGGGCCGTATCTTGTTGAATGGTGAGGACATCACCCACGTGCGTGCGCACGAAATTGTGACACGCGGCGTAATACAAGCGCCTGAGGGGCGGAAAATCTTCACGCGGCTGACTGTGCGCGAGAACCTAGAGATGGGCGCTTTCGCCCGCAAAGACACGGCTCAGATCGAACGCGACATGGAGTACGTGTTTGAGCGCTTCCCCCGCCTGAAGGAGCGAGAAAACCAGCTTGGGGGCACGCTCTCGGGTGGTGAACAGCAGATGCTGGCGATTGGTCGGGCGCTGATGGGCAAACCCCGCATTCTGCTGCTCGATGAACCGTCAATGGGGCTGGCCCCACTGTTGGTCAAACAGATTTTCGATGTAATTACCTACCTCAACCGTGAAAATAGTACGACGATCCTGCTGGTAGAGCAGAATGCGGTGATGGCCCTTTCAGTGGCGCACCGGGGATATATTATGCAATCTGGCTATGTGACACACGCAGACGAAGCCCAACGCCTGCGCAGCGATGAGACGATCATAAAAGCGTACCTAGGCGGCTGAAGGTTTTCCCTGGACACCGGAATGTGCGGGGCGGCTGGCTCGCCGCCCCGTTTCTTGGTGAAAGAGCAGCCACTTAGATAAACCTACTGGAGCGCCTTCAGCCCCTCATAGAAACGCTGGATTGCTTTCTCTGTCTTCTCTGGCGTGAGGGCATATGAAAACCGAATCCAGTTGAGACCTGCATCGGAGAAGTACATGCCGGGCACAACCGCCACGCCGAAATTCTCGCCCAGATGGGTAAGCAGTTCCTCTGAGTTCTTTAGCCCGCCTGCCTCGATGTAGTGGGTGCAGTCAATAAAGGCGTAGTAACCATCGCCCATGATGAAAGGTGCGTGCGCCTTCTCAGCCTCCAGGGCGCGGCGCAGCACCTTGCGGCTTTCGGCAGTGGGCTGGATGATGCTGGCTGCAGCCTGCGCGTAGCCCATGCGATAGGCGGCGATGGCGACCGCCTGTGCGTAGAAGCTGGGGATAACACCGTGCGATGCCTGGCTGGTGATGTACTTGACAATCTGTTTACCGGCAAGCAGGTGAGCCGCGCGGATGTTCGACGCGCCGAGGCTCTTGGTGAGTCCGTCAAGGAAAATCAGGCGCTCGCGCTCAGCAGGCGGAAACGCCTGCAGCACGACATTGATATCCGAAGGGCCGCCGTCAGTTACCCAGTGATACATCCAATCGAAAATGACATAGGCGCAGCCGCTTTCCAGCGCGGTGCGAGCCAGCGCGATCTGCTCGTCCAGTGGGATCGTGCGGCCAGTGGGGTTGTCCGGTGAGGTGATGACGATGCCGGCCAGCTTGCGTCCTTCGCGGGCGGCGAGGTCGGCGCAAGCACGAATGCCTTCAGGCGTGTAGCGCCAGCCCTCACGCGGGTCGCCCGGCGCCAGGATCACGTTGAGGCCCAGCGCATACGGTCCCCAGTTGTAGCTGATCCAGGGCACGCGCGAGACAATCAGCAGATCGCCGATTTGTCCATTGCCTGTGCCGATCATAGCCTGGTAAGCCTTTTGCAGCCCGTCGCGGCCGCCCTGCACAAACACGATGTTCTCTGGCCCCCAACCGGAAGCGGCGTCCAAATGCCAGTAGTCTTCGGCAGCAGCCTGGCGGAACTCAGTTGTTCCCCATGGCTGATCGTACGCCGTGCCGTGGTCAATCTGGAGGCGAAGCGCTTCTTCTAAAACGTGGCGCGGCACGCCTGGCAGGCTGGCTCCACCGTCCCCCTGTGACGCATCGTAGGTGGGCGCATCAGCGCCGGCGCGCGCTTTGTAAACTTTGAGCGCGTCGCGAATCAGGAACATCCGCGAAGGCGGGATGTCCATCATCGCAGACGGATAGGCGTTTACAGGGACGCGGTTCTCGGGCGGTACAACAAAAGCGGGTGAGTCGAGACTGACATGCTGAGCAACCAATGCAAGATCCTCCATGTTTTTCGGTTTGAGAAAAAAAGCACCCCGGCTTACGGGGTGCAGGATCACAAGCGGCATCGTGTGAGACATGCCCCCGGTTCAGCTTGGGGTGCGGCGGTTAATAGAAGTGAGGTTAGTCATTGGATGCTTACTTGCCGCTGCATGTGTCATCACCAGTCTGGGATTGTGCAGCATTCTGGTAGAACGGTCAATGTGCAAGCCAATCAAATCACACATCTGGCTGTTCGTGCAGGTTGCCCGATGGGCCAGACGATTCGGCTTTTTGCAGCAGCAGTGCCTGTCGGGCAGCCACACGAGCGCGACGTCTGGCCTGCCAGCTCTCAAACGTGCCAACAACGCCCTTAGGAAAGGCCATTACAACCACAATAAACGTGATGCCGAGGATAAGCGACCACTGCTGGCCAATGTTGACTACAACGCTGCCAAAGACAAACTCACGGTTGAGTATCCGCTCACTGAGATGCAGGCCAGCCGCGCCGATAATTGGTCCCCCGATCGTGCCTACACCGCCGATGATAGTCATCAGCAGCGGGTCAATGGTGTAGGTGACGCCGAGGATTTCCGGGCCAACTTTGCGCGCGAGGATGACGTGCATCATGCCAGCTCCCGCAGCCATGGTGCTGGCGAGTGTAATGGAGAGCACTTTGAAGCGCAGCGTATTGTAACCAATGGCCTGGGCGCGCGCTTCGTTGTCGCGGATGGCGATCAGCACGCGGCCAGTTGGCGAGTTGATTAGGCGACGGATAAACAGGAAGGTGATAACCGTCAGCACCAGCGCCACATAATACAGAAAAAGCCGGCTGCGCGTGGGGTTGAACAGCTCCGGCAGCACGTCAATCGGGAATCCGTCTTCAGCGTTTGTGACTGGCCAGCGACCGATGTAAATGGCGACCATCTCGGCCAAGGCAAGCGTGAAGATGGCAAAGTAAACGCCGCGCAGCCGTAAAGTTACCAGCGCTGTGATAAAGCCGATAACACCGGCGATAACGATGCCAGCAATCAGTCCGACCAGCAACCCAGCGTCCGGGCCTAGCTGGGTATACTGCAGCGTCATGCCCAGCGCATAACCGCCTAGGCCGAAAAACATAGCGTGGCCGAACGATATTACGCCTGTGAAACCGAAGATGAGATTGTAGCTCATCGTGAGGATAGCGAGGATGAAAACCTCGATCAGGATGCTTTGCCAGAAAACAGACTGGCCGCGCGCTCGGCCGCCGATGCCAAACGGGCTGTCGCCGGTAATCCAGCCGACGATGTGCGGAAATAGGATGAGGAAAGCCAGCAGCGCGAGGTAAATCCAGTTGGGCTGCAGGGCGCGCCGGATGGGACTGCTGTTGCTCGGCTGCATCAGGTTAGTGCTCCTTTCCGAACAACCCGCTCGGCTTGAGCAGCAGCACCAGGATCAGCAGAATCATCGGCGTGAGACTGGGCCACACTGTCTGGTTAATTTCGGGGCGCGATGTGAACTTGGCAACAATGGCAATGGATAAGCCAACCAGAACACTGCCAATGGCAGTGCCTTCATAGCTGCCTAGGCCGCCCAGCACAACAACAGCGACAGCGCCCAGCAGGAACGCGCTGGCCATTCCCGGAGACGCGCCTAGGAAGGGAGCTGCCACCGCGCCGCCGAACGACGCCAGCGCACAGCCGAAGGCAAACACAAGCGTGAACACAGCGCGCACGTTGATGCCGAGGGCTTCAACCATAGCGCTATCCTCTACACCGGCGCGGATGATGATGCCAATGCGGGTGCGGCGCAGCAGCAGCGCAACCAGTACCATCAACGCCAGGCCAATTAAGATGACGAAGATGCGATACCAGCCGAACTGCTGGTTGAACAAGACAAAAATGTTCTGGTGGATGCTGAACGAATTCACGGTAGACCAGGTGTAGGTGACCGTGCCCCAGATTGCTTTAATCGCCTCGCCCATGACAATCGCCACGCCGAACGTCAGCACCAACATAAAAAATGGGCGCACGTAAAGCGGGCGAATCAGACCGCGCTCAAGGATATAACCCACCACCCCGCCGACTGCCGACGCGATCAGAATGGCGATGGGAAAGCGCAGGTTGGGATCAATTGGGGCAAGAGCCTGGGCATGGAAGAAAGCGAATGTAATGTAAGCGCCCAGCATGAAGAAATGGCCCTGGGCGAAGTTGAGCACGTCCATTAGGCCGAAAACAATTGATAGACCGGATGCTACCAGAAACAGGAGCGCGGCCTGCAGCAGACCGGAAAGCACTGTGATGGCGAAGCTGCCGACGCTGTCCGCTGTGACAAGCCCGAACGCCAAAAGACCGGCGAACAACAGCGCAACAACACCGATAGTGCTGCGATTCTGAAGCATGATTACGGTGTCCTCCTTGTATTACGCCGTGTTACGCCACGCCTAGGTAGCGGTTGACCAGCGCCTCGTCTTGCATCAAATCCGGCATCAGGCCGGCGGCGACGCTGTGCCCGTCGTCAATGATTACATACCGGTCAGCCAACTGGCTGGCAACACGAAAGTTCTGCTCCACCAGGAGCACCGTTGTGCGGGCTGAGAGGCGGCGAATGGCTTCCATCATCTGCTCGATAATAACCGGGGCCAGCCCTTCGCTCGGCTCGTCTATCAGCAGCAGGCGGTTGTCTGGCACCAGCGCACGGGCCACGGCCAGCATCTGCTGCTGCCCTCCAGAAAGCTGAGCGCCGTCGAGGTGGTAAAGGCGTTTGAGATCAGGGAATAAGTCGAAGATAAAATCTGCCCGTTTGTCCAGGTCATCGCGCTGGCGCTTGGCGATCTCTAAGTTTTCGCGCACACTTAGGTTGCGGAAGATGGCACGGTGTTCCGGCACATAGCCAATGCCCATCTGGGCAATTGTGTATGGGCGCTTGCCCACCAGCGCGACGCCGTCGAAGACAATAGTTCCCCGGCTGGGCGGCGTCATACCGAGGATGCTTTTCAGCGTTGTGGTTTTGCCGGCGCCGTTGCGGCCCAGCAGCACGGTGATGCTGCCGCGCGGCACGTGAACGGTGACCCCCTCCAGTATGTGAAACTGGCCAATGAATGTGTGGATGTTCTCGACGCTGAGTACGATGTCGCCTGGCTCAATCATGGTTTACCTGCCGCGCTGTCTGGAGCTTCATACAGCTCGCCCAGGTAGACATTTTGCACGGTCTTATTGGCGGCGATTTCAGCGGGCGTGCCCTCTGCGAGCAGCCGGCCAAGGTGCATGACCGTAATGCGGTCCGAAACGTTCATGACGACGTTCATGTTGTGCTCCACCAGCACAATGGTGCGGTTAGCCTGACGGCGGATGCTGTCAACAGTGGCCATGAGTTCCGGAACCTGCTCCGACGCCATGCCAGCGGTTGGTTCGTCCAGCAGCAGCACTTCAGGGTTCGGAGCCAGCAGGATCGCCAGCTCGAGCTTGCGTTTGCCGCCGTGCGGCAGCGTGGAGGCGATGCTGTAAGCCTCGTTCTCCAGCCCCACCAGCGCCAGCACTTCCGCAGCACGGTCGAGGAACTGGCGGTAGCTGTCGGCCCGGCGGAGGATGTTGAAGCTGACCCGGCTCATAGCCTGGGCTGCCAGCCGGACGTTCTCTAGAACGGTAAGGCTGGGGAAGATATTGGTGATTTGGAAGGAACGTCCCAGGCCCAGGTGTGCGCGTCGGTGCAGCGGAACGTTGGTGATGTCCTGCCCTTTGAAAATCACCTGACCGGCGTTGGGCCGGTAAGTGCCGGTGAGCAGGTTGAAGAAGGTTGTTTTGCCTGCGCCGTTCGGGCCGATGATCGAGTGAACGCTGCCCCGTTCGATGCGCATGCTGACATCGTCCACAGCCACCAAGCCGCCGAACTGTTTGCGCAGACCGCGCGCTTCCAGGATGGTCTCGGCCATTCGGTGTGTCTATCCCCTCGTGACAGGTGCTGGGGGAGCGCGCACAGCGCTCCCCCATTTATAAGCCTTACATGCACTGCTCGCGTCCGCTATTGGGGCGGCGCACAAGTGAGCGTGTCGCTGGAACGCGCCGCCGGGGCCTGACACGGCACAACAACGTTGGCCTCAAGCAGCAGCTCGTACTGCGGCAGCGGCATAACCGTGCCATTGCCTAGGTCTACATCTTCGATGCCGAGGAAGCGAATCAGGTAGGTGGGCATCAGCGCCTGGTGGTCTTCGGGCCGGATAAAGTAAGTGCCTTTTGGCCCTTCAAACTCGAGTCCCTCCAGCGCCGGAATCATTGCCTCAGGCAGCGGATCGCCGCCGGTCGCTTCCAGCGCCAGATAGAGCGCCTGGGCGCTGGCGAAAGCGCACTCGGTGAACAGGTCGGGCACATCGTTGAACACGGCGATGTGCTTTTCCGTCAGCCAGTCGTTGATCTCGGTGTCGGGCAGGGTGTAGTGATAAACGATATAGGCCACTGTGCCCACCAGCGGCGGCGCTGCCACGATGAAATCGTTGGAGTTCGTGCCGCTGATAATCGCCACCTTATCCGCTAGGCCCAATTCAATGGCCTGCTGTGTCCACAGCGCAGTCAGTTCGCCAGCAAAGATCGGATTCACGACTTCCGCGCCTGAGTCCAGGATTTGCTGAATGTAGGGGGTTAGGTCTGTGGCGTTAGATGGCACCAGAATGGTGTCTTGCACAAATGTGACGCCAGCGGCTTCGTTGGCTGCCTGGAAGGCGGTTGCAGTGGTGCGGCCGAAGTCGGTGTCATTGGCGATTTGAATCCATTTGTCGCCCACCTGATCAGCGATGTTGGCCAGCGTCAGCGCGTCGTGGTTGGTATTGCGGCAGACGCGAAAAGTGTTCACGTTGAAGTTAGCGCCTGTGATCGTGGGGGAGGCGGTGGGGCCAGCCATGAGCAGCACGTCGTAGTTGTCCGGCGCGATCACGCCCTGGAGCGCGATAGCGGCGCCGGAGTTGGGAACACCGTAGATAATGTCCACAAAGTCCGACTCGATCAACTCGCGGGCGCGGGCGGCGGCGTTATCCGCGTCGTTGGCAGCGTTCTCGCTGCCATAGTCCTTGATGATTATTTGGACGGGACGCCCAGCAATGGTGACTTCTGCCAGCGCAGCGTCAAGGCTGTCATACTCAGTAGGGTCAATGCCTGCTGCGTACAGCAGACCGAGTCTGAACCCATTGATCGACTCGACGCCGTAGACCGCAAGCCAGCCGGACAGATCCTGCAGCAGACCGATGCGGATTGGCTCTTCCTGGGCGGCTGTGCCGCCTGCGACCAGGCCCAGGGCCAGCGCGACAACGAAAAAGACGAGCAGCGTTTTCCTAACCATGATGCCTCTTCAGTGCCTCCTTAAGACCTTTTCGGACAAAATGTATGCGGGATTTCAGCCAGAGGCGGTCGTTTCAAGCGCTTTCCGGCGCGATCACGACTGCCTCCCCCTCGAGAACTACTATACCATCTTGGTTGGCGCAAGTGGTGCTGAACGTTGCGATGCGCTTATCCGGGCGGTATTTGACCAGCTCAACTGTGGCCGTAATCGTGTCGCCCAGGTAAACAGGCGCTTTGAACTTCAACTCCTGGCCCAGGTAAATTGTGCCATGTCCGGGCAGGTCGTTGCCCAGGATGGCCGAGATCACACTGGCAGTCAGCATGCCGTGGGCAATGCGCCGCCCAAAGCGTGTCCCTGCTGCGTAAGCGTCGTCCAGGTGAACGGGGTTGGTGTCGCCAGACGCTTGAGCAAAGGCGCGTATGTCCTCGTCGGTGATGGTCTTTGTGCGGCTGGCGCGCACGCCAATTTCTAAATCCAAGATGAACTGCCCCTGTTATATTAAGAATTATGTTGCGAGAACTCTATTTTGCTGCTAACCAGGAATGAGTATATCCCATTCGACGGAGATGTCCAAAAAGCTGATACGGTTTTAGCCAGAAAATCGCTGCCGCAGCTCACGTTTGAGAATTTTACCTGCCGCTGAGATCGGCAGCGCGTCCATGAAAATGACGGAGCGGGGCACTTTGTAGCGCGCCAGATGGGCCTGCATGTGCTCGATCAATTCGGCTTCGGTGGCGCTGTGACCGGGTTTGAGCACTACGCATGCCTGGCCTACCTCGCCCCACCGCACATCCGGCACGCCGATAACGGCGCACATGTGCACGGCGGGGTGGCGGTAGAGCACCTGCTCGATCTCTGCCGGGTAGACGTTCTCGCCGCCGCTGATGAACATATCCTTTTTGCGATCAACGATATAGAAGTACCATTCGTCGTCGTACTTGGCCATATCGCCAGTGTGGAACCAGCCGTCAGCGTCAATGGCGGCGGCGCTGGCTTCCGGGTTGTTGAAGTAACCAGAGGCGCGTGAAGGCCCTTTAAGCACCAGCTCGCCGACTTGATGCGGACCGAGCGGCTGGTTGTTGTCGTCCACCACGCGGGCATCCACGAAGAAGTTTGGCCGTCCGATGCTGCCGGCCTTACGAATAGCGTCCTCGGGGGCAAGGGCGAACAGGCCGGGGCCGAACTCTGTCATGCCGAAACCCTGCTTAAACTGTATGCCCTTTTCATCGCGGAACTTCTCTACCAGTGCTACGGGCAGCGGCGCGCCGCCGCTGGTGCAGAAGCGCAGGCTGCTGAGATCGGCGCTGGCCCAGTTGGGCGCTGTGGTGAGCATCTGGTACATCGTGGGCACGCCGCCAAAAAACGTGGCTCGATACTGCTGGATCAAGTCGAGCACCTGCACTGGGTCGAACTGGCGCGTGAGCACCACTGTGTTGCCCAGGATCATCATGGACATGGTGTAGGCGAACAGGCCGCCAGCGTGGAAAAGCGGGAACACATTCACAGTGATGTCACCGTGCCGGATGTCGTGAATCACGGTGTTCATGGCGTTCCATGCCACCTGACGGTGGCTGATCTGCGCTGCTTTGGGCAGGCCAGTTGTGCCGCCGGTGAACAGCAGACAGATGATGTCTTCTTCCGTAATGCTCTCTTCAACCACAGCCGCTTGGCTGGACTGAGCCAGCGCGTCCTCAAAGCGGACGCTGCTGCCTACGCCATCGCCTTCGATGTGCAGCAGACGAGCCATAAACGGCGCTTCGGGGATGACTTCAGCGACAGTGGGGGCGAAATCGTCAGAAAAGACCAGCGCGCGCGGGGTGGTGAGCTGTATCAGCTGGAGCAGCTCGCGGGGGTGCAGCCGCCAATTGAAGCACGTCATGATCGCGCCGGTCTTGCCGCAGGCGAAATACAAGTCGAGGTACTCGACGCCGTCGCGAGCCAGAATACCCACCCGGTCGCCTTTCTGGATGCCAGCAGTATGCCGCAGCCAATTGGCGAGACGGTTAGCGCGATCGTCCATCTCAGCGTAGGTGAGGCGCCAGTGGGGTGTCTTGCCGGCGTCCACGATCGCCAGCGCGTCTGGCGAGTAGATTCTGCGCCGCCCGGTGATATCGCCGATGTACATGTGTTTATCCTCTTACGCCCACTCACACCCAGATGAACGCTGCCGCGCCGAAAGCCGCGCCGCCGCCGCTGCCGCAGAACACGACCAGTTCGCCCGGTTGAGGGCCGTGCCCCTGTGCAATAGCGTCGTCCAGCGCCATTGGCATGCACGCTGAGCCGGTGTAGCCCCACTTGTCCATAACGGTGTGGGTTTTGTCCATTGGCAGGCCCAGATCGTCCATGACGGCTTGAATTGTTCTTATGTTGAGCTGCGTGAAGTAGATGCGGTCAATGTCGCTGACCGGACGGTTGATCTTGTCCATTAAGTCGCGGATCAGCTTGGGCCAAGCTTTATTGTTGGTATCAGGTGGGAAGCGTTTCTGAAACTTTACGAACTGGCGCGGCGAGTCCTCAGCTCCGCCTGTTGGGCGCAGTGTGCCGCCAGCGTAGATGCCCATGTAGTCGTGGAATGAGCCGTCTGCGACGAGCTTCGCGCCTAGAAAGCCGGGTTTGTCGCCGGCCTGCAGCAGAGCGGCGCCTGCGCCGTCTGCGAAGAGCGTGGCAGTGCGCTTGTCATGCCAGTCTACGTAGCGCGTCATGCCGTAAGCGCCGATAATAAGAATGTAGTTGCAGCTCTCTTCAGTGGCGATGTAACGCGCAGCGATGTCCAGCCCAGTGACCCAGGCAGCGCAGGCGCAGTTCACGTCGAACGTGCCGGCGTTGACTGCGCCCAGCTTGTGCTGCACAACTGACGAAGTCGCCGGGGAGATGTAGTCTGGTGTGTCTGTTGCTACGATAATCAGGTCAACGTCTTGAGGCGCGACGCCAGCCTGCGCCAGCGCAGCGCGGGCGGCGTGCACAGCCAGGTCAGATGTCACTTGGTCATCGGCCATTACGCGGCGTTCGCGGATGCCGACGTTTTCGACCAACCACTCGCTGACCGGTTCGCCCAGCAGCGCGTCCAGTTCAGCGTTGGTGATAATTTTATCCGGCACATACGCGCCGGTGCTGGCGATCTGTGCAACGCGCATTGTTCAACCCTGCGCTGGGCCGATGTGCGCGTGAAAGTGGCGATTAAACTCGTCCGGTTTCTCAATAAACGGGACGTGTCCGGCGTCCTGGATGACGACCTCTGTGAATGTGCCGCCTGCTGCTGCGTATTTTTCCAGCACGGCGCGCGTCTGATCGAGCATGGGCTGCGGCGGGAATACATCTACGCCAGGCCAGCCAGGGATCAAGCCCATCTGCCCGAGTGTGCCGACATCCGACGCAGCAGTGTTGGATACCAGCAGGTCATGGCTGCCGCGTATCCACAGCACCGGCGGTTTGGGACTGATGGTATACAATCGAGAGGGGTGCGCGACGTATTTGGGCGACAGCGCATTGGCGGAACCCCAGCGCCCCGGCGCGACGAACGGCCAGTTGGGCGACGGCGCTGAGTCGCCGGGCAAATCCTGTTCGCCGAGGTGGGTGGCGAGCATGGCCGAGAGCAGTTCTTCCTCGCGGGCCGGTATGAACGGCGGTTTGACAATTAGCGTGCGGATAGCGCTGCGCGGTGAAAAGCGGCTGTCTGTGCTGCGGTCGCCAGCGGCCATGAGTTTGATGAGTTCCGGGTTGACCAACCCCGCGCCGCTGCCGGCGAAGTCGTCGAAGCACGGTGTGCCGTCAACGTCCCTCGTGCCGCCGAAGCCATAGGGCGAACCAGGGGCTGCCTGCGTCACCGTGAGGATGCGGTCCGGATAGTCCATCATCATCCGCCAAACGACAATGCCGCCCAGCGAATTGCCGACGACATGCGCGCGCGCAATGCCCAAGTGATCGAGCAGGGCAACAGCATCGGCGGCCAAGTCGCCTGTGCCCTGGGTGGCGTCAATTTTGGCTGTTGGGTCGGCATCGCCGAAACCGCGCTGATCGTGGGCGATGCCACGGAAACCTGGCGGCAGGGTGATCATTGTCTCTTCCCACCACGTGGCCGATGACGAATTGCCGTGAATGAACAGCACCGGTGTGCCGTCGTCTGGCCCGCTGAAGAGCACGCGCGTTGTCAGGCGCGCTGTAGTCACTGTGCGCGCGGTGATTCCCGGCATAGTTGGTATCGTCATGAATTACGCATTCCTTTTTGCGGCAAAAGAATCGTCTATACGATGTGCTGGCCGCCAAACTGTCCGACCAGCGCTTTTTTATCCAGTTTGCCGATGGCTGTTTTGGGCAGCGCATCTACGAAGATAACCGATTTAGGGATTTTGTACTTTGCCAACCGCTCGCGCAGGAAGGCGATCAGTTCGTCCTCGGTGAGCGTCTGGCCTGGTTCAACAACGACGATGGCGCGCCCTACCTCGCCCCATTTCTCGTCTGGCACGCCGATGAGCGCGGCTTCGGCCACCGCCGGGTGGCTGTGCATAACGCTCTCGACCTCCGCCGGATAGACGTTCTCGCCGCCGCTTATCAGCATGTCCTTGCTGCGACCGATGATGTAATAATAGCCTTCCGCGTCGCAGCGGGCTAGGTCGCCGGTGTGCAGCCAGCCGTCCACGATGGTTTCAGCAGTAGCGTCGGGGCGGTTCCAGTAGCCGGGGATGACGTGCGGCCCGCGGATAAGCAGCTCGCCGGGTTCGTCGGGCGCGCACAAGCTGCCGTCTGGGCGAACGATCTTCATGTCTACGTGGAAGTTGGGAAAGCCAACCGATCCTGGCTTGCGGCGCACGTCTTCAGGTGGCAGCCAGAAGTTGTTGGCGGGGGCCTCGGTGAGGCCGTAGCCGGTCTTGAAGTCCACACCACGCGCCCAGAATTTCTCGACAATGGGCATAGGGCAGGGCGCGCCGCCGCTGATCACCAGCTTGAGATGTGAGAAATCAGTGCTCTCCCAGCGTGGGTGCTGCTGCATCATCAGGAACATGGTTGGCACGCCAACGTAGTGCGTAATTCCGCCTTTGGCGATCAGCTCAAAAGTCTGGTCTACATCGAAGCCTTTGCACAAAATTGTCTTGCCGCCAACGTGCACCGCTGGCAGGCAGAAGATGTGCGCGCCGCCGATGTGGAACAGCGGAAGCTGCAGCGGCGCGACACACTCCGCTGTGATGCCCCATGTCGCGACCGTATTGACGCTGTTCCAGGCGGCGTTGCTGTGGGTCATGATCGCGCCTTTGGGCAGGCCGGTTGTGCCGCCAGTGTAGTAAATCGCCCAGGGGTCGTCCGGGTGCAGGTCCGGGCGTTCGGCCAGCGTATCCGCATACTCATCGCGCCGGGCGAACGGGATGTCATGCGGACTGGCAGGCTGCCCCAGCGCGACGAAGTGGCGAACGCTGGTCGCACCAGCGCGCAGTTCGCTGACTTGGGACTTCCACTCCTCGGAGTAAATCAGCACTATTGGCGCGGCGTCCTCGATCATGGCCGCGAGTTCAGGCACGGCCAGGCGCCAGTTGAGGTTGTGCTGGATCGCGCCGATTTTGCCGCAGGCGAACAGAATGTCCAGATACTCGATGCAGTTGCTGGCGTATACAGCGACGCAATCACCCTTCTGCACGCCCAGTGCGCGCAGGAAATTGGCGGTGTGGTTGGCGGCAGCGTTCCACTCGCGGTAGGTGATTTCGCGCCCGGTGACAGTGTCAATCAGCCCGACGCGCTGCGGCGAGTGCTTGGCGCGCTTGTCGAGCCAGTCGGTCACAAAGTGTGATTTTTGCGGTTCCATGAATTCAATCTCAAGTTTGCAGCTATTCAGTCTCTAGCAAAAAACGTATTTGGTATCACCCCCAGCGCAGCGCAACCGCGCCCCAGGTGTAGCCGCCGCCTGCGCCGGACAGCACCACGAGGTCACCTGGTTTGACCTTGCCCTGCTGCAAGCCCAACTCTAACGCCAGCGCCTGATCCACGCTCTGAACGTGGCCGTGATCTTCCATGTAAACCGACTGCTCCGGCGTCAGGCCCAGCGCGTCGAGCACCTCCAGCCAAAACGAGCGCTTCATCTGTGAGATGCCCAGAAAGCCGATGTCAGCCACGTCCGCGCCGCTGCGCTCAACTGCTTCGCGGATGGTGCGAACGAAGTTGGGCAGCGAGATTTCCGCCAACCGTTCAGCCATCCATTCGTACTGATCCACGTCCAGCCGCCCGTAGTAGCCGCCGGGCAGCAGCGGCTCACCTGCGCCGACGGCTTCTTCAGTCTGTTTGAACAGAATCGTTTCCGACAGGCTGCCGTCGGTAATATACGATGCGCCAAGAAGCTGGTTGCGTGTCGCGTCGCGCTGCAGCAGCACCGCGCCTGCGCCAGAACCGAAGTTGTACATGAAGCGCGCGCGCGGGTTCTGGAAGTTGATGAGGTCGTTTTCGCGGCTGGCAGCGGCCAGCAGCACATATTCCAGCCGCTCATCGGCCTGCATCAGGCTGCGCGCAACGTTGAGCGCGATCACGCCGCTGGCGCACAGCGCGTACACCTCAAAGCCGTAGCCGCGCACCGCGCCGATGTTGTGCTGAATCTTGCCGGCGGCGTTCCACAGCACGTGATCTTTGTACTCACTGCCATGTGAAATCACCAGGTTGACGCACTCGCCAGGGATGCCGGCAGTTGCAAGCGCGCGCTGCGCGGCCTGAGTCGCCATTGCAGTGATGGTGTCGTCCGGCCCGGCGATATGCCGCTGGCGGATGCCCAGTTTGTCGCGCAGCACGTGTTCGGGGATGCCAGTGCGCGCAGCAACATCAGCGGCCGTTTCGATGCGCGGCGGGAAGTATGTGCCCCAGCCGACTAAGCCGACAGGCACGCTCATGGTGTGGCTTCCTCAGTGCGGCTGCATCGTCCGATAGCAGGTAGAAAGCGTCCGGTGCGCCTGCGATAGTCGACATAAGCCGGATAGACATGGGCCAGCCACTGTTCCTCAAACCGGGCCTTGCCAGCGAAAAAGACGATGAGCGCCAGAGCCAGCATCAACCCGACCGGGTGACCATGCGCGACTGCCGCGCCGCCGGCAGTGAGCATAACGCCCAGGTAAATGGGGTGGCGTATACAGCGGTATAGGCCGGTCTGCACTAGTTGGCGCTGCGGGTTCGGCTCTGGCGAAACATTGACAAGCGCCCGATTGACGCGCAGGTGGGTAAGGATGGCCAGCGCTGCGATGATTGTGCCGGAGAGGGCAGCAGCGAGGCCAAGCGCCTGCGCCCATAGAACCTGATCCGGCGGCAGCAGCAGAAAACTAAAAGCCAGCGCTCCCAGCAGCAAGAATTGTGTGGCGATCAGCGCCAAGGCGAGCGTCCGCCGCTTATCCATCGTCACCCCCACCGCACCGCAGCGGCGCTCCACGTGTAGCCAGTTCCTGCGCCTGCCAGCACGATCAGGTCGCCTGGCTTGATTTTGCCCTGTTCTAAGCCGAGCTGGAGCGCGAGCACCTGATCCACGCTCTGGATGTGGCCGTAGTCCTCAAGATAAACCGACTGCGCCGGTGTCAGGCCGATGGCTTCGAGGATTTGCAGCCAGAACGAGCGTTTCATATGCACCAACCCCAAGAACTGCACGTCGTCCAGGCTGGCGCTGCTTTTCTCGACGGCTTCGCGGATAACGCGAATGAAGTTCGGAAGCGATACTGCGTTGAGACGCTCGGCCATGTAATCGGCGTTCTGCACGTCCAGCATCCCGTAGATATCGCCGTTGACGGCTGGGCCGCTGCCAACAGCTTCCGGCTCGCGCGTGACGACAACCGTTTCCGACAAGCTGCCGTCAGTGATCGCTGCTGCCCCCAGCACCAGATTTTTGCGCGCACCGCGCTGAAGCAGCAGCGCGCCCGCCCCAGAGCCGAAGTTGAACATGAAGCGTGCGCGTTGGTTGGTGGGGCTGACCAACTCGTTTTCGCGGCTGGCGGCGGCCAGCAGCGCGTATTCCAACCGATCGTCGGCCTGCATCAGGCTGCGCGCGACATTAAGCGCAATTGGCGCGCCGGCGCACAGCGCGTACACCTCAAAGGCGAAGGCGTTGACTGCGCCGACATTGTGCTGAATCTTGCCGGCGGCATTCCAGACGACGTGATCCTTGTATTCGCTGCCGTGCGAGATCACGACCCCAATGCGCTCTGGATTCACACCCGCCATTTCAATGGCGCGCTGGGCGGCGCGGCTGGCCATTGCGCTGATCGTGTCGTCTGGCCCGGCGACATGGCGCTGGCGCAGGCCCATCTTTGACTCGATGACGTCAGCGGGGATGCCGGTTGTCGCGGCGAGGTCAGCGGCGGTTTCGATGCGGGTGGGGAAGTATGTGCCGAAGCCGGCAATGCCAATCGGAATATCGCCCATACGCGGTTTGTGACCTCCGGCGTTTGTGCCTGACAGTGCAATTATAGCCCCAGCTCAGCGCTTTCTGCACATGCTTTAACCTGCATGATGGAGATACTGACTGGCGGGTTATGTGTGTCACTTTCGTGAGCATGGGGCAGGCGGTATGATGCAGCTACGCCTGTGCTGCGTTTGTTGTGGGCGCTGCTGCTGCGGTGCAGCATATTCAGATAGGGGGAAGGCACAATGGGTTTTCCACAAGGGTTTGTCTGGGGAGCGGCGGCTTCTTCGTATCAGATTGAAGGCGCTGCTTATGAGGGGGGCAAGGGTCTGTCGGTTTGGGATGTGTTCACCCGCGAGCCAGGTCGCATCTATAACAATCACACCGGCGATGTCGCCTGCGATCATGTCCGTCGTTTTAAAGAGGACGTCGCTCTTATGCGCGAGATCGGTTTGCAAGCCTACCGATTTTCGATAAGCTGGCCGCGCGTGCTGCCGATGGGAACAGGTGGTATAAACGCTGCTGGGCTGGGCTTCTACGACCGGCTGGTGGACGAGCTGCTGGCGGCAGGCATTGCGCCTTATGCGACGCTGTTCCATTGGGATTATCCATATGAG
>Ga0308414_1000790_pt1 | contig 20609 bp, 13 predicted proteins | sample HotsprSampleOS50_FD_205667 | JGI IMG/M metagenome (GOLD analysis project Ga0308414, IMG submission 205667) | Hot spring phototrophic mat microbial communities from Octopus Spring, Yellowstone National Park, Wyoming, United States - 20090730_OS50 ...
ATCCGCCCCCGAACAAGAGCGACAACATGGGCGACGGAAAAAGCCGAGCTGCCGAAAAACGAAACGCCCTGTTCAGCGCCCGGTGCGCAGCATGCGCAACAAACCGTGCAGCCGCGCGCCGCCGCCGGTAACGAGCATTCTCGAGAAGACGCAACCCGGAAACGACTTAACCAACATATCGATGCACTGACCAAGTTCCGCCGTCAGGTCCCCGTGAACAGGGGCCATGGCCTTGAACACCGGGTAGAGCAGGGGGGCCTTGAACGGTTGCTGCTTCAGTTCTTCGGCCTGCTGAAAGGTGAGGTTGAACTGCTGCACCAGCGCCCGGGTGTAGCTCTGGCCGCCGACGCCGAGGCTGCGCGTCCAAAGCAGCTTGGGCCCGCACGCAATCGCATTCGATGAATCGGCGCCGATGTCAACGATTAACAGATTGCCGTTTTGACTGCCGCGCAGTTCGCCATTCGACTTGCCGGCAGACGCTGCTTCCCCGCCTCGTTCGAAACGATCGACGAAAACCGCGTTATACAGTGCCAAAGCATCCGCCTGCGCTGCGTCCACGTACACGTGCATCGACTGGAAGCGAGCCAGCAACCGCGCGAGCAGCGCCCGCTTGACCGCGGCCACAACCACTTCGTATTCGCGCCGCGGAATCGCTGCTTTCTCCGAGGCCTTCGCATCGTCAGGCGCGGCGGCGAACTCGTCGATCGTCTGAAAGCCCCACACAAGCTCTTCCAGCGCAATCGGCACTTGGACCCGCGACTCGAATTCGACCAGCGCCGGCAGCTTATGGACGTCGATCGGCGGGAGCTTGAATTGCCTCAATAGCAGCCAGCGCGACGAAAAGGCCACGCCCACCCGATCGCTTCCGATTGCGGCCGACGAAAACAACTGTTTCAGCGACTCGTCGATCAGCCGTTCTTCCTCGGCATCGTTGACCGCTTGATTCAACGGCTTTCGATGCGGAACACAAATGGCCGCCTCGATCGTCGCCGCATGCGGAGGCTCGGCCGGCGTCAACTTGACCGCCTTGATCCCCGACCGGCTCACGTCGATTCCCCACGCCGAGCGGCCGCGAAAACGCATCAACTGTTTCACCCGTCCAAAAACCGAGTGGTAATCCGCCGGCAACAGATTGATCTTCACCGGACCGATTCCCAGCACCTGAAGCGCCATGCCCGCGGCCGATAGAAACCCGCCGGGGTGCCGGCCCAGCACGGCCGTGTCGCATGATTCGGCCGGAACCACGCTCGTCAACCGCCAAAGCCAGTCCACGGGCATCCCGAACGGTGTTTCGGCCGGCGCGGCCGCCCACGCAACCGGCGCGTACGCAGCTTGCCGCAACGCACCGGCGCGCGCCGCCATCTGAGCGCAGATTTTGGCAAGCTTTTCATCGTCCGGCATCCGCTTGCGGCAGCGGGCCGCCATCTCTAGAAGCGTATCGTCGATGTACGGAGCATTCCGCAAGTCGTACAGCATGTACGCCGTTTCGGCCACACGATCCACCAAAGACGAAAGCTTCTCGCTGCGCAACGCCGGAGGCACTTGTTCGAGCCATTGCAGCGCCTTTTCAAACTGCCGCTCCGCTGCCAGCTTTTCCGCGCCGCGGCAAAGGTGATCCTGTATTTGGGCGGCCAACTGCCGGGCGAGGGCGTGATCGGGCTTGAGGCTCAGCAGCCTTTCTATCTTCGGCAGCACGCCCTCGAACCGTTTCGACGCCACTGCGGTTTGCAAGTCGCGTTCCAGCGATTCGATCTCATCGATCTTCTCGCTGCATTCGGCAATCAGCGCGCGCACGGCATCCGTCCGCAAGGCGTCGGCCACGGTGCGCAATAGCGTCAATGCGCCCAGATAGTCGTTCCGGGCAACCATCGCCTGCGCTTCTGCAAGCTTTTCATCGGCGGTGACCTTCCGGCGGTCTCGTTGCGCGGCCAGTTGCCGAATCATCTCGCCGGCACGCTTGGCCCAATCGACCAACCGAGGATGTTCAATCCGCGAAATCGTCGCCAGTTGGTCGATCGCCTCGTCGAACCGGCTTTCGGCCTGCATCGTGGCAATCGACGCGAATAGCGATTCGATGCGTTCCACCTCCGACGCAATCGCATTCTCGATATTGGCGCCGCACGCCCCGCAAAACTTCTCTCCCGAGGCGCAGATCGTGTTGCAGCGAATGCACGGCTCCCACAGATGCAGGCCGCACTGAGCGCAGAACTTCCGAGTGGCCGGATTCATACTGCGGCACCGCCGACACCGCAGCATCGTTCCGCGTTCCGTCGTTTCCGAACCGATGGTCGCCGGCGCGCCGGTCGAAGCGGCGTTTTGCAGCGCCAGGTCGTAGGCCGCCTTCCGATCCGGATCCGTCAACGTATCGATAGCCTCTTCCAGTTCGTCGCGCACTTGCCGCCACACTTCGGGCAATGCGTCGTGCCGATGAGCAAGCAACGACGCCCGCTGCGCGGCCGCCGCGGCATGGATGACCTCCAAATCTTCCTCCCCGTTGGGCAAAAGCAACAACTGATAAAAATTGAGCGGACGGCGCAGCTCCCGCACCCCCAGCCACGCTCGGTAGGGGTCGAAGCCGATCGGTCGATCAAGTTCGGCAAGGGGGAAGTCGGGCATCCGAAAAAGCTTTAAGGAAGGAATCGCCTTGGGCAAAACGGGAGATGTCACACGGCAGCCGAAACGGTGCGGCTCCGGTTCTGCGCCCGCTGCTCTGCCCCACTCCGCGCCGCGCGATGACTCGGCCGGCGCTCTCCGCCATGCCTCGCCTCTTCGGCCTCACGCGCGCGGAGTGCTCAGAATGGAAAACTCGATCTGAAACTTGACCGTCGGGCGAGTCGGGTGATCGGTCTCGATCAGCACCTCGCCCATCCGCACTCCCATGTAGTCGCACGCCGGGGTCTCCGGCGGAATCACAACCTCGATGCGGAACAAGTTGTTTTCGGGCTGATCGGGCTGGAACGGCTTGACCGAAACTTGCAAAAAATCCGGCTTGGCGCAAATCTCCTTGATCTGCACAGGGCGGTCTTGACCGCGAAACTTGAGCACCAGCGTTTCCCTCGCGCCTTGACCGCGGACCAGAGTCCCCAGCCGCATGATCCGCCCGGTGTACATCTTGTCGCCGAACAACCCCACTTCGTCGCGGCGAGATTCGCCTCGAAGTTCGATGGCCGCCTCGGCAACCGCCGCGGGCTGCTCAGGATGGGCGGCCTTGACGACCAGCGTCTGATGAATCTCGGCTTCCGGGAGAGTCTCGGGCAACACGAATCGCAATCGGCGCGCGGCCGTCGCGCTGTTTTCTTGCAGCGATTTCGGCTCCGGCGGCAGCTCCTGCCAAGTCAATCCGTCGATTTGCGACTCGACCGACACAATCTTCATCTCGTCCCAAATCTGCGAAAACACCAACACGTCGAATACCTTGCCCGCCAGCGTGCCGGCAAGCGTCACTTCGTTCGGCTTGGCGGCCAGCGTTTCACGGATCGCCCCGATGATCTTGAATGTGAGCACCGGACGGCGCGGATCGTTCGTGTAAATCGTCGCACTGTGCGAGAAGAACCCGCGGCGCTCGATCACCTTCGATGTCAGTGCGATTTCCGCGCCCTGCCCGGGGGGAATATCCTGCTCCGGCAGGGTGCTCATGGTGCATTTGCACGTCGTCGGACCGCGCTGAAGCCGCAGCGGCGCATCGCCCTGGTTGAAGACGCGAAACGTATGGCTAACCTGTTCCTCGTGCTTGAGATCGCCGAAGTCGTGTTCTTCCGTTTCCACAACGACCCGCGGCGAACCCGTTGCCGCCGGCGCGCTCTCCGCGCTCTCCTTCTGCACGGTCGAGCTGCCGCTGCTCAAATGCACGGCGCAGATCGCTCCCGCCCCAACAAGCAAAACCAACGTCGCCACAACGATTCTTTTGTTCACGGCAGACGCTCCTCGAACACGACGGCCTAAGGCTCTTGCGACGCTGTTCTCAGTGTGTCGCTCAAGTCCGTCGTTTGAATGGCCAGCAATTCAATGGTGAGCTGCTGCTCTTCCTCGGGACTCAATACAACTCCCGCCTTCGCCGGCAGCACGAATAGATCGACGTAGCACACCTTTCCCGCCTCCGCGTCGATCCGCCCGAAAAGCCAATAACCGCCCGCATGGCGGACTTCCGTCAATTGCCGAAACTGCCGGCGATAGCTCGCCAGCGGCCGGCTCGGCTTGCCTTTCTCTTCGAAACGAAGGTAACACAGCCGCAACGGGGCCTCCGGACCGCGCGGCGATTGGCTCGCCGTCTCTCGATCGATCTCGTACTGCACCAATGCTTCGGCACCCGTATGCAACGTGAACGGCCGCCACGGCTTTTTCGCCGACAGATCGTCACCGGGCCGCTCATGCGCCGGCGCGGCAGTCTGCATCGCTTGACTACGTTGCGCCGCCAAACGCGCCATTCCAGCCTGATAATACCTGCGGCACTGCTGCCGCAATAAGTCCGCAACCAACGCCTCCCAAACATCCCCCGTCGGCGTGCGCGGCGCCGCAGCCGGCTGAATCGGGCGGCCAGCCGTCGGCCGCGCCGCAGTCCGGGCGGAGCTTCGGGTGTTTTCGCGAATCACCTCGCGCACCAACAGCGACAACGCCGGATCAAACACTCCGCCGTTAGCCTGCGTTGCCTGACGCAAAACGCCCGGACCGTCCGCGTAATGCCGGTCCAACGTCCGCACCAACCGTTTGCGCATGGCAACAGTGGGAATGGTCACGCTCAGAGCGAGCAACGTCGGCGTTTCAGACAACGCGCCGATCGATCGATGCCGAAGCTCCAGAATCGGAAAGAGATCGTCGCTCCACAGCAATCGGGCAACAGCGGCCGCTTGCTCCGAGTCAAGCGTTGCCTCAGTGCCCTCAGCAGGCAACTCCAGCCAATGCGACAGCGCCCTTCGACTCCACCCGACAAAATGACTCTCGAACATCAGGCTCCGGTCCTGAGGAAGCCGTGCGGACCGGTACAAGACGACTTGTGCCGGCAGATTGGCCAAAACCGGCTCGCTCAACAGATCCACAAGGGACGACCGCCCCGACTGTTCCGCCACGTGCTGAGCCAAGCGAAGCGCCAATTGCTCCCGGACAGTGGAACCCTCTTGCCCACGAAGCAACGTCAACACGCGCTGCCGCAGGGCGTCGGGCGACGGCCACGCACCGCCCGTACCCATGAAATGCTCCGGCTGAAATACGATGTCGAGCAACAGGGCCTCAGCCCAACTCGCCTGCTGACGCGCAACTGCGTCTAACGCAGCCTCCGCCGCCGCTTTCGCGTCCGACGTGGGAATCGCGGCCTGAATCATCGCCGCCAGCGCCTGCCGAGCCGGCGCCGTGCCGTTGGCGGCCAACGCGTCCGCCACCCGAGCCAGCAGGGCCGCACCTTCCGGCCTCGAGCCGCCGCGCTGCCCGCCCGACGCCCCAACTGCAAAACCGCTCTGCCCGCCGGGCTTGACCGTGATCAAGTCGATCAGCATCCTCGCTTCTGCTTCGGTTTTCTCCGAGCGCATAACCCGAACGGCCACGGCCTCGCCCAAGCGACGGTCCGAAATCAACCTCGCGACATGAAAATCGTGCTCGTCCCATTGCGTCAGATCGGCCGGCGGTGGCAACGGAGGAGGCAACGGGGGCGGAGGCCCATCGGGCGACTCCTCGCCCGAGCCGCCATTGCCCGTCTTTGCCGGACCTTGCGATTCGCCTGCCTGTGCCGCCGCGTCGTCTGCCGAGGGCGACGGCTGCGGTTGAGCAGCTTTGGCAACGCCTTTCGCCGTGGGGCGCTTGCCCGGCTGCATGGCAGCCTGATCCGCTTCCTGCTCGCGCTGCTTTTTCTCTTTCAACGCCTTGACGAACTCCTCTTGGCTCATCCCGCCAAAGGGTTTGCTTTCGTCGTTGCCGCAACCGCCACAGCCGGAAAAGAAGGCAATCGAAAGAACGACCAAAAACAAAACCGCCAGGCGAAGACACGACAATCGATCGCTCCGTCGAACTGTTCTGTCCATGTCTTCAACCTAATGGCGTACAAATACCGGCAACGTCGGCAGACGGCAATTAAAACCGCCTCGTCGAGGCGATGTCATCCCCCTAGTGGAATTCAATACTTCGGACGATTCTAAACGCGGCCGGTTACCTTCTCGTGAGCGCCAGATTAGAAAAAGGCGAGCATGTTTACGCTCCTTTTGTAGCCGCCGAACGCCACAAAACGCGACCGAAGCATACGTCGTCAATCTGTAGAAGCTGGGAAAAACAGCAGGCCGATTGGACTACGCGGAAATACTTTTTCTGCGGTTCTTGCCGAGAAAAAGTCAGCACCCAATCGGCCGGCTCGCGACGGAAGCGCAGAGAGCGACGGTGAGGCGGTTGATATTATTTAAAGGTCGCGTCGTCAGGCACGAGCGACCCGATCGTCGCCTGTCGCACGCACCCGTTGCGTGCCCGGGCCTACACCAACGGAGCAACTCGCCGGTCTTTACCGCGGAATTGCCATTCGGTCGCATCGCGTTTTCCACAATAACCTTCTCGATCGCGTAAGCGAGAATGTCATGCCGAACCAACTTGCCGGTGAATTGAGTCTCTACCTCCGCCAACACGCCGAAAACCCCGTCGATTGGCGGCCCTGGTCGCCCGACTGTCTTCGGCAAGCGGCCGAACAACAAAAACCCGTATTCGTATCCATTGGCTATTCCTCTTGTCATTGGTGCCATGTGATGGCCGACGAGAGCTTTTCGGACGCCGAGGCGGCCGCACTGCTCAACGAGCGATTCGTTCCCGTAAAGGTCGATCGCGAACAGCGTCCCGATTTGGACCAGATTTTCATGGAGGCCGTTCAACTAATGACCAATCGGGGAGGCTGGCCGCTGTCGGTGTTCCTAACCCCCTCGGGCGAGCCGTTCTTCGGAGGAACCTATTGGCCGTTGCATGGGCGCGACGGCGTTCCGGGCTTTCCCGATATCCTTCGCGCGGTTGATGATGCGTGGCGGAACCAGCGGTCGCGCGTGGAAGCCCAAGCGGCGATGGTCAGTCAAGCGGTGCGCGACTCGCGTCTCGATCACGGCGCTCCGGGTCCGATCGAGTCGCTGCCGCTGCTCCGCGAACAATCGTTCGCGACCGCCGAGGCCGAACTGAGGGAAATGTTCGACCCGCAGTGGGGCGGATTCGGGCGTGCACCGAAGTTTCCTCAGGCCGTACTGCTCCTCTGGCTGGTCCGCCGAGCCGCAGCGACACGAGATGCCTCGCTCGCGACGATCTTGGGCAAGACGCTCGACGCGATGGCCGACGGCGGTATCTTCGACCATTTGGGCGGCGGGTTTCATCGGTACAGCACCGACGCTCAATGGCTGGTGCCGCATTTCGAAAAGATGCTGTACGACAACGCCTTGCTCGCGCAGGTGTATTCCGAAGCCTGGCGAACGTTTCGACGGGCGCGGTGGCGGCAAGTCGCCGAAGCGACCTGCGACTACATGCTTCGCGATCTGCGGTCGCCCGACGGCGGCTTCTTCGGCAGCGAAGACGCCGACAGCGAACACGAGGAAGGCCGCTATTACCTATGGACGCCGGAACAAGTAGCCCAAGTGCTGGGCGACGAACAGCGTGCCGCCCGCTTCTGCCGCGAATACGGCGTTTTCCCGGGCGGGAATTTCGAAGGCCGCTCGATCCTGCACCGGCGGCGATCGAGTGATGCAGCGGCAACAAGCCCTGAAGCGGAAGATCAGATCGATCGACTTTCAGCCGACGACCGAGCCGCGTTGCTTGCCGCACGGTCGGCCAGGGTTCGTCCGTTGCGCGACGATAAGATCATTGCGGCGTGGAACGGGCTGGCCATTGCCGCGCTGGCGAGTTGCGGCGCCATTCTTGATCGGAGCGCCTACGTTGCCGCGGCAACAGTGGCGGCTTCGTTCGTGCGTGAACGAATGACCGACGACTCGGGCCGGCTCTGGCGGTGTTGGCGCGACGGCCGTCGCGCCCCGCCCGGATTCCTCGACGACTACGCCGCAGTGGCTCTCGGCTACTCGATCCTCGCCCAAGCTGCCGGCCAAGCACAATGGCAGCAGGCGGCGGTCGATCTGGCAAACGCGATGCTCGCCAACTTTGCCGATTCGGCGGGCGGGTTCTTTTACACCCCCCACGACCACGAGCCGCTGTTCGCCCGCAAAAAGGACGTCATCGATACGGCAGAGCCTAGCGGTAATGGTTTGGCTGCAACCCTGCTCGTCGATCTGAGCAAGGCCAACGGCGATCATCGTCTTCATTCGGCAGCGGAGAGAACCTTCGCCGTGTTTGCCGATTGGCTGCGGACCCGACCAACCGCATCGCCGCAAATGCTCATCGCCCTCGACCAGTGGCCCGACGGTTGACAGCCGCCACGCGCGTTCGGGGCACGGAAAACCGCGCGGCAACTGCCCCGTATCGCCGTGTTCGTTGGCCGCCCCGGCTGGCCGCCGGCAGGGCGCGCTATCGCCACTCGGACGCCGTTTGTCGCCTTTCTAGAAATCAATCCGGCCGCGAGTACGGGGGGCGACTCGAAAAGCGCCCGATTTCTGATATGCTCGATAGAGGAAAACAGACACGGTCCAGTCGAAGTGCAATAGCGAAACGCCATGGAACAGCAACGCGTGCGGATTCTCCTGGTCGAGGACGATCCCGACGATGTCTGGCTGATGCGGAATCTGCTCGGTGATCGCTGGGACGGCCCGTTCGAACTGATTCACGTTGAGTTGCTTTCCGCGGCCGCCGATCTTTGCCGAAAGCAAGCGTTCGATGTCGTTTTGCTCGATCTCGGGCTGCCCGACAGTCGCGGCCTGGGCACCTTTCTGAGGATGCAATCGGCAGTCGAGGGGGTGCCGATCGTGGTGCTTTCCGGCTATGCCGACGAGGGGATGGCCATCAAGGCGGTGCAGGCGGGCGCCCAGGATTACCTGGTCAAGGGTCAAGTGGACGACAACTCGCTTGTGCGATCGATACGATACGCCATCGAGCGGACGCGCCGCCGCCGCGCCGAAGAGGCGCTGCGGCAGACCAAAGAAGAATTCCGGCTCGCGCAGGAAATACAACAGCGGCTTTTTCCGTCGTCCGCGCCCCAAGTGCCGGGGTTTGAAATTGCCGGTGCGATCTTCCCCGCGAATTCGGCGGCGGGCGACTATTACGACTACTTCCCGCTTAGCGACGGATCGATCGCGCTGGCCGTCGGCGATGTGAGCAGCCACGGGATGGGCCCGGCGTTGCTCATGTCGGAAACGCGCGCGTGTTTGCGGATTCTCGCCCAAACGCTCAACGATGTCGGAGCCATCCTCACCAAGGCGAATCGCTTGCTCACGGCCGACACGAGCGACTTCCACTTCGTCACGCTGGCCCTGGTGCAATTGCATCCGAACGAACGAACTCTCGTTTATGCCGGCGCGGGCCAGCGCAGCTATCTGCTGCGAAACGACGGGCGACTCGATCTTCTCGATACGGCCAGTCTGCCGCTGGGCGTGCGCGACGATTCGGTCGTCTCCGCAAGCCCGCCGATCTCCCTCGACCCCGGAGACCTGGTCGTCTTGCTCACCGACGGCGTGTACGAGGCGGAATCACCCCGACAGCAACGGCTGGGAATCGACCGCGTTTTCGCCGCGATCCGCCGTGTTCAGCAACAATCCGCGCAGACGATCCTTGACGAGGTGTTTGCCGAAATCAATCGCTTCACAACAGGCCGGCCCCAGCAAGACGACGCAACGATGGTCGTGGCCAAAGTCCTCGATGAGCATTCGTAACCTTACCTTGTAGAAAGGATTATTCGCGGCGCGGCACAAGACCGCACGCGCGGGCCGAATCGAATCTTTCCCTGAACCGCTTTCTCTCAACCGCGCAGAACAGATCGCCCGCCGGGAAATGCCGCTTCATTCAGCACCATGCCCGAGTTGCCCGAAGTTGAAACGATGCGCCGCTGCATCGCGCCCGCCGCCGGTCTGTCGATTGCGCGCGTTTGGCGGCCGCGAAGCAAGCTGCAATCGATCCGGTTCGTTCCGTCATGGCGAGAGGTTTGTGCCGGCCTGCAAGGGCGATTGATCACCGAGGTGGCCCGGCTCGGCAAAAGATTGGTTCTTCGCCTCGACAACTCGAATCGTTTGGTCATCGAGCCGCGCATGACCGGCCTGGTCATGATGGCGAACCCGCCCGATCAGAGCCATTTGCGCCTCGTGGTGAGCTTTCGAGGCCGCGGCGCACGGCAATTGCTTTTCTGGGATCAGCGGGGACTTGGGGTCGTCCACTTGCTCACCGAAACCGCGTTCGCCCGACAATTTGGGCCGGAACGCATCGGGCCCGATGCCTTGACGGTGGCCAAGGAAGAGTTCGCCGCCCGTCTTCGGAAATCGAGCCGGCCCATCAAAGTGGCATTACTCGACCAGAAAAGGCTGGCCGGCATCGGCAATCTTTATGCCTCTGAAATGCTTCATCGTGCGCGAATCCATCCCGCCTCTGCCTGCCGTCAGATTGCCCGCAACCAATGGGTTCGGCTCTGGAAGGCCATGCGGGCGGTTCTTACCGAGGCAATCGATCATCAGGGAACCACGTTGCGCGACGGCACCTACCGCATCGCCGCGGACGTACCGGGAAACCACCAGCATCATCTCCGCGTGTACCAACGCCACGGACAGCCGTGCCTTCAGTGCCGCAGGGAACGCATCGTGAGAATCGTTCAGGCACAGCGATCGACCTTCTTCTGCCCGCGATGCCAAGCCGAGCCATAGACGCTGCGGGCTTCACACCACCCGCCGAGGCGGGCATGGCTGGCAGCGTATCGTCCCGGGAGCACGTCCCACAAGCGCCGTTGCTGCCTGGTCGCCAGGCATGTCGCCGCGCACTGATGCGGCCATATTCTGGTCTCGGTTCCTCCAAAACATGGGCTTTCGAGGGCGGCCGACTTCGCACAAAAAGCACCATGTCGAAACCCGTCACAAACGCACGCTTTGCGCGCATCGAGTGCGCACAGAATATGCTTCTTCAACGACGAAACGCGAGTCCCTCCGAAGTCCGCTGAACGCATTACGATCTCGAACCAATTTCTTGGTTTTTCCGCTAGGCGTTTCCTGCCAACAACTTCTGTCGCAGCCAGTGATACGATCGCGGGGGAAATCATGCCGCAAGCAAATGCCGGGCACGCTGCTTGCAGTGCGACTCGTCATCGTCGGCGCGATTGTGCGTTTTCGGGCAAGTTCAGTTCCAACGACTCAAGTCTCTGTTGAAAGTAACGCCATGAAGAAAGTGGAAGCGTTGATCCGGCATTTCAAGCTGGAAGATGTCAAAGAATCGCTGGCACAAGCCGGCATCAAAGGAATGACGATTACCGAGGTCCGCGGTTTCGGCCGCCAGAAGGGCCATACCGAGGTTTATCGGGGCACAGAATATACGGTGGATTTCGTCCCAAAGATCAAAGTCGAGGTAGCCATCGCAGACAAGGATCTGCCTGCCGTACTCGAAGCCATCACTCGCGCGGCCAAAACAGGCCAGGTGGGAGACGGCAAAATCTTCGTCTCGGACTTAAGCGAAGTGGTTCGCATTCGCACCGGCGAGTCGGGCGATGCGGCAATTTAATCGCTCGGCGGAAAGGGTCCCGAGCGGCTTACCTGCCAACTACGCGAATAAAAGGTGAAATCGATGATGCGACTTTGCAAACTGCCTGTTTTCGTGCTTCTGTCGGGAACACTGATTTTGAGCAGCCACGGGTGGGAAATTCTGGCCGGCGAGCCGCTTCCGGCCGCTGCCTCGGCAGACTCCGGAGCGGCGGGACCCACCGCGGCGGCGGGTGCGGCCGGAGGCGACTCCGCTCCGACAGCCGTCGCCGCGCCGGCCGGTCCGAGCCTGGCCGAGCTGAAGGTCATGGCCGATACCGTCTGGGTCTTGCTGACCGGCATACTCGTGTTCTTCATGAACTTGGGTTTCGCGTGCGTCGAGTCCGGCTTTGCCCGGGCGAAAAACTGCGTCAACATCCTCTCGAAGAATTTCATCGTCTTCGCCGTCAGCGCCATCGGGTTCTGGTTTATCGGCTGGGGCTTGATGTTCGGCAGCGGCTCGCCTTATGTCGGCACCGAAGGCTTGCTGATGGTCGGCGGCAAAGACAACAGCCCGGCAACGGCATCGCTGGAAAGCTTGATCAAGTCCGACATCAAGGACGGGATGGGCATCGACCTCGACGATGAAGAAACCGCGAAGAAGTACGAAAAACTGATTTCCGAAATCGGGGACCTGAGCGAAAAGGCTCGGCTCACCGAGTTCAAGGTGGTTGACGGCGCCGCCACAGGCACCTTCCCGGTCGTACTGAATATCCCAGACAAAGGGGAGTTCAAGAAGGAGTACGCGGCCGCCGACTTCTATTGGGGCAATTACTCGGCGATCTCATGGACGGGGATTCCCCTCTGGGCGAAGTTCTTCTTCCAACTGGTGTTTTGCGGCACGGCGGCGACCATCGTCTCCGGAGCGGTGGCCGAGCGGATCAAGTATCACGCCTTCATCATCTTCAGCTTCATCATGGCCATCGCGGTCTATCCGATCGTAGGCCACTGGATTTGGGGCGGCGGCTGGCTTTCGACCCTCGGGTTCGTTGACTTCGCCGGATCGACGCAGGTTCACTCGATCGGCGGATGGGCCGCGCTGGTCGGTGCAATGATCCTCGGTCCCCGGATCGGAAAGTACGGGCCCGGCGGCAAGATCAACGCCATTCCCGGCCACAGCCTCAGTCTGGCGACCATCGGCTGCTTCGTCCTTTGGTTCGGCTGGTTCGGGTTCAATCCGGGCAGCACGATGGGCGTCGACCCGCCGGCGATTGCCGAGATCGTCGTCACGACGAACACTGCCGCAGCGGCGGCCACACTCAGTGCTACGCTGGTAGCTTGGCTCCTCCTGGGCAAGCCCGACCTGGGCATGACGCTCAACGGTTGCCTCGCCGGACTGGTGGCGATCACCGCCCCCTGCGCCTTCGTTACCGTCGGCGCGTCGGTTCTCATCGGCCTGATTGCCGGGGCGTTGGTCGTCGTCGGCGTCATTTTTTTCGATCGCATCCGCTGCGACGACCCGGTGGGCGCCACGTCGGTTCACTTGCTCAACGGAGTGTTCGGCACCTTGGCCGTCGGACTGTTCGCCACCCCCGACCGGATCGGCCGCTCGGGCAATTCGGCCGCCAAGGCCGGGCTGTTCTACGGCGGCGGTTTCGACCAATTGATCTCGCAACTGACCGGAGTCGTCGCCTGTGCGATTTACGTCATCGCGGCAACCGCGATCGCCTGGATGATCCTCAAATACACGGTCGGCATCCGCGTATCGCCCGAAGAAGAACGCGAAGGTTTGGACTTGGGCGAGCACGGCAACGAAGCTTACCCCGGCTTCGTCATGACCAGCGGCGTCCGCTGATTCTTTCCCCTCGATCAGCACCGCTGGAATGGCGTCGCCCCTGGAAAATAAGAAAGGAGGGCCCCGTCGATTGAGAAACTGACAACTCGAAGGCGAAAACGTGCAGTCGCCCGCAAGGCGGCTGCCGTTTTCGTTTTCTTGCCGTTCCCAAGACTACGTGCCGCTCCCAAGAAGGACTGCCGTTCCGAATAAGAAAAACAGCCGTGCGGGCCAAAAGCCCCGAAACGGCAGGGCCGTCGGTCGATCGGCGCTACCGCACGAGGCGAAGAATCCGCTCCCGTTGGTCGCTGGTATTCTCGACCGGCGAAGAACCACTGGGCTGCCGTGCGGCCAAACGGCAGGTCCACCGGCCGACCGGTACAATGCAGCCAACGGTAACAGCCGCATTGGCAAGGCCGTAACGCACGGGCACTGCTCGATCTTCGCCCAACGGTTGCGACGCGTCCCCCGCCCGCCCCCGCAGCCGACAGACGCCGCAACGTGAGACGATCAATAGCGCATCCGGGGGTAGGTTGAACTGGGGCTGGTCGTTACAATAATCGGTTCGGGATTTCGGCGCGCGGCATCGGCAGACAGCAAGCAGGAGGAACAAGCTTGTCCACGAAACCTCGCAGCCTGGGCGACGTATTGCAAGAGTTCAGCCAGCATCGGCGGCTGATGCAGGATGAATTGCAGAAGGTGATCGTCGGCCAGGCCGACGTGATCGAACAGATCTTTGCGGCGATCTTCACGCGGGGCCATTGCCTCTTGGAAGGCGTGCCCGGCCTGGCCAAAACGCTGATGGTCAGCACCTTGGCGCGGATTCTCGACATTCAGTTCAAGCGAATCCAGTTCACGCCCGACTTGATGCCCTCGGACATTACCGGCACCAACGTCCTCGAAGAAGACGATTCGGGCCGGCGCAATTTCCGATTCGTCGAGGGGCCGATCTTCACCAACATTCTCTTGGCCGACGAAATCAACCGCACCCCGCCCAAAACGCAGGCGGCTCTTCTGCAAGCTATGCAGGAGCGCGAGGTAACCGTCGGCAAAACCACCTATCCCTTGCCCGACCCGTTCTTTACCATCGCCACGCAGAATCCCATCGAGCAAGAGGGAACCTATCCGCTGCCCGAGGCGCAACTCGACCGGTTCATGTTCAACATCAAGGTCGATTACCCCACGCCCGAGGAAGAAGAGCGCATCTTGGCGCAAACAACCCGCAGCGAGAAGGTCGAAGTTCGCAAAGTTCTTTCGGGCAAAGCGATTATCAATCTGCAAACGCTGGTGTCGAAGGTGGCGGTCAGCGAGTACATCGTCCAATACGCTGCCCGCCTGGTCCGCGCCACCCGGCCGAAGGACCCGTCGGCCCCGGCGTACGTTCGAGAATTGGTGGATTGGGGCGCGGGCCCTCGGGCTGGGCAGTTCTTGATTCAAGGCGGCAAGTCGCTGGCGGCGATGGATGGCCGTTTTTCCGTGGCGATCGAAGACATCCAACGGATCGCCGTACCCGTTCTGCGGCATCGAGTCAGCACCAACTTCCAAGCCCAAGCAGAAGGGATGAGTGCCGAAGAGATCATCCTGCGCCTTGTTCGCGAAATCCCGCCGCCGGCCATTCCCAAGTACGAAAAAACCGCCGGCTGATTTGTTGCGCCGACGTGCGGAGCACAAACGGCCCCGGGAACGCGACAAACCGAAACGGACGTGGGAAACGCGATCGCCCGATCGCACAGTCGTTCAGGAATAACATGGCATGAGCAGCGTCGAACGGTACTTGCAGCCGTCGGTCATCAACCAGATCAAACGGTTGGACTTGCGGGCGCAGTTCATTGTCAAGGGGTTCCTGCACGGTTTGCACGCCAGCCCGTTCCACGGGTTCTCGGTCGAGTTCAGCGAGCACCGCAAGTACACGCCCGGCGACGACCCGAAGGACATCGACTGGCTGATTTACGCCAAAACCGACAAGTACTACGTAAAAAAGTTCGAGGCGGAAACCAACATCACCGGCTACTTGGCGATGGATTTGAGCCGGTCGATGGCCTACACCTACCGGCAGGAACTGACCAAGTTCGACTATGCGGTTTGCCTAGCAGCCGCGCTGTGCTACTTGATGATCCACCAGCAAGACCCGGTGGGCGTGGTCGCCTTCGATACGCGAATTCGCCGCAGCCTTGCGCCCAAGGCGCGCCGCAGCCAACTGGCCCAAGTGCTTTCGCTGCTGGCGTCGATTCGCCCCGCCGGACAAACCGACATCGCCCAAAGCCTCAACCAATTGGCGGCCATGCTGCGGCACGCCAGCTTGGTGATGCTCTTTTCCGACCTGCTTGCCGATCCCGAGGGAGTATTGCAGGCGCTTTACCGTTTGCGGCACGGCGGGCACGACGTGATCGTGTTCCATGTGATCGACGAGGCCGAGGCTCGATTCCCTTTCGACGGCATGGTGGAGTTGGAAGACCCCGAAAGCCGGCAACGGCTGACGCTCGATGCCGACGCCTTTCGGGCCGACTATCTTTCCGCCATAGAGTCGTTCCGGCAACGGTATCGCCGCGAATGCGCTCAGGCGCGGATCGACTACGTGCCTTTAGACACGAGCATGCGTTTCGATCGTGCGTTGATGGAGTATTTGCAGCGACGCAGCGTGCGCAGTTGAGCAAGGCAGGCCGGCGCTTGCCCGCGGCGTCCGCTATCGCAATTGGGTGAAACGATTTAGCCATGACCTTCGTCAACGCCACGCTGCTTGCCGGCGCCGCCATGGTGGCTCTGCCGATCATTCTGCACTTGATCATGCGGCGCAAGCCGCGCTACTTCGAGTTTCCGGCGCTGCGGCTGGTTCAGCAACGGCACGAAACGAACCAGCGCCGGCTCCGCCTGAGGCACCTGCTGCTGCTGGCGCTTCGCGCGGCGGCCATCTGCCTGCTGGCGTTCGCGCTTTCGAGGCCGAGCGTGCAATTCGGGTCCGGCGTCGGAAGCCGCGAGGCGCCCGTGGCCGCGGTGCTCGTCTTCGACACCGCGCCGCGCATGCAATATCGACAGGGCAATCAAACCCGGCTCGAAGCCGCGCGGGAAATGGCCCTCTGGCTGCTGGGACAATTGCCGGCCGATAGCCAAGTCGCCGTACTCGATAGCCGCGGCGGTCCCGGGGCGTTTCATGCCGACATCGCTACCGCCCGCCAACGGATCGAGAGGCTGGAAACAACGCCCGCGGCCCGCTCTCTAACCGAAACAGTCGAAGACGCCGCTCAATTGCTCCGGCAAAGCGAACTTGATCGGAAAGAGATCTACGTGTTCACGGATCAATGTCGGGCGGCTTGGCCCAGCGCCGCCGCTGCTCGAATGCAAGCGCGGCTGGCCGACCTCCGCGACGTGGGAATCTATTTGATCGATGTGGGAATCGAACAACCGACGAACACGTTCCTCGGCCTGCCGCGGCTTTCCGCCCAGGCGATGTCCACCAACGGCTCATTGGTCGCCTACACGGAAGTAGGCTTGATCAGTCCCGCCGCCGCGACCGAAACCCGCGCGGTCGAGCTTTACCTGCTCGACGATCAGGGTCAACTGCGGCGCGCCGGCGTCGAAACGGTCGAACTCAAGCCCGGCGAAACGCGGCAGGTGGAGTTTCGGATCGGCAGTCTGCCGATCGGCGTGCAGCAGGGGGTGATACGAGTTCTCGGACAAGACGGGCTGCCGGCCGACGACGAGCGCTACTTCACCGTCTCGGTGCAAAAACCCTGGACGATCTTGCTGGCAGCGCCCGCGCCGGCCGACGAATACGCTTACTTCGTCCGAAACGCCTTGGCACCCGATACAGCGCGGCTGCGCGGACAGTCGCGTTTCGTCTGCACTGTCCTCGATCAACGGCGTTTGCTTGACCACAATCTGCAATCGTACTCTTCGGTGTGGCTGCTCGATCCGGCCCCTCTCGATCCGGTGGCGTGGAAGAACTTGGCCGATTTCGTCGCAGAGGGCAGGGGAGTGGGCATCTTCCTCGGACGCAACGTCGGTCGAGTCGATGCCTTTGCGGGCACAGCCGCGTTGGAGTTGCTGCCCGGACGGCCTTCGCTTCAGGCCCGCCGTCCCAACGGCGACTTCTACTTCGCTCCCCGCGACTACGAACATCCGGTGCTCGCCGTTTTTCGTCCGGTCGCGGGAACCGTGCCTTGGCAAGCGTTTCCCGTCTTTCGTTTCTGGCAGTTCGAGGAACTCGCGCCGAACACCACGGTGATTCTCGAGGGCAACGACGGCAGTCCGCTGTTTTACGAGCGGCCGCTTGGCGCCGGCCGTGTGCTGACCTTAGCCACCCCGCTGTCCGATCGTCCCGACGCCAAGGCCTGGAATCTTCTGCCGGTGGGCGTAATCGACAATGCCGCCCCCTTCGTGATGCTCTGCCATCAAATGGCCGACTACCTCGTCGGCGCCGCCGACGAAATGCTCAACTACACCTGCGGGCAAACAGCGGTGCTCAACCTCGCTCCGTCGGTGCAGCCGCGGCGCAGCTTCCTGCTGATTGCCCCAGGCGATCTGAGAATGCCGCTCTCCGGCGAGTCTTCAGGAAACCGCATCGCCGTCTCCGCGACCGAGCAGCCGGGCAACTACCGTGTGGTAGCCGGCGGCGGCGATGATGCCGTCGATCTGGGCTTCAGCGCCAACATTGCGCCCGAGCAAACAGAGTTGGACCGCATCTCGCTTGATGAACTTAAAGAGGTTTTCGGCCCCTTCTCTTTTCAACCGCCCGCCCGCTCCCAAGAACAAATCGAACGCGTGGTCAGCGGCACCCGCGTGGGCCGCGAATTGTTCGGGTTGATCTTGGTGATCCTCGCGGGAGTTTTGGCAGCCGAATACCTTACAGCCAACCGGTTCTATCGCGATGCGGAATAGTGCGACGGCAATGCCGCGAACAGGCGGCCGTCAACGGCCGAGAAGGCTTTGTCTCATCGGCTCAGGCGACTTGGGATGATCGGGCGAGCGGGCGAGCGGCCGAGCGTCGGCTCGGGAGCGGACCGATCGAATCGGTCGGCGTCTGCTTCTGTTGCAACTCCGGCGACCCGACCCCGCGCCGCCGAAAAATCGCTGGTTTACTGATCGCAATCGACTCATCGCTGACCGCAAAACGTATCTTTTGCATGGCCGGTTGACGAAACGCCCCCGGCCACGCAGAATCACTTATATGACAAAGAAACGGCAACTTGGCATCTGGCTGATCGGCGCAAAAGGCGGTGTTGCATCGACGACGATTGCCGGACTGTTGGCGATGCAGCGCGGACTGGTGCCGGAAGTCGGTTTGCTGTCTGGCGTTGCGACGTTTTCCCACCTCCCCTGGACTCCCTGGGATCAATTTGTCGTGGGCGGCCACGAAATCCGCGCACTCCCCCTTCCAGAGGCGGTCGCGGAATTGGTCGATCGAACGCATTCCCTCGATCACCGCGTCTTCGATGCCATCGCCCGACCGCTCGAAGAGATCGACCGCGAAATTCGGCCGGGCACCGCCTTCAATGCCAACGCAACCGTTCGCAAGCTCGTTTCGCTTGGTCTGCCGGAACAAGAGACTCCGATTGAAGCGGTCGAACGTCTTGTGGGCGACCTGCGTCAATTCGCCGGGCGGCACGATCTTCGGCATCTGGTCGTTGTCAACGTCGCGTCCACCGAGCCGCCCATCGACGCCGCCGCCGTGCCGTCGCGATGGCCCGAGCTGGAGCCGCTGCTTGCCGACGATCGATGTCCGTTGCCGGCCAGCTCGTTGTATGCCATTGCGGCATTCAAGGCCGGCGCCTCGTACATCAACTTCACGCCTTCGCCGGGCGCAAGTCTGCCCGCAATCGACGAGCTGTGCTCCGAGAACGGCTCTCGCCACTACGGCTGCGACGGAAAGACCGGCGAGACCTTGATGAAAAGCGTCCTGGCGCCGATGTTCGCCCGGCGCAATCTGGAAGTTCTCAGTTGGGTGGGACACAACATCTTCGGCAATACCGACGGGATCGTGCTGGCCGACCCGGCCAACAAACAAAGCAAAATCGCCAGCAAGGATCACCTGATCAGCGATATCCTCGGCTACAAGCCGCAAACGCATGTTTCGATCGAGTACATCGCCAGCCTCGGCGATTGGAAAACCGCCTGGGATCACATTCATTTCCGCGGGTTCCTCGGCGTGCCCATGACCGTGCAATTCATCTGGCAAGGGTGTGATTCCGTGCTTGCGGCCCCCTTGGTGCTCGACCTGGTGCGCCTGGCTGATTTAGCGGAACGTTGCGGGCAATGCGGTCGAATGGCCTTCATGGCCCCGTACTTCAAAAGCCCGCTGGGTGTGCGCGAGCAGTCGTTCGACCGGCAATTTCAACTACTCGAACAGTGGGCGGCAGAGGCCCAAAAAAGCCTCGCCCGGACCGACTCGCAATGATCCGACGCGAGCCGACCGCCTTCAACGGCCCGTGGAAAACTTCGGTTTTGCAAGCTCTGTGATGCGTCTTTCCCGAGGATTTCGATTGTCGGATGGGGCCTGTTGGGCCTTTTTCAACGGGCTGTCAAGCAATATCGAAGGATGGACAACGAATGGATGACGATCGCCGTTCCCAAACGGATACAGACACACAAGACCAAAAAAAGCCGCATCCATCAGGTCGCCGTCGGCAGCCTCGTCGCGACAAAACGAGGTCGTCGGCCGCTCCGGTGAATGAGACTCGCGGCATCGAAACGCCCGCCGCGCCCTCGGCTCGCACCGGGCAGGCCGAGCAAAACGAACGGCGGCTCGGCTCGCAAGCTCAGGGCGCCAAGTCGCGGTCGGCCGCTGAACAGGACAAAGCGCCGTCCACTGCGCACCCGTCGGCCCCGCCCGCACAACAAGGCAAAAGCGACAGCCGCGGGTCGTCGCAGGGTCGCTCGCGTCGGAGGTCAGAGAGTCGGCCGGTTGTAAACAGACGATCGGCCGATCAGCGTCGTTCCTCGGCAAGGCAAGGCCGCGATTCCCTCGCTCCCCCCGTACCCCGCGGCTACTTGGCCGCCGCATTCGACGACGAAGACGATATTTTTGACGACGAACCCGTCGAATCGGCCGCGGCCCCGTCCCAGGGCATCGAGCGCCGCATTGCTCGCCGCGACGACGAACCCGTCGAACCGGCTGTGGTTCCGCCCAAGAAAACTGCCGAACCAAAGGCAGGGCCGGCATTGCAGCCAAGCCGAGGCGGCGCCGAACCGGTCGCGCAAGAGCAGCCGCAGGGCAGACGCCCCAAGAAAAGACCCCGCGCCAGCGG
>Ga0308414_1000791_pt1 | contig 20603 bp, 25 predicted proteins | sample HotsprSampleOS50_FD_205667 | JGI IMG/M metagenome (GOLD analysis project Ga0308414, IMG submission 205667) | Hot spring phototrophic mat microbial communities from Octopus Spring, Yellowstone National Park, Wyoming, United States - 20090730_OS50 ...
AGGCTTGCGATGATCAGATAGCATATGCTTTGACTGGACAGTCTCTTGCATCAGCTGAGGGGCAATATGGAACAAGGGCACAGGCAGAAGTTCATGAAAGAATGTTTCAGTCAATAGCAAAGCAGGATGCTGTCTCGCTTGGTCATACATTATCTAATACATTAATAAGATATATATGCGAGCTAAATTTCGGGAAAGATGTTTCTGCAATTATTACTTTTGATATAGATGAATATGCGGATTGGAGTTTGTTGAAGGAAGCAATAGAGCTTGGAGTCCCTGTATCTAAAAAGATTTTATATCGTGAGTATAACATACCTGAGCCAGATAATCCCGATGATGCCTTTGTAACCCCTAAGGTTGAAAAACATGAAAAACATCAATCGTCAATGCTTTTTGCAGATATAGATAAAAAAAAACGGAAATTCCTCAACATCTCATAGATGAGACATTTAAGGCTCAAGAACTTGATGTAGCAGTAGAATCAGCGAAAAACAGGATCTTACAGCTTATTGAGTCAGGCTTAAATCTTACTGAGGAGTCTCTTAAAAAATTCCAGGATAAAGGTTTAGAATTTCCCGCAACAACAAGAAGTCAACTCTTAAAACAGATAAGAGATATTCTTGTGCTTGCTTTCCTGCTGGGCATGGACCATGCAGACTCCGGGATAGAGTTTGAAGATATAGGCGAGATAATACCTGAGGCAATAAGTTTTGAAGAAGCAGAAAAATTATTTATAATGCGAATCCCTATGACAAAAAAAGAATGGGAAGAGCTTGAGCCAAAGCTGAGATTCAGAGCTTTTGTAGTAGGAAGACTGACAGAGCTTGATGCTATTGAATCCGTCAGAGTCAGGGTTTTAAAAGCTCTTAAGGAAGGTAAAACATTGCAGGAATTTTGGCAAGAGACAGGGAAAGATGAATTGTTAAAAAGAGCAGGATTTCATAGAAGCAATCCCTGGTATTGGGAAACAGTTTTCAGGACAAACATACAGTCCGCATATAACGCAGGCAGGGCTTATCAGTTCAGGAAAACTCCCCCAACATACTATGAGTTTGTGGGAATTACAGATGCAAGGCAAACTCCTACCTGCAGGGCTCGCTCAGGAATTATTAGACCTTCAAATGACCCTTTCTGGAGCACAAACTGGCCTCCTCTGCACTATAATTGCAGGTCCACAATAAGGGCTGTGCATAAAGAAGAGTATGAAGGCTTGGGATTAAAAGTCACAGGGGAACTGCCGCAGGATATACCACCTAAGGGCTTTGGAGTATATCCACTTGATAGCGGGTCTTATTGGAAACTAACCCCTCAGATGATAGAACGGGCAAAGAAATACGGAATTTATGATGATATAAAGAAGTCCGCTGAGGAGCTTGGGCTTGACCTGAAACATATTAAAATGCCTAAGCCCTCCAAACAGAAGCAAGACTTATTAATAAATAAATATGAATACAACTCTTTATCAGATGTTGAAAAGTATTTGAAAGATTTTTCAGAGACATACAAAGAATATTTCAGGTCTGGGTTTGCAGGGCTAAGGGAAACAAAAGAAGAATATTTTATGGCAACTAATCCTATAAATGGAATATTTTATATATCAAGACTTCCCTATGGCTCATTTTTGCCGGCTAAGGATCTTGTCAGGGCATTCAGTAAAATTAAAAACAAACTGCCCTTGACATTTGACGAAGAATATGCTATAGAAGCATTATGGCACGAAATAAATCACAACAGGGTGAAAAGGTATGTTAAATTTTTACAGAAAAGCCCGCAGATGTATCTTATGGAGACGATTAATCAGCTTGTTTCAAGACATACATACGAAGATTTTTTGAAAAAGATTGGAGCTGAAGCAAGACACAAGGAAGAGATTTTGCAGAAGGGTTACGGCTATAGATTGATGGTGAAAAACTTTAGGCATTTACTTAGCAGGGTTGGCTTTAAGGAGGAAAAGATAGTGAAAGAACTTGAGAAGATACTATTTGAAGATTATGGTACCTTGTTTGAGAAAGTGGTAGCCTTGATAGCAAAAAAGGCTAAACTGCCTGAGGCAAAGGTGAGGAAAATATTAGATAAATTGAACGACGAACAAGAGTTTAACAAGCTAATGGAGGCAAGTCTTGCGAAAGCTAAATGAAACAGTTCATGACCATAACTTAACTGATGAAGAAAGGGAAATATTAGGTTTTACTATGTCTGAAGAGGAATATCTCCAATTTACTTCCGAAGACGCAGCTTTAGTGGACCTGTTCAGGTTATATCTCCATCGTGAAGACTGGGCTAAGGCTAAGGAGTATTTTAAGAGGATAAAGAATAAAGAATATCAGTTTGAAATCTATCATATGACGATAGGGGATTGTTTTTTTTCTGATGAGGAAATGGAGTGGGCAAGGAAATTCTCAGAATACTTCCGTGATGCCCTTGCTCCAGAGTTCATTAGAAAAGAAGTAGAATCAGAAGAGTAAAATTCTCCCTTCAATTTTAGCAGTTTTTACAACCAACCTTTCCTATTGATTAGTATTATGTAACTAATAACAGCAAGGAGGCGGTATGCTTAAGCTTGAACTTGTTAAAACAGGCAAATTTGGAGATACTGAAATAACAGAAAAAGACCTTGATGAGTTGATCCAAAATTTTCAAGGTGAAGTCCCTATAGCAATAGGACATTCTCTTGCAGATTATATGCCAGCTGTGGGCTGGGTCAAAAAAGTTCAGAAGCAGAATGGCTCAGTAATTGGAGAGGTTGAACTTAATGACTTAGTTAAAGAGGCATTTGACGCAGGTTTATACAAAAAATGGTCGGTAGGAATCAGGAGGCTCCCTGAAGGCAAAAAGTATCTGCACCATGTGGCTTTGCTTGGAGCAGTCCCGCCAAAAATAAAAGACTTAAAAGTATTCAAGAGCATTGAAATGTCTGATTGTAGCGAGTCCTGGACTTTTAACTTTGAAGATCCTTCACCCCCACCAATTGAAACTCTTGATGTTGTTGACAGACAGTGGGATGTTTCATCAGCAAGAAAAAGAGTATTTGAAAAATACGGAATTGAAGGTCTTAAAGCATATTGTCTATATCAGGATCCAGAAGAGAATCCTGAAAACAAATCTGCATATAAATTTTTAGTCGTTGATATAGTTAATGACAAACCAGTGATAGTTGCTAAAGCCTTATCTTCTGCACTTGCGTATTTACACGGAGCAAGAGGGGTAAATATACCTGAGGAGATAAGGAAAAAAGTAGAGCCAAAAATTGAAAAATTACAGAAAAAACAGGAGGAGAATATGTCAGAAGAAGCATTAAAGCAAAAGGATGAAATCATCAGAAAGCTACAGCAGGAAGTTCTATCTGTTAAAAAGCAGGCTTTAAAAGAAGCGATAGCAGGAAAAGTTCCAGTGGCAAAACATGAGCTTGTGTTAAGCCTTGCTGATGTTTTGCCATATGAAGAAACAATTGAGCTTTCTGATGAGCAGGGCAAGAGGAAACTTTCGGCGATTGAATTATTAATTGAGGTTTTTAAAGCAATTCCTCTTCCAGTTAAACCAGGAGAAGTTGATATGGGAGATAATGCTAAAGATGAGGGCATAGATGCCCGCAAATTAACATCAAAAGTATAGGAGGACAAAAATGGCATTTGATGCAGTACTTGGAAAACAAACATTTGAGGATAAACAGATTATAGATACCAGTCATCCAGCAGTGATTGTAACTCAAGCAATAAAGGAAAATCAGGGGATCTTACAGGCAGGACAAATTGTAGCTTATAACTCAGCTGGCAAGGTGGTCCCATATGCGAAATATGAATATTTAAGCGAGCAAGTAGATAACAGACAAACAATCGGTGCAGGCGATGGTTCTAATAGAACATTTTCTGGAACGTTAACAGACTATCCAGTTGCTTCAAAAAGTGCAGTTGTTACAGCGGGGACAGTAACTGGTTATGATGACGGATGTGGAAGAATTTATGGCACTGGCATTTCAGGAACAATAAATTATGAAACTGGAGAAATCTCTGTCACATTCAGCAGTGCACCGGCAAATGGCGTTGCAGTAAAAGTAGCATACGCCAACAGGCCTGTTGGAGTGCTAACAACTGATATTGATACAACAAAAGAGACCGCAGGAAATGTTTTAATTCATGGTTGTGTTGTTGGTGCAAATTTACTTGCCAAAGCAGGCAATACAGTTACATCTGCTTCGCAATCAGATATAGCAAGATTGAATAATATTTATGCCATATAAGAGGAGGTAAAAGATGTTTGATATTAATTTAAGGCAATATTTCACACCAAAGGCAATCGCAGACACATTAGAAATGCTCCCACCACTGAGTTCTCCAGTTATGGATAAAGTGTATCCAGAGGCATCACGGAGGCAACATCAGTTCCCGGTTTTAGGTTTCTCTGAGATTAAAAGGGTTGTAAAAAATGTGCCTGTTGTTCGTAGAGGAAGCGTAGCTGTTGCAGTTGAGGGAGACACAGGAGGAATAACATACATTGAGCCACAACCAATTGAAATATCAACATTTCTTTCTGCAAAAGAGCTAAACGATATGAAGCTTCTGAGTGATAAAGGGATACAGGAGCATATTAACGATAAAATAGACTTTTTGCGTAGAATTATTAGGAAAACAACAGAAGCACTATCAGCTCAGAGTTTGACAGGTGAAATTTCATATCCAATGAAAACAGCTACAGGGCTTGATACATATACGGTTAATTTTGGTAGCACTCTTTCCTACACCATAAACACAGCCTGGGATAGTAGCAATAAAAAACTTTCGGGTATTCTTGAAGACCTGATTGGCATATCAGAGGCAATCTCTGAGGGTGGATACAGCAATATTGCTTTTCTGGCAGGGTCAAAGGCTTTTTCTTCTTTAGCCAATCTTGTGCTTAATACTGCTGTTGAAAGCAAAATATCTGCACAGATTACTGAGAAAAATATTATGCTGGCTGGTTTTACAATTGAGCTTATGAACTCTAAATACATTGATTTAACAACAGGGCAGACTAAATATGCAGTTCCTCCTGACAAAATATGCGCTGTAAGCCTTGACGCTTCACATACGCTTTATTACTGCGCAATTGATGATATAGAAGCTGGACTTGTTGCTATGCCTTTCTTTGCTACTCCTGATACAAAGAAAAATCCAAGCGGAGTTGAGATAGTAGGTAAATCAAAGCCTTTGCCAGTTCCAGTGGTTGATGCAATATGCTGGGCAACTGTAACATCATAAGCATTCGTTTAAATCGCCTAAAAGGCGTTTTCATGGTTGCCCCCTATCTTTGTATAGGGTTTGAAACAAAAAACGATTCTGGAGGCTTTCAAGGTGTTGCACAATGTTGTGCAACACCTACCCTGAGCCATGATTGAGGAAATTAAACAGGAGATAAAATCATACAATCTTGAGGCAATTGTTGGAGAGGAAGGGGATTCTGCAATAGAAAGGGCTTTGCAAAAAGCAAACACATGGCTTAAGGCGAAACTGAGGACTTACGGGGTTGAAGCAGACCTCAACAATGAAGTTATAAAACAGGCGCTGATAAAAAGGACGCTATATGAACTATACAGTTATGCCGAAAACGAAGAAATTGCAAGAGACAAGGCAAAGGATGCAGTTGAACTACTCAGGGCTGAGTTTGGAAGTAGCATTGAAGGGGAGGGATACACTCCAAAGGGACAACCTGTTGCTCAGGTTGTAAAAGGTTCCGACAACTGGAGAGGATTTAAAGAATGATACAATGCAAAATTGAGCTTACTGATCTCACAAAAATAAAGGATTTGCCAAAACAGATTTTTACAAGGCATTTTTTTGAGGAGCTTGGGCAGTATATGGTTTCATCAACACAAAGGAAAATGCGCTCTGGAATTTCTCCACAAAATGCACCTTTAACACAATCGTATAAAAAGTCTGGTTTGACATTAAGAGATACGGGAAGACTTCTTAGTTCAATTTCACATAAAGCAGAGGAGACAAAGGTTACAGTTGGCACAAATGTAATCTACGGAAGGATTCAACAGCTTGGAGGAACTATCAAGCCTAAAAAGGCAAAAAAACTCTGGATTCCTGCAGGATGGAATGCAAGAAAGCTTCTGCGTCAGTATGGAGGAAGTCCTTCTGCTGCAATAAAAAGCATGAAACAGGCAGGATACAGGATATGGAAATCACGCTCGGGCAATGCAATATTGTTCGCAGATAGAAAGGGAATCCCGCAGGTTCTTTTTATTTTGAAAGACGAAGTAACAATTCCTTCAAGAAAATATTTATATGTAGATGTTACAGACATAAATGTGATAAAGGACAAGGTCCAGAAATGGCTGAGAAAGAAATAAGCATAAGAGATTCTGGATATGCAGGGCTAATAAAATATGTTCTTTCTGATTTCCTGAAAGAAAAAACAGGATTAGGAGTTTTTGTAGAGCCTCAACCTGTAACTCTTTTTGAGCCTCATATAAGGGTAATGTTTATGGGCTTTGGGTTTGAAGGGGTGGGAGATTTGACAGGATATGAGACAGAAAGGCTTTGCACGCTCAGGATGGATTGTCTATTAACTTTGACTGCGATGGGCGATGGACCTGATGTTTTTCTTGATAAAGTGATTGAATCATCTTTTAAGTTGAATAGGCTTTTTGAAAGACCATTTTCAATTACAACTGTTGATGGATATGGCATAACAGTAGTGGGAAAATCAAAAGGGCAAAGGCAGTTCTTTAAGAATGAGGAGGAAGGGAAAAAACCGTATATTTATGAAGAAAATTTTGACTTACATATATTTTTACCATACGTGGAGGTGTTAAATGCCTAAAAAGGAAAAACAGGAAAAAATTCAGGAAGAATCTATTCAAGAGGAAAATGTTCAGAATGCAGTAGTAACTCAGGAGAAGAAAGTTCCGCTTAGATATGTGGGGAAAACTATAAACCATTTCAAGCATGATGGGGTTTTGTATCAACTAATTCCAAATACAGTATATGTAAATCTTCCCGATTGTGAACAAGTTAGGTTTTTAATTAAAAACAAAGAGTTAGTGGAGGTGTAATATGGCATTTCAGCATGGCGTATATATTCAGGAGCTTGATACTAAAATTTTGGGAGTGAGGACCTGCGACAGCGCTCTTCCCTTTGTTGTTGGAGTTGCACCAGTTCAAACACTTACAGGACAAAAGCCAATCAATGAGCCAAAGCTGATTTTTAGCTACAAAGATTATATACAGACTTTTGGTGAAGTTCCTCAGGGACAGTCAGAAGCAAATTACAGTCTTTCTCAGTTTGCAAGGATATATTTCACATTGTATGCTATGTCCCCTGCAATCTTCGTTAATGTGTTTGATCCTAATGTTCATAAAACAGAACAAAACCCTGACCCTACAAAAGTAACTTCAACAGACATCATCGGTGGATATAATTCTCAGACAGGCAAAAGGACGGGGCTTGAAACGATTGAAGAAGTTTTTTCAAGTTTTGGGAAAGTCGTAGGAATTGTTCTTGCACCGGGATACAGTCATAATGAATCAGTTGCAAATGCAATGATTGCAAAGGCTGAAAAGGTTAACAATCACTTTAAGGCAATGGCGTATATTGATGTGCCTGCAGGTGTAACACTGCCAACTGATGCGAAAACATTTAAAGACAACTATAGCTCTCCTCACGCCGTATTATTCTGGCCTCATGGTAAGTATGCAGGAATAAGGAACTGGTTAAGTGCTCATGCTGCTGGATTGACCGCTAAGGTAGATGAAAAAAATACAGGAGTTCCATACGAAAGCCCATCTAATAAGGAGTTGCGAATTGATGCACCTGAAAAACTTCTAACAATCCAGGAAGCTAATTATCTAAATGAGCAGGGACTTTGCACAGTTTTCAGGTTTACCTCTGGCTGGAAGCTTTGGGGTAATAGAACAGCTGCATTCCCGGAAGTAACAGACATAAAAGATGCATTTATTCCGTGTAGAAGAATGGCAAACTGGATTGAGAATAATCTTGTGTTGCTGACATGGCAAAAAGTAGACGACCCGATGAACAAGCGTTTGATAGAGTCAGTAGTTACAACTGTAAACATCTGGCTCAACGGGCTTGTTGGCAGGAGCTTCTTGATAGGAGCAAAGGTATACTTTAGAAAAGAGGACAATCCACTTACAGATCTTGCAAACGGAATCATAAGATTTTACATAACATATCTTGCCCCGCCACCTGCTGAAACAATTGAATATATACTTGAAGTGGATGTTTCATACTTTAATAATTTATTTGGGCAATAAGGAGGTAAATGATGGAATATCCAAATGTATTAAATGATGCAAATGTATATGTTGATGGAGCAAACTGGCTTGGTAAGGCTGATATAACAATCCCCGAGATAAGCCATAAGGTTGTAGATATGCAGGTTATGGGAGTTGCTGGAGGCATGGAGGTTCCTTTAATTGGGCATATTGACAAACTTAAGGGAACCATCAAGTTTAAATCTGTGGACAAAGAGGCGTTAAAAGTGCTTTTTGATTCCTCCTATTCTCCTCTTTTAGACATTAGGGCTGCAATGCAAAAATACAACACTCAGACAGGCAAGATTGGATATTTCCCAATTAAGGTTTCTATCAAGGGATTCTTTAACAAGGTGAAGCTTTTAACTTTCAAGCAGGGTTCAGATGAAACAAGCGATATTGAGTATGAAGCTAACTATCTAAAAATTGAAATTGATGGGGAAGAGATATTGGAGATAGACAAATTTAATTATATTTACAGGGTTGCTGGCAAAGATTTACTTGCAGAAGTTAGAGAGACGCTCGGCGTATAGGAGGACAGATGGAAGTTCTTAAGGAGATAGAGGTTTCAGGTAAAAAGGTTGTTATATATCGTGGAAAAGGTAAACATTTGATAAATGCTCAGATGAAATCAAATACTCCAGGAGAGGTCCTCTGGGCATTGATTACAGAAGTTGTTGAAGTTGACGGCAAAAAAGTTACAATGGAAGACATATATGAGATGGATCTTGGGGAGGTTCTACAAATTCAGTCTGCTTTTGTAGAAGCATACGGAAATTTTTTCTCCCCACAGCAGAATCAATCATCGGGCTTTCAAAATACACAGGATGGGGAATTAATGAAATCAAAGAAATGAGCATAGATGAATTATGCTTCTGGGTAGAAAAGTCTTATTATTTGGCAGAATACGAATCAGGGCAGATGAGAGAGTCTGCCATTTAAATATTTTTTATTTAACCTGTGAATTTCTTTGTCTGTTTTCTTTCTGTTTTTGAGGTGTTTTAAAAAAAGATATATGCAATACAGTCCCAGAGTTATGGAGGCAAGAAAAAAGGCAGAGGCAAAAATGAAAAGAAAAAATGCCAATAAAAAATGTAGCATGACTAAAGGATACCAAAATGGCTGACCTTTTTACAATAGGAATTGTATTAAGCGCTATTGATAAAGCGTCATCTGTAATTGGACAGATGACAAATAACTCCATTGCACACCTTAAAAGGCTTGAAGAGAGATTTAAAGAGATTGGCGATAAAATGCAGTCTATGGGGTTAAAAAGCATGGCTGCAGGAGCAGTAATGACAGGTGCAATTCAGAAAGCGATTTCTACTTTCGCAGATCTTGAAGAAGCTCAGGCGTTTTTAAAAACAACACTTATGGATGAAACAGGAGCAGTTGGAAAAGAGTATGAGGAACTAAATAGACTCGCTGAGAAACTTGGCACAGAGTTACCTGGAACAACAAAAGATATGATAGAGATGTTTATCGCCTTGAGAGAGCAAGGAGTTCAGACAAAATACATACTTGGAGGAGTTGGAGAAGCTGCTGCAAAGTTTGCAGTTCTCATGAAGTTGCCATACAAAGAGGCTGCTACATATGTAGCCAAATTTCAGGAGGCTCTCGGAGTTGCCGAAAAGGATATGATACAGTTCATGGATATACTGCAAAGAGGAAAATTTGCAGCAGGCATTGAAATTAGAGATCTGGCATATACAATTAGATATCTTGCACCATCTTTAAAAACTTTAAATCTTCAGGGGGTGCAGGCAGCGAAGGAGATTTCTGCAGTAATCGGCGTAATGGCTACAAATGCAATAGAGGGCTCAACAGCAGGAACATCTCTTGCTCAAGCCTTACAGCGAATGGCAGAGATTTCGCATAGGCTTGAATCTAAAAAAATGAAAGAGCTTGTAGGAGACTTGCTTGATGCCAAAGGGATAAAACTGGAATTTTTTACAGAGGAGGGGCAGTTTAAGGGAATTCGTGGAATGATTGCAGAGCTTGAAAAATTAAAGGCTCTTAACCCAGAAGAAAGAATTATAGTACTGAGTAAACTTTTCGGAATGGAGGCAGCAAGACCACTTTCTGTGATTGTTGATAAAGGACTTGAGGGATATGATGAGATGATTCAACGAATGGAAAAACAGGCGGATATGCAGAAAAAGATTGCGGAAATTACATCAACAACAAAACAGAGATGGGATGCTTTTACTGGAACGCTTCAAAATACTATTGCATACTTTGGCGGTGCAACTACAAAGGCTCTTCAACTTGGGAAATTTTTGAAAATTTTAAATGATGTGCTTGATAAAATTAATGATTTTATGACAAAGCATAAAACTTTGGCTGGAATAATAGGAGCAGGGATTGCAGTTATAGGTGGGCTTTTGCTTGTTGTAGGTGGTGGGCTTATGCTTTTTGGAATAGCAGTGAAAGTTTTAGGCAGTGCAATTGGAGGCATACGCACTTTTATAAGTTTTATGAAAATTGCAAGAGTCTGGACAATGCTTGCCTGGCAAGAAGTCTTGAGGTTTATAGGCGTGCAAAAAATAATGAATTCAATTAGTTATCATGGCGGATTCTGGAAGACAATGCAGTATTGGCTATATACTACAAATTTAAAAATATTTGAGGCTCTGGGGGCATTAAGAACATGGGTGGCAGCTCAATGGGCAGTTTTTAGGAGTAACTTTTTAACAATTGCTGGGCTAAAAAATATGGCGAAGGTTTTTGCTACGACACTTTTCTCAGCTATTAAATCAGCAACGATAGCATTAAGAGTATTTGCTACAACTATATTCACAACACCTGTTGGATGGATAGCTCTGGCTTTGACTGCTGCAGCATTTTTAATTATAAAATTCTGGAAACCAATAAGTGGATTTTTTAAGGGACTCTGGCAAGGACTTAAAGAAGGGCTTAAAGGGCTTGAGCCTGCATGGGATATTTTTAAAAAGGTTGCAATTATTTTCGCTCCAATAATAATACCCTTAAAGCTCATCTACAATCTTGTTAAATGGCTAATAAAACCTGTTGATGATACTGGTAATGCAGCAGAAAATTTAGGAGTAAGATTTGGGAAGGCTATAGGTAAAATTCTTTCATCTATATTAACTTTGCCAACGAAGATGTTTGAAGCGGGGAAGAAAATAATTGAAGCACTTTGGCAGGGAATGAAGTCTGTAATAAATAAACCAGTTGAAGTCATGGAGAGTGTAGCACAGAAGATTAGGAACTTTCTGCCTTTTAGTCCCGCTAAAGAAGGACCGCTTAAAGATTTACATAAAGTAAACATAGTCGGCACTATTGCATCTGCTATAACACCTGCACCAATAATGCGAGCAATGTTCCGTATTGGCGAGGCAATAAAAGGCGTAGCAATTGGTGCAACCATGAGGGCTGGGATGCCAGCACCTGCTCTGGCATCGGCAGGAATGCCCTCTATCAATATTACGCAAAATATAAGTTTTTCAGGAGTCGATAAAACAACTGCTCAAGAAATGACGGCAAAGGTATCAACGGTAACGAAAGAAGCAGTCTGGAGAGCAATAGATGAATACTTCAAGAGAAAACAAAAGGCTGAGTGGAGATGAAAATAGGAGCATTGGGAGATATAGCTTTTGAAGTTTCAGAAAAATATATAAATTCAATAATAGAAATAAAAAGACAAAGCAACTGGAAGTATGCAGAGCATGAAATTGTAAAGGGAAAATCAAGACTTCAGAGGCTGGGCAGGCAACTTGATACAGTTACATTTACAGGCAGATTCGTGGATTATTTTTGTAATCCGCTAAGCGAGATAAAAAGATTAAAGGCTGAGGCAGAAAAGAAAGAACCTCTTGTGCTTGTTCTTGGAGATGAGGTATTTGGAGATTTCGTTATAGAGTCAATCAATGAGACATGGCAGGAAACAGATGGGGTTGGGAATCCAAGAATAATTGAGTTTGAAGTTCAGTTGAAGGAGTATTTCTAATGAAGTATCGCACAATAGCCGGCGACAGATGGGATATGATTAGCTATAGATTTTATGGGGATCCTGATATGTACAGGGAGATTATTAAGGCAAATCCATATCTTTCTGAAGAGATTAAAAGAGCACCGCTTCTTCCAGAAGGCATTGTTCTCAATATCCCTAAAATTGAATCCAAACCTGCTCCACCAGAAGGGTTGCCACCGTGGAAAAGATAAGAGAGCCACTGTATGAAATAATCTGGGCAGGTAAAGATGTAACAAGAGATGTATCTCCGTATTTGATAGAGCTGAGATATACAGATAACTTACACGGGAAAAGCGATGAGATTGAGCTTGTTTTTGAAGATAGAGACAGTAGGTGGAAATCATCGTGGATGCCTAAAAAAGGCGATATTATAAGTGTGAAAATAGGAATTGCAGAAGAGAGTGAAAAATGGCTAAATTGCGGGAGTTTTACAATTGATGAGATAGAATTTTCAGGTCCTCCAGACACTATATCAGTCAAAGGACAGTCTACATATACAACTGAACCTCTCAAACAGAAAAAAACAACTGCATGGGAAAATGCTTCTCTGAAACAAATTTGTTCAAGCATCGCAAAAAGAAATAATCTGAAGTTAAATGCCAATATAAAACCTGATATAAAATTCAAAAGGATAGACCAGAAAGACGAGACAGACCTCTCCTTTTTAAAGGGTATCTGTGAGAAATACGGATATAATGTAAAAGTTGAACAAGAACAGCTAATTGTAAGTAAGCCTGAAGAGCTTGAGAAGGCTCAGGCAGTTTCATTTATTGATAGAGATTCTGATATTATTTCGTTTAAATTCTCAACAAAAACCTGCGATGTATATAAAGCATGTGAAATCAAATACTGGGATCCTGAAAAAAAGCAAGAGATTTCCCATACTGAAAAAGCAGATGGAGTAGTTTCAGGGAATGTTTTAAAGCTCTCTGAAAGGGTTGAGAATAAACAGCAGGCAATACAAAGGGCTAAGTCAGCACTAAAAAGCAAAAACAAATGGGAATGTGAAGGTGACATGACTCTTTCAGGAAACCCATATCTTACCGCAGGAGCAAATGTTGTAATAAAAGGATTTGGCAATCTGGATGGCAAATATCATATTGAGGAGGCTCAGCATTCGGTATCAAAATCAGCAGGGTATCAAACATCTATCAAAATCAGGAGGGTATGATGATTCAGGAAATCGTCAGAGTTGGTATTGTTACAGGGATAAATCCAGAACGGGGGACTGTTAGGGTTCATCTTGTAGATGTGGATGACCAGGTTAGTTATGAATTGCCTGTTATATACAGAAAAACAAACTACGATAAAGAATACTGGATGCCTGATATAGGAGAACATGTTGTATGTATTTTTTCTGGGCAAGGACTTGAGCAAGGATTCGTGATTGGAGCGATATACAGTCAGGCAGATTCAACTCCAGTAACAGATAAAGACAAATTCCACATAAAATTTAAAGACGGCACAGAGATAGAGTATGATCGGGCAGAGCATAAATATAGAGTCTATGTAGAGGATGGGGAAATTGAGATAATTGCAAAAAAAAAGGTAACGATAAAAGCTCCAATAATTCGGATGCAAGGATTTTCACCATCTGATATAGCATTTGAGGGCGATTTTCGCATAATCGGGAATTTATATGTTGAGGGGAACATTCATTCAACAGGAACAATCGTTGATGATGGTGGCAATACAAACCACCATAGCCACTAATGCAGATTAAAATAGGAAGCATAGGAGAAACTGTAACAGGAATTGAGGATATTAACCAGGAGATTTTCCTGATACTTGCCACTCCTCTGGGTAGCGTCCCCCATCGCCCAGAGTATGGCTCAAGAATATATGAATATTTGGACAAACCGATGAACATAGCTAAACCATTGATATTAGCCGAAGCTTGGCGAGCCTTACGCAAAAACTCAGAAAGATTTCTTGTTACAGATATTAAACTTGCTTCAGCATCGGAGTCTGGGAAATTTGTTTTTAAAATTAGGGGAATCCCTCAATCAACTGAAGTTGACGAAGAAGTTGTGTTGAGCGTTTTTGCAGATTTTACAAAAATTCTTTAAGCTTTTTGAGTATTATTAAGAATGATAAATATACAAAATTTTCAAGAGCCAGTTTTTGTAGAGTCAAACTGGGATGATATCTATAAGGAGCTTTTTCAGGCATATGAAAGAGTTTCAGGTCAGCCCATTAGCAAAGGTCAACTTGAAGCAGTTCTTTTAAGTATTTTTGCCTATCGGGAAAACCTTCTTCGGATCCTCATAAACGAAACTGCAAAACAAAATCTACTTGCTTATGCAAGGGGCGAGGTGCTTGACCATCTTGGAGCTTTGCTTGGGGTTAGCAGGCTTTCTGCAAGTCCTGCAATGACAATGCTCAGATTTTATTTCTCAAATTTAGATAGAAATATTTTGATCCCTAAGGGAACGAGGGTTGCAAGTAAAGATGGGAAGGTGGTTTTTGAAACTACAGGTGATATCAATGTGGAAGCACAGACAGTGTATATAGATGTGCAGGCTATATGTACACAGGAGGGTGAGATAGGAAATGGCTACTACCTCACGCAAATATCAGAGCTGGTTGACCCTGTCCCATATGTTGAAAAAGTAGAAAATGTTTCAATTTCATATGGGGGGCAGGATGAGGAAAATGATGAAAGATTTAGGGCCCGCATACGACTTGCTCCCGAATCCTTCAGTAACGCTGGTAGTAAAGGTGCATATGAGTTTTGGGCAAAGACTGCACATCAGGACATAGTGGATGTCTCGGTCCTCTCTCCTTCCCCTGGCGTGGTTAAAGTGGTTGTTCTTATGAAAAATGGGCAAATTCCAAGCCCTGAGATATTACAGAAGGTTTCAGATACGCTTAACGATGAGAAAGTTCGCCCCTTGACTGATAGAGTAATAGTTTCTCCACCCGAAATGATTGAGTATTCAATATTAGGCACTATTTATCTTTACAAAAATACTCCTTTTGCTGATGCTATCCTTGAGCAAGCTTATAAGGTTTGCGAAGACTATGCGAATTTGCTTAAGAATAAACTTGGTAAGGACATAGTTCCAGAAGAGTTAATTAAGGCTATACAGAGCCTAAGCGGAGTTTATCGTGTAGTTTTAGAAAGCCCTTTACATACTATTTTGACAGATGAGCAAGTTGCAATTTGTCAAAGCATTACACTTAACATAGCGGGGTCTGTTGATGGTTAAGACTAAAAACTTATTACCAGCAAACTTACAAGGTGATAAGAACATAGAAGCCATTTGTTCAGCTATAGACAAGGTCTTTACCCTTGAAAATGATCTTAGCAAACTACTTGTCTATCTAATAGACCAAGTAGAAGAGTCTGCCTTACCTTTCCTCGCTTGGCAATTCCACATTGAGGGCTATGAAAAAGCCCAGACCATCCAAGAAAAACGCAACCTAATCAAGAGCGCAATAGAACTCCACCGCTACAAAGGCACTCTTTTTGGCATCAAGACCGCATGCACATTAGCAGGCTCAAAGCTCATCCGAGCAAGAACACCTGACATTAGAACATATCTTTCCCTTTCCCTTACTGATGAAGACCGAGTTAAATTTTACGATCTCTTTCCAGAACTACGCCTCACAAAGTTTTCCTTTCCCGGCGAAAAATACCAGCCCTATCGGAAAGATTTTCTCTCTGCAAAATTGCATCCTTACGACCAGCTTGCCATCAACCGTTACGGACACAGAGCATACTTAGTTAAAAATAAAGTTTTCACACCGCTTGTAAGTTATATCCGCAAATATGCGCAGAAAGAAAAAACAGCAGAGGCAGAAGTTGAAATAAGGAAGCCATATAAAGCAGAGGGAACATTTATAAAAGCCTTTGTCTCCAGATTTCTTGCTAATCAGAATGCAAAAAAAAGACTATACGCAATAAGCGTTCCAACAGTCTATACTGACTGCGAACCAACAACCTATACTGAAACTCTCACTCCTTCTGCTGAACCAATCTCATCCAAATATGAGACACTGCAAGAAAAAGGAAAAGCCAATCACAAGATTGCTTTTGCCACCTACATAAAAGGACACACTACAGACCTTGACGCAGAAAAACGCATCTGGAAACGCTTCCGCCTCTTCGACCCAGAAGTAATTCCCCAGCGACGCAACGCCTACACCTTCTTAGATGAAAAGCCTATCCGAATCCCACCATACAACGCCGAGCTTCTGATAGATGTAAAAGACAAGCTCTACCCAAAGTTTTTCGGCAAATTCCTGATCGCTACACCTAAAAAGGCTCTTTATGAAACACGAAAGCTCATAAACGACTATAAAAGCGTGAGAGATAAAATCCTGCTTGATACAAAAACAAAGAGACTGCCTGTTGCGGATGGCACAATCACTGCAGGCAGAGAAATACAAATCGGGGAGGTAATAAATGTATAAACAAGTTATATTTCGGGACAGGCAAGAACTCCAGGCAAAAGATTTAAGCAACATAGAAGAATACACATCTGATGCAATTGAGGCTGTTGTAACTGATGCTGTTTCAAATAGATATCACTACACAGGCTTTGAAGTTGCGCAGAATTCTACCACTGAAATTACCGTTGCCCCTGGAAAGCTCTATGCAGGCGGGAAAATGTATATCTCAGAACAATCACTTGATTTCAATATATTTCAGTTTTTACCCCTAAATACAAAAAAGGTTGTCACTGTATGCGTTTGGGGTTCAAAAACAGAAACAGAAGTTGAGCCAAGAGACTTCCTTATTGATGTAGTGCAAGGGACAACTGAGCCTCGTGCAGTAGCAATGACCAAACTCAACAAGGCAAATGTCAACCTTGTTGCAGGAGTTGAGTCTGTAGACCCTCAACCAGCAGGGCTTCAGGAAAATGTAGTCCCAGTTGCATATATCTATCTCGCCACAACGGGCATAGAAAAAATCATCCGAGTTGAAGACTATGTCCTCCCCCGTCTATACGAGACAAAAGCAGATGTCGCAGAGCTAAAGAACTGGCGAGCTTTAACCGAACCTCGCTTGATTTCAATTGTTACAGACCTTTCAAGTCTGAGTAAGAAAACAGACGGCAAAGCTGACCTCAAGACCGCCCTTGAAATTATGGCAGACATGGCACGGGTGAAAGAAAAGCTCAATCTTCCGAGCACCTATCATAGCTATGATGCAGACTATTTCGGGGATACAGGGAAGATTGACATAAACAATACGGTTGCAAAAGTGGTTAATGGACTTCTTTTCCCAAATGCTGGAGAAGCTAAAGCCAACTTAGCCCTCTTTAACCCCTACGACCCAAACATCAAACGCTTTGACAATCTTGTCCTGCCAAACTATGACTTGGTTTGCAAGCTTGAGACAAAAGGCTACTCAGGAGATGTTTCAATTTCTCAGTATCAATTTCAGACATACGAGGTTAAAAAATATACCTATTACCAATACTACTGGGTTTACGGATGGAGATGGAACTGGTACTGGAACTGGTATTATCGCTGGTGGCGATGGTACTATGGGTATAATTGGTGGTGGTATGGATATTATGGCTATTGGGTACAATATCCTGTCACAGAATACCGTCTGGAAGAGACTACACACAGCATCAATGGAGCCATTGTAGCTCAAACATTTGTAGTCAGCTCTCCAATGTGGCTCAGTGCATTGGGACTGTTCTTCACCCAGAAAGACAGCTCAGCAGATATCACAGTTGTTATTTGCGAGACCGACAATGGCAAACCAAATCTTCAGAAGGCATTGACAATGGTCAGAGTTTCGCAAGCAGATATAAAGAAATATCCAAATGAAACAGTAATAAATCTTACTCCTGTTTTTCTGAAAGCAGGAAGATACGCAGTATGCTTCATTACACAAGGAAACTACCGTGTAGCAACAGTCTCTGGACAAAACTACTTACAGGGAACACTCTTTTTTGGCACAGATGGAGACTACTTTATCGGCGACCTCACAAAAGACATCATGTTTAGGCTCTACGCCGCCCAGTTTAAAACTGCAAGGACCGAAGTTCAACTTCAACCTGTAAGCCTGTCAGGAGGTATAACAGACCTTGAAATTCAAGCAGGTGCAGTAACTCCAGAAGGCACAGAACTAATATATGAAGTGAATGTTGGAGGTAAGTGGTATCCGATAAAAGAAGCAGGGCGTCTGGCGAGCGCTCCTGATATTGTTCCTCTCAGGGCTGTATTTTTAGGCACTGCAGATTTGCAGCCTGCCCTAATCCTGACCGAACAAGCTATCACTTCAAGCAGACCTGCGACGACCTTCTATGCTACTTCTACCCAAAGAACACTTTCAGCTGCAAGACAAAATATTGATGTACAGTTGTTATTACACAAATTCAATGCCACAGTCCACACAATCAACTGTCAGCTTCTGTCAGGCTCAAATACATATAACCCCGCAACAGTGACAACGCAAGAAGATACAGACACGGTTAGAAAAACATTCTCATTCAATATTTCTGCCGGCATACAGAGCTATAAAATCAAGATCTCCGGGTCAAGGGCATCCAGTGCAGAGCCATTCTCCGTAGTTGAAAGAATAGACATAGCATACTAAGGGGGCAAACGATGATCAAAGTAAAAGTTTTAGAAGACTTTGAACTTTTTGGAAGGAAATATTATGCAGGACAGATAATAGAAGTATCAGAAGAAGTGTACGCAATAGTCAAAGACAAAGTTGAGAAGGTGAAATAATGCCAGCACGGTTTGATAAATACAGGTTCACAAAACGGACCCCTCTTTCCGATGATGTCTTCAACAACATCTTCAAAGACATAGACCTACGCATCACATCACTTGAAGATATCAAGAAAGACTGGCAGTATGCCGTTGATGAAGTCACCCGATATGGGCTACTTCGCATTGAAGAAGTCTTACGACCATCCTTTGAATTTATAGAGCAGAAAAAAACTGAAGCGACTGAAACCGTCTCTGAAATACAAACATTGAGACAGAACGCAGATGATATGATAAACGAACACCGAGATGATGCATTAACTTCTATATCTACAGCAAAAACAGATGCATTATCTTCTATATCTACAGCAAAAACAGATGCATTAACTTCTATTTCTACAGCAAAAACAGATGCATTATCTTCTATATCTACAGCAAAAACAGATGCATTATCTTCTATATCTACAGCAAAAACCGATGCCTTATCAAGTATTGAGCAAAAACGGCAAGAAGCAGTCTCACAAACAAACTCCGCCCTGCTTATGAGCAGGGTAATGGCATTCTTTTTTGGAGGTGAATGATGCTTGCACAAGCCACAATAAACAACACAGAGCAAACAATATACACTTGTCCCACTGGTAAAAAAGCTTATATTTTCTTACGTGTATATTCTCCATCAACTTCTACTGTTACAATCAAAGTCAATAACATTATTTATTTTTCAGACAGTCTTTCTGGTTTATTTATTGAAAAATTTAGTCTTGACGCTGGCGATACAATCAAGGTCGGTTCAAATTCGCAAATTAATGTCTTTATAGATGGAATGGAGGTATAAAGATGGCAAAGATAATTAGCTTAGGGATCTCAAACAGAAAAGACAGTATACTTGAACTGATCTTCAAGGGCAATGGTAGTAATCTCGAAGCACTACTACAAAATCCCAATTTCTCAACTCCGCTTTGGTTAATCGTATGGGACCCATTTATTATGAATGCTATCATCAACTCTCAGACCGCATTGAACGCTGTTGTCAACTCCAGCACCGCCATGAATGCTATTGCCGCCTCCAGCACCGCCATGAATGCTATTATCAACTCTCAGACCGCATTGAACGCTGTTAGAAACAAATCAACCGCATGGAACATTTTTATTAACGGTACAGGCTTAACAGCAAAACAAGTCCCAACAATGACTTCAAACGTCGCCCCCGAAGGAGTGGCATCTGCAAGTAGTATTGTCAGTTCAAGCTATGATGCATTCAAGGCTCTGGACAAAAACACCAGCACGCAATGGAGAGCTGCATCTGGGCCACCACAGTGGCTACAATATCAATTCACATCGCAAGTGTTTGTTCATACTATTCAGATCACCGGGGCTGGGACTTCAGGGACCCCGAACAATCCTAATTCTATCACTATACAGGCCAGCAATAATGGGACAAACTTTGTGGATGTAGAGACCTTCAGCCAAGAATTCACAAACACCGCTACGACACTTTACATAGCTTATCCGAATTATTTCCAATATTGGAGAGCAAAAGTGAATACTACTGTTGGTGGAAACAATGCTCCTTACATCGCAGAATTGAATCTTGTAGGGTTTTTAAAGCCAGCCTAAGGAGGTGTAAAAGATGGATAGATTGTTTGTTATTATTGGGGCAGATGGAAGAG
>Ga0308414_1000797_pt1 | contig 20496 bp, 25 predicted proteins | sample HotsprSampleOS50_FD_205667 | JGI IMG/M metagenome (GOLD analysis project Ga0308414, IMG submission 205667) | Hot spring phototrophic mat microbial communities from Octopus Spring, Yellowstone National Park, Wyoming, United States - 20090730_OS50 ...
AAATGTTAGCTGCTCCTGGAATGCTGATAGACTATCCGCGGGCTCAATAATCGGGGAATCAAGTCGAACAATGCCGAAGCGGGGGATCGCCGTCGACGTCGCGTTGCGCACACGCCAGATCGTTCCGCCGGGGAGAATGATGCCTCGCTGGAAGTTCTCCCTCCCGGTCAGTAGGTCCAGGAGTTCGTTCCAGACCCCGGCGGGGATTTTTAGGGGATCGCCAGCTCGTTTCTTCTGCCAGCGTGACATGGCTTAGTTCCCGATTCCTAGGGCGGTGAAGTCGGCGTCGGCATAGACCTTTTCGATGTAGACGGCGGCGGGCCGTTTGGCAAGTTTCGAGGCGTTGGCGTCTTCATAGTCTTCATAGAGTACCCACAGGTAGTCCCATCCGTGTTTGGTGATGCCGGTGATGTTGCCGACGGTTAGATTCGTCGCATTCGGCGAGGCCGCGAAGCGATATGTGAGTTCCCAGGCGTCGCTGCGCGTTTTTTTTCCGGTCGCGCCGCGGAAAAGGACTTCCCCAGGCGCAAAAGTTCTGAAGGGGCTGGCGTTCACCTTTCCGGTGATGGCATAAAGTGTCGCCCCATAGGCTGGGGTGATGTTTGCGAGGCGCCAAGTTTCCGTCCATTCATAGGTGGGGATGTCGACATCGACCCCGTCGACGTTATCGGCCGTTACGTTTATCGCGCCGTAGAAGTTGGGCGCGGCTTTTCCTGGTGCGGGATAGGCGCCGAGTGTGGCGAGCGATTGCATGATCCGTGTGGTCTGGGATCCGATTTCAAAGTCCACAGAGAGGAGGCCGATATCAGGGTCTTCGTCGGGCGAGCCGTATGTGACGGTGGCTTGCCATTGGTCCTGGCCGATGCGTTCGAGTTGTGGTAGGCCGGTTCGGTAGAGGTTGGCATAAGTTGGGGGTGTGGTATTGAGGACGGCTGCCATGGCGGCGTCGTCATCGTCGGTCCCTGTTATGATATAGTCGAGTTCGATTTGTGGGGAGGTACCCCCTCGCCAACGGCGGGAGTTCCAACGTTCGGTGACGAGGATAGGCATGAGTGCGTCCTTTTAGTGCTTGTGTGACCAAAAGGGATAACGATTATGGTCCGTTAGGCGGCACGGGACTAGCCCATGAACAAAGTGGAATACGGCCAGGCCGAGGGCATAAAGGGCCACGAGCCAGTTGTCGATAAGGTGGGTGATGTAACGTGTGATCATGTGAATGTGGGCGGTTCGGCTTGTTCCAAGAGGCGAAGCATGCGTCGAGTGTTCTCGGCGGTGTTTTCGGTCGCATGGGCGATTTTATCCCATGGCCCCGTGATGGCCAAGCCGCGTGCGGCAAGGGCTGAGAATGTGCCGGCGGATGAGATTGTGCGGCGTGTTGCCATTTCGACGTCGGGTGTTGTGGGTACTGGAATGTCAGCTATTTCTGGTAGTGGTGGTTGGGCGGCGGCTTTGTCGCGTGCGGCTTTGAGGGCGTCGTCCCATTCTTGGCGTGCTTGGTCGGCGGCTTTTCGTGCGGCGGCGACGGCGTCGGTGTCGCCGATAGCGGATTCGAGGGCGCGTTGTTTGTCTTCTTCGAGGGTAGCGAGTGCATCCATGAGGTTTTGGTCGATGGCGTGTTTGTGTTGCTCGGCTTCTTGGTCGATTGCTGCAAGCTGTTGTTCGGCCGCGCGTTTGCGTGCGGCGGCTTGGGCTTTTAGGTCATCGTCGATGGCGTTTCGTTTGGCGGCGGCGTCGGTGGCGTCCGAGAAGGCGGAGGTGAGGGTCACAAAGGCCATGGCTAGGCGGCGATAGAGTTCGTTCCACACGTCTGCGATGAACGTGGTTGTGCGAACCCAGAGGCGGCGGAGTGTGGAGGTCAAGGACGTCCATGTTGTCTGGATTGCCGCAACCCCGGTGAGTATCAAAGTGGCCAGTCCGTGAACGGTTTCGTGCCAGAGGGTGATAAGTGCGGCTTTGAGCGTGGCCCATTTCTGCTGGATGTAGGCGACGGCTTCGGCCCAGATGAGTTGGAGAGCGCTAATGGCGACCTTGGCGGCTAGGGCAAGGTCTCCGGCGGCGATGGCGTCGGAGATGCCTTGCCACGTGTCGATGGCGACAGTCCGTAGCCATCCGAAGGCGGCGCTGGTCCATTCGAGTGCGGGCTTCCATGCGCCAGTGGCATAGATTGCGGCGGCGCCGATTCCCAAGAGCGCGGCGGTGGCGGCGCCGGCTGGTGTGGCGATGGCGGCGATACCAGCGGCGATGGTCCCGATGAGTGATCCGGCCAGGCTTAAGCCGGTGGCAACGGCTCCGAGCGCGGCGCCGAAAAGTGTGATGGCTTTTCCGGCGGCGATGAGGCCTAGTCCCCCTCCGGCAATGGCGATGGCTAATGTCGCGGCGGTGGTTACGAGGGGGCGGTGCTCGCGAAGCCATGCCCCGGCAGCGGCGGCGGCGGTGGCGGCGGCGCGGGCGTAGTGGGTGACAGCGGGGGCAAGTGCGGATCCGATGATGGCGACCCCCATTTTGATCGTGCGGAAAAGGTTTGTCATAGCGTCGGTGACGGTGGCGGCGGCGCCGGCTTCCTCAGTGGTCATGGTGAGGCCAAGGGCCCGGGCTTCCTGGCGAAGGGCGCGGATTCCGGCGGCCCCCTCGGCGACAAGGGGGAGAAGTGCGGTCCCTGAGCGTCCGAAGATTCGCATGGCGGCGGCGGTGCGCTGGGCTGGGTCGGCGATGGCGGCAAGGCCGTCGGCGATGGCCTCGAGTTGCTGGTCGGGGGTGAGACTGGTGAGGTCCTGGGCGGAGAGTCCGACGGCGGAGAGGGCTTCGGCGGCTTCGGTTGATCCGGTGACGGCATTGGCGAGTGTGCGTTGCATCATACGAATGCCGGTTTCAACCGCGTGGATGTCGGTCCCGGAGCGTTCGGCGGCGAAGGATAGCTCAGAGAGGGCTTCGGCGCATGTGCCGGTGCGTAGGCTCATTTTGTGGATGGCGTCGCCAGTGGCGGCAAAGACTTTGAGGCTGGCGGCAAAGCCGGCGGTAGTGGCGGCGCCGAGGGTAAAGAGTTTTTGGCCAGCGCGTGTGACTTGCTGGCCCCAGTCTTTGAGGCGTCGCGATGCGGCATTAAGTGCGGCGACGAGTTTGGAGTTGTCGCCAATTATTTCCACGTACGCGCGGCCGGCGAGTATGCCCTGTGGGTTAGGCATTGGGTGTCCCTCCCTGAGTAGGTAGGAGGCCTAGATCGGCCAGTGTTTTCAGGTTGGTTGTTTCTACTGGGCAATACGGGTGAAAGTCTCGCGGGGTCGCGGCTGGGGTGTGTGGTGCGCGGTTGGCGTTGTAAAGCATGGCAAGGATGGCGGCAGTGTGGTCCCATGTAAACATCGCGCGGCCCCTGGCCATAAGATTGAGTTCGTGGAGCGTAAATGGCCCAGGGTCTATGCCGCAGATTCCGGCGATGGTGTAGATGCGGTCCCATAGGCACGGAGTGCGGCTTCCAGGGGTGGAGGCAGTTCCTCCATGTTCAGGCGTTCCTTGAGTAGAGCGGTGACCCTGTTTTGGAGTTGCCGTGATTTGTGTAGAGCGAGGGTCAGCGTCTCGCGCTGGCCCTGTTCTGGGAAAAAAGCAACGTATTCCTCCAGGATGGCGGTTTTGGCGTTGGCAATGGCTTCCCCTGCCATGGCGCGCCCGAAGTCTTCGTCGGTGATACCGCGTGTGTCGGCTTCAGGTTTGCATAGGCAATAGGCGAAGTCGCAGAGGAAGATAGGATCGGCAAGGAGGCGTGGGAGGGTGGCGTCGATGTCGAGTGGGTCTGTGTTGAGGAGTGTTTTAACGCGCTTGAGGGCATCGACGTTGATTGTGATGGTCCAGGTGCGCGCAGCGGTGTCAGTGAACGTTTTCATAGGGGTAGTCTCAGGTTTCGGTAGCGGCGAGTGTGGGTTTTAGGGTGAAGTCCACAGTGGCGGCTTCTTCGAGGGGTTGGTTTAGTTTGAATTCGGTGCAGATCCATTTGCCGCTATATGAGAGCGTTGGGTCGGAGATTGTGAGGGCGAATGGCGCGTTCGTATTATAGCTGGTTTGGAGTGTAGTAATGGCGGGGTCGTCGGGATCATACAGCGCGGACCCCTCGATTGATAGCTCGCGCATGGCAACAGCGGTTTGCTTGATGCCATTGGAGTTCCTGGTGGTCACATCGGCTTCAGATGAGGTCTGGGTGATGGTCACATCGCGTGCGAGTTTGAGTTCGTTGGTGGCGATGGTGAGCGTGCATTCGCGACCGAGTTTGTAGTTGATGGTGGGCATGGTTTTCCTTTCGTCACCTTATAGAGGCTTTCCAGAAAGCGGGAAGGCGTGGTTTTACGCGTTCGAGGGCCGGTGCCATGAAGGGGCGTTTGGGATAATGGCGTCCCCGGTAGTTTCCACCGTGTTCATGGATGGCTCCGGCTAGGCCGATGGATTCTTTGTCGGGGCCGATGATGACACGGTCATAGCGCGGTTCCACGGCATATTTTATCGCGCGGCGGAGGCGGTTGGTGTGCGTAAACGGGGGTTGGCCAGGCGGGCTGGCGCCCTTGCGTTTGTGTATGCCGCGTATGGCGGCTCGGCGGAGTGCGGCCCCGGCATGTGCAAGGGTTTCGATGTTGGCGTCTGCGGCTCGGCGTGCGACGCGATGCATGCGAGTTGTTAATGTGACCTTGGTTTTGGCAATCATGGGTCGATGCTGGCAGTCAGCGCATAGGTAAGCGTGATAAGGCTCGTAAAGACGCGATGATCGTCGAGGTGGTCGATACTATAAAGTGGCTCGCTTGTGGCGCGTATGCAAAGGGCTGTTGGCATGGCGCGAAGGCGGTGGTTGATCATGTGTTGTGTGATATGCTCGGCAAGCATGATGAGTGCATCAAGTGTGTCGTTGTCTTCCTGGTTGAGGTGCTGTTGTATGGCAATGTCGATCGTGTATTCCGGGGTGGCAAGGCCCCGCGCGACAGGGGTGATGGCCAGCGTGCGTGGCGAAACGGTCACGGTCAGGTTGGCCAGGTCCGCGACGGTGTAACGGGGGCGGTAGTCCCGGCGTGCGGCAAAGGGGAGCGTCCAGGCTTCTCCGTTGAGTTCATCGACGATGGCTTCGGTAAGTTGGGCGGTGATGGCGGGCATTAGGTGTTTTTTCGGCGGCGGGTGGTTGGTATCTCGGTTGGCGTGTTTGGCGTCGCGGTTGGCGTGGCGACGGGAGTGGTCGTATTCGCTCGGTTAGATTGTGGCGGCGATGGAACAAGTGCGGCGATGGCGCGGAGGATATAGGGGCCCCATCCGCGTGAGATGGCGAGGATAAGGATAATGCCGATGAGACCTGCGATAATCCATTCCATGATAAGTCGCAGCGGGGAGGTGAGAAAGTTCCATAGGCGTGTGAGCGGGCCGGCGGGGCGGCGTCGGAGGTCAGGGTCGCGGGTAGGCTGGTAATCCGGGTCGCGACGAAGGCGTTCGAAGGCGGTGCGGAGTCCCTCAGCGCCGTCGTTATAGTCATCTTGGCGGTGTAAGACGTTCCCCTCCGGGGTTTGGATATAGATTGTTGGGTGTCCCTCGCGGTGAAAGCCGGCGCGTGTGATGGCCCAATGGTCTGGCGGATATGATTGTACTAGGCAGGCGTCGGCGATGTCCCGGAGGGGGCCATGCAAGTCGGCAAGGACCCGTTCGCGTTCTTCGTCGGTGCCGATGATGGTGAGGCGGAGTTTGGCGGTATCGTCTTGGAGGTTGGGGGCTTCGAGGATATGGATTGCTTCCTGGCGGCTGATTGCGGCCCCATTGAAAGTAAAGGTTTCTGTGTTGTTGAGTGCGGCGGTGAGTTGTGCGGTGTCGATGCCGAAGTTGGTGATGGGTGGGGTGTCTGTCAGTTCCTGGGTGGGTTTCGTGAGGGTTATGGTGACGGGGTCCCCGGGGGTGAAGGTGGCGGTTTCGGTGGCCGTTGTTCCGTCCGGCCACGTGGCGGTAGCCGTATAGGTATAGGTCCTTCCTGGTGCCAGTGGCGGGGTGGTGAGGGTGGCCTTTCCCTTGGTAAGCGTGATCGGTGTCTCGCCAATTGTGACGGTGGCGTCGGGTGGCTCGGTGGCGATTTCAATGGTAGAGGCCACAGCGTCTGTGCCGTGGCGTGCCATGTCGGCAGCGGGTCCTGGGGGTGGGCATTGGGGCCCTGGGCATTGGCTCGCAAGGATGAGAAAGAGCGGTAGTATCATTGTGTGTTCCTCGGTGCTGGTGGTGGAGGGGGGGTCAAGAGGATGACGGCCCAGCCCCCTCCAAGTCCGGTCCATGATTTTTTGAATTCGTCAGGTGTTAACCATTCGATGTTATCGGCCCCCGTGTAGTTGTTGTCGAGGATACCGATGTAGTCGTCGTCGGCGTGAATGACGTTCACCATGTGGGCAATCCGTCGGCCCCCATAGCGTCCGGTGGGGCTGTACGAGTAGGTCACGCATGGCATTCGGCCAGTGCGGCAGGCGAGTTTGATGATGTCGAGGTCGGCGCCCTGGTAGTTAAGGTATGGCGCCGGTTCGAGGCCGCGTTCTTTGGCCATTTCGGGCAGGTAGCGCTGGACGGAGCCAGGGTAGGCCCCTCCGGGTATTCGGTGGGATTGGATCCATCGCGGGGCATCTTGGTATTGGGGGGTATTTTGCCAGGTGGCGGCATGGTGTATTGATGTCCACACGCAACAGCCTTGGCCCAGGCTGGTCGTGTTGCGGCGATGGAGTTCGGCGGGCAGGTCGCATTGGGCGTCAGCCCCTCCGGGGCTGCGAAACCCCCCGATGGTTCCGGCGATGGCCAGCGTAGAGGCGATGATGATGGTGAAGGTGGCAAGTGAATGATATTTCATGTGGTAATTTGGGATGCGTGCAGGCGTAGTAGGCGGCGGTTGGCGTCGACCCATTCCCATTCCGTCTCCCCTCCGGGGCGTGCGACTTCAAATGTGATGGTGGCCCCGTGAATCGTATCGACGATGCGGTCGCCGCGTTGTGGGAGGGTTGGCTTTCCGTCGATGACGAGGTTGGCGGCATCGATGATGTAGGTGCGATGGCGTGCGTCGATGATGACTTGGCCCAATTCGTTGAGCGTGGCCGGGGTCTTCCCTGGAATCGCGGGGATCGCGATTTCAGAGAGGCCCCGGCGGTACGTCACGGTGCGGCTGGCCCAGGCCATTAGCTGGTCGGCTAGCCATTCGGTCCCTTCCGCTAGAAGGTCAGTCATATGTTATTGGGAGAGTAGGACGTGGATGGTAGTATCGGCGGAGGCGGCGGTGGCGACCGCTTTTCCGAGATATTTGTTGGTTCCGGAGGCATCCGTGGTGGCGACGCGTTGGTTTGTGGCGTCCCAATAGAGTTTGGTTCCGACGTTGATTGCGCTTCCTGCGGCTTTGGGGAGTACGACTACCCCGCGCACGCAAAGCGCGCCAAGGCGGTTGGCGGCGATTGCTTGCGTGGCGATCCCGACAAGGTCTCCCTGTACGATGACGGCCCCAGCAGCGACATCTGCCCCCGGTGTGTAGTCGATGTAATCACCGATTGAGCGAAACGTGGCGGTAGGCATGTGCGGTCCTTTCGTTGGTATGCTATTGTGTGGCTAGTTAGGGCGTTCAGGCTCCGGCTGATTTGACGGCGGCGCGGGGGTCTTGGAGTGCGACCCCGAAGTCCCAATAGGCGCGCCATTTCATGCCGAGGGTGTTCATGTCGGCTTCCCCGGATTCGATGGTTGGAGTGCGGCGTCCCTGCAGGTAAACGATTTCGATCGCGGCGACGTCTTGTGGGTTTGCGAGGAGATACCATGCGGTAGCTGAGCTGCCAGTGAGGCCCATTGCGTTGAGGAAGGGGCTCGCTACGGGTTGCCATTTGCCAGCGTGTGGGTTATTGGCTGGGCTTGGCTTCCCGGTGGCAGTGGTTTCGTTCACCCTCGTTTCCGTCATGAGTTGTTGGGCAGTGACTTTAAGGGTGCTTGGTACGAGGAGGAGTGCGGGTGTGATGAGCAGCGGGTTTCCGCTGGTATCGGTTTGGTCGAGCATCGTTTGCTCGGCTTTGGTGAGGGCGGCGATGCTGAGGGCTGTGTCGGTGCCGGAGATGTAGTTTTTGTTGGCGGATGAGAAAAAGTTGCTGGGGTTTGCAAGTAAGAGTTCAAAGAGGGCGCGTTCGCGCTGGATGGCGGCTTTCCGCCCCATAAGGCGGGGCATTTCCATGAAGGCCCCCAGGTCGTCGTTGATAATCATTTGGCGTGAGAGTGTGACGACGACCCCATAGGTGTCGAGTTGGTTGGTGTAAACGTCGTCGCTGACGGCGGCGGTTTTGAGTTCGCCGGTAGGTGCGACTTTGTCGAATGTGTCGAGGCCAGAGAGGCGGAACCGTACGGCTTGCTTAAAGTCTTTGACGTCGCTTTCCCGTGCGATTATGGGGGCGACGGTGGCGACGGCTTCGTAGGCTTGTAAGAGTGCTTTGTTTGCGACGTTGGAGAGGATTCCCGTTAGTGTGGCGGTGGAGAAGCCAGCGGAGGCGCGGAGGATGCGGTCCGCGTCAAATGCCATGCGAATGGTGTCATTGTCCATAACACCCGGCCGAACGTGGTATCCTGCGGCTCGGATTGTTTCGTAGAGAAGGGCGTGGATGCCGGCGTTGCGGTATCGTGCGGAGGCTTCGAGGGTGGGGGCGTCATAGTGTGCGGAGAGGTATGGTTCAGGAAGGCCGATGGATAGGCAGAGGGCGGCTTCTAAGGCACGAAAAGTATGTGCGTCGTCCCGCGTATGAATGGCCGGCGCGGCTGCCGCGCGTGTCGCGCGGAGGATTTCAAGTTCGGTTTTCGTTGCGTCCCACCCCTCGCGAATGGCGGCGGCGGCAATATCGGGGTGGCTCGCGGCAAGTTTCTGGATCGCGGCGATGCGTTCGAGTTCTGCGGCGGCGGCTTCCCTGATGGCGGTGATATCGGGTGCGGGTGCGTCCGTGGGCGTGTGGTCAGCGGTGATGTGGTGCTGGTCGTGGTGCGGCGCGGGCATAGGCTGTGGTCCTGTGGCTAGGGTCGTTGAGGTGTTGTTGTCGTTTCCGAGTACGACGGCTGAGACTTCGACAAGGCGGCTCTTCGTGATCAAATAGAGAGGCCCAGTGTATGTGCGTCCGTTGGCGGTTATTTCTTTGTCCGGCGGGATTTCTTTGAGTTTGTCGATGTAGATTCCGACGGAGGCTTGCCATTCGAACCCGGCGGCGGCAAGCTCGATAAAGCGTTTTACGTTCTGGCTGGTGCCGATTACTGTGGCGCCGAGGGTTAGATGGTCGTCGGTTAGCTCGAATGTGTCGGCTTGGCCGATGATGTTCTCGATGGTGTAGTCGTGATTCAAGAGGATCGGGATTTTGCCCTTGGCAGGCTTCAGGCCCTTAAGGTCGATGACGTATTTGCTGCCCCATACGTCGAGTGGGGCCCCGGTGTAGGCGAGGATTTCTAGGCGCGGTTGGTACCCCGTGGTGGCGGAGGCGGTTGTAGGTTCCTCCAATGTCAGGCTCGTCGCGGCGGCGAGAAAGTGTTTAAGTGTCGGTGTCGGCATAGGGTGTGGCTTGCGGTGGCGTTAAGGTGTCGTCTGTGATGCCAAGGTCCCGCATAAGGGCGAGTTCTTTAGCACGCTGTAGAAGTTCAAGTCGCCAATCCTTTCCTTGTTTGGCGTATTCGGCGGCAAGGGTGGTTGTGTTGTTACGGAGGCGTTCTCCTTGTGCGTTGGCTTCCTTAAGGGGATCAACGTGTTCGAGGCCGTCCCAGAACCAAGTATAGGGCCACGTGGCGGGTGGGCCATGGCCCACGGGGAGGTAGTTGGGGATTAAGGCGGCTTCTCGAAGCCAGGCGCGGAGTATTTTGCGGAGGGCGATGCGTTCGATTTCGGAGCGTTCGACGGATAGCGCACGGTAGTAGGTCTGGTGGTCGAGTCGTCCTGATGCATAGTTGTACTGGCTAGAGTCGGCGGCTGCGACGTTCCACGGGAGTGGGGTCGAGCGAATGGCTTGTTTTTCGATTAATGTGATGGCTTGCGCGAAGTGGTCGCTGGGGTGGCGTGCTTGCATCTGTTCCATCCGCCAACCGGCGGGCATGGTCATGAGGCAGTTTTGCTCGAGGGGGATCGGTTCTAATTCCTCGACGGCAGTGGCTTCCCCTCCGGGCGGTGCGTCGGTGTAGATCACCCCGGCATAGGCGGCGGCAACCTTGGCGGCATTCAGGCTGGCGATGGTCCAGTCGCGGGTAATCGCAAAGAGTGGCAGTGACGGTGTGAGTTCGGGGATCCCTCGGTGCTGTTCGGGGCGCATCTTTCGGAAAAGGTGGATCATGAGGTCCGGCGATATGGCGTCATAGCCGGTGTCCGTGATCGTGAGGTCCCCTGGGTGCTGACGTAACACGAGATAACGGGTTGGGTTGCCCCACCGGTCGAGAATAATTCCATCGGCGTCAAATTGCTCGCGGGTGCGTGGCGTGGGGTTGGTGACCCGGTCGGCTTCGATGGGGAGAATGTCGAGTTTGACAGGCGTTGGCAGGCGGGGGTTTGTGATTATGGCCAGAAAGGCTTCTCCGTCCTGGAATTGGGCGATGCGGGCGGTGCGGAGTTTCTCGGCAATCGCGGTTTCCGTGGCCCAGTCGCCCCATTCCGCTTCGACGCGGTCATTGGCTGTGTCGTCATGGAGGAGGAGTTGGAGGCGTGGGCCTGTGCCGATGACGTCGTTGGCGAGGCGGAGGGCCATGCCATAGGCGGTTGGGTTGTTGGCGATTTCGTAGCGGCAACGTGCGCGCAACAGGCGGCGTATTTCGGGGGCGTTGGCCGCGTCGGCTGACAGGTGGTCGGCGTTGGCCCAGTGCTTCAGGAGCGCGTTGGTGTTGGCTGCGGCGTCATAGCGGGCGCGGAGGGCTGGCGCGCGGGGTTTTAGTAGGTTCAAGAGGCGAGAAAGGATGGCTTTCACGGGGGGGGCGCGCAGAGGATGGGCCGACGGTGCCGGATGGTGGGTTCGAGGGAGGGGCTGGGGCGTGTCACGTCGGCCCTGGGGGGGTGATTTGGACTATGCGTAAGGATAGGAGGGGTGATTTCTTGGCCGCGTTTTTGGCGCTGAGGTAGCGGTCGGCTTCGATAAGCTCGGTAAGCGGGCGTTGTTTGACCCGTCCGGCTTCCGTTTGCGCTTCCTGCGGGGTTGATGCGGCGTCGGCGATGGCTTGTGTTAGGTCGTCGGCCATAGTGTCATAATAATCGGTGCGATGTCAACTATTGTGTGCTGCCCCGTGGGGTTCACGGGATCATGGCTTCTCGTAGATGCGGATTTCGGCGCGGCAGTGGCGGCATTGCTTTATTATGAGTGTGTAATGGCGAAAAGCGCGCACGGAGATCGTGATTAGGTGCATGCATCCGCAGTTTGGGCAACGGTGTGAGTCAGCGGGCATATTTTTTTCGGTAGATTTCGGAGAGTTTACGTCGTGGCGGGGTAGTCTGGCTTAGGCGTATCAGTAGGCCAGCGACGGAGGCGGCAAGTGTGGCTCCGACGAGGCAGTCGAATAGGTGGTTGTCCTGGTTCGGTTTTTGTTTCCAGATCGTCAGCGTGCGGCCCTGGGCGGTCGTTTCGATGGGGGTTTCGGCGTGGATATGGTCGAGGAGGAGGCGGTGGTCGTCGGGTGCGGGGTAGATGGTGATGGCGGTCGGGTCTCCAGGTGGGGCTGTGAGGCGGCGTATGACGAGGGTTTTCCAGGCGTTCGCGTCGAAGATGATATGGCGCACGGATCGCCCCGGTGTGGGTGGTGGCATGCGCCAATTCGGCCCCGTTTTCTCGCCGGGTTTGCGGCGGTACTGGGAGATGGGGGTTGCCGCTGGGCCAACGTATCGCCCATGGCTCGGGGTTAGCAACGCAGCATGTGGCGAGTCGCGGCAGAAGGCATAGACGGTGTCGGTCATGTCGCCCCAGTTGGCGTCGATGAGAATGCGTTCCGGTGAGAGTTGGGCGTCGTTTTCCTGGGGCCATGGGCGAGCGAGTTGGTTTATGAGGGCGTTTAGCGCTTGGTAGATGGCCGATTCCAATGGTACCCCACTGAAGGCGCGTTCGATTGTGTTGCGTGCGTTGTTGAGACGATAGTAGCCATGATTATGTGGATATGAGCCATAGTCGATGATATACCCGCGCATTGAAGGGGTCCACGCGATGACGGCATAGTAGAGGAGGGGTTTGTGTACGTCAATGAAGGCGGTGATGGTTGAGGCGTCGGCTGGGGCGAGTCCTTTGGGCGGCGTGTGATAGGTGAGGCTGGCGAGTGGTGGTACGGTGTCGGTAGGGGTCTGGGGCTCGTTTTGGTATTCGGACCAAAAGGCGGCTTCGTCCTGTAATTTTAAGTTCATGGCGTGCTGGATCGCCGAGATTTCATCGGGATGGAAGCGTTCGCGCCAGGCGGCGACGGCCCCGTCGTCCATGGCTTTTCGGTGTTGGCGGTAGAAGGCGGTGGCTTCCTCGCCACGATTGCCGGCGCGGAGGCTTTCGGCGCGGATTGCGGCATAGCGCTCCCAGAGCGCGGTATTTTTGGGGAGGGCGTATAACAGTTTTAGGCGTTCCCCGTTCCATTCCGGGTGTTTTTCGGGATTTAGGATGTTGTCAGCCATGTCGCCGGGGTGTATGACGGTACATGGCATAATTCCGGCAATTTTGCGGCGTGGTCCGGCAAGGCCGAGTATTGCTCCTGCCACGATGGCTTCTCGTTGCGCGCATTGCGATGGGCTACGCGCCGAGTCATCCGTTTGGGGGTCGTCGATGATGACGAGGCTGGGGCGGGCGATTTTGCCGTCTGGGCGCTGGTGCGTCATTCCGCGTATATGTCCCGTAATTCCGGCGACGGTGAGAATGGCGCCGGAGGCTTGGCTTCCTGGTATTGTTGGTAGGACGATTTTATCCGCCGTCCATTCGATGTGGGTGCGCTGGCCGAGGTAGAGTTGCCCTCGGCAGCGGTTGGCGATGCCGTCGAGTTTTCTTATGGGGGTGCAGACTTCGGGGAAGTCTTCGGCCAGGAGGGGATTTGTTTCGAGTTGAAGTTTTATATCGTGGAGTAAGGCTTCGGCGTGTGCTTCACACGATCCTATGAGAGCGACGAAGTCGCGATATCCTAGGAGTGTCGCCCACAGGCAGGCGGTTTTACAGAGGCTGGTTTTGCCGCTTCCACGGGGCATGGCCACCGCAAAGAGGCCCCCGTGGCGTACCGCGGCTTCAATCTTGGCGATGACTTTGTGATGGTCTGGTGACCACGGAATTGAGAAGATTTCAGGGAAGTAGGTTTCGCAGAACCGTTTGAATGAGTGGGCGGCTTCGAGGCGTCGTGATGGGTTCACACACGGGGGAAGCGGGCCGATGTCGCGTCCCGTGGTCGATAGGGTCCGTGCGCGTGCGGCAGCGCGTGTTTTGTGGGCGTCATAGCTTTTCATTCGGTGGTCTTACGGGATTCCAACGCTAGGATGCGTGCGGCGGCGCGGCGGCAAAGTTCGGGGAGCGGGGTTGAGGCGTCTCCGAGTGCGAGGGAGTCGAGGTACCTTCGAGAGTGTGCTTCGATCGTATCGGCGTCGGCTTGTGTGAGTGTAGCGTCGGCTGGCGGCTCGTAGAGGTTGAGAAGGCGGTTGAGTTCACGTTGGGTTTGGAGTGCGGTTTTGGTGTCCTGGATGGCCACGGCGCGGCGGTAGAGGTCGTTCAATCGTGCAATGGCAGTTCCAAGCTCGCGGGTGCGATCGTAGTTGGCGGCAAGGACGATGCGTTTTTCGGCGTCTTTGACGGTGGCTTTGGCGGCGGCGGGGGTGAGGCCGAGTTTGGATGTGAGCGCGGCTAGAACCGCGTCGGAGGACAGGCCAGATACCATCATTAGGATGGCGCGTTCAAGGGCTTCCTGGTTAGGCTTATGCTCCGTAGCACGCGAAGCCATAGGCTGGTATTCCTTTCGTCTGAGCGGCTTTAATGGCGCGTTTCATGGTCGCGCCGGAGGTGATAAGGTCGTCGATGATGATGACGGCGCGGGTATCCGGGCCGGTGTAGAGGAAGTCGGTTTGGCGCAGTGCGACCATGGGGTGGTGGTATTGTTTGGTGTCGGTGCGTGTGATGGCGCCGGCATGGTAGGGCAATTTGAGTTGATTTGCAACGGCGGCGGCGAGTGCGTGTGCAAAGTAGGGGCCCGGCCAACTAGCGCCCTGAGGTGGCGTTGTTACGATGGTGCCGGGTGGTGGTGCTGGCAGCCAGGTTGCGATGAGCGAGGCTAGGTATGTGGCCCATTTCGCGATATAGTCAGAGTCAAAGGGTGGGTTCAGCTTGGCGCGGATAAGGTGTGTTTTGTCGTGGTGGTTTTTGCTGTAAACGGTCACGCCGAGGCCGGCGCGGCGAATACTGTACCCCCGAAACTCGGCCGTCTCGCGCGCGGTGGTCGTTGAGCGGTAGGTTCTCATTATGGAAGTAAAGACTTCCTCCATCCAGTCTTTGTGGAAGTCAAAGAGGGTGCGGTCGTTGGTGATGACGTATTGCTCGAAGCGGGGGTTGGCGTTGAGGTTGGCGGAGGCTTCGACCACGATATAGGCGTCGCGTGCGGGGTTGTTCATGAGTAGAACCTTGCAGTGGTTTTCGAACGCTTTGTATCGTCCACCGCGTTTTAACAGTCCTTCAAGCAGGTAGTTGTACGTGGCGGCTTCCCGGCGTTTGAAGTATAAGCCGGTCAGGAAGTGAAGTTGGCCAGGTGCGATTTTACCCTCGTCATGAAGGGCGAAGATGTCGTCGGCGTTAGGGCGTGAGAGGGTCCACGTTGAAACCCAGAGAGAGTGTGCAGTGTCGATCCAGGTCAGCATTTGTGGTATCCAGGTGGCGAAGTCGTACGTGCCGTTGCTGACGGCATGTATCGATTCCCCTGGCGCGGGCGGATCGTGTATGGCGTCGGCCAGTGTTTCTTGCTTTAGCATCTTGGCCATGCGAAGTTTATGGCGGCGGCGGAGTACGCGGGCGGAGGGCATTTCCCCTTCGAGGGGATCGGTGCCAGCGGCGGCGTCGATGATGAGATCATCGTAGAAGTCGAATGATGAGTCGGTCATGGGAGGTGCGCCATAGTGGTGTGGGCGGTGTTCCTCCCCAGGTAGGGCCGACGCGGCCATGAAAGAAAGTCTACCTAGGGGGACTTGCGGTCCGGGCACAGGGTTCCGTCAACAAAGTCTGGGAAGGACCCGTGGCGGCGGGCGCGCTGGGTCGGCGTGGCGGGGGGGGTTGTTTTTGGCGGAGTTTGCGAACGTATTCCCTGCTGATGCCATAGTGTCTTGCTAAGGAGGCGTGGCTTATGTGTGGCGGTGCGGTGCGTATGGCGGCCCGTTGGGCTTGGGTGAGTGTCTCGCGTGGAAAAGGGCGATCGCGATAACGCGCGATGAGTCGCGCGACGTAGGGTGTGACGCCATATCGTTTGGCCAGGGCCGGTATTGGTGTGGTGCGGGAGCGTTCGGCTATTTCGTGCACGAGGCGTTTTGTGATTGGTCTGCGCATGGTGCATGGGCCAGGCGGTCCGTCAATGTTACAAGGACGTACCCCGGAGGGGTTGGCCTATGTCTGATTATAGCAAGGTAATGGATTTGCGCGTCATCGGTGTATAGGCCGGCGTGTTGCATAGCGTCGAGGAGGCTTTTAAGCAGGTTGTCGAGGTCGCGTCGTCGGTTGTCGGGCGGGTAGGCGTCGATGTGGATTGCGAATGGTGCGTCGGCGAAGCCGCGTCGTCCTTCGGTGACGGTGGCGGCCCACCATAGATCGGTTATGCCATCGCGATATTGCCGACCCTCGCGGGAGATTAGGGTGCGGCCATGAACGTTTCGCCAATAGTTGTTCACGGTCGGTGGCCAAGGCAATGTGAGTGTAAGCGTCTTAGGCATATAGGCTCCTAGATGATGGTTTGTGGTTTTCGGTGGCTGGGCCATGTGGCGCGAATAACGAGTGCGCCGTCGTGGAGGCGGTCCACGATCGGCGCGCCGAGTCTGGTATCGGCTTCGTGCTGGTTGGCGACGTTAAGGGATGCCCAGATTGGCCGGCGTTGTTGCCATCGGGTATCGACGATGTCGTAAAGGATGGCGGCTTGGTGAGCGGTGAGTGCGCCGATGGGGGGTAGGGGGTCCGATAGGATTAGGATGTCGGGGGCTATAAGAGCGTCGATGAGGTCCGTTTCGGTGTGCGCGTGCATGGCGTCGCGCATGGTCCGATAGAGGATAGGGCCAGTGGTGAGGCTGACGGTGTGGCCACGGCGGGCGGCGATTTTGGCAAGTCCGATGAGAAGATGGTCTTTTCCGGTCCCGGCGGGTCCGGTGATAAGGATGTTTTGGCCGTGGGTGATGCGCGATGCAAGATCGTCGGCATACTGGCGTAAAGTAGCGAGTGCAGCCTTGGCTTCCGGCGTCGAAGCGATAAAGTTATCAAGCGTGGCCCCGTGGTGCCGGGTGCCGAGTTTGGCCATGAAGGATTCCTCGGGGCTGCGGCGTCGCGGCGGCGGTGGCGGATCACCCGGTGGCGCTTCGGGGAGTTTGGCAACTACGGCATGGATCCATTGCATCAAGGCGGCGTTCGTTCGGTTGTGCATGTGTTCTCCTCTGGTTCACGGTCTCACCAAGAAGCATCGGCGGCGTGGCGTTGCCCTGGTCCTGCGCCGGCTGGTTCAGGCGGTCCGTTGGTCGGCAGGAAGCAGCCCTGGTAGCCCATGGCGATTGAGTATGTAACGGCTTCGGGGAAGCGGGCCCCATAGCGCGTGATGAGCAACGGGATTTGTTTGATGGGGTGGCGGTAGGGATGTTTGATCGTCCGGCGATAGGCGAGCCATTCCGTAACGGCGGCATGGATTTCAGGCGTGTTGTAGTCCGGCGGGATCATGGCGGCGATGTCGGTTTCCCCCCCGTGTGAGGGCGGGGGGGATAAAGGGGGGGATATAATATCTATACTCTTCTCTTCTCTTCTTTGGTTGCGCGTGTGTTGCGCTGGCGCGCAACAGAAGGCTGCGTGGCGGCGTCGTCGGTGGGTGGTGTGTGTGGGTGGTCCGCCGCAGTGGTGGGGGCTGGGGCGATTTGTTGGCGGCGGCGGCGTTGCATCGTCTGCCTTGCTTGGAGTCGGCGTTTGGCAGATTGTGACATGTATGTATCCCATTTCGGTATGATGGCTCCGGCGTCGGTAATTTCCAGCCACTTGACCTGGGTGAGGGCTTCCAGGAAGGATTCGGGCAGGTTTGTGCTGGTGGCAATTGTGGCAATGTCGAGCCCGGGGAGTGTGCCGTCGGCAGTATGTCGCTGGCACCATCCCCAGAAGCGTATGAGCTTTCCGACGACTTCATCGGGGGGGATGGCGCAGAGCTTGGCGATGATGGCAACTTCGGGCTTGGTTGGAAGGTCGACGGTAATTTGAATCCAGTCTCCGGCCATAGTGCGTCCTTTCATGTGATCTTATGTTGCGCGCCGGCGCAACATGCGCGCAACGTAGGCGTGTGTATCCGTCCCCCCGTGGCACGTCCGGGCTGGCGTTCCGTCTTCCTCCGTGGGGCGGTCGCGCGCACGGGGGGCGGGTTCGGCGTTATAGGCTGAGGCAATCCAAGGATGCGGCCACAGCTGTGACAGATGACGCGAAGTATGGTTTCCGGCTTTGTTTCTGCCATGTGTTAGCCGTTTGTCTCGAATCGCTGAATCCTTTTATGTTTCTTGTTGTCAACGATGCGCTCGGCTGCGGCTGAGAGCGGGTCGCGGAGCGTGGGGGTGAATAGGATGAGTTCCTGGCGTAGTATTGTTACGTCGGGGGGTGCGGTGATGCCGAGTTTGACGGCATGTGGCGAGATATGGGTGACGCATATTTCGATGCCGTTGGATAGGATAATGCGTTCGTTGGTTTTTCGTGTAAGTACGAGCATGGTGTCCTCCGTGATTCTGGTTACTGGCGTCGTGTGCGTTTGTCACGTTTCGTTTTACAGGCTAGGTTGAAAAGATGAGTTTTTTCCTGGTGGTTGAGGCGTGCGTCCTCGCGGATCGCGTCGATGACGGCGTCGAGGCCGTCGAGTTCGGCGGTGGCGATGGATTGTGTGAATTCCTCGGCCAGCGGGGATAGGTGGGATTGCGGCTCGCGTGTGGGCTGCGTGGTCTCGTCCGGTGCGTGGATGTCGGCGTCGATTCGGTGCATCGCGGCGGCGGCTGCGCATGAGAGTGGCAGGTATTTTACGAGGCGTTTGATGACGGTTTTTCTGGCCATTTGCGGCCAGTCGGTTTTCCACGGGGAAAAGTCTGATGCGGTGCCGGTTCCCCGATCGGCATTGGCGTTGATTTCGGCGGTGGTCATCCATTCGACGAGGGGACGCGTCCGATCGCGCCACCATGCGATGGCGTAGGCCCCAAGGGGTGGTGAGGTTGGGGCGGTGAGGTTGGGGTGATGGGTGATGATTTGCCCTTCCGGGTCCCCGAAGTCGAGTTGGAAAAGGTCGTCCTGGCGGACGATGTGGGATTCGATATGGGATATTCTGGGATTGGTGGCAGCAATTCTAATGAGGCCCCGGTAATCGGGGATAAAGAGGGCACGGTAGGTGTTGCGGCGCTGGTTGTGGCGCGCGGAGAGTGTTCCGTCGCCGGTCAACCCGGAGGGGTCGAGACCAAGAGTGATGGCGTTTGCAATTGCGGTGATAAGGGATTGGGTGTCGCATTGCTGTAGTTCGGGTGTGTTATTGATCTTCCAGAGCGTGTTGTCGATGGCGGTGGCAACGTCAAACCCCGGAGGGGTTGAGTTCATCAAGCGTTTGGCGAGGTTGCGTAGTTCCGTCTCGTGTGGTGTCATGTGTTGGCATCCGTGTTAGGGGTTGTAGTTTCTCCATAACAGCAGGGATGAGTTGTTCGTAGTCGGCATAGTGTCGGTCGCTGACGTCGAGGGGTGCGTGGCCAAGCATGATCCGGGCCACGGTTTCGCCACCCGGGAGGTGTTTTAGCTCGGTGGCAAGGGTGCGCCGGATACCGTGTAGGCCATAGTCGGGGACCCCGGCATAGGCGGCGATGGCGCGGCGCTGACGATCGAGGGTGGTCGGTGAGGCATTGAAGGGGAAAAGGATATCCCCGGTGGGGAGCGCGGTAATAATATCCCTCGCGGCGGCATTTAAGTAAATCCGGTATGGTGTGGCGGTTTTGCTGTCTTGGGCGGGGATTATTGCCCACGTGTCGGCTATTATATACGAGCGGCGAAAAGCTAAAATGGCTTCCCGTCGGAGTCCGGTATTGTAGGTGAATAGGATGATGGCGGCCCACCATCGGCCGATGAGGATAGGGCGCGTGGCGTAGGAGGCGGGGAGAGAGTCTGGTTGAATGTTGAAGCAAGCGGCAATGAGTGTGGCGAGTTGGGTAGGGGTGTAGGCCGGCTTGGCTGGGCATCGTGGCATGCGCGGGGGCTTCACCCATGGGGTATCTTGGACCAACCCCAAGCGGTCTGGGTGGCGAAACGATGTTGGACCGCATAGTGCGAAAAGGGCATTCAGGTGTCGGCAGTATTTGTTGAGTGTGGCCATGGAGCGGCCATTTTGGGCTATGAGGAGGCGGAGGAAGTTGTTTACGGTGTGCGGTGTGATTTCGGTGATGGGCGGGTCTCCGGTCAATTGGACCCACAGAGCGATGGCGGTATCGTATTCGGCAAGCGTACGTGGTGAGGTGGTTCCTCGTCGCGCGGGGCGCGTGGCGAGAAGATCGCGAAGTGTGTTTTTCCAGAGTGTCCCAAGTCCGATCATTGCTGCGGCTCCAATGATGCGCGTGTGGTGTTGCAACCGTGCGCTGTGGCCGCTTCCGTGCAAGGGTCGTGCCCCTATAGGTAACCTTGCATATTTTGTTCGGACGTGATGGCTCGCGTGTAAGCATGGTTCTGTCTGCCAGCGGTTCGTAATAAGTCGCAGGTGCCAAAACGCGATTCAGTGTAACGAACTCGCTACAGTCAGGTCAATAGGGGGCGAGTGGTTTTTTTAGAATAGGGGGCGCAAAGGGAAAAGCGTGCGCGCGTGCGCACAAGGTGGCGGTGAGGTGAGACAAGGACGGTGGTTTAGCTAGTGCGGAGGGCGTGGGATCGGCGGGCGCGCTCGTTGCGTTTACGGATGAACTGGTCGATGTCGGATTGGGCGATAGCACGAACCCATCCGAATTTGATACTTGGTAGTTGGCCCCGGCATATGAACTGGCGAATCCGTCCCGGCGTCACACCAAGCCGTTTGGCGGCTTCATTCACTGTGAGGTATTGTTCGTCGGCTTTTAGCATGGTCATAAGCTCCCATTGTAGCATGTCGCGCGGGGTGGTCCCACGGGCAGTGTTTTATAGGAGCGGCAGGGTCATCGGGTACCCACGCGGCCCCTCCGGCCCTCGCGGCGTCGGGCACCTGCCAAATCTTCTGATGTCGGACACGATATCCGACATCATGCCAACCACCCGTTGGAGTACCCCCTACGGGAGTCGAACCCGTGTTTTCGGACTGAGAATCCGACGTCCTGGGCCACTAGACGAAGGGGGCTTCATTATC
>Ga0308414_1000802_pt1 | contig 20469 bp, 18 predicted proteins | sample HotsprSampleOS50_FD_205667 | JGI IMG/M metagenome (GOLD analysis project Ga0308414, IMG submission 205667) | Hot spring phototrophic mat microbial communities from Octopus Spring, Yellowstone National Park, Wyoming, United States - 20090730_OS50 ...
TAATATATGAACCTATAATAAAACTAGAATTTATAGAAAAGGAAGATGGTACTAAAGGAGAACAAATAAAAAAAGTGCTTGTGGAAAATGTATTTGAAATTCGACCTGGAGCAGATTATAGATTTGACTTAAAACAAAATATTTTTTGGCACGACGGCAAAAAATTTACTGCTGAAGATATAATACATACATTTAATATTATATCTAAACTAAATTCAGATAATTCGTATACTCTGGCACTAAAACAGCTAAAATGGGAAAAAGTGGATGAATACTCTATTAGAGTGTGTACAAAAGATCAGGAAGAGAGAGTTAAAAATGATTGTTCTAATACCAAAGATAATCCAATACTTTCAAATTTATTGGAACTAATAAGTGTAAAAATAGTTCCCAAGCACTTAACTGAAGATTTGAACCCTTTTAATTATGACTTAGTAAAACATCCAATCTTAACTTTACCAATAGGAACTGGAAAATTTAAATTTGCTTATAGTGATAACTTTGGTATTTATTTAAATATTAACAATAATTATCATGAAACTAGTTTTCTACAAAATAATCAAATAAAACAGATAAACTTTCGATACTATCCTAATTTAGAAGAAGCAGTATCTGCTTTACTTGCAAGCAATATTCACTCTATATCATCAGTAAATACAGAATTTATAAACGAGATCAAGTTTTATGAACAAATTAATATCTATTATAGTGAACCTCTATATAACCAATATTGGGGTATATATTTTAATTTAAATAAAAATAAAGACGGACAAGTTAAATCCAAAGAATATTTACACGATGTTAAAGTCCGTAGAGCAATATCTTCCGCTATTAATCGCATCAAGCTAATAGAAGTAGGATTACAAAATTTAGGAGAAGAAGCATTGGGTCCAATAAACAAATACTCTCAATATTTTAATGAAAAAGCTAATTGGTATAGGTTTAACCTAGAAAGAGCTAATAAATTATTAGATGAGGCTGGATGGATAATAGACCAAAATAGCGGGTATAGAACTAACACGCAAGGTCAAATTCTAGAATTAAACTTATTTTACTTAGATTCAGAAGATAGAAAAAACATAGCTAAGTTAATTCAAAATGATTTAAAAGAAGTCGGTATAAAATTAAATATTAGCAAAGGACTAGATAATATAGAACCATCTGGTTTTACTTTGGATGAACTAATGAATGTCGTACTCAAAACAAAAAATTTTGATTTGCTTTTGTTAGGAATGTCTACTTTTATAGACCCAGACAGGTACGAATTGTTTCACAGTTCTAAATCTGAATTTCCTGGGCTTAATATAGCTGGCTATAGAAGTACCGAAGAAAGTGTTATACCAAATCCAAATCGACAAAATATAAATGAAAGAAGTTTAATAAATATTCCAAAAGTAGATAAACTTTTGGATCAAGCTAGGCGTTTTGATCCCAAGCAAGCAATAGATAAACGAAAAAGAGATTATAAAGAAATTCAACAACTTATAGCAGAGGATGCTCCAGTTATATTTTTGTATCATCCTAGATTTGTTTATTATATAAATAAAATAGTTACTGAAGTAAGCCTCAAAAATGTTCAATATGTAGAAGACAGATTTAGACATATAGAAAGGTGGCGAATATGAGAGGATAGCTAAATTCTTTTACTAAAAACAAATAAGCTTATAATTTCCTTAGTAAAAAGAGTTGTTAGTTTGTTATTTTAGAATTTCGTTAAGTTTTAACCTTATTTTTAACTTCTATCTTAATTATCGAAATCAAAAAATTAAACAATCTTAAAATTAGGTTTTAATAAATTTTGTAATCCACAAAAAATTTTTTATTTTACTTGATCCTACTTTGACTGTGATACGTTCAAAATCTTGTATTTATTAAGTAGCACTTCATATATTTTCGAACAGAAAATAAAAAATCTTAAATAAATAAAATACTTACCTATTTATGTTTTACTTTTTTAAAAACATGTCCTTTTTATTAAGGTTTTCGTTTCATCAAAGGGTATATAAATTCATAAACAGTACAAAAATATCATGTTTTAATGGTTAAACAGAACTATACAAAAAAGCTATATCTGCTATTAGATACTAGATTGATTTTACTAATTATTTTAATAAAAATGATTGCTCTATTAAACTTGTAATATCTAAACTTCTTCCATTTTTAATTTCTGGTATTGTGATACTCTGTTTTTCGTTAGATAAGAAAAATCCAAAACCTCCATATTGTTTATTATTGTATTGATCTATAAATGATAAATAAAAATCCATTCCTGTAAATTTTTGTTTATTTTTATCTGTGCAGAATGAAGATCTGAAATCAAATTTACTATTTTCAAAATTTGACTTTGTACTTACAAAGTTATTAATACCATCTATAAATTCTTTTAGATTAAATCCTTGTTGATCTTGGTTTAATTCAAAAATAGGCTTTAGATCAAGTAAAAATTTTGGAAAAACAGAAAAAAGCAAATCTCCAACATTTAGACTACCTTGTTCGCAAACTATATCATTTACAACAAGTAAATTATTTTTGATTATTGGACGATATTCGGGATTTTTATTCAAAAATAAATTTATACCTTCTAAATTATAAACTAAATTTTTAAAAGCTGTATTTAAAGTTTTCCCAAAAATGTTTCGCTGATTCGACGGAATTTCTTCTAAAAGTTGGTTTATAGCATTAGCAAGATCTTCTGTATTTATTATACTAAAATCCAACCCTATCTGATTACTTTCTAAAGATTGAATATTTTTCAATGAATCTATCGTCAAATTATTTAAAATCAAATTTAAAATTTTATTAGCATCAAAATAGTAAGTATAACCTACTAAGAATTCTTTCTGAACATCATCGATTAATTTATTTTGCTTATTATTCATTTTATTTATTTCAACTGCCTCTAATTCATTAATTTTTAAGTAAACATTACCATTCTCTGTACTAACCAAAGCCTTTAGATTAATATAAGTCTCTACATTGTAATAAGTAACTATATTGATATCTAGATCCAAATCTAAACCTGCTTTAAGTTTTATTAGTATCTCAAACAGCTTTTTCACATCATCTACATATTCAGTTGTATCAGAAATTTGTGATAAGTTGCTATATTTTTTGATAACATCATCTATAAGCTTTCTATCTAATTTTGTTAGAGAAGAATCATCATATTTCACAGCTAAAATTCCATCTATTTTAAAATAGTTATTTTTTGTTTTGTTATCAACAGGTTCATCCGGAGTAAGAATCACCAAATCAAAACTTACTGGTATTGCAAATCCATAATAACCTGCATTTTCCATAACTGAGTTACTCAAAGACAACATTTTTAATTGATCATTAAACTTTAAATTTATTGTACTATTCAAAAACTCGTTTACATTTCCATCAAATAAATTTTCAAAATCTATAGTTGTGGATAATTGTTTTAAGTTGGATTTTAAAACTGTCTCTAGTTCTCCTAAAGGAAGATATTTATTTATTATTTGATACTTATTTGATGGATTAACAAAATTAAGTAGTACTAAAAATACACCACCTAATAACAATGTAACAAAAACAAAAATTAATATACCAACAAATAGTAAAGTTGCCTTATTATTTTTTTTCTTGTTTAAGGGTTCTTGAGACAAACTTGTGATTTCTGGATTTCCCATAAAAAGCTAAATAAAAAATAAATTAACTTCCACTTTTTAAGAATAGCAACATTACCAATATTATGTCAATAAAATTAAGTATATTTTTAAATATAACTATAATAAGAAATTGATTTTAATTTTAAATACTTTATTTTTTGCTTTCTGTTTGTAAAGTATATGAATGTGCATACAATCCATTTAACTTCATGAGCTCGCTATGTGTACCTTGCTCTACAATTTCCCCTTCATCCAGCACTATAATCCTATCTGCTTTCTTAACAGTAGAAAACCTATGAGATACTATTATTACAGTTTTATTTTCAAAAAATTTATATATGTTTTCAAAATTTTTGCTTCAGATACTGCATTTATAGAAGATGTAGATTCATCAAATATTACTAAAGGCGAATTTCGATAGAAAAACCTAGCAATTGCGATTTTTTGAGCTTGTCCTGTTGAAGGTTTAATCCCATTCGTATATACACTATTCATTAGCTCATTAGCTGATCTAGACCATTAGGATATTTAGATACAAAACAAAGGCATCCGCATTTTGCAAAGCTTCTATGACTTTTTGTTCATCAATTTCTTTGTGTATCTTGCCAATCGCTACATTATACTTGACAGATAAAAAATCAAACAAATTAAATTCTTGTAAAAGATAACCTAAGTTTTTAAAATACTCACTTGTTTGAATTTCCTTGACATCAATTCCATCAATCAAGATACTACCTTCATTAACATCGTAAAATCTACTAATTAACTTTAGCAATGTTGTTTTCCACTCCTATTCCATCCAGATCTTTATGTACTCTGGACTCAGTATTTGCAAAATTTGGGTCTTCTGATGCCTCTATACCTAATTTTAAAATATGCTTAGACATTACTAGTTCAATCAAACATTTTTGCTTTAAATCAATATGTGCTTTTGATAACGTTAATCCAAATCTAATTATTACCATAAATACATAAAACAGAGCATATAAAGCGACATAATAAAAAAACGAATCTACAGAAAAATTGCCATTACTGATTTGAGAAATTACTGTATCAATCAAGAACGCATTTAATAAATTACGAATTGGTGAAAATAAAATGATATTATAATTATAAATTCCAAAAAAAAGATACTGGAAAAGCTATAGGATTAATTTTTCGCAAAAAATTTAGTATCCAAAAAGTTAAATAAATCTGTTTTTTCAACGAGATTTTTTTATTTTCTAATGCGTTTTTTATGGAAAAATTTTAACTACCAAAAAATAAATAATGCATTATACCATATAGGAATTAAAAATCAATACAGCTTGTATTTATAACAAAAAATAAAATTTACAATAGTACACTATCTCTAAATGAGATAATTAAATTAAAAGAATATTTCATACATACATAAAATATAAAAATTTATCAAGAATAAAAACTTAGATATTACACAAAAATGTTTATTATTTAATTTTGATTAATGTTATTTATTAATTCTATTTTTTATTTCATTATTTACTTTTTAGTAATTTATTCGTAAAATCAGATTAATTATTACTTCTCAAAAAAGCTGAGTTAAATTTCTAGTAAAATAATAAGGAATATTTGTTTTTTACTTTATATAAATATTTTTTAATTTTGTTAAATAAAACAAAAATCATAATATAATTTTAATTCTTAAAAAGTTAAATTTTATTTAAGATTCATGAAAACTTACTTACAAAACAAAAATAATTTATATGTTTATATAATTATTTCTTTAATTATCTTACTATTATTCTCGTTAAGTATTTTAATACCTATATCGCTAAACCAAAACAGAACATCTCAAACAATAAGTAGAGAAAATAAAGAAGATTATATAAATGAAATTATGAAAATGATAAAACAAGAAATAATAGAATATACTGAAAATTTAAATTCAAATACAATAATACAACAAGAAGATATTAGTGCTAGTTCAGCCTTTTTGGGTGAAGAATTTTTAAGCAGATATGCACCCATTCATCCAAATCAACAAATTCTAAGAACTTCTGTACTAAATGGAGAATCTCAGAATGAGTACTTTTTTGTTATTAAGCTGTCAAATATTGATCTCAACAATACAGTTTCATTTTATTTGGCATATGCTAATTCAAAGAATTGGGAGTTAGTATCAAGAGAAACAAACTTAATGGATTTGATTGATTTTAGAACTGAATATGGTAGTTTAAATATATCTATGATTGACTTTTTCCCAGATCCAGATATAAACGGAGCTATAGTAGTATTAAGAATTGTAGAGCTTAATAGTATCGGATAAAGTAGTTAAGGTAAAAGGTAGTAGTGCTAATTTTAGATTTTATAAATTTACCTTATATTATTAATTATATTATTAGTAAATATAATTCAAAAATTTAAAGAAAAGTAGATTTATTAAAGTTTATTATTAGCATAAAATAAAACAAATAAAAACGATAAATTTATGTGGAATAAATAAAAAAAGTTGTAATATTCATTGTAATGTGTTTCACACTTAACTTAAACTTTACTTGCTACTAAAGTATCGCAATTTAATCCACTATTCAAAAAATAGATTAAAATTAAAAATATAAAAACAAACTTTAGAAAATTAGAAGCCCAGCCCACTTTGATTCAAAAAACAAAACAACAAGAACCATTGTCAAAAGTTTAAAATTTGACATTCTGCAAAATATCAACATAATATTGCTTCCTCTTAAAACCTGTCATTCTTCTAAAAAAAACATGTCCAGATACTTTTGCAAATATTGTATGATCTCTACCTATTCCTGCATTTTTACCTGGATAAAACTTAGTTCCTTTTTGTCTAACTATAATTTCTCCTGCTTTTACTAGTTCTCCCCCAAACCTTTTTACTCCGAGTCTTTTACCAGGTATGTCAACTGTTCGCTTTGCAGCTCCAACTGACGCAGCATGTGCCATAATATGCAAGTAACATATAAAATTTACTTATTTGTCTAATGATATCTCTAATACTTTAAATTTAGTATATACCTTCCTAAACCCTTTCCTTTTCCTGTACCTAGACTTTGCTTTGTATATCATTGACTTAATTTTTTCTCCTTTTACTTCTCCTAGTATTTGTATTCTGACCTTAACTGACTGCACATAAGGCATACCATAAACAACATTTTCATTATCTTTTACCATTAAGACATTTGGGACGTCAATAACTTCACCTTCTTTAGATTGAAATTTTGGCATAGAATACTCCTTACCTACCTCTACATTAATTTGTTTATGACCTATTTGAATTACAGCATAAGCTGATTTCATAAGCTGAAATTAAAAATAAACTATAAAAATTAACAAAACACAAGTAGTATTTTAAATTATTTATTTTAAAAATTCAAATTAAAAATACAATAGGTAAACTAAAAAAGAATAAGCTTCAGCTATATTGTATTTTGAAATTATAAAGCCAAATAAAATTATACTACTATAAAACAATAAAATTAATACCTTTAATTGTATTTTTAGAAATCAAAAATCTAAACTAATAAAAACTGTAAATTGTAATAAAATAAATGTACCTCTGTGTTATTCAAACTTTAACGTGATCACATTTTTCTAAGTACTGATATATATTTTGTTCCATAAAATGATCTGCCATAATTTGAACTCCTATTGGCATTCCACAAGAATCAGAACCTACAGGAATAGATAAACTAGGAATCCCAGCTAAATTTGCTAGCACAGTAAATATATCAACCAAGTACATCTGAACTGGATCACTACTTTTTTCTCCTAATTTGAATGCTGTAACCGGAGAAACCGGCATAATTATCAAGTCTACTTCAGAAAAAATTTGTTTAAACTCCTGCTTAATTTTTTGTCTCACTAAAGAAGCTTTTTTGTAATATTGATCTGCATAACCACTACTTAAACTAAAAGTACCAATCATTATTCTTCTTTTTACTTCTTTTTCAAAATAATTACTTCTACCTATTATCAAATTATCTTCATATTTTTCAGATACAAATGGACCATATCTTACTCCATCATATTTTGCCCTATTTGAAGAAATTTCAGATGGCACCAGAATATAGTAAACCGCGAGACCATATGTAGCAGAGTCTATTTTAATTTCTTTTATTTTAAAATAAATAGATATCTTATCAATATATTTGAGTATTTTATCTTTAACTTCTAAATCCACACCATCCAATAACAAATCAAAAGGTACACCTATAGTTTTAACTTCTTTTTTGGGTTTAGGAATCAAATCTAGATAGTATGTACTTGAATCATTAATATCTTTACCTTCCATTATACTTTCTAACAATTTAATATCTTCAAAATATCTAGCAAAAAAACCTGGAGTGTCAAAAGAAGATCCCATTGCTCCAATGCCAAATCTAGAATTTCTGCCATATGTTGGCTTTAATCCATATAATCCACAAAAGGAAGCAGGAAGTCTAACAGAACCACCTGTATCTGTACCTAAGGAAAAATATCCGACCCCGGCAAGAAGTGAGGCGGCCGAGCCAGAGCTAGATCCTCCAGGTGTTCTATCTAAATCCATAGGATGTCTTGAAGGACCATAACCAGAATTCTCTCCACTACCACCAAAACCCCAAGGGTCACAATTACACTTACCTACTAAAATAGCACCTTCATCTAAACATTTTTGAACTACAGTAGCAGTGTAAGAAGCCACAAAATTATCCATATATTTTGAAGCAAAAGTCGTTTTTGTTCCTTTTACTAAATATAAGTCTTTGACTGTAAAAGGTATCCCTAACAATTTTTTGTTTAAAACTTCTTCTTGACCATCGTTTATTTTTTTATCCAATAATGCAGCTTGAGATAACGCTTCCTCCTCCAAAATAGTAATAAATGCATTTATTTTTGGATTAATTTGTTTTGCCAAATCTATGTGTTCTTTTACTAACTTCGAAACCGATATTTTTTTTTGTATAATATTGTTTCGAGTATTTTCTATATTGTCTCTATGTATTATAGGAATAGAATTAATCATAGAATTAAATAACATTTAATTTAATTACTTACTTGAATAAGATAAAAAACAACCAACAATATTATTATAAACTAATAAATAAGATAAGTATTATATATTCAATTTTATACTTCTAAAAAGCTTTTAAAAAGCATTTTTAAAAAGTTAAATAGTAAAAATAAACATATAAATAAATGTATTATTAATTCTGAAAATCAAGAGCACTTTCTGTATCTACACTCTATCTATGATTTATATTCTTTTGTATTCCTCTTTTCTCTCGATCAAATAAATCACTAAACAACCCAAAAACATCAAAAGCTGCCAACATTGAAGATACAACATCTAAAAAAAGGTTAAGCAAAAACTCTACAAATCCAAAAACTAAGTTAAATAAAACTGAGAATATAAAATTAAAAATTTTAACAATAAGTTCCATATATTAAATAATTTAGTCTAAATTTATTAAATATAAATTAAGAAGATTATGATTAGCATTATCTGGAACAGTTACTTTACCGTAAGAACTAACATATATATTTCGTAAATCTGAAGGAACAAAATAATCCAATATTTCTAAATCTAAGTTTAATTTCTGTTTATTTAAACCATCCAAATCTGTAATACTTAATGTCTTGCTATCTTTATTATAAACAATAAGATGCATACTATTATCCAGAAAATATAGCTCTTCACTTTTTAGTAGTTCTATACTATTTACAACAAGTTGAATACTACTATTATCTGCTATGTTTTCCAAGAAATATATGTAATATTTATTTTGATTTTTAGAATTATTAATCTCTTTAAGAATAATCTTTCTACCATCTTTAGAAATGTCAATAACTTTAAATATATCTTCTTGTGTCAATATTTCATAGAATGTATTATCTTTGTTTAAATTAACATAAATTAAACCCTGATTGGAACTTATCAAAAATACATCTTTTACAGAATACTTAGAATAAATACCAGTAATTTCTGATGGAAAAATAAAATTTTTAGGCATTTGTACCTTCTTTCGTCTTAGTGAAAATGGATCATATTGAATTAAGGCATTTTCTTTGTCCCTTATAACATAAGTAAAACTATCATTTATAACATATTTGTAATTAGGATCTGAAGAAATTAAAATTACATTTAATTCATCTGTGCTTATTTTATAATCAAATAGATTAAAATTTTGTCTAACTAGTAATCTATCTTCTCTTAACCATCTAATTTCATCTACTTTAGAGCTTAACTTATTGTTTAAAGAAAATAGTTCAGAGTTTTTTAGAATAGTTTGTCCATCAAAATTTAACTTCCCTACATAAAAATCTTTAGAAGATGGAAAAAATAAAATAAATGACTTACCTTGAGGAGAAAAATTCAATTCATATTGATTTTTGGAAATTAAATCAGATAAATCATAAGAAAATTCAAATACTTTTCTTAATCTCAAATTATTATCTATAAATATATTCAACAATCTAGAATTATCTGATCTAAAGTATTGCCATATTTCGAAATTTTTATTGTTTTTAGAACCATCATTACTTCCTTGATTTTTTGTTGTAACTAGTATAAAAAAATAATCCAAGTTATCCAAAAAATAAACTGACTTAGGCTCTATGCTACTTTCTTTTAGCAAGTTATTAATTCTAGAATCTAAATTCTCCGGTAAAAAAAGGGGATAGATATCTTTAACTTTATTGGAAGATAGTTCTATGTCTTTAGTCCAACTATTAAAACCAGTTTTGGATAATCTTAAACTAATCTTCCCTACATCTACAAAGTCAATCCTATTATCTTTTATAAATTTCTGTTCATTGTTTACATAAGCTAAAACATTTTGTAAACTTTGAGTAGTGTTTATTCTTATTATTCCAGTTTCTTTTATTTTACCTGTTTGAGTATCTATTACTTTCCCTTGAGAAACAATTATTGCAAACATCGCAATTAAAATAAATACAGAAAGGATAAGTCCTGTACCTACAGTAGAGAAGATAAATTTTTTAATTGAAATAACTTTTGGCATAAGTTAAATGCAAAAGAATAATAAATAAAAATTTCTTTTATAATCCAAACTAGATTCAATGTTTCAATATCATATATTATAAAATTGAAAATTTAATCTGTCTATTCAATCAAAATAAACTAAAAATAATAATTTGAAGATACATTTTCTATTTTTGTTAAGTTGTTGTTCAATTTTTAATTGCAAAAACTAAATCTTTTACATAAATTCTTTGAAATATATTTACCAAATTCCTAAATTTAGAGTCAAATTTACATTTGAAATATTTTTAAGATATTGTTACCTTTTCCAAATTTTTATAAAAAAATTCGAAAATTTTTATTAGTTTTAATATAATTTAGCTTTGGTTTTAAATCTAAATAAAATGAGTAAATTTAAAGGAGTAATTTTTGATTTGGACAATACAATTTGCGATACTATTTATGCAATTCATAAATCTATAAAAGTTTGTTACAAATATCTACGTAATTACTATCCACATGTTTCTTATGAAAAGTTTATACATATAGAAGAGAAAGTATTTTTTGATTTAACTATAAAAAGAAAACTACCCGTATACTCATTTAGGGCTATTTATTGGCATGAAATTTTTAAGGAACTTGAACTAGATCTTAGTGCTATACACATTAAAAATTTAATATCATTGTATACAGATCAGTTGTCTAAAAACGTTGACTTGTTTGATGGGATAGAAGAAATGTTAATAGAACTGAAAAAGAAAGAAATAAAAATAGTTATTTTGAGTAACGGAGATTTTTTGACCAAAGCAGCAATGATAGAATACTTAAATATTTACAAATATATAGACCACATTATAGCATCCGATTTAATCCAACAAGACAAACCAAATAAAAAAGCTTTTACCTATACATTAGAAATTATAGGCCTAAAAGAAAATGAAGTGGCAATGGTAGGAGATGAAAGAGTAAATGACATTGAAGGAGCAATAAACGCAAATATATTCGCATTTTATGCTTTATGGCCAGAAAAAAATAAAAACGCAGATATTGACCAATTTGAAATTTATAATAAAGAAACAAAAAAAGTAGAATTCCTAAAACGACCATTAGATTTACTTTTATATATAAACTAAAATATAACCTAAACTTAATATTAATAAGCATTACTAAATTGCCTACAAAACAAAATGTTTTATCTGTTATGATGTTAAACATTATAATGTAACTAATTAATAAACTAACTTTAATTAAGTATATTGATGAACAATAATAACTTTTACATAAACTACAAAAACTTAAAACACAATCAAAAATTAGCAGTTGATGAAATATATGGGCCTGTTCTAGTTATTGCTGGGCCAGGAACTGGCAAAACACAGGTGCTAGCTTTAAGGATAGCAAATATATTACTAAAAACAGATACAGATCCAAGATCAATACTTTGTCTCACGTTTACCGAAAGTGCAACAGTATCTATGCGAAATAGACTTAAAAAATTTATAGGGAATAATGCTTATAAAGTAGCTATTCATACTTTCCATAGTTTTTGTAACGAAATAATACAACAAAATTTAGATATGTTTAATTTTAGGAAAAATTTTGTACAAATAGATGATCTTAATAGAATAAAAATTATCCACAAAATTCTAGATGATATTAATTCATCTAGATTTAGCCCAAACAATAGTTTTGATCAATTTTATAAATTAATACCACGAAACGATAAATATTTTTACACCAAAGAAATATTATCTGCTATTCAAAAAATAAAAGCTGAAGGTATGACTCCAACTGAATTTAAAAAAATTGCAGAAGAAGAATACACTCTTTTAAACGAAAATGTACAATTTAATCGAAATAACCAACCAAGTTTAGAATGGAAAAATGAAGTAGAAAAAGCGAAAAAGTATATAGAATTGAGTGAAATCTATTTAAAATATCAGGAATATTTAGAAAAATTAATGTTCTATGACTATGAAGATATGCTAATCAAGGTTATAGATATGTTTAATAATAATCCAGATTTTTTGTCTCAATTCCAGGAAAGATACTTATTTATTTTAGTAGATGAGTATCAAGATACTAATGGAGCTCAGAATAAAATTATTAAATTACTTTGTAGTTATGACGAAAATCCGAACATATTTGCAGTTGGGGATGATGACCAATCAATTTATAGATTCCAAGGTGCTAATTTATCGAACATACTTGAATTTAGTTCTTATTTTAAAAATACTAAAATAATTACTTTAAACGATAATTTTCGCAGTACTCAAACTATACTTGATGCTTCATATGAAATTATCAAAAATAATAAAAATAGAATAGAAAACCTAATTCCCGATATTACAAAAAAGTTAACTAGTCATTCAAATTATTCAGAACAAAAAATAAAGTACTATGAATTTCAAGATAACCTTTCGGAAAATGATTTTTTACTAAATGAAGTTAAAAGATTAAAAGAAAGCGGCGTTGAATATAAAGAAATTGCTATTTTATATAGAAATCATAAAGATTCCATTGATATCATTGATTATTTTGTACGTAACAATGTACCAGTCAAGGTAGCAGTCGGCGATAATATCTTTCAAAAAAGAATAATCATAGATTTTCTAAATTTGCTTAAACTTGTCGAATATCCAGCAGAAGACAAAGACAACTTGTTTTTTAAAGTTTTATCGAGTAATTTTCTAAATATACCAGCCATAGATATTTTTAAGCTTGTAAAACTTTTTAATAATATACAAACCAATCAAATAAATAATAATTATAATCAAAATATCTCAAATCTAATACAGCAAAACATTGTTAACAAAATGGATTTTTTTGAAATATTAATACACGAAGCTTTATTAAAAGAGTTAAATTTAGTATCAACAGATAAATTGATTGATTTTAAAAACAATCTTCTCGCCTGGATTAAAAATAAAAATTCTATTTGTTTAGTAGATTTAATTCTAGATATCGCAAATCAGTCAGGATTTACTAAATATCTTATATCGAAAAATGGAGATATTGAAGATCAAAATGCTTTTTTGACTTTTGTTGAGTTTGCCAAACAGCAAAATACTATAAATAGTAATATTACTTTAAGTGAATTTTTAGAAGATATAAATAAAGCAATTGAAGAGAATTTATCTATTCAGCAGAGAGAGTTAGACACAGATATAGATGGGGTTAATTTTATGACTGTTCACAAATCAAAGGGCTTAGAATTTAAATATGTTTATTTAGTTAAATTTTCTAAAAACTCTTGGATATCTGGAGGAAATAAAAGAAGTATTAAACTGCCAAACAAAATGTTTTATAGCAAGGATAGTTTAATTGAAGATGAAGAAGAGGATATTTTTAGATTGTTTTATGTAGCTTTGACTAGAGCTAAAGCAGAAGTACACATTACTTTTTCTAAGTTAGTAGAGAATAATGAAAAACAAGAGAATCCTTTAGTATACCTAATTCCAGATAAATATATCGAAAAAGTGAATACAGAGATTTACCAAGTAGAAAATAAAGAAAGAACAGTTCGTCTTTTAGCTTCTAACAAAAATTTTAATGTCCAAGAAAAGGAATTTTTAAAATCTCTTGTGTCAAATTTACGAATTAGTGCATCTTCATTAAATGCATTTATAGAATGTCCCTTAAAATTTCTGTACGAAAATTTAATAGGAATTCCACAAAAACACAATAAACATTTAATAATAGGAGAAGCTATACATAAAGGACTCGAAATACAAAATAAAAGCTCAAAAATTGGGAAAAACACAACTCTAGAAGAATTAGAACAATCTATAATTAATTTAATAAATAAAATGCCAATCTTAAAACATCACAAAATTGAATATGCAACGGATGCTTTTTTGATACTCAAAAAATTCTTAGAAATAGAATTAAAAGAGAATTTAAATGAAATAGCAGAAGTAGAATACAATTTTGGATACAAAAATATACTCTTTGAAATACCAGACCAAGACCCAGTTATTTTAACTGGAAAAATTGATAAACTAGAGTTTTTGAATAAAAACAATTTAGAAGTAAGAATAGTAGATTACAAAACTGGAAAAATAAAAACAAAAAATGAAATATTGGGACTTACAAAATCTTCTAGAGATCATAAAAATGAATATAGACAAATCATGTTTTATAAACTTCTATCCGAATTAGACTCTAAGTTTGGATTATTTAAAAATCATTTATTTGTTGGAAAATACAAAGTATCAGATATACAAATTAAATATGTTAACTTAGAAGAAGATAAAAAAATTAAATTTTATTCATTTGATATTGGAGATAATGAAATAAAAGAAATAACAGATTTAATAATTGAAGTTGTTAGGTCTATAAGAAGCTTAGATTTTTATGGTAATAATACTTTTAAATTATGTGGAGAGTGTGATTATTGTGAAAATTTGTAGGAATAATGAAATTTAAATTAGTTAATTATATTTATAAATATATAATAAATAACTAATAAATAAAAGTAAATAAATTTGTTAATATTTAATAAAAACATAAAATTTTTATTTAAAACTACTTTTTATTTTTATGTTTATAATTTTTCAATATTTTATTTTCATACGGTTCAAATTTTTCAGATAAATTTTTGTATCTATGCACAAAATTTAACTTAGGAGTTATCAAAAATAAAAATTTATAAACTTCAGATTTGAGATAATTATGCTTATAAGTTATTAGTCCCAAAAATAAAAATAATAAACCCAAAGCCAGCTGAAATAGTGTTTGTGAAGAGAGATTAGTTCTAGGTAAAGTTTGTGGACACATACCTCCAACTGCAAGCCAACAACTAGATTGAGTAGACGAGTTAGTAGGGCATTCACCAGTAACTGTAAAACTTTCGCACGCATTTCCATCATCTAATCTCGATGTACAACGGTAACAAGTTGTAGATGGTGGTGGAGAGTTAGTAGGACAAGCTCCCCCAGGTTGATCTTCATAACAATTAGCTTTTGTTGTATATCCTTCTGGACATATGTCTGCAACTAAACTTTCACATGCATTCCCATCATCTAAACGCTCTGTACATCTGTAGCATTGAGCAAAAATCGATAAAAAAGTAGGGAAAATAAAAAAATATACAAATAAAAGAAGTAAATTTTGTATAAACTTATAAACTTTTTTCATATATTTTCAAATAAATACTATATAAAATAGTGTAGACTAAAGTTTACAATACTGCAAAGGATCTCCATGTAAATACAGAACTGTGCCTACTAGAGGACATCTATTTATTTTACTTTGATTTTGCGATTTAATTGTCTCATTTATAGAAGCAAATAAGCTAGCAAATAATCCTACATTTTGATTTACTTTAAAAAACTGAGTTTCTGATGGATTTAGCTGTAAATCTGCAATAATTTTGTTTACTACATCTTGTTCTGTTCCTATTTGATCTGCTAATTTCTTCTCTATAGCAGAATAACCATCAAACAAGTATGCACCTATGGAATCTTTAAGCATATTTATATCTATTCCTCTAGAATTCGACACAAATTTTAGAAACGAATCATAGCTATTTTGCAAAATTTTGTTGTAATGAGAAATTTCTTCTTCTGTTATTTTTCTAAAACTATTTCCAAAGTCCTTTCCTTTTCCAGCATAGAAAGTATAAAATTCTACATCTTCCCGCGTAGTAATATCATTTATACTTCTTACCCCTTTGTAGTATGGTATAGTGCCAAGTGTAATTCCTATACTTCCAACTAATGATGAATTTCCTACATATATATTTTTCGACACAGAAGCTATCATGTATGCTGCAGAAGCTCCAAGATCGGAGATATATGCGTAAACAGGAATGTTTAAGTTATCCTGAATGTCTGCTAATGCTTTTGAAATCAACTCTCCACCTACAGCAGTTCCACCTGGAGAATTAATTCGTAAAAGTATTGCCTTCCAAGTTTTATCGTTACTTGTTTTGATAGTATCTATGGCTTTAACTACATCTTGAGCATATACTACTGGCTCGATTGCCAATAAGCTCACAAACTCGTTTGATTTATCTGTCAATATAATCCCGTTTATATCTAAAATTAATATCTTATTTTTTGGTATCTTTATCTGATCGGATAAACTTTTGCTAATATAACTCAGTTCAACAGGGGTAAAATTTATATTCCTAGACATAGTTAAGTTATTATTACCAGAAAATAACAATAAAAATAATACAAAACAACAAACTATACAACAGAAACAAAGAAAGATAATTGCTGCTATAACTCCTATAATTGAACCTGTAAGGCTTTGAATAAATATCCTCATATTTTCGAATTTTAAAAATAAAATAAAGTTTTTTTATACATACAAATGTATATCAGATTTTATTAAATTTTAATCCTAATTTTGAGTTTTAATCAAGACAATCTAGATTTAAAAAAACTATAAATTTAGACTTGTATTTAGAATAACATAAATTTGAATATTTTTTATGCATAAACTTTTGAAGCTTTATAAATTTAACACAAAATTATTTACAGCAAAGCTTTCGTACTCAGATATAGTTTTATAAAGTAATTGTCCTAGATAATTATAGATTACTATATTAAAGTTGCTTAATAAATTTGAAATTTTTAAGTTTAAATTTGTATTTATCCACTTGTTATAAGTTAAATCTAATGTCAAATTTAATTTTACACTGATTTTGTTGTACCTATATAAAGTTTTAAATACCTGTTCTTCAAACATTTTAAAAATTAGTTTTAGATATTTATTTTTTATGTTTAATAGCTTTTGAGTTACCATAATTCTATTCCATGCATTTAGTTTATCTTCTACTAAATTCCAATAGTTTGTAATTTCATTTATAAATTCTGTAATTAGATCAGAATATCTGTTTTCTGTAGGCAACAACTTAATTAAATTTTTTATTATTACTGAATCTTTATTTTCTAGATCAAACTCTTTTCTGTTAAAAAAAATCTTATTTAATCTATGTTTATTGTCTAAAAAAGATATGTATATACAGTTTAATTTAACTTTATGTTTAGACAGTTTAGTTCTAATTTGCAAAACAAAAAAAATATTTGATTGATCCACTATAAGTTTAGGTTTATCTAAAAGATAAAATAAGTCCTCAAATTCAATAACATTCATAATAAATCAAATTAAATTTAAGAGGAAACAATAAGTATATATGTGTAGATAAAAATGTTATACAAAATTAATTATTATTAACCACAGAAACTATATCGTTAGAACTAAAACCAACACTATCTCCAACTTTTACTTTTTTATCGTAAACCACATTCAAAGACTGAGACTCATCTAATAAAGCAGAATAATTTGCAATTTTATCTTCAATTTCAGAAGCAGAAGCCCCTAAGTCTTCGCCAAATATTATTGAAAAAGCACTCAGAACTTTTGCAAGATTTACGTTACTTGGAGAATTTATTGCGATCCCTTTAGTAATTACAGAAACTATATAGAAATTATTATTTTGAATCATTACCACTTTTAGCTTTCCTTTGGGGATCATAATCATTTGCAGACCATCTATACTTGATTCTTTTTCAGTAAAAACTATAACCTCTGATCCAATAATTAAAGGTTCTGTTGTTTTTATGATTGCGAATTTAGAGTTTAAAATACCTACAACTTGGCCAACCTTTTTTATGTGATTCATCATATCTGACTTTATAACAGATTTTACTTTGTTGTGATTATATCATTTGCAGAATGAATACAAAAATTAAAAAAATTGGAATTTTGATTTAAAATAAAATTTTAGTATAATTAAAATTTAATAATAGCTTAATAATAAATGGGGTGGTAGCTCAACTGGTTAGAGCATTCGCCTGTCACGCGAAAGGTTGCGGGTTCGATCCCCGTCCATCCCGTTTTATAAATTTTATAAATACAAATTTAAAGTTTAGGCTCATAAAAACCAGTTCTAGATATTAAATAAAAAATATTTTATAAAATTTATATAAAAACATAAAACAAGTGTATATTTTTATAAAAAAAATAAATAAGTATGTACTTTTGTATGCTAGGTTAACTAGACTAAAAAGAGTCTTGGTAGATTTCTTTTTAGGATTAACCGTAGTTTCCCTAATCAATATACAATTTAATATTAGCTTCAAAAATTTCATTTTTGCACTACTAGTTTCACTTTTATCTGTTCTTTTTGCTTATGGAATAAATGACATAGAAGATGCAGAAGATGACGCCAAAGATATAGCAAAAAAGCAAAGAAACATTATATCTAATGGAACACTAAAAAAATCAACAGCATTTAAACTTATTTACATCAATTTGGCTGCATGTTTAATTTTATCTATTAATTTAGGTATTATACCAAGTGTAATCATATTGTTAACTTTACTACTAGGATACTTATACTCTTCCAAAAAATATAGATTAAAATCTATACCTTTTATGGATTTTATTAGTCATGGATTTTTTTTAGGAGCTTTTCAAGTGTTTCTTTTTCTAGCAATATCAAATATCAATAATATAAACATCTATCAAATACTTGTAGCATTTGGAGTATGGATTTTTTCTATTGGGGGATGTATATTTAACCAAGTGAGAGATTTTGAAGTAGACAGAATTTCAAATATAAAAAATACTGTTCAATTATTCGGTTTGTCTACAGGAAAATTTTTGTATAAAATCGGGTATAGCTTAGGGTCTTTAATTATATTAATAGGATTAGTAATGCAAATGATACAAATTTAATAAATTGTGCTTTAATAACCCAAGTTATCAAAACTTATTAATTTAAGATATTAAAAAATTATCACAACTTCATTTTCTAAATTAATTCCAAATGCATTATATATACTTTGATTAATTTTTTGAGCCAGCTTAAATATATCACTCCCCTTAGCACCTCCATAATTCACCAAAACTAAAGCATGTTTAGACGACACACCATACCTTTTACACTCAGAAATCCATCCTTTCCATCCACATTTTTCTATTAACCATCCAGCAGAAACTTTTACCTTATCTAGGAATTGAGTAGCCGAATATTTTATATCTGGATAATTCTTTTTTAAGTAGTTTAATTGATCTATAGATACAATAGGATTTTTAAAAAAGCTACCAGCATTACCAACCTCATCTGGATAAGGTATTTTACTTTTACGTATTTTAATAATAATTTCTCTCAATAAGCTAGGAGTCAAACTTGAAACATGAATATTGTGAGTAGTTAAATAATTTTGTATATCTATGTATTCTAGATTAGGATTATCTGTAATTGGGATTCTAAATACTACCTTTGTAATTATTGCGTGCTTTAGTTTATGTTTAAAAATACTATCACGATATCCAAACTTACATTCCTCTTTTGTAATAGTTTTTATAGATCCATCTTTTATGTCAAAATACTCTACTTTTTGAACATATTTTTCAACTTCAACTCCATAAGCCCCTATATTTTGTACAACAGAAGCACCAACAGATCCTGGTATTAAAGATAAATTTACAAGCCCCCAGAGATTATCTTTTACAGTTATCTCAACTAATTTATCCCAATCTTCACCCGCACATACTGAATAATCAACAAAATCTTGAAATACATGTTTTGTAAACCCCTTTATGTTTATTTTTATTATTGGAATGTCTATAGAGTCTTTGACAAAAAGTACATTACTACCTTTACCAAGGATAAAATATTTAGAATCAAAAATTCTCTGATTCCACAAAGTTCTTAAATACTTTACAGACTTTACTTCATAAAAAGTATTTGCTATACAATTTATCCCAAAAGTATTGTATTTTTTTAAATTTTTGATGATAAGCAAAAATAAAAATTAACAAATTTATTTTAATACACAAAATCAAGAAAAAAATTAATTTAAATATTTAATAGCTTAAAACTACCAATTAGGATAATTTAAAGTAATTATTTTTGTTATTTATTTTTCT
>Ga0308414_1000803_pt1 | contig 20461 bp, 16 predicted proteins | sample HotsprSampleOS50_FD_205667 | JGI IMG/M metagenome (GOLD analysis project Ga0308414, IMG submission 205667) | Hot spring phototrophic mat microbial communities from Octopus Spring, Yellowstone National Park, Wyoming, United States - 20090730_OS50 ...
GAGCTCGCGGCAGGCGAGGCGACCGTGCGGGACCTCTCGGACGGAACGCAGCGCCGCGTGCCCTTCGCGCACCTGGCCCTGGAGCTCGGAGCCACGCCGTGAGACGGCGGGCGGTCGTCCTGCTCGGGTGCCTGGCGGGCGCGGCGCTTGCCCAGACGCCGCAGGTGTCCGCCCAGCTCGACGCGGCTCTGACCTACCGCAGCGTGTCCGGCGGCGACACGACGGTCAGGAGCTACGACTCCCTCTCCCGGCCGAGCACCGTCCGGCTCTCCCTCGCGCTGGAGACGGGATGGAACCTGGTGGTGCGCGAGCGCTTCGAGAAGCTGCCGAACGACCCCGACTCCGAGGCCATGCTCGAGTACTACCTGGAGGACCCGGGACTCTGGAGGGTCGGCAAGCAGGCGCTGCCGTTCGGCTCCGGATTCCTGTGCCCGATGTACGCCAAGGCCGCGGCGGGGTTCTTCCCCCTTCCGCTGGGTGGCGTTCCCGTGGCCGCCGCGCTCGTGGACGACGGCGGCGGCAGACCGCAAGGGGTGGTGGCGCGCGCGGGTCGAACCGTGGGGCTGAGCGTCGGGGTCGGGCGCTATCTGGGCGTCGGCTCCCAGACTTTGGCCGTTTTCCGACATCCCGACGAGGCCTTGGGACGGGGGCGCGGATACCGCTCGGCGCTCGCCCTGGACGCGGCCCGGACGTTCGGGGTTTGGCGCGTCGGCATCGAGCACGCGCGCCTGTGGGAGGGCGAGACGGAGGCCGACCGGACCGTGGACGCGACCGACGTCTGGGCGAGGCTCGAGCCGTCCCGCTACCGGGCGCTCCTGTTGGGCTACACGCGAGAGTGGAACGCCGGCACCGAGGTGTTCCGGGCGGGAGGCTCGTTCCTGGTCGTGCGCAACGTGTGGTTCGAGCCGCTCGTAAGGTACCGAGACGGCAGGTTCCAAGACCTCGGCCTGACGATGCGGGTGAAGCTGTGAGCGGATCGGGCAAGCTCCTGTCGGCGTGGATCGCGCTCTTCGCGGTCGGTCTGGCCGTTGCGGTCCTCGCGAACCCTCCCTTGGGCATCCTGATGGCGGTAGCCGGGATCGCCGGGGCGTTCGCGGCGTCCATCCGTGTTCGGGCCGGGCAGGAAGGTGCAGACCCGCTCGAGCAGGCGCGGCCCGAGGACAGGGCGACCCTGCGCAAGCTCCAGCGGATGCGCGACGACATCGAGCGGATCGTTCGGCCAGCCGGGGGCCAGGCCTCCCCCGCGCTGAAGGTCGTCGGAGAGGAGGCGCTACAGGAGGCCGACCGAATCCTGCGTCAGGCGGCGGCGCTGCTGGGCGCCAAGAGGGAGCTGAAGCGGATCGAGCAGGGCCGCTACGAGGCCGAGCGCGAGGCCTGTAGGCTGGAGGAGCGGCTCGCGACGGCCGGCGAAGCCGAGAAGGGGGCACTGACTTCCGCCCTCGAGGCCCGACGCGCCCAGGCAGACCGATACGCCGAGGTCTCGGCCCGCATCGAGTCGATCGCGGCCTCCTTGGACCAAGCCGAGCTGGCTCTCGGCGAGATCAAGGCCCGCCTCGCGACGGCCGCCACGACCGGCACGCCCGCCGAGGAGGAGTCCCTGAGAGAGACGCTCGGGCGGGTGAAGGCCTTGGGACAGAGCCTCGACGAGGCCACAGCCTGGATGGAGCAACAACCATGAGCACCACGGACCGCGCCTACCGAATCCTCAAAGGGTACGTGTCCCGAGAGTGGGACCGCGTGAAGGGCCTTGAGCGCCTGCTCGCCGAGCAGGAGCTGGAGCAGCCGCCGGGAGACGCCGTCTCGGTCGAGCGTTCCGCCGGGTCCGGGGCCTCCGTCATCGGCGACCCGAAGGCCCAGGCGCGACGCATCCTCGGCGTGTCGCCCGAGGCCCCGTTCCGAGAGATCCACCAGGCCTTCGCGCGGCTCAGCCGGCGCGCCGACCCGAAGAACTTCCCCGAGGGATCGGAGGAGGCGGCCATCGCCGCGCGCCTCCAGCAGAAGGTTCAGTGGGCCTACCGCGTGCTCTCCGAGGGCGTGGACGAGCGCGAGAAGAGGTTCGGATCGCTCGAGATCGACTAGTCCCTCTTGGGCTTGGGCATCGGGGGCGGAAAGCCCTCCGGAAGGACGAACTCGCCCCGGTTCGGAAGCTTGAGGTCCGGCAGGTCCTCGTCGGTGTTGGCGATCGGCACCCACCAGTTGTTGTAGCCGTACCTGGTGAACCCCGGAAACTTGGGGACCCGCTCCAGAATCCACTTCATGTAGCCGAACTGGTTGTTGCCCCACTCGGCAGAGGACACGATGCGGGGCTTGCCGCGCAGGTCCGGGAAGTTCGCCCAGTTGTCCGCCCAGCTGGGGACGCGCCGGGGGTTGTTGTAGTCGTAGCCGCTTTGGCCGTTCGGAGGCACGTGGCAGTTGCCCACCATGCTCGGCGTACCCGGGTGGTCCAGCTCCAGCCAGGAGAACACGTTCCAAGGGTCGCGCTCACCGAACGTCTCCCAGATTCCGTCGGCGTAGGCCAGGGCCGCCATGCTCTCGATGCGGTGCACGTAGGAGTGGATCATGTTGTCGGCGCCGACCTCGTAGTTGAAGCCCATCACCCAGAAGGTCCGCCCGATCTCCGGCGGGATGTCGTAGGGGCGGTAGAACCAAGGGTTGTCGGTCGGCGCGAAGCGGGCGTAGCGGTTCGGGATGTACATGGCGAACTCGTCCCAAGCCATGCCGCCCGCGCCCCACAGCCACACCTCGCGGATGTCCTCCTTGCGGATGCGGTCCAAGAGCCCCGTCTCCTCCAGCACGGCGCGATAGGAGGTCGTCGCGGGCTGCCAGTTGCCGGTCTTGCGGTCCTCCATGAACTTCTCGTCGGTGTAGCGGAAGCCGTCGACCTTCTTGCTGAAACCGTCGACGCGGATCAGGTCGACGATCTGGTAGTTGATGTAGCCCCAGCTGGCCTCGCGGATCACGTTCGCGAGGATGTGGCTGTACTCGACCGGGTCGTTGGCCTTCAGCACCTCGGTCAGCCGCTTGCCCTCGCTGCGGATGGTGGGGTCGTAGATCACCACGACCACCTTGCTGACCTTGCGGCCGGTGGCGACCTTGGGGTCGTAGCGGAACTTGGGCTTCTTCCAAGAGACCGCCTTGGGGTTCTCGACGGTGTAGGAGCCGGTCCACTGCTTCGTGCCGCTCGGCTCGACGAGGGGGAGGCGCTTCCACGCCGGGCCTTGGCCGAGCGAGGCCAGGGCCAAGGACGCGAGCGCCACGGAGAGAAGGATCCTTCGCACGGAGCCAGTCTAGCGCGGAACCCGGCAGAGGTCCAGGCAATCCGCCGACCAGCGCGGGGTTGGAGCAGTGAACGCGTTTAGCGTATATTGGTGGCATGGGTAAGTGGCACGTCCCCCTTCTAGCCACCCTCGTTGGCCTCGCCGCGTCGGCCTGCGCCCAAAGGCCGCAGCCCGCAAGGGGTCTGCCCTGGATCCCCGACCCGAAGATCACGCAGCTGGGAGTGAACCTCTCCGGTCCCGCGGACTGGAACACCGAGGTGCCGTTCGTCGACGTTTTCCGAATGGCCCGGCCCTGGATCAGCCCGAAGGAGGGTGGGTCGTGGGGCTCGGGGCCCGCCCTCGACCTGGACGAGCACGGCTGGGTCAAGCGCCTGGAGCCCGGCTGCTTCGCTGAGACGCTGCTCTGCACCATCGAGGGAGGGCACTACCCCAGCGGACGCTACACCGTGCTCTACGACGGAGAAGGGGAGCTCCGATTCTGGGGATCGGGGACCGTCGCGTCCTCGGCGCCGGGGCGAATCGAGGTGAACGTGGACAGCTCGAAGGGAGCGCTCTTCCTTCAGCTGAGGCGAACGAACCCGGACAACTACGTGCGGAACATTCGTGTGATCCTGCCGGGCTTCGAAGCCACCTACCGCCAGAACCCCTTCCACCCCGCCTTCCTGCAGCGGTGGCGCGGGGCGGCCGTGCTTCGCATGATGGACTGGATGGCCACGAACAACTCGAAGATCGTGCGCTGGCAGGACCGCCCCCGGCCGGAAAGCGCCACGTTCTCCGAGAAGGGGGTCGCCGCCGAGGTGATGGTCGACCTCTGCAACCGGCTGAATGCGGACCTCTGGGTGTGCATCGCCCACAAGGCGGACGACGACTACGTGCGGGGACTGGCCACGCTGATCCGCGACAGGCTCAAGCGGCAGCTTCGAGTCTATGTGGAGTACTCGAACGAGGTGTGGAACGGGCAGTTCGAGCAGGCCCGTTGGGCCGCCGAGCAGGGCCGAGCGCTGAAGCTGGGCGGCGACGGCCTGAACGATTGGGACTACCAGTGGAACTACACGGCCTACCGATCTCTTCAGATCTTCCGCGTGTTCGAGCAGGTGTTCGGCGGAACCAGTCGCTTGGTGCGTGTGATCGCGGCCCAAGCCGCCAACGACTACGTCGCGAAGAGGATCCTGGCCTTTCAGGACGCGGGCCGCAAGTGCGACGCGCTGGCCATCGCGCCCTACTTCGGACTGACCCCCTCCCCCAACGGCGAGCCTTCCGTCTCAACCGTCCTCGGATGGGGGCTGGATGGAATCTTCCGTTACTTGCAGGACGAGGCCATCCCCAAGACGGCGGAGTGGACCCGCAAGCACAAGCAGCTGGCTGACCAGTACGGCATCGCACTCATCGCGTATGAAGGAGGACAGCACCTCGTCGGCATCCAAGGCGGCGAGAACAACGACGACCTCACCCGTCTGCTGATCTCCGCGCAGACCGATCCGCGCATGGGCGTGTGCTACCAGCGGTACCTGAGGGGTTGGCAGGAGAACGGGGGAGGCGTGTTCTGCCACTTCTCCAGCGTCGCGTCCAGCTCCAAGTGGGGTTCCTGGGGGCTGCTGCAGTACATGGACGACGACCCCGCCCAGTCCCCCAAGTTCCAGGCCGTCCTGGCCTGGGCGCGTTCGCTGGGCCAGACGATCGGAAGGTAGCCACTCCAGCGGCCGGTCCGGAGCCACCCAACGGATTTGGCTCCGGGCCGGTCGCTTTGCTGCCGCCGGATCGGCTCAGGGTTCGGAGTGTTGCAACGAACCGTCGGCGGAGACTTTCACCCAGCCCTCGCTCTGGGCCCGCCCGATGACGCTCTCCGCCTTGTGCAGCGCCTCGCGGCCGACCCGCTGGAACCCGAGCAACCGCCAGACCTCTCGGGCCGCCGCGTCGGCCCTCACCGATCCCACCGATCGAAGCAGCTGACCGAGGGCGCTCGCCAGCTCCACCCGGGTCACGTGCTTGGCCTGCTTGAGAACGGGGTCGCAGGCGCTCCAGTCCCTCGCCACCGACCTCGGGTCGGCGTTCGGCAGGAGGTACGCGTCGTCGACCCGGACCACCACGCCGCGCATCAAGGCCGCCTGCACGATCGCATCGATGTCGCGCTGGACATAGGTCCCCGAGCGGCGGTATCCCAGCCAGTTTCTCAGGCGGAGCTGCAGCAGCTCGTGGCAGATCGGCCCCTCCTGCGCCACGATGTCAGGCACGGGGTCCGCCCCGGCGTCCTTGGCGATGCGGTAGGGCGGCAGCGACGCCGCCGGAGTCTCGTCGGCGGGCACGACCGCAACCGTCGGCAGGTCCGCGGGCGGCGGGTCGGCGACCCCGGTCGCGTCGTCCGGAGGATCCGCGTCGGGCGAGGGCCCCGTCAGCGGTTGGGCCTCTGCCAAGGCGGCCCGAAGCGCCTCCAGCAGCCTCCGCTCCTCCTCGTCTCGGCGAGTCCACCATTCGTGCGACCACACGCGGTGCAGCCGCCATCCACGGCTCTCCAGGACCCGCTGGCGGAGCTTGTCGCGGTCGCGCGCGGTGCGGGCACTGTGGTAGGACGGGCCGTCGCACTGGATCCCCAAGGCGTACCGCCCGGGGTGCCGGGGGTCGCGCACGGCCACGTCCACCCGGCACGAGCCCTCGCCCACGTGCAGGTCAGCCTCGAAGCCGTTGGCCTGGAGGAACCGCACCAGCTCCTCCTCGAGCGGCGAGTCGGTGGTTCCGCCCACCGGCTGTTCGATCGTAAACCGCCCGGTCTCCGCGTACGCGAGGTACTCGCGGAAGAACAGCAGGCCCTTGCGGTCCGACTCGGGACCCACCCGGATGTCCGAGGCCGTCATGGAGCTGAACACCTCGCACCGTACCCGCGCACGGGAGAACAGCACGTTCAGCCGCCGCTCTCCGCCCTCCTGCAGGATCGGGCCGAAGCGCTGCGCCACCGTGCCGCTCTCGTCCGGGCCGTAGGTGACGCTGATCATCACCACGTCGCGCTCGTCGCCCTGCACGTTCTCCAGGTTCTTCACGCTGAGCGGCTCCTTCGGGTGCAGCTTGTCGTAGGCTTCGAACAGGTCCGGCTCGAGCAGGCGCATCCGCTGCAGCCCGTCGTCGATCAGGTTGCTCTGCTGGACGTTCATCGCCACCACGAGCAGGCTCAGCTCCGGCGAGCGGACCAGGTGCTGCCGGACCGCGCGGAGCACCTCCTCGGCCTCCTTGGGGTTCACGCGCTGCCGCGCGCCCGGGTGGTATTGGCCGGCGACGCGGTGGAACACGATCCCCACCCTATGCCCGTCACAGTCCCGCGAGGGCGACGGGAACACGACGAGCCTCCCGCGGTAGATGTGCCGGTTCGAGGGCTCGATCAGCGACGGGTGGACGCTGCGGTAGTGCCACCTCAGGTCCGGGCGGCGGACGGGGTCGTTCGCGCGGGCGGACATCAGATCGAGGATGCTCTCCAGTCCCACGGCCTGCAGCCCTTCCAGCACGTCCTCGTCCTCCTCGTCGGCCTCCTGGTCGGCCCAGACGCGGTCGAAGAAGCTGGTGGGCGGCATCTGGCGGGTGTCCCCAACGACCACCAGCTGTCGTCCGCGCACGATCGAGCAGAGAGCCTCCTCGGGCCGGATCTGCGACGCCTCGTCGAAAACCACCAGGTCGAACTCCGGCATCTCGGGCGGCAGGTGGATGGCCACGGTGAGCGGGCTCATCAGGAACACCGGCTTGATCCTCTGGATGTCCGCACCGCTGATGGCCATCGCCCTCCGGATGGACATGTGCCGGATCTTCTTCAAGGTCTCCATCCGGATCTTGGCCAGGGGGGAGCCTGGCACCGCGTGCCGGGGCACGTTGTCCGAGTGGCGCTTGCGAACCACGTGCGCGTTGTACTGCAGCTTCTGGTCGTCGAGGCGGCGGAACTCTTCGATCGTCTTCTCGTGGGCCGAGCGGTCGAAGTTCCGCAACGCCGGCCGACGGCTCCACGCCTCCTCCAGGACGCCCGTGTAGTAGGTCCGCAGGAAGGCGTGGAGCAGGCGCTCGCTGGCGAGCGGCCACTCGTCGGCGGCCCGCAGAATCTTGAGGCCGGCCTCGCGCACCGCCTGCCGAGCCTTGTTCCGACGGATCTCCTCGTCCAAGCCCTGCATGTGGTCGAACCAGCTGCGGAGCTTGCCTTCCAGCTTGGCCCAGGGAGTTTCCGCCCAAGCGAGGGCCGAGAAGCGCAACAGCCGGCAAGCCTCCTCGAACGCCCGCCGGGCATCCTCGGCAGCCTTCTGCGCCCGGCGGGCCGCCTCGACGCCCTTCTTCAGGTCGCCGCCGGTGAGGAAAGCCAGCAGGCCGCGGGGCAGCTTGCCTCCCTCGACTTCCGACCGAAGCTCCAGGGCCCAGCGGAGCAGCAGCTCCAGCGTGTCTGGGTCGGTCTGGTGGCCCTTCCACTGCACGCCGAACAGCGGCGCCAGCGTCTCTGCCCGGGAACGGAGGGTCCGCCGGAGCTGCTGGCCGCGGAGGACGGCCTTGGCCCGTCCGGCCATCTCGTCGGCGGAGGGGCGCTGCAGGCCCGACAGCCTCTGGCGGAAGTTCCGCACGGCCTCCCGGTAGTCCCGGTAGAACCACCGGAACAGCGCGTCGCGCCGCAGGATCAGGGGCTGGACCCAAGAGGACCAGTCCTCATCCAGCGGGTCCCGCTCGAAGACCGAGCCCAACGACCGAACGATCCCGTGGTGCTCGCGGAGCGTCGCGATGGCCTCTCGGATGGCGGCCTCCGCCGTGCGCCAAGCCTCCTGGGTCAGGTCCAGCCCCTCGTGCGGGGGAGCCTCGTCGGCCCGTTGGGCGCAGGCCACCAGCACCGCGATCTCTGACGGCTTGCCGGGCTCCGGCACGTGCAGCATGGCCGCCGCCTTGCGGGCTTGCTCCCTGGCGGCCGAGAGCGCCCCGCAAGCGGCCTCGACGGCCTGTCGGATCTGCAGGCGCAGGGTCGGGGTGATCGAGTCCAGGCCACAGCGGTAGAACGGCGCCTCGCAGGCCGGGCCGTCGCTCGGCAGGGCGGCCTGCGGCTCCTCGACCAGGGGAAGAAGCGCCTGGATGCGGTGCTCCTCGAACGTCGCGAAGTCCTCGAAGCGGATGGGCGCCTTGAGGTCCTCCTCGTCGACCGGGGGGAGGGCGGAGAGCCACCCCATCGCCACGTAGGGGCTGACGCCGAACGGCGGCACGGGCTCGTTGACGGCGGCACTCAGCTCGTTCAGGCGGCGACGGGCCTCCTCGATCCTTTGGAGGAGCGGGCTCTGCCCGTCCATCCGGACCCGATGCTCCATCGTCTTGTCCAGCTCCTCGTAGAACCCCCGGCGGCTGGCGGTTTTGGCGTGCAGGTCCAGGCACATGGCCGCCAGGCCCTTTTCGGCCAGCCGGCGATACACCACGTCGACCGCGGCGCGCTTGGCGGCCACGAACAGCACCGTCCGTCCGTTGGCCACGGCCTCGGCGATCAGGTTGGCGATGGTTTGGGACTTGCCGGTGCCGGGGGTCCCTCGACCAGGATCGAGTGCCCCTCCTTGACGCGCTCGAGCACAAGCAGCTGGCATGCGTCGGCGTCGAACACCTCGAAGCTGTCCTTCGGCGGGCGGACGCGGTCGAGGTCGGACTCGTCGCTCAGCTTCGATTCGGCGGGAGGGAAACCCCCGCCCAGCAGGGCCACCGCCAGCTCGTGCTGCCACGGCTTGCGGCCGTCCGGCCAGTTCGCGCCGCCGAGGTCCTCGTACATCACGAATCGCTCGAAGTTGAAGAAGCCGAGGTAGAGGAAGTTGTCGTCGACGGACCATCCCTTGCCCGACACAAGCGCCCGAACCTCGTCGAAGAAGCCGTTCAGCGACTCCCTCTCGGCGAAGTCCGGCAGCTGCACCGTGAGCTCTGCGAGCTTGGCGGCCAACGGCGGGTTGCCGCCCACGTCTCCGCCGTCGTACTTCAGGATGAATCGACCGGCGCGATCGATTTCCAAGTCGACGGGGATGAAGATGAGCGGCGCGCGGCAGGTTCGGCCGTCGGCGTCGGTCCAATCCAAGGCGCCCATCGCGAGGAACAGGGTGTTGATGCCCAGCTCCTCCTCCGAGGTCCGCGCCAGCCTGCGGATGTTGAGCAGCTTCCGCTCCAGCACGGTCTGCGTGTCGGCCGCCTGCAGCACGTCGTCCAGCTGGTCCAGCGGCCGGGAGGGGTCGATGAGGCTGGCCTGAAGCTCCTCCTCGGCGCGCTCGCGCAGGAAGGCCAGCGAGACCGGATCGCCGTAGTCGTACAGCCCGCCGTCCTGCGTCGCCTGGGCATCGGGCAGCCTCCGAGGGTCCGGCTTTCCCTGGAAACGCAGCTTCGCCTCGTTCTCCACGAGCCGCCTCCAGACGTGCTCCGACAGCTCGCCCTCGAGCAGGACTCCGTTCCTCCTGCTGGGACGGAAGTTCAGCATCGGGTTCCGGAGCGTCAGGTCGAGGAGCTTTTCGCGCAAGACGCGCACCTGCTCCGTAACAGCACGGTCGTGGTCGCCCGGCATGCAGCGATTATGACGGACTTTCGGCCCGTATCCTCCGCGTCAGCCGGGCGGGCGGACCGAAACCGGCAATCCAGCGGGCTGCTAGCGCAGCTTGGGCGCGGGGATCGGGTCGACGCTCGGGCCCAGCACCCTCGGCCCCCCGGGGGTCCACTGCAGGCGGTCCAGGCGGAACGACCTTCCGCGGGGGTTGTGGCCGTACATCGGCTCTCCCTCGGCGTCCCAGGCGTGATAGCCGATCCACCACTCGCCGCTGGGCAGCCGGAGCACGCACTGGTGCCCAGGCGAGTAGACCTTGCCCGGCAGCGTCTCCAGGATGGGCTTGTCCAGCTTGCGGTAGGGCCCCATCAGGCTATCGGCGACCGCCACGCCCACGTGGTAGCAGGCGTCCCTCTTCCAGGACTGGAACCAGCCGCCGGAATAGAACAGCCAGTATCGGCCTTGGTTGCGGACGAGCGTCGGCGCGTCGAGGATCCCCCCTCTCGATCGGCCGGTCGGCGAAGAGAATCGGCTTCGGCCGGCCCAGCGGGCGGGTGAGGTCGGTCGACACCTCCACGATCTCGATCGAGCGGGGCGGCGTCTCGCGGATGGACAGCAGGTAGGTTCGGCCGCCCTCGTCGTAGAGCGTTCCGTCGATCATCCCGTTCGGGTCGCCGGGGTTGTCGTTGACCGTCCTGCCCCGCGCCAGCTTCGCGACGAAGCGGTACGGCCCCTCGGGCCGGTCGGCCACGCTCACCGCCACGTCGCGCTTGTTGTCCGCGCGGTCGAGGGCAGTGAACAGAAGGTACCAGCGACCGTTCCTTTTGTACAGCTCTGGGGCCCAGTAGTTGCCGGCCGCCCAGTCCACCAGCCCGATCGGCGGCAGCTCCTCCCACCGCGCGAGGTCCTTGGAGCGGAGGATCTGGAAGCCGCGGTCGTCCTTCTGCGTGGCCACCGCGTAGAACCAGTCCCCGTCCTGCACGACGTGCGGGTCGGGGAAGTTGTGCGGCCAGACCGGGTTCACCAGCCGGGCGTCACCGGCGCCGTGCAGGCCGATCGCCGCCGCCATCAGAAAGCTCCAAGCCATGGCGGCATTGTAGCCCGCCCCGCGCGGGGCGCTCACTCCGACGGGCGCGGGATGCGGGCCAGCTTGGCCTCGAACTCCCGTAGGGCCGCGCCTTCCAAGCCCGGCTCCCTCCCCGCCAGGACGCGGCCGAGGGCCTCCAGCTCGGCCCGCCCGAAGCGCACGGCCATGAGGTGGTGCTCCTCGAACGCCTCCCAGCTCAGCGGCGCGACCGCGCGGGCGCACTCCGCCACCCGCTGGGCGTAGCAACGGATCTCGTACTGCGCGTGTTCGTCCAACCTCAGCCGCAGAAAGTGGAACAGATTGTGCAAGTCGATCTGCCAGTACCACTCGGTGTAGAGGGACAGCGACAGGTTGCAGCGGGCGACCTCGCGGGCCAGCCCCTGCGCCAGCATCCCCTCGTAGTGCGCGTAGAGCGTGCGCTGGTCCTCCTCCATCTGGCGCAGGATGGCCTCGGCCACGTCGGAGGGCAGCGGCTCGTCGGACCGGGCCTGCTTGTTGTCCTTGCTCTGCGTGCGCAGCGTGGAGGCCTCGGGAAGATAGAACTCGTCGCGCATCACGCTGTACCGCCCGCTGATCTCGTTCAGGCGCGCCGTGCGGTGCCGGACCCACTGGCGGGCCACGAAGATCGGCATCTTCACGTGGAAGGTCAGCTGAACCTGCTCGAACGGGGAGGTGTGGTCGTGGGAGAGCAGATAGTGGATGAGCGCCCTGTCCTGACGGACGCTCTTGGTGCCGGCTCCGTAGCTCACCCGCGCGGCCTGCACGACCCTCTGGTCGCCGCCGAGATAGTCGATCAGCCGCACGAAGCCCTTGTCGAGAACGGGCAGCTCCCGGTCCAGCAGCGCCTCCGCCTCTTCCACCACGATGTGCGCCATGCGCGGATTGTGGCATCCCGGTTCGGCCGGGCGTCGGACGGTACAATCCTCCCGTCCATGTCTGTTCTCGACGACCTCAAGTACAACTCCGACGGCCTGATCCCCGCGATCATCCAGGACTGCCAGAACGGCCAGGTGCTGATGATGGCGTGGATGAATCGGGAGTCGCTGCAGCGCACCCTCGATACGGGCCTCTGCACCTACTGGAGCCGCTCGCGCCAGAAGTTCTGGGTGAAGGGCGAGACCAGCGGGCACCTGCAGCACGTGAGGCGCATCGCCGTGGACTGCGACAAGGACTGCCTGCTGATCGAGGTCGAGCAGGTCGGGGCGGCCTGCCACGACAACTACCGCTCCTGCTTCTATCGCGACCTGAAGGACGGGGAGCTGGTCCCGAACTCCGAGCCGCTGGGCTGACGGCCCCTCGCCGGAACGGCTAGACTGAGGCGATGGAGCGTCGTCTCGCCCGTTTCGCAAGCGAACTGGCCGAGACGCGGAAGAACTTCCGCTTTCCTCCGCAGCTCGGCCGCCTCGTGCCGGAGTTCCTGGACCGCGCGCTCGGTCTGCTGTTCCCGCACCTCACCCAGAACCTCAACTGCAGCCCCATGGGCGTGGAAGCCGAGCTGCAGAGCCTAGAGCTGGAAGCCAGGGTTCTGCTCAGCTATCTGCCGGACTGGGACCGGGAGGCCATCGGCAAGACGGTCCGGGCCTTCGTTTCGGAGCTGCCCGAGGTGCACCGCAAGCTGCTGCTGGACGCCGAGGCGATCTACAACGGCGACCCGGCGGCGGAGAGCCTGGACGAGGTGATCCTCGCCTACCCCGGCTTCTTCGCGATCGCGACCTACCGGCTGGCGAACGTGCTCTACCGTCTGGGCGTGCCGGTGATCCCCCGGCTGATGACCGAGGTGGCCCACCGCAAGACCGGCATCGACATCCACCCGGGCGCGACGATCGGCGAGAGCTTCTTCATCGACCACGGCACCGGCGTGGTGATCGGCGAGACAACGGTGATCGGCCGCAACGTCAAGCTGTACCAGGGCGTGACCCTCGGCGCGCTCTACGTCAGCCGGAGCCTGCACGGCCAAAGGCGGCACCCCACGCTCGGCGACAACGTCGTCGTGTACGCCGGCGCGACCATCCTGGGCGGGAACACGATCGTAGGGGACAACACGATCGTCGGCGGCAACGCGTGGCTCACGCAGAGCGTGCCGCCGAACTCGATCGTGCACCACACCAGCGAGGTCCGCGTGCGCCGGAGCGACCAGGCCGACGACCTGCTGGAGTTCTACATCTGAGCCGGCTCGACGAGGATGGGACCCCACACGCCGGACCCTGACTCGACGACCATCGCGACTCCGCCGTCCGCGGGGGCGCAGTCCGGCAGAGCGGCCTCGAGCGCCGTGTCTCCCCACGCGGCGCGCAGGCGGTTTCCGAGAACCGTCACGGCCACCTCGGCCGACTCGTCGATCGGCCACTCGAGGGGAACCGACGCGAGAACGGTCTCCGCTCCGTCCCACACCGCGCGGATCGAGGCCTGGCCGTTCTCCCACCACGCGAGCAGGTGCCGCCTCATCCCCTGCCACCGAACGGCGAACCCCAGCCCGCCGCAGAGGCGCCGAACGACGCTCGCGGACACGCGGTAGTCGGTCCACTCACGGGTGCCGGTGATCGCGTAGCCCCGCCCGCGGTTCTGGACCGGCCGAAAGCCGCCCCAGAGGTGGAGCGCGTCACAAGCCAGAACCCACTGCTGCCGGCAGGCCGAGCCATCGCCCTCGGCGACGTAACGCACGCACGGCGCCCCCTCCGCGTTCAGCCGATCCAATCCGACCCAGCCCTCCGCGCCCGGCGAGCCGAGGACCTCCAAGCCGACGGACTCGACGACGAACGACTCGCCGGGCGGGAGCCGCAGCTCGACCTCGGCACCCCTTCCCTCCGCAAGTTGGCGCTCCTCGCCGCCCAGAACCTCTTGGGAGCCGTCCGGCCGCTCCACCTCGGCGACGAGCCGCACGGCGACCGGGGCCGAACCCTCGCCCCAGCACGCCCGACCGCGGAGCGTCTGACCGGGCACGACCAGCGGCGCCGCGGAGACCCCGTAGCCATGCCCGGCGCGCTGCGACGAATCCGGAAACACTGCCGTGGCGGCCACGGCTGATCGGCAGGAGCCGTCGAGACGGTAATCCACACGGAGCACGCGCTCCCCGCTCGGACCGACGGCGTTCGACACGTCCGTACAGCCCGTGCTGAGCCTGGCTTGGAACCCCTGCACCGCTCCGGGAAGGGAGAAGTGCCAACGCGCGCCGCCCTTCGGCTCCTCGAAGCGCAAGCCCTGCAGACGCCGCGCCATCCGCACCACGTTGTAGGCCTCGCGCAGGGCGTCCGTGACGCACCGCCCCGGATCGGCCGTGGGGATCAGCAGACGGTCGGCCACCGGTCCGCGAAGGTCCGCGCCGCTCTGGATCCCGTCCAGGCCGCCCCACACGCCCAGGATCGCGCCGACGTTGCCGGCGTTGCAGTCCGTGTCCCAGCCGCAGGTGTTGACGATGCACTGGGACTCCAGGAAATCCCCGTCCCCGAAGGCCAGCGCCAGCCAGATCAGGCCGTGGTTCGGCACAACGTGGCACCCGCCGCCGTAGCGGTGGTAGCCGTATCTCTCGTCAAGCCAATCCCGGGCTTGCAGCCAGTCGCCGGTGCGGCCGCGCCACTCGCGCACGTCGTCGGCGAGGCGCCGGATGAGGCAGTCGGCGGGAACGACGGCCAACGAGTCCTCCAGAAGCCGATCCAGCGGCGGAGCCTCGAAGGCTAGGGCCACCATCGCCGCCACGACCTTGGCGGCCAGCACGGCCTCCCCGTCGTGGCTCACCCGAGCGGCCTCCTCGGCCATCGCCGCGGCGCGCTCCGGGTCGCCGGGATTCACCATCCCCCAGCCGTCGATGAAGATCTGCGCGCCGATCTGCTCGGCAACCGTCCGCCCGTTAAGCTCGATGCTGCCGCTGCGGGGAGCCGGGATGCCGGCGCTGAGGCGGAGATAGGCGGTGTGCTCCGTGCTGACGCCCATGCCGCCCCACCACAGCACGGTCTTGCCCTCGATCAGGTAGTTCAGCCAGGTCTCCCCGATCCGCTCGCTGGTCAGACTCGGAGGATACCCATGGTCCTCGATGGCGCGAAGGAAGGTGAACGTGCCGGAGATGTCGTCGTCGGCGACGATCAGGGGAACCCCGCGGTCGTCGTTGACGTAGCCTCGGATGCGGCCGAACCGACTGCGGATGGCGTCGCAGCTCCAGCCCTCGATCGGCCTGCCCAGGTAGACGCCGATCGCCTTGCCGAGCACGCCGGCGTACACCCGCTCCTCGTAGTCTGCGCGAAAGGCCATGGCGCCCCCAGACTACCCTCCAGGGGCGCCCTTCCTCGGCTCGCGCGCCCGGTCGACCCTAGGCGCCCGGGTTTTCAGCCGTCGGTTCGGTCTTCGGTTCCGGCGCGGACTTCGCCGCCGTGGAGCGCGTCCGCCGGCGTCCTCCGCCACCCTCGTGGCAGCAGCCGTGCCTATGCCCGCGGCCATGGCCGCCTTCGCAGCCGCAGGACCCGTGGGCGTGCGCTCCGTCGCCGCCCCGACGCCGGCAGCCCTCGCGGTACACCGCGGCCGAGCCGCACTGGGGGCACTTCTCGGGGCAACCGGTGCCGAACGGCACCTCCCAGGTCGCCGAGCACTTGGCGCAGACGAACTTCCTTTGTTCCCGTTGCACGGGCGTCACCTCCTCGATGCAGATCGCCTTGCCGAGCGTGAGGGCCTCCGCCACCTTCCGGCGAGCCTCCTCGAGCATGCGGCCCAGCGTGGGTCGCGATACGCCCATGAGCCTGGCGGCGTCGTCCTGGTACATCCCGTCCCGGTCGCAGAGGCGCAGAGCCTCGAGCTCGTCCAGGGCGAGAACCACGGATTCCCCGTGCCCGCAAGCGCATCCGGCTGGCCGGAACACCCTCGAGGGCGCTTCCTCTCCGATCCGGCGGCATCCCCGTCTTCTCGGCATAACGGCTCTATTATGAGCATATGTTCGTTATTGTGCAAGGGTTTGCCGCCCCTGTTTCGACCGGGCGGGCAAGGCCGCTCGGCGAAGCGACCAGCAGCCTGATCGGGTTTGCCGCCGTTTTTGGACCGGGTGTGCAAAACTCCGTGACGGGAGACCATCCTGAGGCCAAGCATGCGCTACGGAACCTTCGACGACGACGCGCGGGAGTACCGCATCGAGCGGCCCGACACCCCCGCCTCGTGGAGCAACTACCTCGGCACGACCGAGTACGGGGCCATCGTGACCAACAACGCCGGCGGCTACAGCTTCTTCCAGTCCGCCGCGCAGGGCCGCTTTCTCCGGCTCCGGTTCAACAGCGTGCCGATGGACCAGCCCGGACGCTACTTCTATCTGCGCGACGCCGACACGGGCGACTTCTGGTCGGCAAGCTGGCAGCCGGTCGGCAAGCCGTTGGACCGCTACCGCTCGGTCTGCCGGCACGGCACGGCGTACACGGTGATCGAGTCGCAGTACGGCGGCCTCTCCACCGAGACGACGTACTTCGTGCCGCTGGGGCAGAGGTTCGAGTACTGGCGGCTTCGGGTGCGGAACGACTCCGGCCGGCCGCGCCGCCTGAGCGTGTTCACGTACTGCGAGTTCGCCAACCACTGGAAGACCGAGCAGGACCTGGTGAACCTGCAATACAGCCTGTTCATCGTTCGCGGGCGCCGCGCGGACGACAACCTGCTCGCAATCGAGATCAACAACCACCTGCCGCCCGACCCGGACTGTGACCTGACCAAGGAGCTGGGCCTGTACAGCTGGATGGCGCTGGCCGGCGCCCCCGTGGCGGCGTTCGACGCCAGCCGAGAGGCGTTCCTCGGCCCGTACCGCTCCTACGATCGCCCCCTGGCCGTCGAACGGGGGTCCTGCGGCAACTGCGAGGCATACGGCGACAACGCCTGCGGGTCCTTCCAGACCAACTTGGAGCTGGCCCCAGGGGAGGAGCGCGAAATCCGGGTGCTGCTGGGCGTCGGCCAGGCGGATACGGTCGGCAGGCGGGCCCTGGCCGAATTCGGGTCTGCGGAGCGCTGCGAGGCGGAGTTGCGGCGGCTGAAGGAGCACTGGCACGCGATGCTCGGAAGCCTGGCGGTGCGCACCCCGGACCCAGAGTTCGACAGCACCGTGAACGTCTGGGGACTCTACAACTGCCTGATCACCTTCGCTTGGTCCCGGGCGGCCAGCCTGGTGTACAACGGCGAGCGGGACGGCCTCGGGTTCCGGGACTCGGTGCAGGACCTGCTGGGAGTGATGGCGGCCATCCCGGAGCAGGCGCGCGAGCGGCTGGAGCTGCTGCTGACTGGCCAGCTCTCCACGGGCGGCGCGCTGCCCGTCGTCAAGCCGTTCAGCCATCACCCCGGCCGGATGAAGCCGATCCCGGAGGAGGAGTACCGCTCCGACGACTGCCTGTGGTTCTTCAACGCCGTGCCCCTCTATGTGGCCGAGACCGGCAATCTGGACTTCTATCGGAAGGTTCTGCCCTACGCCGACCAGGGGGAGGACACCGTGCTGGGGCACCTGAGGCGCGCGCTCGAGTTCAACCTGGCCCGGACCGGGCGGAACGGCCTGCCGTGCGGCCTCGCAGCCGACTGGAACGACTGCCTGAAGCTCGGCTACCACGGCGAGAGCCTGTTCGTCGCGTTCCAGGTGCGCTTTGGGCTCGGCGTGTACGCGGAGGCGGCGGAGCGCCTGGGCCTCTCCGAGGAGGCCTCCTGGGCCCTGCGCCAGAGGGACGAGCTGGACCGGCGCATCCAGTCGGTGTGCTGGGACGGGGACCGCTGGATCTGGGCCATCGGCGAGGACGGCACCGTCTACGGCACCCGGGCGTCCAAGGAGGGCAGCGTGTATCTGAACACGCAGGTCTGGTCCGTGATCAGCGGAGCCGCGACTGAGGAGCAGGCGCGAGCCTGCCTGGAGACCGTCCGCCGCGAGCTGGCCACCGAGCACGGAGTGATGCTCTGCGCGCCGCCGTTCGAGACCGTCCCGCTGGACGTGATGCGCGCGGTGCTGTTCAACAACGGCGTCAAGGAGAACGCGGGAATCTTCAACCACACCCAGGGCTGGGCGGTGATGGCGGAGTGCCTGGTCGGAAACGCGGACCGGGCCTATGAGTACTACCGCGCCTCGATGCCCGCGGCCTACAACGACCGCGCCGAGGTCCGGCAGATCGAGCCGTACGTCCAAGGCCAAACCACGTACTCGCGGTTCTCGCCGCGCGCCGGCACGTGCCGCACGCCGTGGCTCACGGGCGCGGCGGCCTGGGCCTACTTCAGCGCCACCCAAGCGATCCTAGGCATCCGGCCCGAGCTGGACGGTCTGCGGATCGACCCCCGCCTCCCCTCCTCTTGGCCGGGGTTCCGGGCGACCAGAAGGTTCCGCGGCTGCGAGTACCGCATCGAGGTGCGGCGCATGGGCCGCCGAAGGATGGTGGTGGACGGCGTCGAGACCGAGGGCAACCTGGTTCCGGTGCGGACCGGGCCGGTGTGCGAGGTCCTCGTCGAGGTCTGACCGCTACTTGGCCATCTGAGTGAAGCGCGATTCGCGGATCACGGTCACGCGGATCGAGCCGGGATACTCCGCCTCCTGCTCGATGCGCTTGACCACCTCCTCCGCCAGCCGCGCGGCGCCGCGGTCGTCCACCTCGTCCGGCTTGACCAGCAGGCGAACCTCGCGGCCGGCTTGGACCGCGTAGGCCCGCTCCACGCCGGGGAAGCTCGCCGCGAGCTGCTCCAGGGCGCTCAGACGCCGGATGTACTGCTCCAGGCTCTCGCGGCGCGCGCCCGGCCTCGAGGCGCTCACGGAGTCGGCCAGGCTGACGAGCGCCGCCTCGGCGGTCGGCGACTCCAGGTCGCCGTGGTGCGCCCCGACCGCCTGGACCACCTCCTCCCGCTCGCCGAGCTTGCGGAGCAGCTCCATGCCCGCCAAGGCGTGGGAGCCCTCACTCTCCGGCCCCAGCGCCTTGCCGATGTCGTGCAGAAGACCGGCGCGCCGCGCCACGCCCTCGTCCAGACCGAGCTCGGCGGCCATGATGCCGGCGAAGCGGGCAACCTCGATGCTGTGGTTCAGCACGTTCTGGCCGTAGCTGGTGCGGTAGCGCAGCCGACCCAGCAGCTCGAAGAGCGTCGGCGGGAGGCTCCCCACGCCCGAGAGCTCGAGCGCGCGCTGGGCGGCCTCCTCCATCTCCTTCTCGACCTCCAGGCGCGCCTTCTCGTACAGCTCCTCGATGCGGGGCGGGTGGATGCGGCCGTCGTCGATGAGCATCGTCAGCGCGCGCGAGGCGATCTCCCGGCGGACCGGGTCGAAGCAGGACACCACGACGGTCTGCGGGGTGTCGTCGATGATCAGGTCCACGCCGGCCAGCTGCTCGAAGGCCCGGATGTTGCGGCCCTCGCGGCCGATGATCCTCCCCTTCATGTCCTCGCTGGGAAGCTGGATCACGGTGATGGTGGCCTCGCTGACGACGTCCACCGCGGCGCGCTGCATGGCGTCCAGCAGCATCTCGCGCACCTTCTGGTTCAGGCTCGCTAGGGTCTGGGACTCGACGATCTTGGCCCGGCGCTGGGCCGCCTCGCGGGCCTCCTCCTCGGCCCTCTGGATCACGAGCGCGCGGGCCTCGTCCTTGGAAATCCGGCCGATGCGCTCCAGCTCCCGCTCGACCTCCGCTCGAAGCGCCTCCACCCGGGCCTCGGCGGCCGCGAGCCGCGCCCGGCTGGCGTCCAGCTCCTGCTCGCGCTGGTGGAGCCGCGCGCGCCGCTCCTCCAGGGCCTCCTCCTTGGCGGCGAGCTTCTCCTCCTGGCGGCTCAGAGCCCGCTGGCGCTCTCGGATCTCCTCCTCCATCTGGGCGCGGGCCTTGAGGGCCTCCTCCATGGCCTGCAGGCGTGCCTCCTTGACCCGGGTCTCGATCTCCTTCTGCGCCTCCTCGGCGGCGCGGCGCGCCCTGTGCAGATTCGGAAGGATCCAGAACGCGTAGGCCAGGGCCCCGAAGGCCGCCATCGCCGCAACGTCGATCAGAGCCAGCGTCAACCCATCCATCGCGTTCCTTCCTCACTCGTCCAGCGGGCCGAGGCAGGCGTCCAGGGCCGCTCGGACCGTCTCCTCGTCGAAGCCGCGCGAGGCGAGCAGCCTGCCTGCCCGCGCCCGCTGGTCGGGGCCGAAACCCTTGGCCTCCAGCAGCCGCACCGCGGCGTCCAGCTCGGCTCCGTCGTCCCGCGCCGCCAGCGCGCGCTCGATCGTTTCCTCGTCCGCGCCCAGGCGCCTCAGTTCGGCGCGGAGCCGCTCGCGCCCTTTGCCGGCCTTCCCCGCTGACCTCTCGACGAGGTTCTCCGCCGTGCGGTCGTCGTTCAGGAGCCTCCGCCGCTCCAGGTAGGCGACCGCCCGTTCCGCGGCCTCCGCTGGGACTCCCTTGCCGAGCAGCCACGCGCGCAGGTCGCCCGAAAAGCGATCCCGGGCCGCGAGGCGACGCACCGCCAGACGGAGGGCCTCGGTGAACTCGGGGTCGTTCGGGGCATCGGCTTCGCGCTTACTCGTCCTGAGCCTCCTCCTCGAGGTCGTCCTCCGGCGGGACGTAGCCCTGCCGGCTCTCTTGGATCATTTGTCGGATCTTGGCGTCGATCTCCTGGAACGTCTCCGGGTGCTGCTCGAGATACGCGCGGGCGTTGTCC